>Ga0302347_1000098_pt1 | contig 163956 bp, 150 predicted proteins | sample PhyWR1_FD_202178 | JGI IMG/M metagenome (GOLD analysis project Ga0302347, IMG submission 202178) | Leaf surface microbial communities from wheat plants in UC Gill Tract Community Farm, Albany, California, United States - DLSL W.R1 (v2)... | ecosystem: Host-associated > Plants > Phyllosphere >... | reverse complement strand
CTGCAGAACGGGGCTGATGAGGGTTGGCGCTGGCTATTGACCTACCGGGTAATAACCATCGCCAACACCGTTCTGAAGGAACGACTGTGCTCGTGACGCTTTGAAAACAGCTTCCAGCGGATTATTGGCGCCTTACAAGGCCGGGTGATTCTACGGCAAAAAAAATCTAAAGGTAAGTTGCCACGCTAAGTTTGCTGGGTGATCAACCTTAGACAAAGGGCTAACATGGCGCACTGTTTCGCTGATCTGCGTGTTGTTGCCCATGTCCAACCAAGCCATCAAAACCCCCTGCGTCGGCCTGTGCTCCACGGTCTACGGCGATCTCGTGTGCCGTGGCTGCAAGCGCTTCCACCACGAGGTGATCCAGTGGAACGGCTATAACGAAGAAGAAAAGCGCGCGGTGTGGCTGCGTCTGGAGCAGTTGCTGGTGCAGGTAATGGCCGGCAAGCTGGAGATCTTCGACCCCAAGACCCTGCGCGGCCAACTGGAGCAGCGCAAGATCCGCTTCGTGCCGCACCAGTCCGAGTACTGCTGGGCCTACCAGTTGATTGCGCGGGGCGCGCGGGTGATTTCCAACTTGGAGGCGTATGGCATGGTGCTGCTGCCGGAGTTTCGTGAGTGGAGCCTGCCGGATTTGCGTGATGCGATTGATCGTGAGTTTTTTATCCTGTCCGAGGCGCATTACCAGCGCTATATCGCACCTGGATTCTTGAAAGATGCGCTATCTACCTGACACTAATGGTGAAAAAGTGGGAGGGGGCTTGCTCCCGATAGAGGAGTGTCAGTCAACAGATGTACTGCCTGATCCACTGCCATCGGGGGCAACTCGAATCGTCGCACCGCCCCTCCCACATTTGATCTTCATTGGATGGTAGGGCTGCGTCAGGCCTTGCTCGCCAACTCTTCCAGATGATCCATCAGCGTCTCGGGCTTGAGCACCAGCACATCGCTGTCCACCGCATCCAGAATCACCTCCGCCGTATTGCCGATCAACGCGCCGGACACCCCGGTGCGCCCAACGGTGCCGATAATGGTCACCGCTGCCTGCAATTTGTGCACAAGGTGCGGAATCAAGACATCCGCCGGGCCTTCCTCGATATGCAGGTGCTTGTCATCCACGTCGAATTCGGCCTGGAACGCCCGACACTGCTCGCGGTAGCGCTCCGCGATGGTTTCCTTGAGCTGGAAGGTCGGGTCGGCCGCCGACAGCATCGGCGACGGATGGGCGCTGATCACATGCAACTGCGCCTTGGCCAGGCTGGCGATGTCGAAGCCGTGGTCGATGATGGAATTGTGCAGGGCGCGATGCTCGCCGTCGGTATTGCGCACGTCGATGGCTGCCAGAATCACCCCGCCGGCCCACGGCGTGGCGGTCTTGACCAGCAGCACCGCCGTCGGGCAGTAGCGCAGCAGCTTCCAGTCCGCCGGGGTCAGCAGGGCCTTTTTCAACGGGCTGTCGGGGAAATGCTGCTTGATCACCAGGCCACAGCCCTCGGCCTGCTGCACGTCGATGATGGTTTCATGCAGGCTGGCATTCCAGGCCTGCTCGGTGGTCACGCTGTAGCCATCCTCCTGCAGGCCCGACTTGAGCAGGCTCAACAGCGCCGAATGCTCATGCTTTTTGTCGCAGACCAGCAAATGCAGGTGCGCGCCGGTGACCCCGGCGATCAGTTTGGCGCGTTTGAGCGCCAGGCTTTCCGAATGTTCGGGTTCGATCACCACGAGGATGCTGCGGATGGCTTGCATGAGCGGGATCTCCAAAAGGGTGGGCGTGGAATAACTATAGTTGCTGCCCGGCCGCCGTCATGTTGATACACATCAAGGCCAGTGGCTGGTGGTCTGCGGCGCGGTCGGTATAATCGCCGGCCTTTTGTGATCCTTTTGCCCGTGAGCCCGATGAACCTGCCCGAAATCCACGAATTCCTCGGCTGCCGCACCCCTGACGCCTGGGTCCAGGCTGCGCTGGCCGATCAGGACACCCTGCTGATCGACCACAAGAACTGCGAATTCAAGGCCGCCAGCACCGCCCTGAGCCTGATCGCCAAGTACCACGCGCATGTCGACCTGATCAACATGATGTCGCGCCTGGCCCGCGAAGAGCTGGTGCACCATGAGCAAGTCATGCGCCTGATCAAAAAGCGCAAGGTCGAGTTGCGCCAGTTGCACGCCGGGCGTTACGCCTCGGGTTTGCGCAAGGTGGTGCGCAGCCATGAGCCGGTCAAGCTGGTCGACACGCTGGTGGTCGGCGCGTTTATCGAAGCGCGCAGTTGCGAGCGTTTTGAAGCCCTGGTGCCGCATTTGGACGAAGAACTCGGCAAGTTCTACTTTGGCCTGCTGAAAAGCGAGGCGCGGCACTTCCAGGGTTACCTGAAGCTTGCTTACCAGTACGGCGACGCCAAGGACATTACCCAGGTGATCGAGCGGGTGAGGGCGGCCGAGCAGGAACTGATCGAATCACCCGATATCGAGTTCCGCTTTCACAGTGGCGTGCCAGCCTGAGGCAACAGCCACGCCGAGCAACGCGGTGATCCCGGTCAGCAGCAGGATCACCGTTTGCGTGCCCAAGGGCGCAGCCACTAGCGCAACCACCAGACCTGCCAAGGGTTGGGGCAGGTTGTTGAGCAAAGTGATCACGCCCACCGTCTTGCCGAAGTCCTGCACCGGGATAACCTTTTGCCGGACGCTGCGCATATACACGCTGTACATTTTGTCGAAGCCGATCACCAGCAGGAAACCCACTGAATACGCCCACAGGTTGGGGCTCAGCGCTGTGATCAACGCGCCGATGGCGATCAGCCCGTAGGACACGGCGCCGAGGATCTTCAGCGGCAAGGTCGCGCGCGCCAGGTAAAACAGAATCGCGATAGTCACCAGCGCGCCTGCGGCTTGCAACAGCGCGTAGGCATCCTTGCCGGCGGCAAATTGGCCGGTGACCATGGCGGCGGACGTGGCCAGGGTCACGCCGATGATCAGGTTCACGCCCACCGTCAGCGCAATCAGGCGTTTGAGCCCGGCCAGCTCGCGGATATGCCCGAAGGCGATGCGCAGCGGTTGCACCCAGATATCCCGGTGCTGTGCGTGGCTTTGCAGCGCCACCGTGGTGTTGCGCTGCCAGGCCAGCATCGCCAGGTCCGCCAGCCCAAACAGCCCGGCCACGCCCAGCACCACCCAATGCCAGGCTCCTGCCTCCAGCATCAGTGCGGCGACCAGCGGCCCCAGCACCAGGCCGGATTGATCGGCGATCTGCGAGTACGACAGTGTCTTGGCATAGCTGTACTGCGCGAAGATATGCGGCATCAACACTTCGCGCGCCATGACCCCTTGGGTGGTCAGCACCCCGCACAGCGCCGACAGGCCCACCAGCCAGTAGATGCCATCGAATACCCCATACAACGCCACCGCGACCCCACAGGCCAGCGCCCGGTACACCTGGCTGATATGCAGGATGCGCACCGGCGAGAACTTGTCGCACAACGCCCCGCACACCGGGAACGCAAGAAAGCGCGGCAGTGACTCGACAAAGAACGCCAGCCCCGCCCAGGCCACGCTCTGGGTGGTTTGGAACACAATCAACGGCACCAGGAACAGCAGAATCTGGTCCGCCAACCGTGACAGAAACAGCGAAACGAAGAACGCCAGGTAATCCCTGCGCATACCACTCCCTAGTAAAGGCGTTAAAGATTGCAGGCTACATTAAAGGCTCAGCCCCAGCCGCTCATGCCACCTGGCAATCGACTCTTCGGGGTATTCATCGAACTGCAAATCACCCTTGCGCAGGCTGACCTCGACCCACGGCGCCTTTGTCCCCAGCATCAGGTGCGTATGCTCCGGCGGCACCGGCAACGGCGTGTCGATGGCGCTGGCAAACGGATGGATCAGCTCCGGCCATTCCGGGCTGAACAGCCACAGCGCAGAGCCGCATTGCGAGCAAAAGTGGCGCTCGGCGGTACTGGCGTGAGCGCGGCTGGCGCCCGCCGGCTTGAGCTTGGCATGGTAGATCGAAATCTGTTTGCGCCCGCGCACCTTCAAACTCTTGCTGTCGCCGGACAGGTTGATAGCATAACCGCCGCCGCCTTGGGTCTTGCGGCAGATCGAGCAGTAACAGCGCTGGTAAGGGTAGGGGTGGGCACTGGTGAGGCTGAACGTCACGGCGCCGCAATGGCAGGAACCTTCAAGCTGCATGGGCTGACTCCTGATCAAGACTGTGTAACAACACTTTGCTAATACCTTAGCCTCAGGCAAGATTCCTCGCTTTGGTTTCAGGGAAGACACCCATGATTGCTCAGTTGCACAGCGCTGCCGCGCAAATTCGCCAAGCCGTGCGTGCGGCCACCGAAGGCCTGGTCGGGCGTGAACAACTGGCCGAGCTGATTGTGCTGGCTGCCGTGGCCCAGGAGCACATCCTGGTCATCGGGCCGCCCGGCACCGCCAAAAGTGCCGTGGTACGGCGCGTGGCGCAGTCCATGGGCGGGCGCTATTTTGAGTACCTGCTCGGGCGCTTTACCGAGCCATCCGAACTGTTCGGCGCGGTGGACCTGAAAAAGCTGCGCGAAGGCACGGTGGAAACCGATGTCAGCGGCATGCTGCCGGAAGCCGATATCGTGTTTCTCGACGAGGTCTTCCTCGGTTCCACCGCCATCCTCAATACCCTGCTGGGCGTGCTCAACGAGCGGCGTTTTCGCCGTGGTCATACCCAGGTTCAATGCCCGTTGCGGGTGTGCGTCGGCGCGGCCAACGGCCTGCCGGACGACGAAGCGTTGGCGGCCTTCGGTGACCGGTTCCTGCTGCACCTGTTTGTTGAATCGGTACCGGACAATCAGTTGGAAGCCATGTTGGCGGGCGGCTGGCAGTCGGAACAGCGGCCGGTCCAACAGTTGCTGGGGCTTACGCAACTGGACACACTCAGCCAAGCGATGAAAAGCGTCGACCTCGGCAACGTTCGTCCAGCCCTGGCCCAGGCCATTCGCCGCCTGCGCGAAGCCGGCATTCAGTTGTCCGACCGGCGCATCGTCAAATCCCAGCGGCTGATCGCCGCCGCCGCACTGCTGGGTGGCCGCCTGGAGGCCAGCGAAGCCGACCTGTGGCCGCTGCTGTACGTGCTGCCGACCCAGGAAACCCAGCAACATGGTCGTGAGGTGTTGCGCGACCTGTTTGCCGCGTCGAGCAACAGCCATCTGTTCAGTGCGGTAGAAGAGGCCACCTTGCAGCCGATGTCGCGGTTCAACCGCCTGCTGGAAACGGCCGAAGACTACCTCGCCCGCAGCGAGCCGCCGGCCAGTGCCGTGCTGGAAGGCTTGCTGCGCGAGATCGATGCCAACTTCGACAGCCAGACCTTGCCCGAGCCATTGCAGCAGGCGCGGGGGCAACTCACTCGCTTGCTGACCCCTGCCGAATGAGTGCGCTAGCGCAGCCCTGGGCCTGGCGTTCGCGGCAGGTGCCGGCCGAGCCCCAGGCCGCCGTGGCCTGGGGCGATGCGGCAAGGCGCTTGCACCGGCGCCTGGCGTTGATCCCCGCCGAACAGGCCGCACGCCTGCAAGCCACTGCCAACGGCGATGTGCTGGTGGTGACCGGTATGACTGCCGATTTGCCCTGGGTCGACGCGGTGGCCTACGCCGCGCCCAGCGCCTGCGCGCCAGGGCTCTGGTTGCCTACCCGTTGGGCGCCGGATGTGCCGGAGGATTTGCTCGGTCAGGCCTTGTCGGCGCGCTTCAAGCGTTTGCCCTTGCTGGTGTGGCGCGAGCCCCAGGTGGTGATCCCACTGGACCGCCTGCAGACCGTGTCGCCTGAAGTCTTGCAGCGAATCGCAACCTATTGGGGGGCGCGCCATGCAACTGCCTGAAGCGCTGCAACCGTGGCGACAATGGCTGGAATGGTTTGCCCCGCAGCACCTGCCACTGTTCGCTGACCTGCTGGGCCGCATCAACCCGGTGCTCGGGCCGCTGCGTGGCCGGCACCAGGGCGGCGTGCCAGAGCCCGATGGCCTGGGCGATCTGCAGCGCCGCGGGCCCTACGAGCGGCTGCTCTCCAGCGAATGGTTACTGGCCGATGAAGTGCCCGACGAATTCCTGCGCCGGGCGGTGGGGGGCGAGCATATGTTCCTCGCCCCCCAGTATCGTGCCCGTGAGGCGAACCGCCTGATTGTCGTGTTGTTCGATGCGGGCCCTTTGCAACTGGGGGCCGCGCGCCTGGTTCACCTGGCGCTGTTGATGTTGCTGGCGCGGCGAGCCAGCGATGCCGGGGCGCAACTGCGCTGGGGGATTCTGCAAGGCGCGCCGGTGCTGCATGAGTTGGACTCAGCGGCGCAGCTCAAACGCCTGCTCAATGCGCGTACCTATGAAACGGTAAGCGACAGCCATTGGCTGGCATGGCGCGACTGCCTGGCCGACCAGGCCACCGGCGAATGCTGGGTGGTCGGGCAGCGCTTGCCGGCTACCGATCCCAAGGTGTGCACGCACCGGGTGCAGATTCAGCGCAGCCTGGATGGGCACAGCCTGTCGTTCGCCATGCAGCCTGGGCAGACGCAACGTGTGTCGTTGCCGCTACCGGATGAGCAACAGGGCGTGCGATTGCTCAAGGGCCACTTCGAAAACGAGGTGCACACGCCAGGGCCGACCGCTGCCGGCAAGGTGCCTCGGGTGGCCTTGACCCTGCCGCCGGTGATCTCCGGTTCGGGCCACTATGTGGCCCTGCGGATGTTGGACGAGCCTGGGATGGTGGTGATCAAGCTGCCCCACAAAAACCAGAAAAAAGCCATCGAGGTGCGGCGCCGCCTGTGGGGCAAACACCAGCATGTGCTCGCCGCGACCTTTCACCATCGCAGCCTCGGCGCACTGCTGGGGGATGAGAACAACCTGGATTTCTGGAACATCCCCACCATCGTTTCCACGCCCAAGCCGTCGCGCGAAGAAATGCACCTGCCGCCGGGAACGGCGACCTTTCTGCCGGCGGTGTGGCTGCGCGGCCAGCAGTCCGAGCGCCTGTACGTGCTGGATAGCAAAGGCCAGCTCGCCTACTGGCAGGAACGCGGTCGGCGTTTACCGGAGGATGCAGGCTGCGGGGTGACGAGCGACGTCCTGGGGCTGGCGCAGGTAGACACCATGCGGCTGGTTTACGCCCGTAGCGAAGGCGCGCAGGTGGTGATCTACCCGGCCACCGTTGCGGGCCCCAGGGCCTCGGGCTACGCGGTCGGTGCCGCTGCCGGCGTCAGCCAGGTGCTGTTTGCCAGCGCAGCGCGCTGGGCACACGACTTTGGTGGCTGCGCATTGCTCAGCCAACATGGCAGCCATCAGAGTTGGCGCCTGGTCACCCATGACAGCTTCCCCACGAAAAAAGCCCAGATCGACCTGCCGCCTGGCTGGAAGGCCATCGGCCTGCACCACGAAGATGGCGCGCAAGAGCGCTACTCGTTGGTACTGCTGGGGCCGAACCAGCACACCGTCGGCCTGTACGTCCAAGGGCAGGCGCGGGTTCTGTTCACCACCTCGGCGCCGATTGCCCGGGCGAGCTTCTGCCCCATGAGCGGCCTGGTGGCGGTGCTGACCACCACGCGTGAACTATTGGTCTACGCCCTTGCCGAGCGCGCCATGCGTTTGCAAGTGATGTGTGACCTGAAGCAAGGAGGCTCCGATGCTTGAACAGGAACCCCTGGTGATCCGCCGGCCGCTGTTGACTGGTCATCAGCAGATTGATGGCCTTTGGCTGTCCGCCGAGCGCTACGCGCTACAGGAACGCGCGCGCCTGATCCTCGCGCACTGGCACACGGGCGCTGCCGCATCGCGCTTTGCCGAGGGCGATATGCTGCGGTTCGCAGCGCCCGTCTCGGTGCACTGCGAAGCCCTCGCCGGGTGGCCGCTGGTGCGCCAGGGCCGTGGCCTGTGTTCAGCCCGGCTGGCGGCCGAGGAGTTGCGTGCCTTGCCGCCCGCCGACCTGTGGCTGGTGCGCGGCAGCCACGTGCATGCCCTGCACCTGCGTGATGCCCAGGCGTTGGAGCCAGGGCAGTGGCTCGACATCAGCGCCTACACCTTGCTCGACACCTATGATTGCCACGCGCCCATTGCACAGTCTCTGCCGGAGGCAGTGGTGACCGATGTGCGCGAGATTCTCGGCGGGTCTCTGCAGCCGGTCAGTCCGGAACAGGCAGGGGTCATGCAGGCGCTGTTGGAACGCCAGCGCCAGGCGCCGGGGCCCACACCAGCCCCCACACGCGCGCAAAGCCAATGGGACACGACGACGCCGGCGCAATACCCGGCCTTGAAACTCGGCGCGACCCTGGCTTTGGTGGCGGGGCTGATCTGGATGGCAGTGCAGGGCCAATCCGCGCCGCCGTCAGCGGTTCACGCCCCGACCAACGAGCACGCCGGCAGCGTTATTCTGGGGATGCTCATCAGTGGCGTGGTCTTTACCCTGTTATTGCTCGGGCTGAACAAATTCCTGCAGCGCGGCACGCCGGTCATCCACGCGCCGCCGCGTGCCCCGGCTGCGCCAAACATCAGCCAACGGGCTCAGGCGGGTCAGCGTAAACCGGTCATGTGGCGCCGTTGGCTGACCCGCCTGACCCTGAATTCAAAACTCTCCAGGCTGTATGGCAAGCGTCAGGCCGCCTATATGCAGCGCATGCTGGAGATGTTCGAAAACGGCGATTTCTCCGAGGCCTTGCGCCACGCGATCCCGTTGGGCGGCGAGCAGTCCTCGGTGGAACAGAACTTCGGCACGCCCCAGCGCAGGGACGACCTGACCCTTAGCCAGCAGAACGGGCACGGCCGTTCCTACCTGTTCGAGGAAGGGCTGACCGAGCACCTGCGCCGGGTCTATCGCCAGACTTACGAGCGCCTGGCCCGTGAGGGCCGCATCGAGGAGGCAGTGTTTGTCCTCGCCGAGCTGCTCAAGGAGCGCCAGGAAGCCCTCGACTACCTGGAGAAACACGCACGCCATCAGCAAGCTGCCGACCTGGCCTTGACCTGGGACATGCCGGCGGCGGTGATCGTGCGTCTGCTGTGCCTGGCCGAGAACTGGCAGCGCGCCCTGCTGGTGGCGCGTCGTGATAATGCGTTTGCCGCGGCGGTGGTGATGCTTCAGGCCAAGCAGCCGGAAACGGCCGACCGCTTGCGTCTGGAATGGGCTGAGTCGCTGATCGCCAAGGGCCAGTGGCTGCAAGCCGTCGAGGTGGTCTGGAGCCTGCCTGCCGAACGCCCGCGCGCCGCGCGATGGCTGCTCAATGCCGAGGCGGCCGGTGGGCGCCTGGCGATGGGGGCGTTGGTAAAACGCGCGATTCTGCTGCCCGAGACCCTGCACGCTTACGGCGCCTGGCTCGAACAGCTACGCGACGATCCTGAGCGTTACCTCGAACGTGATGCCCTGGCACATGCCTTGTTGGCGCATAAGTCCGAAAGCGCCGCCCTGGCCTGGCTTGCCGGCGCCACTGTGCACGCCGTGCTGGCGGACCAGCTCAGTGGCCGTGGCGGGCTGAGCTTCAACCAACTGCAACTGCTGGTCAAAATGAGCCGCGACAAGTACCTGCTGGCAGACCTGCCGGGCCAGGCGCTCAAGCGTCCTCCGGTGCGCGCCCTCGACCGCGTGGGCAGCCCGCTTGAATGGCCCGCCCCGGCGATGGGCAGCCGCCCGTTACAGGATGCGGTGTTGTTGGCAGACGGGCGCTACCTGGTGGCCCTGGGCGAGGCCGGCGCGATGGTGACGGATGCAACCGGCAAGGCGCTGTTTCACTTCGCCGTGCCGGCGCAACGTATCGTCTTGGCCCATAGCCAGCAGATGGCACTGGTGCTGACCCGCCGCGACACAGGGTGGCGGATCAGCAAGCTGGACCTGGTAAACCGCACGGCGACTGACCTCGGGATGTTGCTACTGGATGTGTTCGCCAACGTGTTTGACGGCAGCACCTGGACCATCGGCCAAGGCCGGCAACTGCGTGTGGTGGACGTGGATCGCGGCTTTGAGATCTTGTGGCATGTCAGCGACTTGCCCGGAACTGTCCGCGTGTTCAAAAGCGATGAGCACAATGAATTCCTGTGGCTCCATGACCCGCAACACGGCGGCGAGCGCTGGCACTATCGGTTGCCCGAGCGCCGCCTGGCGGGGCGTGAGCCGCTGCCGCAGACGGAGCAGGGGAGCCCGCTGTTTTGCCCACTCGCCCAGACCTTCGAGTTTCTGGTCAAGCATCCCGAGGGCGAAGCGCCCATTCTGGTGATCATGGTCAACGGCACGCGCAAGGGCTACCGCATGCCCGGCTATGACGACGGCTTCACGGATGGCGTGCCCGTGCGCATTGCGCTGGACGCGCAATGGTTGGTTATTGGCTACATGGCGGGTGAATTCGATACCTGTTGGCACTTCATCCACCGCAGCAGTGACCGCCTGTGCGCGGTGGTGCAGTGGCCGTGGCCGGAGGTAAACATCCGTAGCACCGGCGAGGGCTGGCTGCTATTCGACGATCAGGGGCGCTTGAGCCACATCACGGTTGACGGCGCCAGCCAGCGCAACATCAGCTTGCACTGAGCGTGTCCGGCATCAACGTGGCGATCAACGCACGAATGGTGCCGGGCAGGGCCTCAAGCTCGCGCACCAATATGCTGCGTTCGCGAATCGCCCACGGTTCATCCAGCTTCACGGCCACCAACTGCATCGTGCGGCTGTGCCGCACGGCGGCAGACTCGGGAATGATGCCGATGCCCACGCCGGCCTCGACCATCCGGCAAATCGCCTCGAAACTCGACACCTGAATACGCAGCGACAGGTGCTTGCCCAACCGCTCGACGTGTTCACGCAAAAAGCTCAGCAAGGTGCTGCCTTCATGCAGGCCGATATGCTGATAGGCGAGGGTCTGGTCCAGGGTGACTGATGGCTGGTCCGCCAAGGGATGGCCAACGGGCACCATCAGCACCAATTCGTCGGTGCTGAAATGCAGCACCTGCAACCCCGCGGCCTCCACCGGGCCGGCGATGATGCCCATGTCACTGGTGCCGTCCAGCACGCCGCGCACGATATCGCGGGACAGGCGCTCCTGCAGGTCCACCGTTACGCCGGGGCGCAGGGACAGGAAACCCGCCAGCACCTCCGGCAAAAACTCGGTGACCGCCGTGGTATTGGCGAAGATGCGGATATGCCCGGCGGAGTCCACACCGTATTGGGTGAACTCACTCTTGAGGTAATCCACCTGGCGCATGATCAGCCGTGCATGGTGCAGCAACCGCTCGCCCGCCGGGGTGACCTCCACGCCACGGCTATCGCGGTACAACAGGCGCGTGTCGAGTTGGCCTTCGAGGGCCTTGATCCGCGCACTAGCAGCCGCCGGCGAGAGGAACGCACGCTTGGCACCCTGGGTCAGGCTGGGGGATTCGGCGATATGGATGAACAGGCGCAGGTCGGCGAGATCGAAGTGCATGGGGCGGCTCCGGTGTGTACATGAATCTCATCACTGCAAAGCTCCCACATAGGATTTGCAGTGGGGTGGGCGGCGTTCAGCATAACCGAACGCTGGTTTATTGAAATGCAAATTCTCAGAACGGGCGGGCGCTTGCATGATCCGGGGCAGACACCCACTGCCCGAGGACCTGCACCCGATGAGCGCCACTGATTGGATCGGCCGAAGCGAAACCGCCCACGACCACCTGAGCCATAACCTGCTCAAGCGCATTGCCGCCACCTTTGGCGAGGCCGTGCCTGAGGCTGGCGCCGCGCTGCCGCCGCTGTGGCAATGGTGTTTCTTCCAGGACCCGCTGCCGGAAAGCGCCCTGGGCAGCGACGGCCACCCGGCCCGTGGCGGGTTCTTGCCACCGGCTGACAATCGCAATCGTATGTGGGCCGGCGGGCGCATCGAGTTTCTGCACGCCTTGCGTGCCGGTGAGGCCGCCACCCGCGTGTCGACCATCACCCAGGTTGAAGAAAAGACCGGGCGCACCGGCTCGCTGCTGTTTGTCACCGTGCGCCACGACTATTTCCAGGACGGGCGCCTGGCCATCCGCGAGGAACAGGACATCGTCTACCGCGAACCCACGCCGCCCAAGCAGGGCAGTGGCGACGCTCTGGTCGAGGGCGAATGGGTTGAAGCGATCGACCCCACCCCAACCCTGCTGTTTCGCTACAGCGCCGTGACCTTCAACGGCCACCGCATTCACTACGACTACCCCTACGTCACCGGCACCGAAGGCTATACCGGGCTGGTGGTACATGGGCCACTGATCGCTAGCTTGAGCCTGCGCGCCTTTTGCCGGGCCCATCCGCAAGCGACTTTGCGCCGTTTTGCCTATCGCGGCGTGCGCCCGTTAATCGCACCGCAGGCGTTTCAAGTGGCTGGACGAGTGACGGAAAACGGTGTGGCCCAACTGTGGGCCGGCAATGCGGATGGCCTGGCTCAGACAGCTGAAGTCCACTTCGAATAATCCAAGAACAACAGGCGGAGAGCCGTTAAATGAACCCGAATGACAACGAAGAACTCAATGCCATCCGCGCAGGCGTGCGCGCCTTGTGTGCCGAATTCGATGCAGCCTACTGGCGCAAGGTCGATGAAGAAAAGGGCTTCCCAGAAGCCTTCGTCAAGGCGCTGACCGAGGCTGGCTGGCTGTCGGCGATGATCCCTGAAGAGTACGGCGGCGCCGGCCTGGGCCTGGCCGAAGCCTCGGTGATCCTCGAAGAAGTCAACCGCTGCGGCGGTAACTCCGGCACGGTGCACGGCCAGATGTACAACATGTTTACCCTGCTGCGCCACGGCAGCGAGGCGCAGAAACGCTTCTACCTGCCCAAGCTCGCCAGCGGTGAATTGCGCCTGCAATCGATGGGCGTCACCGAGCCCACCACCGGCACCGACACCACCAAAATCAAGACCACCGCCGTTAAGCGCGGCGATAAATACGTGATCAACGGCCAAAAGGTGTGGATCTCACGGGTGCAGCATTCCGACTTGATGATTTTGCTGGCGCGCACCACGCCGCTGGCCGAAGTGAAGAAAAAGTCCGAAGGCATGTCGATCTTCCTGGTTGACCTGCGCGAAGCCATCGGCAACGGCCTGACCGTGCAGCCCATCGCCAATATGGTCAACCACGAAACCAACGAGCTGTTCTTCGACAACCTGGAAATCCCCGCCGACAGCCTGATTGGCGAAGAGGGCAAGGGCTTTCGCTACATCCTCGACGGCCTCAACGCCGAACGCACCTTGATTGCCGCCGAATGCATCGGCGACGGTCGCTGGTTTATCGAAAAAGCCAGCGCCTATGCCCGCGACCGCGTGGTGTTTGGCCGGCCCATCGGGCAGAACCAGGGCGTGCAATTTCCGATTGCCGAAGCGCATATCGAAATCGAAGCGGCAGACCTGATGCGCTGGCGCGCCTGCGAGGAATACGACAGCGGCGCGAATGCCGGAGCCAGCGCGAACATGGCCAAGTACCTGGCGGCCAAGGCCTCCTGGGAAGCGGCCAACGCCTGCCTGCAAACCCACGGCGGCTTCGGCTTTGCCTGCGAGTACGACGTGGAGCGCAAATTCCGCGAGACGCGCCTTTACCAGGTGGCGCCGATTTCCACCAACCTGATCCTGTCCTACGTGGCCGAGCATTTGCTCGAACTGCCACGCAGCTTCTGAGGGGCCGACCATGAGCCATACCCAAGCCCTGTGTCGGTTCCTTGCCGAGCTGAATTACGCGCAATTGCCCGAAGCCGTGCTGGCGCGCACCGAAGACCTTTACCTGGACTGGCTCGCCTCGGCGCTGGCCAGCCAGGGCGCGCACCCCATCCCGCTGTTCGAGCGCTACGCGCAAAAAATGGGCCCCCGCAATGGCCCGGCGCAGGTGATCGTCAATGGCGGCAGCAGCAGCGCGTATTTCGCCGCATTGGTGAATGGCGCCTCGTCCCACCTGGTCGAGCAGGATGACCTGCATAACAGCTCGGTGCTGCACCCGGCCACGGTGGTGTTTCCCGCCGCGCTGGCTGCTGCCCAGGACCTCGGCAAGTCCGGCCGCGAGCTGCTATTGGCCTCGGTGGCCGGTTACGAAGCGGGGATCCGCATCGGCGAATTCATGGGCCGCTCCCACTACCGCACTTTCCACACCACGGCCACGGTCGGCACTCTCGCGGCGGCGGTGGCGGTGGGCAAGTTGCTGGACTTCAACCAAGAGCAATTTATCAACCTGCTCGGCAGTGCCGGCACCCAGGCCGCCGGGCTGTGGGAGTTTCTGCGCGATGCTGCCGATTCCAAGCAACTGCACACGGCCAAGGCGGCGGCGGATGGCTTGCTCGCCGCGTACCTCACGGCGGATGGGCTGACGGGCGCGCGAAATATCCTTGAAGGCGACCAGGGGATGGCCGCCGGTATGTCCAGCGATGCCGAACCGAGCAGGCTGTCCGCCGATCTCGGCAGCCGCTGGGCGTTGCTGGAAACCTCATTCAAGTTCCACGCTTCGTGCCGGCATACTCATCCTGCCGCCGATGCGCTGCTGGATTTGATGCAGCGCGAACGCCTCGAAGCCGTCGATATCGCTACGGTGCAAACCCGTGTGCATCAGGGCGCAATTGATGTGCTCGGTCGCGTAACCAAGCCCGCCAGCGTGCACCAGGCCAAGTTCTCCATGGGCACCGTGCTGGGCCTGATCGCCGTGCATGGCAAGGCCGGGCTCACCGAGTTTCAGGAGCTGGCGTTGACCGACCCGGCCGTCGCGGCGTTTCGCGACAAGGTCAGCATGACCCTCGACCCCGACGTTGACGCGGCCTACCCGCAGCGCTGGCTGGGCCGTGTCACGCTGACCACCACCGATGGCCGCACGCTGCACGGCGCCATCGACGAACCCAAAGGCGACCCGGGCAACACCCTGAGCCGTGTGGAACTGGCGGATAAATTCCAGCGCTTGTGCCAATTCAGTGGCGCCCGCACCCCGGCCCAGGCCGACGCATTGATCGAGAAGGTCTGGGACTTGCGCAATGCCGTGTCCATGGCCGATTGGCTTTGAGGAACCATCATGACTAACCCACGACCGCTGGATGGCATCACTGTTGTCAGCTTGGAGCACGCGATTGCGGCGCCATTCTGCACGCGCCAACTGGCCGACCTTGGCGCCCGCGTAATCAAGATCGAGCGCCCCGGCGCCGGCGACTTTGCCCGGGGCTACGACGAGCGCGTGCGCGGCCTGGCCTCGCATTTCGTCTGGACCAACCGCTCCAAGGAAAGCCTGACCCTGGACCTCAAGCAGGACGCGGCGGGGGACATCCTCGACGCGCTGCTGGCCGACGCCGATGTGCTGGTGCAAAACCTCGCACCTGGCGCGGCGGCGCGCATGGGCTTGTCGTTCGAGGCGCTGCATGCGCGTTTTCCACGGCTGATCGTCTGCGACATCTCCGGTTATGGCGAAGGCGGGCCCTACGAGAAAAAGAAGGCCTACGACCTGCTGATCCAAAGCGAGGGCGGGTTTCTGTCGGTGACCGGCGGCCCCGGTGACGACCAGATGGCCAAGGCCGGTTGCTCCATCGCCGATATCTCCGCCGGCATGTACGCCTACAGCGGCATACTCTCGGCGCTGCTGTTGCGCGGCAAAACCGGGCTGGGCAGCCGCATCGACGTGAGCATGCTGGACAGCCTGGTGGAGTGGATGGGCTACCCGATGTACTACGCGTTCGACGGCGCGCCGCAGCCACCGCGTGCCGGCGCGGCACACTCGACCATTTACCCCTACGGGCCATTCCCCACCGGCGACGGCGGCACGGTGATGCTCGGCTTGCAGAACGAGCGCGAGTGGGCGGCGTTCTGCGACAAGGTGCTGCTCACGCCGCACTTGGCGACCGATGAGCGCTTCAGTGCCAACTTCAAGCGCTCGGCCAACCGTGAGGTGCTGCGCCAGATCATTGTCGCAAGCTTTGCGCAGTTGGACGCCGAAGCGGTGATCCAGCGCCTTGAAGACGCGCAAATCGCCAGCGCGCGGGTCAACGATATGCAAGGCGTGTGGGACCACCCGCAACTCAAGGCGCGCGACAGCTGGCGCGAAGTCGATAGCCCGGCCGGGCCGTTGCCGTCGCTGTTGCCGCCGGCGCGCAATGCCGCGTTCAGCCCGCGCATGGATGCCGTGCCGGCGCTGGGGCAACACAGCCAGGGCATTCTCGAACAGCTCGGTTACACGGGCGACGCCATCGACAGCTTGCGCGCGCGCGGCGTTATCTAACAGAGGAATTTCGTGATGCCAAAGCCAATAGTTCGTTCGGCGTTGTTTGTACCCGGCAGCCGCCCGGAGCGCTTTTCCAAGGCGCTGGGCAGTGGTGCCGACGCGGTGATTGTGGATTTTGAAGACGCGGTGGAAGAACCGCTCAAGCGCCAGGCGCGGGACAACCTTGGGGCGTTTCTGACGGCGAACCCCGAGGCCCGGGTGTGGGTGCGTATCAACGCGCCGGAACATGCCGAGCATTTTGAGGATGTGGCGTTTTGCAAAGCTCACCCGAATGTGGCCGGCGTGCTGCTGCCCAAGGTGGAAAGCGCGGCCCAGGTGGCCGTGGTGGCGGCCACCGGCAAAGTGATCTGGCCGATTATCGAAAGCGCCAAGGGGCTGCTGGCGGTGGCCGAAATCGCCCACGCGCCGCAGGTGCAGCGCCTGTCGTTTGGGGGGCTGGACCTGGCGCTGGATTTGAACTTGAGCAGCAATTCGGCAGCCGCCAATTTTGCCCTGGACCAGGCGCGCCTGGCGCTGATCGTGCATTCCCGCGCCGCCGGCCTGGTGGCGCCGCTGGACGGCGTGCACCCGGCCATCGACGACCCCGAGGGCCTGCGACGCTCAATTCGGCATGCCTATGAAATGGGCTTCGCCGGCGCGCTGTGTATTCATCCCAAGCAAGTCGCGGTAATCCACGAAGCCTTGGCACCGAGCGCCGTAGACCTGGCCTGGGCGCAACGCGTGGTGGACGCCGGCGCCCACGGGGCAGGGGCCTACCAGATCGATGGGCAGATGGTGGATGCGCCGGTGCTGCTGCGCGCGCAACGGCTGCTGGCCGCCCAGCTGTAGCTAACCCAACCCAATCAAAATGTGGGAGGGGGCAAGCCCCCTCCCACAGTTGATCTGCATGGTTTACGGGATTGGTGTTCGTCCATGCCGAACGCAGGTATCTAAAATTCGAAATTCACTACACGCGTGACATCAGGCACCTTGCCTTACAACACAACAATAAGAAGGTGATTTTCCATGCTCAAGCTCTCCAGGGCGCTGCTGTGCGCCGCCACCTTGTTTGCCGCGGGCCTCACCCAGGCGGCCGACCCGATTGTGATCAAGTTCGCCCACGTGGTCGCCGAAAACACCCCTAAAGGCCAGGGCGCGCTGCTGTTCAAGAAGCTCGCCGAGGAGCGCCTGCCGGGCAAGGTCAAGGTCGAGGTGTACCCCAACTCGTCGCTGTTCGGCGATGGCAAGGAGATGGAGGCGCTGCTGCTGGGCGACGTGCAAATGCTGGCGCCGTCACTGGCCAAGTTCGAGCAATACACCAAGCAAGTACAGATCTACGACCTGCCATTCCTGTTCAACGACCTAGCGGCCGTCGACCGCTTCCAGGCGGCTCAGGGCAAGGAGCTGCTGACCTCCATGCAGGGCAAGAACATCCTCGGCCTGGCCTACTGGCACAACGGCCTCAAGCAACTCTCTGCGAACAAAGCCCTGCATGAACCCAAGGATGCCCGTGGCCTGAAGTTCCGCGTGCAGGCCTCCAGCGTGCTCGAAGAGCAGTTCAAGGCGATCCGCGCCAACCCGCGCAAGATGAGCTTTGCCGAGGTGTACCAGGGCTTGCAGACCGGTACCGTGAATGGCACCGAGAACACCTGGTCGAACTATGAAAGCCAGAAGGTCAACGAAGTGCAGAAGTACTTCACCGAATCCAGCCATGGCCTGATCGACTACATGGTGATCACCAACGCCACGTTCTGGAACGGCCTGCCGCCGGATATCCGCAGCACCCTGGAGCAGATCATGGTCGAGGTCACCGTCGAGGTGAACAAGCAGGCCGAGGCGCTGAACCAGTCGGCCAAGCAGAAGATCATCGATTCCAAGACCAGCGAAATCATCGAGCTGACGCCTGAGCAACGCCAGCTGTGGCGCGAAGCCATGCGCCCGGTGTGGCAGAAGTTCGAGGGTGAGATCGGAGCTGACCTGATCAAGGCGGCGGACGCTTCCAATCAGTAATTTCAGGGGCCACCGAGATCCAATGTGGGAGGGGCGGTGCGACGATTCGACTTGCCCCCTCCCACATTTAAGCTGGTCTCCACCCTGACATCTCATTTGCTTTCGCGAGGTTTTGCCATGCAAACGCTAAGGCGCGTCTGGGAGCACCTGGAGGAAGGTTTTATCGCCTTCCTGCTGGCCGCCATGACCCTGGTGACATTCGTCTACGTCATGCTCAACAACATCTACACGCTGTTCTACTCACTGGCGGATAAGTGGGCCGTGAGCAGCAGCTTCTTCGGCGCCCTGGGCGACCACAGCATGACCTGGGCCCAGGACATGACCTGGAGCGTAGCGCTGACCAAGGCCATGTTCGGCTGGCTGATTTTCTTCGGCATTTCCTACGGCGTACGCACCGCCGGCCACCTTGGGGTGGATGCGCTGGTCAAGCTGACCAAACGCCCGGTGCAACGCTTGCTGGGCATGCTCGCCTGCCTGTGCTGCCTGGCCTATGCCGGGCTGTTCATGGTCGCCAGCTACAAGTGGGTGAGCGCGGTGATGAACGCGCATATCGGCGCCGAAGACCTTGACCAGTACGGCATCGACGTGGGCGACATCGTGATCATCGTGCCCATCGGTTTTGCCCTGGTGTTTATCCGTTACCTGGAAATTTTCTACCGCATCTTTACCCACCGTCAGGTCGGGTTGGGGCTGGCCGACGAGGCCGGTGAGGCCAGTAAATTGGCCGGCAGCCATGAGGAGCGTCACTGATGGCCGTGCTCTGTCTATTCCTGTTGTTGTTTGTGTTCATGTTCCTCGGCGTGCCCATCGCCATTTCCCTGGGGTTGTCCGGCGCGGTGTCGATCCTGATGTTCAGCCAGGACTCGGTGAGTTCGTTGGCGATCAAGCTGTTTGAAACCTCCGACGCCTACACCTTCCTGGCCATTCCGTTCTTCCTGCTCTCCGGTGCGTTCATGACCACCGGCGGCGTGGCGCAGCGCCTGATCGACTTTGCCAATGCCTGTGTCGGGCATATCCGTGGCGGCCTGGCGATTGCGGCGGTGCTGGCGTGCATGCTGTTTGCGGCGTTGTCCGGCTCATCGCCGGCCACGGTGGCGGCGGTGGGTTCGATTGCCGTGGCGGGCATGGTGCGTTCCGGTTACCCGAAGGAATTCGGCGCGGGGATCATCTGCAACGCCGGCACCCTCGGCATCCTGATTCCGCCGTCGATTGTGATGGTGGTGTACTCGGCTGCCACCGAAACCTCGGTGGGCAAGCTGTTCATGGCCGGGGTGATCCCGGGGTTGCTGCTGGGGCTAATGCTGATGATCGCGATCTACATCGTCGCGCGCATCAAGAAACTGCCGGCCCAGCCACGCGCCACGTTGCGTGAATGGCTGACCTGCGCCCGTCGGGCATTCTGGGGCCTGTTGCTGCTGGTGATCATCCTCGGCGGTATCTACAGCGGCATGTTCACCCCCACCGAAGCGGCGGCGGTGGCAGCGGTGTACTCGGCGTTTGTCGCGCTGTTCGTCTACAAGGACATGAAGCTGCGCGATTGCCCCAAGGTGCTGCTGGAATCCGGGCGCCTGGCGATCATGCTGATGTTTATCATCGCCAACGCCATGCTCTTCGCCCATGTGCTGACCACCGAGCAGATCCCCCAGGAAATCACCGCCTGGGTGATCTCCGAAGGGCTGACGCCGATTGGCTTCTTGATCATGGTTAACGTGGTGCTGCTGATCGCCGGCAGCTTTATGGAGCCTTCGGCGATTGTGCTGATCCTGGCGCCGATCTTCTTCCCGATTGCGATGAAGCTGGGGATCGACCCGATTCACCTGGGGATCGTGATGGTGGTGAACATGGAAATCGGCCTGGTGCACCCACCGGTGGGCTTGAACCTGTTCGTGACCTCGGCGGTGACAGGGTTGAGCCTGGGGCAGACCATTCGCGCGGCGTTGCCGTGGCTGATGATTTTGTTGGTGTTCCTGATCATGGTCACGTACTTGCCGTTTATCTCCCTGGCCTTACCGCACTGGCTCGGCATGTAACACAGCTCAAGTGTGGGAGGGGGCTTGCCCCCTCCCTCATGATTTTGCATCCGGCGTTAATTATCCATCGCACTCAAAATCGCATGCGCCACTTTCACCCGTTCGGCATTCGGGTAGTTCTTGTTCGCCAGGATCACCACACCCATCGACTTGCCCGGCACATACGCCACATACGCGCCGAACCCGTTGGTGGAGCCGGTCTTGTTTACCAGGCTGTCAGCGTGGGGCGCCTGCGGTGGGGTCAGCCATTCGACCTTGTGCGGCTCCATGGCCATGGCTGTGGAGTTGCCGTCAATCAATGCCTTGAGCTGGATAGGGTAGCGGTGCATTTCCCAACCCAGGCCCTGGGTCATGCCGTCGACCCGGTAATACCCGGTGTGGGTGATGGCGATTGCACGCTGGATGTCTTTGCCTCGGCCTGCCGGGTTCATATTGACGGCCACGTAGTGCAGCAGGTCCTTGGCGCTGGTCTTGATGCCGTAGGCCTCGCTGTCCAGCGCGCCGGGGCCGACGCGCACCGGTTTGCCGTCCTTGCCGTAGCCCTGGGCATAAAAGGGCATCTGGCTCGCGGGCACCTTGAGGAAGGTGTGCTTGAGCTGCAAAAGCGGCAGCAGGGTTTTTTCCATTGCCTCATCGAACGGCCGGTTCAGGCTCAGCGCTGCCAGGTAACCGAACAGGCCCAGGCTGGGGTTGGAATACCGGCGTTGGGTGCCGGGGGCGAAGTCGGGTTTCCAGTGCTGGAAGTAGCTGATCATGCCTTGAGAGTTGTCCGCCTCTGGGGGGAATTGCAGGGGCAGGCCGCCGGCGGTGTAGGTGCCCAGGTTGAGCACGCTGATGTGGTCGAACTTGCCGCCCGCCAGTGCGGGCAGGTACTGGCTGGCCGGTGCCGAGAGCGTGAGCTTGCCGGTGGCCACGGCATATCCGGCGAGGGTCGCGGTGAAGGTTTTGCTCACCGAGCCGATTTCGAACAAGGTGTTTTCGCTGACCGGCTGGCGCGTGCTCTGGTCGGCGACGCCGTAGTTGAAGTAGTTCACCTTGCCGTCCTGGATCACCGCGACGGAGAGGCCGGGAATGGCCTGCTGCTGCATCAGCGGTTTGACGCTGGCATCCACCACCGCCTGCAAATCGCTGGCGGCCAGGCAGTTGCCGGCGGCGAGAAGGGCTGCGATTGCCGTGAAACAACGCACGCCAGTCAGCAAATGTTGGGACATGTTTATGCTTCCATGAAAATGATCGATCGAACCAAGCGCCTGCGCGGGCGAGGGCAAATGTAGGCAGTTCACACGCCCAAGGCAAAAAGAATATTTCAGAAACATAATGAAACATTTGCCGATGGCCAACGCTCTACCGCAACACCTGCACTGAGTTCTTTCATGAAAACACCGCGCCCCTCCGCTCGTATGCCTCACCTGACCCAACTGCGAAACCTGAAGATGGCGCGCTCGGCCCACGCGTATGTACGCGGCAGTACCGTGCAATTCTACGACTGGCTGCACAGCCTGCCCGGGCGCCGCTTGCCCCACGGCCCGGCGATCTGGATCTGCGGCGATTGCCACGCCGGCAACCTCGGCCCCACGGGGGACAACAAGGGCCGCATCGATATGCATATCCGCGACCTGGACCAGGCGGTGATCGGCAACCCGGCCCACGACCTGGTGCGCCTGGCCCTGTCCCTGGCCACCGCCGCGCGCGGCTCGGACCTGCCGGGGGTAACCACTGCGCGCATGCTCGAAGAGATGATGGTGGGTTACGAGCAAGCCTTCAAAGACAAACCCGATGCGACGCCGCCGCGCCCGTCCCAGGTCAAGGCCGGGATGCGCAGCGCAGTGGAGCGCACCTGGAAGAACCTGGCCCGCGAGCGTATCGACAACGTGCGGCCGACCATCCCGCTGGGCAAGCATTTCTGGGCGTTGTCACGGGCGGAAAAAACCGCGCTGGAAAACCTCTGTGCGTCGGATGAAATCCACCAGTTGGTCACCTCGCTCAAAGGCCGACCCAAGGACGCCAAGGTTGAACTGCTGGACTCGGCCTATTGGGTCAAGGGCTGCAGCTCCCTTGGGCTGTTGCGTTATGCGGTTTTGCTCGGCGTGGGCGACAAGGATGATCAGGAATATTGCCTGATCGACATCAAGGAAGCCGTCGGCGCGGCCGCACCGCGTGCCGCGCGGGCGAAGATGCCCAGGGACAACGGCCGCCGAGTGGTGGAGGCCGCGCGCCAACTATCACCTGGCCTCGGCGAGCGCATGCTGGCGACGCGGTTTCTGGATCACGGTTTTTTTATCCGTGAACTGCTGCCCCAGGACATGAAGCTGGAGCTGGACGAGTTGAGTGAAACCGACGCCATGCACGCTGCCGGCTACCTGGCGCGCGTCGTCGGTATCGCCCATGCCCGGCAGATGGACCGCGCCGCGCGCAAGGACTGGATGGCGGTGTTGCAGGAGAATCGCTCAAAGGAGTTGGATGCACCGTCGTGGCTATGGACTAGCGTGGTGCAGTTGGTGGGTAGCCATGAGCAAGGCTATCTCAACCATTGCCGGCGCTACGCCCTGGAACACTGATCCACAATCTGCTGAAAAACCAATGTGGGAGGGGGCAAGCCCCCTCCCACATTTGGATTGTCTTCAGGCCAGGTGTTTTTTGAACCAGCCCAAGGTGCGCTCCCACGCCAGATTCGCTGCAGCCTCGTCATAACGCGGCGTCGAGTCATTATGGAAGCCGTGGTTGGCACCCTTGTAGATATATGCCTCGTAGGTCGTGCCAGCGGCCTTCAGCGCCTTTTCATACGCCGGCCAACCCTCATTGATCCGCGTATCCAGCTCGCCGTAATGCAACATGATCGGTGCCTTGATGCGCGGCACATCCTTGGCCTCCGGCTGCCTTCCGTAAAACGATACCGCCGCGCCCAGTTCCGGGTAGGCCACCGCCGCCGCATTGGTCACGCCGCCGCCATAGCAGAAGCCGGTGATGCCGACTTTGCCGGTGCTGCTGTCGTGGTGCATCAGCCATTCGATGGCGGCGAAGAAGTCGTTCATCAGTTTGGTCGGGTCGACGGTCTGTTGCAGCGCCACGCCTTTTTCGTCATTGCCGGGGTAGCCGCCCACCGAGGTCAGGCCGTCCGGCGCCAGGGCGATAAAACCAGCCTTGGCCAAGCGTCGGGCGACGTCTTCGATATAAGGGTTGAGGCCTCGGTTTTCGTGCACCACCACCACGGCCGGCAATTTACCGGCGGCCTTGGCCGGGCGTACCAGGTAACCGCGCACGGTGCCGTTACCCTTGGGCGAGGGGTAGGTGATGTAGTCGGCGACGATGTCCGGATCGGTGAATTTCACCTGTTCGGCCAACGCATAGTTGGGACTCATGGCCGCCAGCAGGGCCGAGGCGGTCAGGCCGCCAAAGGTGAACAGCGCGGCACGGTCGAGAAACTCGCGACGGTTGATCTTGCCGTGGGCGTAGCCGTCGTAAAGCTCCAGCAGTTCGGGGGCGAAGTCTTTCGCGGTCAGACGAGTCATCGGTGCAATCCTCGATTAGCGGTGGCAGACAATGTAGACCAGGTTCAGCCCTCGCGGCCATGGGCGGCGGCGGCCAGTTGGCCGGTGTCCACGCGCACGAACAGCGAATCGCCGATGGCCGTGAGCACCTCGCCCGCGTACACCTCGCAGACCACGCGGCTTTTGCGCCCTACCTCGCCTTCGACCCGGGCACGCAGGGTGAGGGTGACGCCCATGGGCGTTGGCTTGATAAATTTGACGCCCAGGTTGCCGGTGACGCAGTCGATACGCGGCAGGCTGCCGGGCTCGCGTTGTTCGGCGCGGTAGTGGTAGGCCATGGAGGTCCAGTTGGAATGGCAGTCCACCAGCATGGCGATCAGGCCACCGTAGACCAGGTCGGGCCAGCCGCTGTACTGGGCGTCGGGCAGATGCTCGGCGACTACGTGCACGCCGTCCGCATCCCAGCGACTCTTGATATGCAGGCCATGCGGGTTGCTGCCACCGCAGCCGTAGCAGATGCCTTCGGGCGCGGTGATGTCCTGGAGTGAAGGGGGTTGCATGGAACGTCCTTATTATTCTCGGCGACTATCCTGTTTAGCAGAGCAGGGCGCGGATGGGAATAAATCCGTGGGTTGGGGTGTTAGCTGAGTAGCTGTGTCATGTCCTTTTGTGGAGCGTTGCATGAAGCCTTTCATTTACCTGGCCGTCCTCCTGGGTGTTTGCGCCAGCGCGCAAGCGGTGGAGTACAGCGACGTCAACCGCACCGCCAGCCAGATCAGCTTTACCTACAAGCAGTTGGGGCAGCGGGTGTATGGCACCTTCAGCGACTTCGAGGGCACGCTGAACTTTGATACGCAAAAGCCCGAGGCCGGGCACGCACTGCTCAAAATCCAGCTGGCGAGCATCGATGCCGGCAGCCCCGACGCCAACGACGAGCTGCAGCGCGCGTCCTGGTTCGACACCGCGACCTACCCGGTCGGCGTATATGAATCCACCGGCGTCACCGCCCTGGGGGATAACCGCTACACGATCAGCGGCAACCTGACGATCAAGGGCATCACGCGGCCGGTGCAGGTGGACGTGGTGCTCAAGGAGCAAAGCGGCATCGGCGTGTTCGACGGTGAATTCATCCTCAAGCGCGGCGACTTCAAGATCGGCGAGGGCGAGTGGGCGGGCAACAGCGTGGTGTCCAACGACATCAACATCAAGTTCAAGATGGTCGCGCCGCAGCGCTAGCGCGCGAACCGCTTCGCGCCGGCGACGCAGCCGATCACCGCGACCGTCACCAGCAGCATGCCCAGGCTGACGTGCTCATGCAGCAAGCCCGCCGCCAGGGCCAGGCCGAAAAACGGTTGCAGCAGCTGCAACTGGCCAACGGCGGCGATGCCCCCCTGGGCCAGCCCGCGATACCAGAACACAAAACCGATCAGCATGCTGAACAGCGACACATAACCCAGGCTCAGCCAGGCCGGCAGGCTGATGCTGCTGAAGCTCGGTGGCGCGAGGATCAGGCTCAGCGGCAGCGCCACTGGCAACGCCACCACCAGCGCCCAGCAGATCACCTGCCAGCCGCCGAGGTTGCGCGACAGCTTGGCGCCTTCGGCATACCCGAGGCCGCACACCAGCACCGCCAGCAGCATCAGCAGGTCGCCCAGCGGCGCGGCGCTCAAGCCCTGAGCCACGGCATAGCCCATCACCAACGCACTGCCCAGCAGCGAAAACAGCCAGAACACCGGGCGCGGGCGTTCACCGCCGCGCAGCACGCCAAACACGGCGGTGGCCAACGGTAGCAAACCGATGAATACGATGGAGTGCGCCGAGGTCACGTATTGCAGCGCCAAGGCCGTGAGCAGCGGAAAGCCGATCACCACGCCCAGCGCGACGATCACCAAAGGCACCCACTGGTGCCGCGCGGGGCGTTTTTCCTTGAGCAGCCATAGCATCAGCACACCCACCACGGCGGCGATGGCGGCGCGGAGCATGGTCAGAAACACCGGGTCGAATTCCATCACCGCCAGGCGCGTGGCTGGCAACGAGCCGCTGAAGATCACCACGCCGATAAAGCCGTTGATCCAGCCGGCTTTGCTGGTGTCCAGAGTGCTGAAGCTACGTTCCATGGCGGGGTGCTCGAAAAGAGGGGTTGCGTGGTCGCCATCCTAGAAGCGAGGATTGAGACAATCAAAAAATTGTCATGGATACATCCCTATGCCACGCGCTCGCTACAAGTCACTGGTCGACACCTTCGCCGAGGCGATCCGCTCGGGCAGCCTGGCGCCCGGCACGCGCCTGCCCACGCACCGGCAGCTGGCGGCCGAGCATGGCCTGGCGCTGGTCACCGCCAGCCGCGTGTACACCGAGCTTGAGGCCATGGGCCTGGTCAGCGGGGAAACCGGGCGCGGCACTTTCGTGCGTGAAATCTCGCTGCCGCCGGGGCAGGGCAGTGGGCAGATGACGGTCACGGCGGGCATGCTCGACCTCAACTTCAATTACCCGTCATTGCCCGGCCAGGCCGACCTGCTGCGCACGGCGCTGCGCCAGCTGGCGCTGTCGGGCGACCTGGAAGCCTTGTTGCGTTACCAGCCCCATGCCGGCCGTGGTCATGAGCGCGCCACCGTGGCGCGGCATTTGCTCAGCCGGGGGCTGACGGTGGACGCCGAGCAGGTGCTGGTGGTCAGCGGCGCCCAGCATGGGTTGGCGGTGACCCTGATGACGCTGCTCAAGCCTGGGGATGTGATCGCCGTCGATGCACTGACCTACTCAGGGTTCAAGGTATTGGCCGAGACCCTGCACCTGGAAATGCTGGCGATCCCGGTCAGCGCCAGTGGCCCGGACCTGGACGCGCTGCACAGCCTGTGCCGTAAACGCCCGGTGCGCGCGGTGTACTGCATGCCGACCCTGCACAATCCGCTCGGCTGGGTGCTCAGCCTGGCGCAGCGCGAGCACTTGGTGAGCATCGCCCGGCAGCACAACCTGATGATCATCGAGGACGCGGCCTACGCGTTTCTCGCCGAGGACGCGCCGCCACCGTTGGCCACCCTGGCGCCGGAGCGCACGGTGTATGTCGGCGGGCTGTCCAAGAGTGTCGCCACCGGTTTGCGCGTGGGTTTTATTGCCGCGCCGCTGGCGTGGGTGAAGCCGTTGGAGCGCACCATCATGGCCACCACCTGGAATGTGCCGGGGGTGATGAGCGCGATTGCGGTGGCGTGGATTGAGGACGGTACGGTCGCGCAACTGGAAGCGAAAAAACGCGAGGATGCCCGGGCCAGGCAGGCTGTGGCGGCGGAGGTCCTGCAAGGGCTTGGGTATGTCAGCCATCCCGCGTCGTATTTTTTATGGCTGCCGCTGGCCGAAGACGCGCGCGCCGATCAGGTCGCCATGAGCTTGCAGCGCGAGGGCATTTGCGTCTCCACCGCCGAGCCGTTTGCCGTCTCGGCCCATGTGCCCCACGCGTTGCGCCTGGCCTTGGGGTCGGTGGAGATGGGTGCCCTGCGCGAAGCCTTGGTAAAGGTGCGCAGGGCGGTAGCGTGGTGAGCCGGTATCAGTATTTGTAAGCCTGACGACCGATCAGCAGCCACTTGCCTTTCTGTTTCTGCCAGACCTGGAAGTTGTCGATATCGGTCGGCACTTCAACGCCGCTGTTCACGGCCAGGGCGTGGAAGTGGTTGCGCACCAGGGCGGTGTCGCCTTGCAGGGTGACGGTCTGGTTCTGCATTTCGAGGGTCTTGAACGCGCTGGTGTGGGTTTCCAGGTCGGCGATGAATTGCGCCTTGTTCTGCACCTTGCCGCTGGAGTGGCCGTAGGTGAGTTTATCGCTGGTCAGCGCGTGCAACTGCTTGAGGTCCAGGTGCAGCATGGCTTGGGTCAGTTGATCGACCGCTTGGGCCACTTCCTTTTCGGCGGAGGCCGGCGCGGCGGCGACATAACCGCTGAACAGGCACAGAAAACCGATCAGCACTTTGACGTTTTGCATGGGTGTTTCCTTATTGTTGTTGGGGATGTTCGGATAACACGTTACTAAATGTGTTGTCGTACAACATGCAATAGATTGGGGTGATTTGGAAAGTTAAATTTCGCGTATGGGTGTGATTGCTCGGGTATCTATTTGATTCTGTCTTGTACGATGTCTCATCACGAGTTAAAAATGGCCTCCCGTCTAACAATAAAATAACGGAGACACATGATGGATATTTCCCCTTTGCCTGCCCAAACGGACCACAGCCGCCGGGTCTTTCTCAAGCGTTCGCTGGCGGTTTCCGCCTCGGTGGCGGTGCTGGGCAACCTGCCTCGATTGGCAGACGCGGCAGAGCCGTTGAGCCAGCGTTACCCCGACCCTCTGGTCAAGGTGCTCGATGACAGTTTCCTCGAACTGCGGTTGTTCAACGCCAGCGTCGAACGACTCGCCACCGGCTTGCGGTGGGCCGAAGGGCCAGTGTGGGTTGGCGACGGGCGCTACCTGCTGCTCAGCGATATCCCCAATAACCGCATCGTGCGCTGGGACGAGGTCACCGACAGCCTGTCGGTGTACCGCGAACAGTCGAATTTCTCCAACGGCATGTGCCGCGACCGCCAGGGCCGCCTGCTGGTGTGCGAAGGCTCGACTACGACCAGCGAGGGGCGGCGCATCACCCGCACCGAGCACAACGGCAGCATCACCGTGCTGGCCGACAGCTTCGACGGCAAACCTTTCAATTCGCCCAACGACATCGTGTGCAAGCGCGATGGTTCGGTGTGGTTCAGCGACCCGCCATTCCAGACCGGCAACAACTACGAAGGCCACAAGATCACCCCGACCCAGCCCCATGGTGTCTACCGCATCGACGCGGACAGCGGCAAGGTCACGCGGGTGATCGATGACCTCAACGGTCCCAACGGCCTGTGCTTCTCGCCGGACGAAAAGACCTTGTATGTGGTGGAAGGCCGGGCCAAACCCAACCGGCTGATCTGGGCCATCGACGTCAAGGACGACGGCACCCTCGGTGCGCGCCGCAAGCATATTGAAGGCCTGGAGTACGCCGCGCTGGACGGCATCAAGTGCGACGAAAGCGGCAACCTCTGGTGTGGCTGGGGCGGCAACGGCGACCCCAAGGCCGACCTGGAAAAGCTCGACGGTGTGCGCGTATTCAACCCCGAGGGCAAGGCCATCGGGCATATCTCACTGCCGGAACGCTGCCCCAACCTGTGTTTTGGTGGCAAGGAAGGCAACCGCCTGTTCATGGCCGGCAGCCATTCGATCTATGCGCTATTCGTGAATACCCGAGACGCCGGTTTCGCTGCATGACGCGCTGAAAAAAGTCACGCTCGGCGCCGGTGAGTCGGCGCCGAGCGTGGCATTTTTTGGTTATGCTGCGTGCTCCTGTGATTTCAGAGACGCACGCAAATGGATTTTGACTGGCACAGCGACCCCATCACCCGCGCCACGCCCGTGACCCCTCAGTATAAAAACACCCAGAACGTACGCCGTTTCATGCTGGAGCACTGCGGCCCGGGGTTTAAATTCGACCGGCCATTCATGGCCTGGATTCGCAACGACCTGCCCAAGACCCTCGGTGATGTGGTGGATGAATGGCAACGTCGCAACCAGGGAAAACGCGCATGAGCCTCTCTGCGGCGGTGCAGGTCGATATGATTGCTGTGGCCCGCGGCTGAGCACGATGATCAGCCAAGGCACCGCCCCTCCCACATTTTGACTGCGTTTATTCAGAAGGTAATGCCGGGGTTCGCGGCGGAATCAGGCGTTTGCTGCCTGTCGCTTCAAACGCCGCCGCAAAGCGCAGCAGTGCCGAGTCATCATAAGCACGGCCGGCGAAGGTCAGCCCGATCGGCATGCCGATATCCGCCATCACGCCCATGGGCACGGTGACGGTGGGGACGCCCAGGTGGCGGATCGCGAGGTTGCCGTTGGCCACCCAGATGCCGTTGCTCCAGGCGATGTCGGCGCTGGCCTCGTTCACGTCGGCATCCGCCGGGCCTACGTCGGCGACGGTGGGGAACAGCACCGCGTCGAGCCCGAGCTTGTCCATCCAGTCTTCCAGGTCGACCCGGCGGGTTTGTTCCAGGCCGCGCAGGCCGTCGGGTACGGTGCTGATCTCGTTCCACGGGGTGATACCGCGTTCGGCCATGCGCACGTATTCGTCCATGCCGGCGGCCAGGTCGTCTTCGCGGTTGGGCAGGGTGCCGGGGTCGTGGGGGAAGATCTGCGGCCCGTCCACATCCGCCAGGCGGTTCAGGTTCGGGTCGTTGTTGGCGCGCAGGAAGTCGTCGAAGGCCCAGGCGGACAGCTCCCACAGCTCATCGTGGAGAAATTCCCTGGACACCAGGCCACGGGTAAACACGGTCGGCGCGCCAGGGCGGTCGCCTTCGCAGTTGGACACCAGCGGGAAATCCACCTCGATCACTTCGGCCCCGGCGGCTTCCAGCGCCTGGCGTGCGTCTTGCCACAGGTCGATCACGCTGGCGCGGGTGTTGATCTTCTGCCCGGTCGGCCCGCCGATGCCGGGTTTTTCGCTGGTGCCGGCCTCAGGGTCGGCGTTGATGTACATGCGCGGCACGCCGAAGCGTTTGCCGGCGAGGGATTCAGGCGTGGCGGCGAGTTCGGCGTAGGACGCCGGGCGCACGTCGGCCACGCTCGGGATCGGCACCCACGGCTGCAGGCGCCACAGGTCGCCCCGGGTGTCCGGGTCTTCGGCGACCACCACGTCGAGCACTTCGAGCAGGTCGGCCATGGTGCGCGCGTACGGCACCACCACGTCCATGGTCGGGGTCAGCGGCCAGTTGCCGCGCACCGAAATCACCCCACGCGACGGGGTGTAGGCGCACAGGCCATTGTTGGACGCCGGGCCACGCCCGCTGGACCAGGTTTCTTCCGCCAGCCCGAACGCGGCAAAGCTCGCAGCGGTGGCGGTGCCGGCACCGTTGGACGAGCCGGAGGCGAATGGCGCGGTCAGGTAATCGGCGTTATACGGGCTTTCGGCACGGCCATACACGCCGCGCTGCATGCCGCCATTGGCCATCGGCGGCATATTGGTCTTGCCCAGGCAGATGGCACCGCCGGCGCGCAGGCGCTCGATGGTGAAAGCGTCGCGATGGGCAACCAGGTTGGCGAAGGCCGGGCTGCCGGATGCAGCGGTCAGGCCCTTGACCAGGTAACTGTCTTTGGCGGTATAGGGAATGCCATCCAATGGCCCCAAGGTTTCGCCCCTGGCCCGGCGCGCATCGGATGCCTCGGCTTCTTTAAGGGCTTCGGGATTGCGCACCACCACGGCGTTGAGTTCGCCGTTATAGGCATCGATACGCGCCAGGTAGGCCTGAACCAGTTCAACGGCCGTGGTCTGGCCGCTTTCAAGCGCCGCGCGCAATTGGGCAATGGAGACTTCGGTAACTTGCATCAGGTTTTTTTCGCCGCCTTCAGATGGGGGTATGACCGCAGTCTACGTACAGATATTTCACAAAACCAGTGCGGCATATTCTCCATAGGCGGCGCGCATCACCTGCCAGGTGGCGTCGTCGGCGGGAATCAGGTGCTCGATACGCAGGGAGGTGAGGGTGATGTCCTGGGGCATGCCGAAGGTGGTGAAGGTCGACAGAAAATTCAGCTCGCCCTGGGTTGAGCGGATGCGGGTTAGTACCAGGGGCGGCATCTGTTCGGGCATTTCGCGGCTATTGGGGGCTGGCAGGCTCGCCAGTAAGGTCGCCAATGCCGGGTTGCCCAACGCCTCACGGGTCGCGCGCTGCCAGGCCAGGTTGCGGATCTCGTCGGCGTCGATGAGGTGATCGCCGAGGCCGCCGGGTTGCAGCAGGGTGGTCAACAGGTTCAGACCCTCTGCTGCGCCAGGCGGGATACCCACCAACGCGAACAACACGCCGGTGCTGGCATTCGCCGCCAGCACTTCCCAGTGGCTGCCCAGCAGGATCGCCGGGGCCGGATTGTTGGCGTGCAACACATGGCTGACCGCCTCGCGAATCGCCGTCATGCTCGGTGACGCGAGCGGGGTGGCGGTGTAGCGGGGCGCGAAGCCGGCGGCGAGGAACACCTGGTTGCACTGCTCCAGCGGTACCTCCAGTGCGGTCAGCAGGTTATGCAAAGTGCCGGGGCTTGGCTTGGCGCGGCCGGTTTCGAGGCAACTGAGGTGGCGCTGGGAAACCCCCGTGATCAGGGCGAGGTCGAGCTGGCTCAGCTTGGCGTGTCGGCGCAATTGGCGCAGCTGTGCGCCGGCGGTAGCAGGGTTTTCCATGACGGGTTCATGACCTCCGAGGTCATTGCGAGGGCTGCCACCTTATCACTAGGGTGGGCCTCAATCACTTCAAGGAAGACCCCATGCGCAAACCCTTTGTGGCCCTGGCCGCGTTGCTCGGTTTTTCGCTGTACACCCTGTTCACGATGCTCACGGCCGAGCAGTCACTGCTGGCCTTCGGGCGCGAATTGATGGCGCGCCCGGACACGGCGCAGGTGGTGATCGACCTGTACCTGATGGCCGCGCTGGCCTGCGTGTGGATGTACCGCGATGCCCGGCGGCGCCGACGGTCGGTGGCGTCACTGCTGCCGTATTTTCTGCTGACGGCGGTGTTCGTGTCGGTGGGACCATTGTTGTATATGGTGGTGAATGGGTGGCGGGATGAGTGAGTGGTGGGCGGGAGATTTTTTTGTGGCGAGCTCGCCACAAGAAGCTCGCTCGCCACATAGAACTCATTGGCTTCAGATCAAGGATTGAGAAACGCCTGGTAGTTGTCTTTGGTGATCTGCTGGTAAGGAATGGTCAACTCAGCCTCGTAGGGTTGTTTTTTCACCATCTTCACCGCCAGGTCAATCGAGCCGACCGCTTGCCCCTTGTTGTCCTGATACGCCGTCACCAGCAACAGGCCTTTTTTCACCGCATCCAGCCCGGCCGAGCCGCCATCGCTGCCGGCCACCAGGATGTCCTTGCCCGGTTGCATGCCTGCCTGGCTGATCGCCATGGCTGCGCCGATGGCCATTTCATCGGCGTTTGCGGCCACGGCATCGATTTTTCGGCCCGACACGATCCAGTTGTTCATCAGGTCAATCGCTTTGCTGCGCTGCCATTCGGCGCTCTGCTCCTCGACGATCTTGATGCCGGGGTAGTCCTTAAGCACATTTTTTACCCCCAGCGTGCGGTTGTGCGTGGCGTTGTTGGAGAGCAGGCCCAGCATGATCGCCAGGTTGCCCTTGCCGCCCATTTTCTCGGCCAGGTAGCGCATCTGGATTTCGCCGGCCTTGATCTCATCCGAACCCACATAACCCACCCCCGGCGGCACGTCCTTGAACTCGGGACGGCGGTTGATATACACCAGCGGGATCTTCGCCTGCTGGGCATTCACTGTCATTTTCTGGGTGGCGGCGGTGTCCACCGCGTTGACGATAATTGCGTCCATGCCCTGGGCGGTGAAGTTCTGCACCTGGTTGAGCTGGCGCACCACGTCGCCCTGGGCGTCTTCGAACTGCAGGGTCACGCCGGGCAGTTCCTTGGCATGGGCGGCCATGTAGTCACGCATTTGCGCGAGGAACACATCGTCGACCTGGGCGATGCTCACGCCGATGCGTATATCGGCCAGGACCCAGGGGCTGATGGCGAGGGTAAACAGTGCCGCAAGGAGTTGCTTTTTCATCATGGTGCTCCGCTGTTTTTGTTGTTGTTAAAGCGATTCATGCCTGACGCTTGGCCCGCTGCTGCGCCACGGCCGCGGCGAAGTCGGCAATGGGCCAGCGCTCGTTGAGGGCTTGCAGCATCAGTTCCTGCCCGGTTTGCGGGGCCAGGCCCTTTAACGGCGGGTCGGTGTCGAGGTTGGTGGGGAAGGCATAGCCATCGGCGGTGCAGGCGACCACGGCCTGGGCGTCCAGGGCCGGGTTGGCCAGTAGCGCGGGGTAGATCGCCAGCATCATGCGCTCGCGGTCGAGGGCTTCCATGGGTTTGCCGAAGGCCGAGGAGATTTGCAGCAGGTTGGCCATGCGCTGGCGGTCCGGGGTGCGGTTGGTGCCGGCGGCATGGAACAGCGCCGGGTTGAAGAACAACAGGTCGCCTTTGTTCAACGGCAGCTGCACCGCGTGCTGCTGGAAGTAGTCGATAAACTCCGCGCGCCGCCAGGCCAGGTAGCCCAAGGCGTATTGCTGGGAGAACGGTAGCAACTGGGTGGGGCCGGTTTCCAGCGGCATATCCGAGTGGGCGACCGCGCCCTGCAACGTCAGGTATTGGGACAGTTGGTGCAGCGGCAAGGGGAAGCGCTCCACCACATCGGTAGTCTGGAAGCCAAGGTGGTAGTCACGGTGCGGCTGCTGCGCCTGGCCGCCGGGGTGCACCACATTGACCTGGGCGGTGACTTGAAAGCTCGGCCCCAGCCACGCCTCGGCAATCAACCCAAGCAGCGGGTTCGCGTAGTACTCGGCAAAGGATTCCGGCGATTGCAGCGCGGCCTTTTGCAATGAATTCCAGATGCGCCCGTTGGTGCCGGCCTTGGCGAAGTGGTCGGCGCCCGCACCGTGTTGCGCTTCTTGGGCGAAGATCGCTTCGAACACCTGGCTATGACGGTCCACCACTTCCAGGTCCTCAAAGGCGCGGCGCACCACCATCACTCCCGGCCCGTCGCTGAACAGGCGGTGCAGTTCATTCATCACCGAGAGGCGGTCGCTGTTGCGCAAGGTGTGGGCCTGGTAGATCGGTACGTTCCTCAGCACTCCAGCGGCCAGCGGATAGTCCTCGACACGCGCCTGCTGCGCACAAATGCGCTGGAAGTCTTCGATGCGCACGGCGTCGGCCGTAACGAACACCGACATCACACACCGCCCGTCAGGCTCAGGGCCTGATGCGGTTGCGGGCTGCCGGCGTCGGTGCAGCCCACCACGCCTTGCTCCAGGTCGATCACCGAACCGGTCATCATCCCCGACTCGCGCGACAGCAAGAACGCCACGCTTTGCGCTACTTCCGCCGGCTTGAGCAGGCGCCCGAACGGCTGCGCGCTTTCGGCCTTTTCCAGCCAGCCGTCCAGGGCACCGTGGTACTGGCGCTGGATGTCATCCTCATGAGGCGTGTCCATCCAGCCGATATTCAAGCCATTCACGCGGATGCGGTTGCGCAGCGCACTGAACGCGACGTTCTTGGTGAGGATCGCCAGCGCGCCCTTGGACGCCGCATAGGCGCTCAAGAACGACTGCCCGCCATGCCCGGTGACGCTCTGGATATTCACCACCGCGCCTTCCACGCCGTTGCTGATCATCAGCTTCAACGCCTCCTGCATCAGGAAGAACGGCGCGCGCACATTCACCGCCATCAGCCGGTCAAACAGCTCCGGCGAGGTGTCGAGAATGGTGCCGCGGTCCGACATGCCGGCGCAGTTCACCAGCCCGTGCAAGGTGCCGAAGTGGGTACGCGCAGCTTCGATGATCGCGCGGCAATCCTCGACCTTTTCCAGGTCGGCCTCGACAAAAAACGCCGGGCAGTCCAGCTGCGCCAGTTGCCTTACCTGTTCCTCGCCCTGGGCGCGCCGGCGCCCGCAGATGATCAGCCCGGCGGCGCCCCGTTGCGCCAGGGTGTGGGCCACGGCGGCGCCCAGGCCTTGGGTGCTGCCGGTGACGACAAAGTATTGGCCGCTGAACGAGGTGGCGAGATCGGTGTGAGGCATGGGCTTCTCCAGTTTTTTGTTGTTGTTCATCGCCAGGCTCGACGCCGGGCGAAACTGAGACTAGCATTGCCAAACCTCAGTAACGCCCAAAAAAGACCTCAAAAACACCTCAGGCGAACGCCATGCTCGAACGCGCCAAACACTTCTCCATCAAACAGCTCGCCACCCAGGCGGGTGTGAGCAAAGCCACGGTCGACCGCGTGTTGCACCAGCGCGGCAGCGTGCACGCACAGACCCGGCGGCGTATCGAGCAGGCGTTGGAGGAGTTGGAGTCTCAGGAGAAAAACGGCCTGGCGGTGGGGCGCACATTTCATGTCGACGTGATCATGCACACGCCGCAACGCTTCAGCGCGGCGGTGCAGGCGGCGATCATCGCGCAGCTGGCGAGCCTGGCGCCGTTTCGGATTGCCCCGCGTTTTCACCTGTTCGAAGAGATCGAGCCCCAGGCCATGCACGACCAGTTGCTGCGCTGCCTCGACACCGGCAGCCAGGGCGTGGTGCTCAAGGCCGCCGATGAGCCGGCCGTAAACCAGGCGGTCAAGCAACTGATCGCGGCGGGGATTCCGGTGGTGACGTTGGTGACGGACCTGCCGCAAAGCGAGCGCATCGGTTATGTCGGCATGGACAACCGCACCGCCGGCCAGACCGCTGCTTACTTGATGTCGCGCTGGCTGCCGGCGCAGCCCCAGGACGTGGCCGTGGTGATCGGCAGCGAACTGTTCCGTGGCGAAGAAGAACGCGAGATGGGCTTTCGTGCCTGGCTGCGCGGGCGCGCGGCGCACTTGCGCGTGCTGGATATCAGCGGCGGTTACGGTGTGTATGACCGCACCTTCGAGCGTGTCACCCAGGCTTTGAAACACAACCCCGACCTCAAGGCGGTGTACAGCGTCGGCGGCGGTAACCGCGCGATTGTCGACGCCTTCGCCGCCCTTGATCGGCCTTTGGAGGTGTTTATCGGCCACGACCTCGACGAAGAAAACCGTCAGTTGCTGATCGACGAAAAAATCGCCGCGATCATCGATCACAACCTGCAGATCGATGCCCGCAATGTGTTCCTGCATATCCTGCAACACCACCGGTTGTGGAAGGCCGGGCCGATTGCGCCGTCACAGGTGCAGATCGTGACGCCGTTCAACCTGCCGGACTGAGTACTCCCTTCAAAAACAACATCAGGAGTTCACCCATGCTACGTATCGCCGTTCTAGGTGCCGGGCGCATCGCCAAGATCCACGCTGCCAACGTCGCCGCTCACCCCAATGCCACGCTGGTGCTGGTGGCCGACCCCTGGCGCGAGGGCGTCGATGCGCTGAGCACGCAACTGGGCTGCGAGGCGGCCTACGATTGTGCTGCGGTGCTCACCCGCAAAGACATCGACGCCGTGGTCATCGGCACGCCCACCGACACCCATATCGACTTGCTGCTGGCGGCGGTGGCCGAAGGCAAGGCGGTGCTCTGCGAAAAACCCATCGACCTCGATATCGCCAAGGCCCGCAGCGCCGCCCAGGCCGTGGAGCGCCAGGGCGGCAAGGTGATGCTCGGCTTCAACCGCCGTTTCGACCCCGACATGCTGCGCCTGCGCCAGGCCCTCGACGCTGGGCAAATCGGCGCCGTGCGCCAAGTGATCATCACCAGCCGCGACCCCGGCCTGGCGCCGCGCGATTACCTCGAACACTCCGGCGGCATCCTGCGCGACATGACCATCCACGACTTCGACACCGCCCGCCATCTGCTCGGCGAAGAACCGGTGGAAGTCAGCGCCATCGCCAGCCGCCTGGTGGACCCGAGCCTGGAGCAGATCGACGACTACGACAGCGTGATGGTGCTGCTGCGCACCGCCTCCGGCAAGCAATGCCATATCAACTGCTGCCGCCAGGCGGTGTATGGCTATGACCAGCGCGTCGAGGTGTCCGGCGCCCATGGCGTGTTGCTCACCGACAACCACCGCCCGAGCACCTTGCGCCACTGGAGCGCCGAGCACACCGAAGCGCTGGAACCGTTGCAGCACTTTTTCCTGGAGCGGTATGCCGATGCCTATCGCAATGAGCTGACCCAGTTCATCGATGCGCTGAACCACGGCCAGGCCTTGCCCACCAGCGTGCGCGATGGGTTGTATGCCTTGCACCTGGCGGATTGTGCGCTGGAGTCGGTGAAGACCGGGCGCAGTGTGGCGGTCAATTACGACCTGTAGGCCCCGGTGCGATCCACCAAGCGAATGCTGTCACGCCCGCCACGCTTGGTTTCATACAGTGTGGTGTCGCCCTGTTCGATCAACGCGGCCAGGCTGGCCGGTGGCTGGTCGAACAGGTTGGCGCCGATGCTCAGGGTCACCGGCTCAGGCGTGGCGCACTTCTGTGCGGCCAGTTGCTGGAACTGCTCGCGCAGGCTGCTGCCCAGTTCGACGATCTGCGCGGTCGCGGCCGGGTGCAGCAGGATCACAAATTCATCCCCGCCCAGGCGTGCGGCCAGCGCGCCTTGGGGCACCACGCTGCGGATCATCTCGCTCAAGGCGATCAGCAGACGGTCGCCAGCGGTATGGCCGTAGAGGTCGTTGACGCCTTTGAAATTGTCGATATCGATCAGCAGCAGCGCACCCGGTTGCGCCGGGGAAACCTGGGCGAGCAGGCGCGGCGCGCGTAAGTCCAGGGCGCGGCGGTTGTACAGGGCGGTGAGCGGGTCGCGGGCGGCGAGGCGGGCGATCTGTTGCTCGCGGCGGTAGCGTTCGGAGCCGGTCATGGACAGGGCAATCAGCATGATCGCCATCGCGCCTTCCACCAGGGAAACCTGGATGATCTCGCCCTTGAACGCGGCCAGGTCGATCAAGGTGCCGGGGATCAGCACCGACGCGGCCTTGATCACATAGAAAATCCCGTGGATCAGCAGCACATAGCGCAGTTGCACCGCGCCGATGCTCAGGGATTTGCCATGGGGCCGCAGCAGGAAACTCGCGCGCAGGGTCGGCAGCGCCACCAGCAACGACTGCACCCCCAGCATGGCTTTGGACCAGGGCAGGTCGGCCGGCAGCATCAGCATGCCGAGCCAGACCACCAGCATCAACAACCACAGCGGCGAGAGGCGCACTTGAGTAAACCGCGCCACACCGAGCAAAAACAGGCAATGCGCGCTCACCAGCAAGCCATTGGCGAACCAGATGCCAATCACCAGATAACCGTTGATGCGCAGCAGGGCGAGGGTGGAGCCAATGGTGATAGTGGCGAAACCGGCGCTCCAGAACAGCAGCGACGGCTCGCGCACGCTGCGCCATTCAACAGCCAGGTAGAGGGCCGCGGCGGCGGCCAAGGCAACTGTCAGTGCCAAAATCGTAGGAGGGTCGAGCGTCATGTCTTGCCGGGTCTGCCTGGTGTGCGTTGAAAACCGGGATTGTAAGCGCACACGCAGGTTTTTCGGAGCTTTCATCGTGCTGGCCTACGGCCAGCCGATGATCGGCAGTCTAGACGCCTTTGGTCGAGGGCAACAGTATTGTCAGGATGCCCACCAGCGGCAGGAACGAGCACAGCGTGTAGACATACGCGATGCCATGGCTGTCGGCGAGCAAACCCAGCAACGCCGCGCCGATGCCGCTGAAGCCGAACATCAGGCCGAAGAACACCCCGGCGATCATGCCCACATTGCCGGGCACCAGTTCCTGGGCAAACACCACGATGGCCGAGAAGGCCGAGGCCAGGATGAAGCCGATCACCACGCTGAGCACGGCGGTCCAGAACAGGTCGACGTAGGGCAGGGCGAGGGTGAAGGGCGCGGCGCCGAGGATCGAGAACCAGATGACCTTCTTGCGGCCGATCTTGTCGCCGATCGGCCCGCCCGCAAAGGTGCCCACGGCCACCGCGCCGAGGAACAGGAACAGGTACATCTGCGAACTTGCCACTGACAGCTGGAATTTCTCGATCAGGTAGAAGGTGAAGTAGCTGGTCAGGCTGGTCATGTAGAAGTATTTGGAAAACACCAGCAGCGCCAGAATCACCAAGGCAAACGTCACGCGGCCTTTGGACAAGCCATGGGTGGCTTTGCCGCCTTGCTTGAGCTTGAACAGGTTGAGGTGGTGGCGGTACCAGCGGCTCAGCCCGTACAGCACCAGAATCGCGAACACTGCAAACAGCCCGAACCAGGCGATATGGCCCTGGCCGTAAGGGATGATGATCGCCGCCGCGAGCAATGGGCCCAACGCGCTGCCGGTGTTGCCGCCGACCTGGAAGGTCGATTGCGCCAGGCCATAACGCCCGCCGGAGGCCAGCCGCGCGACGCGCGAGGTTTCCGGGTGGAAGGTTGACGAACCCACGCCCACCAGGCCGGCCGCGAGCAAAATCATCGGGAAGCTGCCGACAAACGCCAGCATCAGGATGCCCACCAGGGTGCACACCATGCCCGCCGGCAGCAGCCACGGCTTGGGATGGCGGTCGGTGTGGTAGCCGATCCAGGGTTGCAGCAGCGAAGCAGTCAGCTGAAAGGTCAGGGTAATCAGGCCGACCTGGGTGAAGCTCAGCCCGTAGTTGGCCTTGAGCATCGGGTAGATCGACGGCAGCACGGCCTGGATCAAGTCGTTGATCAGGTGCGCCAGGGCACAGGCGCCGAGGATGCGCATGACCAGCGGGCTTGCTTGGGGCGGGCTTGACGTTGCGGTGGGTGAGGCGGTGAGGGTCGTCATGCAGGCATTCCATATCAAGGCAGCGAACAGGGTAGCCAGTGCTTGGCCGGCTGACCATTTCAAATTGTTGCGACGGTTATGCTAGATTCGCCACCCATGCCTGTCTCGCGAAATTCGGGAGGCAACCGTCGCAAAAAGGGCGAAATGATCAAATCACTGGATAAATTTCTGCAGGAGATCGATGAGGGCGACTGGGCCGTCATCAGTTCGGCCACCGACTACCCGGAAAACTGGGTGATCCCCGACCACAGCCATGAAAAACACCAGTTGCTCTACGCCACCGAAGGCGTGATGGTGGTGCACTCGGCGCAGAACCAGTGGACGGTGCCGCCCAATCGCGGTTTCTGGATGCCGTGCGGGCACGTGCATTCCCTGCGCTGCGTGGGCGCGCTGAAAATGCGCAGCGTGTTTGTGCGCCCGGACAGCTTCCCCAATCTGCCCAGTGAGACCAAGGCGGTGAGCATCTCGCCGCTGCTGAGCGAGCTGATCAAGGCTTCGGTGAGTTTGAAGCCGCCGTATGCCGAAGACTCACGGGATGCGCGGATCATGCACCTGATCCTCGACGAACTCGCGCTGTTGCCGGCCTTGCCGCTGTCGCTGCCACAGCCCGCCGACCCGCGCATCCAGCAGATCTGCGCGGCCTGGCAGCACGACCCGGGCGATGCCTCCACCGTGGCCGACTGGAGCGAACGCCTGGCCCTGGACCAGAAAACCATCCAGCGCGTCTTCCGCAAGGACACCGGCATGACCTTCGGCCAATGGCGCCAGCAGGCGCGGTTGCTGCTGGCGCTTGAGCGCATTGCGGTGGGGGAGAAGATTATCGACGTGGCCCTGGAGTTGGGCTACGACAGCCCCAGCGCCTTTACCAGCATGTTCAAGAAACAGTTTGGCAAGACGCCGAGTCATTTTTTCCGTTGATGCCGCCGGGGTGCAGCTCCAGCAGGCCGGTGAACGTATTGAGGTCCAGTGGCCGGCTGAGGTAGTAGCCTTGGCCCTCGTCACAGTCCACCGCCTTGAGCATGGCCAGGTGTTCGGCAGTTTCAATCCCTTCTGCAGTCACCGTGAGCGCCAGGGCATGGCCCAGCCCGACAATGGCCTGGATGATCGCTTGGTCGTCGGCGCTTTCCTCCAGCCGGGTCAAAAAACTGCGGTCAATCTTCAAACCGTCGAACGGAAAGCTGCGCAGGTAGCTCAGGGACGAATAACCGGTGCCGAAGTCGTCCATGGCGATGCGGATGCCCAATTGCTTGAGCGTGCGCATCACCTCAAGGGCTCCGGCGGCGTCGTCGAGCATGACGCTTTCGGTGATTTCCAGCTCCAGGCGCGCCGGATCGATGCCCGATGTCTGCAGCGCGTCGCGCACCCGCTCCACAAGGTTGCCGCGTTTGAACTCGGTGGGCGACAGATTGACCGACACAAACAGTGCGTGCGGCCATTGCGCCGCGCACGCGCAGGCGGTTTCCAGGACCCAGTCACTGAGCGCCAGAATCAACCCGGATTCTTCGGCAATCGGAATAAACGTGTCTGGCGCGATCAACCCGCGCGTCGGATGCTGCCAGCGCACCAGGGCTTCGGCGCCGACCATTTGCCCGCCACCGATGCGGTAGCGGGGCTGGAAGTGCAGGCGTAACTCGGCGTGTTTGATCGCAAACCGCAAGTCGCTTTCCAGGCGCCGGCGTTCGATGATCCGTGCGTTCATTTCACCGGAGTAGAACCGCCAGGTGTTACGCCCGGCGGACTTCGCCTCGTACAGCGCGATATCGGCGTAACGCAGCAATTCGCTGGCTTCACGCGCGTCGTCGGGGGCGATGGCAATGCCGATGCTGGCGCTGATAAAGACGTCCTGTTCGTCGATGCGGATGCGCTGCTCAATCGACTCGATCAGGCGTTTACACAGGCTTTCGACTTCCTCCTGGGTCCCGGCCTCGCTGAGGATCAGCACAAATTCATCACCACCGACGCGTGCCACCAGGTCGCCATGGCGCACGCAGTCGGCGAGGCGCGCGGACACTTCGTTGAGTACCCGGTCGCCGGCCGCGTGCCCGAGCAAGTCGTTGACCGGTTTGAACCGATCAAGGTCGAGGCTGAGCATCACCAAAGAATGCTCCGAAGAGGGCAGTGCCTTGAGCTTGCCCTCCAGGAACGCTTGCAGGCGCGTGCGGTTGGGCAGCCCGGTCAGGGCGTCATGCTGGGACAAAAACTCGATGCGCCGGCGCGACTCGACTTCTTCGGTGACGTCGGTGGCGGTACCGCGAAAACCGCCGCAGGGCATTTCCCGCGCCGACAGCCGGGTGCTGCGTTCCTGGCCTTGGGCATCGATATAGCGGCACTGCACACTGATCGCCGTATGCCGCTCCCGGGCCTCTAGCCACTGCGATAGATGGGCGCCTTCGGTGTCGAGCAAGTCGCTCATGGCGACACCGATCCAGGCGTGCCGCGCCAGGCCGGTGACGCTCTCGAAACGCTCCGACAGGTAGGTAAAGCGCCAACGCGCATCGATTTCCCACACCCAGTCGGAACTGGCTTCCACCACATCGCGAAAACGCGCCTCGCTGGTGGCCAGCGCATTCTGGCTATTGAGCAGCGAGGCGTGGCTGGCATCCAGGTCGAGGGCTGCGGCAGTGGCGCGGCGCAAAATCACCCAGGTCATCAGGCACACCAGCAGGGCAGCGAGCCCCAACAGCGGCAGGCCGACCGCCATCAGCCGCACGCCTGGCCGCGCAGGGTCCCAGTGCAGGCTGCCGGCGGAGCCGTCGAGGCCAAGGGGGAAAACCAGGGTCTTGCCAATGTCATCGGGGGTGGCGACGTGCAGGTTGCCCACGCCGAAGTCCTGACCGATCGCGGTCAGTTTGGCGCTGTTGAACAGGTCGACGAAGATCAGCACCGACGCCGGCCGGTCGTCGGCCTGCACCGTCGGATCGGTGCCGGGGGTGATCGCGGCGGCGGCCACCAGCGCGGGGCTGCCGTGCACGTTGACGAAGGCCGTGACCGGGGTTTCATTGTCCGCGTCGGCGCGCGCCTGCTCGATAATTTCGGTCAGGGGGTGGCCGAGCCATTGCGTGAGTTCGACGGGCGCAAGCTTGCCCTCGATCACGGCGTATACGGTGTGGTTGACGCCGTTGACCACAAACAGGCCCTGAAAGCCGAAATCCTCATACAGTGTCGCCCCGAGATTGCCGCGGGTGTAGGCCCAGTCCGTGTCCACCTGCTGGTGCATGTGCTTGTAGGTGTCGCTCCAGAACGCATAGTCCTTGACGGTGACGCGCAGCGACTTCTCCAGGGATTGCATGGCTTTACGGGTGTAAAACGCACTTTCCTCCTGCTCGGAGTGGTCCAGCTCCTGGGCGAGGAACACCAACGAATAAGCGGCGGCTGCAAATACCAGGGTCAGTAGCGCAATGAAATTGAACAGCGAGGTACGGGTCAGGGACAGGCTGGTGCGAATGGAGAGCTGGCGCACAAGGGGCGTAAGAGTGTTCGGCATTATTTCCCGCAGCTTGCGGCTGCACGTCAGGGGTATCCAATGGCATCGGCTGGCGGCGCAAAATAATGAAGGTTTCGGACGGATGGGCGCATGCGCAACATCCGTCCATCACGAGCCTAGGCATCGGCGGTTGCCGTCCGCGCGGGGGGGCAGGATGCGGCCCACGCCAGTATCGCCGCCACGCAAAGCAACCCCGCGCTCAGTTCGAAGGTGGCCTGGTAACCACTGAGGTCGAACGCCACGCCACCGACCGTGGCGCCGGCGGCAATCGCCAGTTGAATGATCGCGACCATCAACCCCCCGCCGGCCTCGGCGTCCTTGGGCAGCGTGCGTGCCAGCCAGGTCCACCAACCCACGGGTGCGGCGGTGGCCACCAGGCCCCAGCCTCCCAGCAGGCAGGCGGTGACGAGTGCTGAACTGCCGAATGCAATCAGCGCCGATGCGATCACCGCCATCAGCAGCGGAATGGCGATCAACGTGGGGTACAGGCCGTTCTTCAGGAAGCGTTCGATCAGCAACGTCCCCGCCAGCCCGGCCAGCCCCAGCACCAATAGCATCCCTGACAGCAGGGGCGCACTGACCTGAGTGACGCTCTCCAGAAACGGCCGCAGGTAGGTGAACAGCATGAACTGGCCCATGAAAAATACGCTGACGGCGAGCATGCCCAGCGCCACCGGAGGGTTCTTCAGCAGCAGGAACACATTGCCGGTTTTCGCGCTGCCATCCGCCTTGATCGACGGCAGGCTCACCAGCAGCCAGACCACCGCGATGACGGCCACGGGGACGACGCAGAAAAACGCACCCCGCCAGCCGATGATCCCACCGAGAAAACTGCCCAGCGGCGCCGCAATCACCATCGCCAGTGCATTCCCACCGTTGACCAACGCCAACGCCCGTGGCACCTGCGAATCGGGTACCAGGCGCATGGCCGTGGCCGCCGACAGCGACCAGAAGCCGCCGATGGCCACGCCGATCATCGCGCGGCCAAGCATGAAGATCAGGTAGTTCGACGCGAACGCCACCACGCTGCCGGAAACGATCATCAGCAGGGTCAAGGCGAGCAGCAGGCGCTTGCGGTCCACCCGTGCGGCCACGGCCGCGATGACCAGGCTGGTGAGCAGGGCAAACAGCCCCGACACCGAAATGCCCTGGCCGGCCTGGCCTTGGGTGATACCGAGGTCGGCAGCCAGTGGCGTCAGCAGGCTCACGGGCATGAACTCCGACGCAACCAGCGTGAATGCCGCCAGCGACATGGCGAACACCGCGCCCCAGCGGGCCGTGTGAGGGGTATTGGACATTACTTGAGGTTGCCTTTGAAGAAGGTGGTGAGTCGGTCAAACGGAATCAGGTTGACCCGGTCGTACAGGTCGACATGGCCCGCGTCGGGGATGACCAGCAGCTCCTTGGGCTCGGCGGCACGCTGGTAGGCGTCCTCACTGAACTCGCGGGAGTGGGCGTTGGCGCCGGTGATCAACAGCAACGGGCGCGGCGAGATCGTCTCGATGTCGTTGAACGGGTAGAAGTTCATGAATTTCACATTGCTGGTCAGCGTCGGCATGGTGGTGGTTTGCGCCGACGCACCGGCCGGCGTGACCTGGCCGCGTGGCGTGCGGTAGAAGTCAAAGAACTCATCGCCAATCGGGTTGCCCGTCAGCTTGAGCGGCGAGCCGCTGGTGTAGAGGGTTTCGCCACCCTGGAATTCCACATAGCGCTGGTTCGCCGCCTGCAACAGCACCTGGCGCCGCTGCTCCAGCGTCACGCCCTGCTTGAGGCCGTTGCGGTTGGCGGCGCCCATGTCGTACATGCTGACCGTGGCGATGGCCTTGAGGCGTGGGTCGATCTTCGCCGCCGCGATGGCGAAGCTGCCGCTGCCGCAGATGCCGATGACGCCGATGCGTTCACGGTCGACGTTGGGGCGAGTGCCGAGATAGTCCACGGCGGCGCTGAAGTCTTCGACGTAAAGATCGGGCAACACCGCATTGCGTGGCGTGCCTGCGCTTTCGCCCCAGAACGACAGGTCCAGGGACAGGGTGACGAAGCCTTGCTCGGCCATTTTGGTGGCGTACAGGTTGGCGCTTTGCTCTTTGACGGCGCCCATGGGGTGGCCGACGATAATCGCCGGGCTTTTTGCGCCCGAGGCAAGGTTTTTGGGCACGAACAGGTTGCCGGCCACCTTCAGGCCATATTGGTTGTTGAAGGTGATTTTTTCGACGCTCACCGTGTCGCTTGTGTAGAAGTTGTCAGCACCGTTGGACATATCGGCTCCCAATGAGGAAAGAGAAGTCACCAGCAAACCCAGGGCAAGTAAAAGGCGTTTCATGGGGGAATCCTTGAGGCGGTTGGTCCGCACATTTTCCCGGCCTGTACCTGCGATCTGTAGTGCGTTCCACTGGATTACTTGCCTGATCCTCTGAGTCTCGCCGGTGAACGGGGACGCCAAGGGCGGTGCGCGGTAAAGTGCGCTGACGAACAAAAAGGGCGGGTTATGAACAACACTCTGGACGCGCTGGTGCACGCCATCGGTTCGCGGATCTTTACCCCCGGCGACGAACCCACGGGCGTCCCGGGCCTGAGTTTTTACCGGCGCGAGCAACCCTGCCGGCCGGTGGTGTGCATGGTGCCGCCAAGCATCGTGCTCGTCGCCCAAGGTGAAAAGCAGCTGTGGGTCGGTGGTGAAGGCTACCCGTATGACACGGCGCGATTCCTGGTGACCTCGCTGGACATTCCGGCCAATTCCGAAGTGCTGGCGGCTACCCCGAGTCGACCCTGCCTGGGGCTGACCTTCAAGCTGGACCTGCGCATCCTCGCCGAGCTGATCGCCCAGAGTGAGCTGCCGCCCAAGCGCGAGCGGGCGGTGCTGAAGGGCGTGGGGATTGGCGTGGTGACCGAGGGCATGCTGGCGTCGTTCGCGCGTTTGGTGGCGCTGCTGGATGAGCCCGAAGCCATACCGGTGCTCGCGCCGTTGATCCAGCGCGAGATTCATTACCGGTTATTACAAAGCGATCAAGCCGGCCGCTTACGCCAGATTTGCGCGGTAGACGGGCAGGGCTATCGGATTGCGCGGGCGGTCGACTGGCTGAAGCTCAACTACGACGCGCCGCTGCGCGTGGATGAGTTGGCCGCACGCGTGCAAATGAGCGCGGCGACCTTTCACCATCACTTTCGCCAGCTGACGGCGATGAGCCCCTTGCAGTATCAGAAGTGGCTGCGCCTCAACGAGGCGCGGCGCTTGATGTTGAACGAGCAGCAGGACGTGTCCAGCGCTGCCTTCAAGGTGGGTTATGAAAGCCCGTCGCAGTTCAGCCGTGAGTACAGCCGCTTGTTTGGCGTGCCGCCCAAACGCGATATGGCGGCGCTACGCGGCAAGCCGACCATCACTGCTCAGTCGCGGTCAAGTTAGCGTAGAAAATGCAGCCGATCAGCCGCGCAAACAGGCTGAGGGTTTCCGGCAGGTTGGGGTCGTCGAACAGCATCCCCCGTGAGTCCAGCGCACACAGTGCGCCGAACAGGCGGCCGTCGGGGAGGAAGATCGGCGCACCGGCGTAGCTCTCGATCGAGAACTGCTTGACCACCGGGCGTGTGGCGAAACGGCCGTTGTCACTGATTTGCGGGATGAACAAGGTTTGCGGGTTGATGCAAAACTCGCTGCACAGGGTGGTTTCGAGGTCGAGCACGTCATCGACGTGGATGCCCATGTCGGCGGTGTCGTGCACCGAGCAGACAACCCACTCCAGGTCGGTGAACTTGGCGATCCCGGCAAAGCGCATGCCGGTCAGGCGGGTGACCAGTTGCAGGATGCTGGTGGTGGCTTCGATTTCGGCGATGGCAGCGCGTTCGTCGGCGCTGAGCAAGGACTGTGGGGCGGTGACGCTTGGAAGCATGCTGAACACTCCAAAGGCATGGCGGCAAGGGCCGCCATGCCGGGTAGGGGCTTAATTGATACGCGGATGCTGCTGCACCAGATTCTGGCGCTTGGCTTCCAGTTCGGCAATTTCGGCGTCGATGTCTTCGATTTTCTGCTCGATATTGTCGTGGTGTTCCTGCAGCAGTTCCTTGGCTTCTTCCATGTCGGAGGCGGCCGGGGCCGCGCCGCGCAAGGGCTTGTTGGCAGTTTCCTTCATGGTCAGGCCGGTGATCAGGCCGACCACCGCAAATACCATCAGGTAGTAGGCGGGCATGAACAGGTCGTTGGTGCTTTCCACCAGCCAGGCCACTGCGGTCGGGGTCACGCCGGCAATCAGCACCGAAACGTTGAACGCACTGGCCAATGCACTGTAGCGCAGGTGAGTGGGGAACATCGCGGGCAGCGTCGAGGCCATCACGCCGATGAAGAAGTTCAGGATCACCGCAAGAATCAGCAGGCCGGCGAAGATCAAGCCGGTCTTGCCGCTGGTGATCAGCATGAACGCCGGAATCGCCAGGAACAGCAGGCCGATGCTACCGGCGATGATGAAAGGCTTGCGGCCGATCTTGTCGCTGACAAAACCGATGAACGGCTGCACGAACAGCATGCCGACCATGATCGCGATGATGATCAGTACGCCGCTGTTTTCCGAGTAGTGCAGGTTATGCGAGAGGTAGCTCGGCATGTACGTGAGCAGCATGTAGTAGGTCACGTTGGTGGCCGCGACGATACCGATGCAGGTCAGCAGGCTGCGCCAGTGCTTGGTGGCGATTTCCTTGAACGAAACTTTGGGGCCGTGGGTCAGGCCTTCGCGGTCGCCTTGCTCAAGCTTGTCGACATGCTGTTGGAAGGCTGGGGTTTCTTCCAGTGCGTGGCGCAGGTACAGGCCGATCAGGCCCAGAGGCAGCGCAAGGAAGAACGGCAGGCGCCAGCCCCAGGACTCGAATTCGGCTTCGCCAAGCACGCTGGAAATCAGCACCACCACGCCAGCACCAAGCACGAAACCGGCGATGGAGCCGAAGTCCAGCCAGCTGCCGAGGAAGCCGCGCTTGCGGTCGGGGGCGTATTCGGCGACGAAAATCGATGCGCCGGTGTACTCGCCACCCACGGAGAAGCCTTGGGCCATCTTGCACAGCAACAACAGGATCGGTGCCCAGATGCCAATGGAGGCATAACCCGGAATCAGGCCGATGGCGAAGGTGCTCAGGGACATGATCACGATGGTGGCGGCGAGGACTTTCTGTCGCCCGTATTTATCCCCCAGGGCGCCGAAGAACAGGCCACCCAAAGGGCGAATCAGGAACGGTACCGAGAAGGTCGCCAGTGCGGCGATCATTTGTACGCTGGGCGAGGCGTCGGGGAAGAACACTTTACCGAGCACATAGGCGACAAACCCGTAGACGCCGAAGTCGAACCATTCCATGGCGTTGCCGAGTGCGGCGGCGGTGATCGCCTTGCGCATCTTGGCGTCGTCGACGATGGTGATGTCTTTCAAACCGATGGGTTTGACGCTTTTCTTACGTAATTTCATGCGGGCCACTCTAAAACTGAACACAGGGGAGGTGCCATCGTTGCGATGGCACCGCTCTGTCAGTTCAGATACAACTGCATACGAAATAATTCACCACTATTTTGGTTTTTTTGCGCGTGGATTGAACTTAGTTGATTTGGTCGGGAGATCTCCGCATGCGTGTCATCGCCTCACGTCTGATTTACCGCCAGCCGAAACCCACAGATGTGCAGCGATTGTTCGCGATCTTCGGTGACCCTCAGACTAACCTCTTCAACCCCGCCGGGCCGATGCCCAGCCTGTCTGCCGCCCAGCGCCTGCTCGACCATTGGCTCGAACAGTGGGCCACCCTCGGTTATGGCTGGTGGGCCATCGCCCGCGTTGAGGCGCCGGAGCACATCATCGGGTTTGGCGGCATTGCGCCGCTTAACTACCTCACACAACCGCGAGTCAACCTGGGCTATCGCTTTGCCGTGGAAGCCTGGGGGCAGGGTTACGCCACCGAACTGGCGCGCGATGCGCTGGTGCTCGCGTTTGAAACCCTGGGCTTGCCCGCAGTGTATGGCCTGGTGCGGCCGGACCACGCCGCGTCGATCCGCGTGCTGGAAAAGGTCGGCCTGCAGCCGTTCGGCGAGCTGGACGATGTGCCGGGCAAAGCGCCCAGCCGGGTGATGCGCATTTGTCATCCTACAACTGCGACAATCTGACACTTTTCGTAACCACGTAAGCACTGGACATACGCCAATCTTTGCGATTGACACCGGGCAGGCGTCCCGATATAAAAGTCGCAGTTGTACGACGACATATGACGTTACATATGTCCTATCTAACAAAAATAAAAAGTGATGCCATGAACTTGAACGAGCCCATCAACGCCCACCGCGTTGGCCAAGCTGTAGGCAACTATCGCTGGACCATCTGCGCGATGCTGTTTTTCGCCACCACCGTCAACTACCTCGACCGCCAGGTGCTCAGCCTGTTGGCCCCGCAGTTGTCGACGCAATTTGGCTGGAGCAACACCGACTACGCCAACATTGCCGCTGTGTTCCAGTTCGTCTATGCGATTTCGATGCTGTTCGCCGGGCGCTTTGTCGACAAGATCGGCACCAAGGCGGCCTACGTGGTAGCGATTGGCATCTGGTCCACCGGCGCGATCATGCATGCGTTTTCGGTACCGATGGGCGAGGGCATCGCCGCCGTCAGCGGGGCGATTGGGTTGGCGGTGATTCCGGTGTCGATTGCCGGCTTCATGTTGTCCCGCGCCGTGCTGGCGATTGGCGAGGCGGGTAACTTCCCGATCGCGATCAAAGCCACTGCGGAATATTTCCCCAAGAAAGAACGCTCGCTGGCCACCGGTATTTTCAACTCCGGCGCCAACGTCGGTGCGATCCTGGCGCCGATCTGCGTGCCGTTGATTGCCGGCATGTGGGGCTGGGAAGCGGCCTTTATGGTGATCGGCATGCTCGGCTTTGTGTGGGTCGCGGTGTGGGCGGCGGTGTATGAAAAGCCCGAGCAGCAAAAACGTTTGTCGGCCGACGAGCTGGCCTATATCCGCAGCGACCAGCCTGTGCAGGCATTTACCCAGGCGCCGGCCGGCGGCGTCGAGAAGAAAGTTTCGTGGTTCAAACTGCTGACCTACCGCCAGACCTGGGCGTTTGCCTTCGGTAAGTTCATGACCGACGGCGTGTGGTGGTTCTTCCTGTTCTGGCTGCCCACCTACCTGTCGGCGCAATATGGCATGAAAGGCGCCGATATCGTCATGCCGCTGGCTGTGCTCTACAGCATGACCATGGTCGGCAGCATCGGCGGCGGCTGGTTCCCCAGCTACTTCATGGCGCGCGGCGATGCACCCTATGACGGCCGCATGAAAGCCATGTTGGTGATCGCGCTGTTCCCATTGGTGGTGTTGCTGGCGCAGCCTTTCGGCTACATCAGCTTCTGGGTGCCGGTGCTGTTGATCGGTGTGGGCGCCTCGGCGCACCAGGCGTGGTCGTGCAATATCTTCACCACCGTGTCCGACATGTTCCCGCAGAAAACCGTGGCCTCGGTGGTCGGCATCGGCGGCATGGCCGGCGGCATCGGCGGTGTGGTCATGACCAAGATCGGCGGCTGGGTGTTCGACTATTACAAGTCGATCAACGATATCCACACCGGCTACATGATCATGTTCGCGATCTGTGCCCTGGCGTACCTGGTGGCCTGGAGCGTGATGAAGACGCTGGTGCCACGCCACAAGGAAATCACTGACCTGTAATCGGTCCGGGGCTTGAGTTTCTCAAGCCCCTTTTTTACAGCGCGCGGGCCCAGGTCTGGCTGACCAGTTGCTTGCCGAAACTGAGCATTTGTTCTTCCTCCACCAACTCGAAACCGGCTCTCTGGTAGAGCTTGCGCGCGTCAGTGAGGATGTCCACGGTCCACAGCAGCATGCTTTTATAGCCGGCATGGCGCGCAAAGCGCAGGCATTCGTCCACCAGGCGCTGGCCGATGCCCAGGCCTCGGGCGCTGGCGTCCACATAGAGCATGCGCAGCTTGGCGGTGTCGTCGTCATGGCGCACCACGAATACCGAGCCGACCACTTCGCCGTCTTTCTCCGCAATCCAGCAGCGCTCCCGCGCCGGGTCGAGCTCGCGCAGGTACTTGGCGACAATCTCCGCCACCAGCGCTTCGAACTCCCAGTTCCACTGGTACTCGCGGGCATACAGCGCCGCTTGCGCCTGCACCACGCGGCCCATGTCCCCCGGTTGCGGGTCGCGCAGCAAGTAGCTGGGCGCAGTGCCTTGCAGCAGGGCCTGGATACGGCGCATGGCGTCGGTGAGCTGCTGTTGCTGGGCTTCAGGCAGGCCGTCGAGCAGGGCGATCACTTCGTTCTGGGTTTGTTGCTCCAGTGGCGCCAGCACGGCGCGGCCGTGATCGCTGAGGTGCAAGAGCACCGCGCGCGCATCGGTGACGGAGCGGACTTTCTGGATCAGGCCTTTTTTCTCCAGGCCACCGGTCAGCCGGCTCAGGTAGCCGGCATCGAGGCTGAGCATTTGGCACAAGTCGGCGCTGGTGAGGTCGCCACGCGACGACAACTCGTACATCACGCGGATTTCAGTCAGGGAAAACTCGCTTTGCAGCAGGTGTTCCTGCAACACGCCGATCTGATGGGTATAGAAGCGATTGAAACCGCGCACGATGCCGGCGCGTTCGACAAGCAGGGGTGTAGACATGACGAATGCTCGAATAGTTGCCTAAGGCAATTATATTGTTGCCTTAGGCAACCATGTCAAAGGTTTTCCTCGCAGCCGCGGGTGTGCAAGGAGTGCCGTGCACCACTGAGGATAATTCGCACCGCCATCACCACACCGATCAGCACCGCGGCCAGGCCCGCCGTCTCCATTGGCGTGGGCCAGCGCCCATGGAATCCCAGGCCGAGCAGGCTGGCGAAAAGTGACTCAAGGGCGATCAATTGACCGCTCAGCACCATCGGCAGACGACGGGTGGCAGCGTTCCAGGCCCAGGCGCCGATTACCGTCGACATCACGGCGATGGTCAGGCTCCAGGCATACAGCGGCCCGGCCTGGGCCAGGCCAACACCGAGGGTCGGCAACTTGAACAAGCCGAGGGCGTAGACCAATGGGATCAAGCACAGCGCGGCGACGCCGGTGCCGAGCAACATCAGCGCGGTCCACAGGCCGGTCGCTTGCGCCGCCAGGCTTCCCAGGTGCTTTTGGTTGATCACGCTGAACCACAGCCAAACGCCAAGCGCACTCAGCGAAAACAGCAGCCCTGCCAGCCAGTTACCGGCCGCCAACGAAGGCTGCTCGAGGCTGGCGAGGTTCGACAGTAAAAGCCCCAGCGTCAGGCACGCCAGCGGCGCTGCGAGCCGGCGCCACGGGACGCTCTTGTGCCTGGCATTGCCGAGCAGGGCCAGTAGCACCGGCACCATCCCGACAAACGCCGGCGTCAATACCGGGCCGCCAAACATCACGCCTGCCGCGATGCACAGGCCGTAGACCAGGCAACCCAATGCCCCGAGCGCTGCGGCGAGGCACCGTTGGCCTGGCCCCAGCAGGTGCAGCTGGGCACGACACAGGATGGTGCCGATCACGCCGAGTGCGCCGGCGATCAGAAAGCGCACAGCCATCAGGTCGTAAAGGCTGTAGTCACCCGTCACGTAGGGCGCAATGAAGTTCAGCGCCCAGCCGAGCGTCGCGACGACCGCAAGGGCCACGCCAACGAGGATTGAGGTATGCGCAGAGGTCATCAGGGTTATCCATCAAGTAATGGATTCATGGTGCCCACCCGCAGGGCTGTGCTACAAACGAGTTCTCGGCCCCGAATGCATAACCTCAGATTATGAATACACTCGGCAAAACCCTACCGCCCCTGGCCAGCTTGTTGCCCTTCGAAGCCGCCGCGCGTCTGGCCAGTTTCTCCAAGGCTGCTGACGAGTTGCACATCACCCAGGCCGCCATCAGCCGGCAGATTCGCGGGCTGGAAGACGACCTGGGCGTAAAGCTGTTCAGCCGGCGCAATCGTGGCGTGTTTCTTACGCAGGAAGGGCGTGAGTTGGCGCGGGTAGTCGGCGATGCGCTGCGAAGTATCAGCGACGCTGCCACGCGCCTGCGGGGCTCACTTCACAGCCATCGCGTGGTGTTGCTGTGCCAGTTGTGCGAAGCGTTTTATTGGCTGATGCCGCGGCTGTCGACCTTCCATCAGCAATACCCGCATATCGAAATTCAGGTGGTGACCTCTACTCGCCCACTGACCGAATTCAACGATCACTTTGACGTCGCGCTGCAAAGCACGCAGCGCGCCAGTGGCTTGCACCCTTTGATGTTCACCGCCTCCGATGAGGTGTTTCCAGTGTGCAGTCCGGCTTACCTCAGTGCAGCACAGCCGCTGTCGCTGGATGCGTTAAAGCCTTGCACGTTCCTGCACCACAGCGCCCATCCCCCGCACTTGATGGAATGGGACAGTTGGTTGCAGGTGTTTGGCCAGTCGCTGGCCGCTGATGGGCACGGGGTCACCTTCGATAGCTACCCGCTGATGTTGCAGGCGGCGGTGGAGGGGCATGGCGTCGCCATGGGCTGGCGACGTACTGCGAGCCGCCTGATTGAGAGTGGTGCGCTGGTCAGGCCCTGCGCGGAGAGTGTGCATTTGCCGCAAGCCATTTCGGTCTACAGGCACCAGGAAGGCAAGAGCCGCGCCGAAGTTTCGGCACTGCTGAACTGGCTGCAAACGCAATTGCTGAGTGAAAGCTGACAGGGGCGAAGCCGCCCCTGTCATACGCCGCTACTTATTACGCGTCACCCGCCAAACGGTGTTGGCCAGGTCATCGGCAATGATCAGCGCGCCTTTCGGGTCGACCGTCACGCCTACCGGGCGGCCACGGGTCTTGCCGTCGTCACCGCGAAAGCCGGTGGCGAAGTCAATCGGCTCGCCGGAGGGCTTGCCATTGCTGAACGGCACGAAGATCACCTTGTAGCCCACCGGGTTGTCGCGGTTCCAGCTGCCGTGTTCGCCAACGAACACGCCGTCGGCAAATTTTTCGCCCATGGCCGGGATCGAGAAGTCCACGCCCAGCGCCGCCACGTGGGAGCCGAGGCTGTAATCCGGCTTGATTGCCGCTGCCACTTTGGCCGGGTTCTGCGGCTGCGCGCGCGGGTCGACGTTCTGGCCCCAATAGCTGTAGGGCCAGCCGTAGAAGGCGCCTTCCTGTACCGAGGTCAGGTAGTCCGGCACCAGGTCGGGGCCGAGTTCGTCGCGTTCGTTCACCACCGTCCACAGCTTCCCGGAGTCCGGCTGGATAGTCAGCGCCGTCGGGTTGCGCAGGCCTGTCGCATAAGGCTTGTGCGCGCCGGTGGCGGCGTCGATCTGCCAGACCATGGCGCGGTCGATTTCCACTTCCATGCCGCGCTCGGTGACGTTGCTATTGGAGCCGATGCCCACGTAGAGCTGGCTGCCGTCGTCGCTTACGGCCAGTGATTTGGTCCAGTGATGGTTGATCTGCGCCGGCAGGTCGGTGACTTTGCTGGGTGGGCCGCTGGCTTTGGTCTGGCCGTCGGCGTAGTCGAAGCTCACCAGTGCGTCCTGGTTGGCCACGTAGAGTTTGCCGTTGGCAAATGCCAGGCCGTAGGGCGCATTGAGGTTGTCGGCAAAGACGGTTTTCAGCTCGTAGGTGCCGTCACCATCGGCGTCGCGCAGCAGGGTCAGGCGGTTGCCACTTTTGACCTTGGTATTGCCTTCGGCCTTGATCAGGCTGGCGATCACGTCCTTGGGCTTGAGTTTGGCCGCGCTGCCGCCACGGCCTTCAGCGACAATGATGTCGCCGTTGGGCAGCACCAGGGTCTGGCGCGGGATGGCGAGGTCGGTGGCGATGGCGGTCACGCTATAGCCTTCGGGCACCTTGGGTTTCTGCTCGCCCCAAGGGGTTGGCTCGGCGATCTTCATGCTCGGCAACAGGCTGCTTTGCTGCTCCGGCAGTTTCGGGTCGGGGCCACGGGCCTGGGTTTTATCACCTTCAGCACCGCCGCAGGCGCTCAGCAACAGCGCGGCACTTAACAGGCTCAGTGTGTGGAATGTTTTCATTGGGCACCTCCCGAACGCAGGCCGGTCCAGGTCGAAGCCAGCGCGAGCACCAGCACGATGGCCGACAGCACCAGGCCGGCGGGCATCATGGCGTAGGCGTCCTTGGCATGTTGGAAGGCGTTGACCAACCCCAATACCCAAGTGGCCAACAGCAACAGCACATAAAGAGTCGGTTGCCCGGCCTTGCGCTCGGCGCGCAGCAGGTTGACCAGCGCGAACAGAAACGCGAAGCCCGCGAACACCAACCCGCCGGCGATCAGCCAGGAGGCGAAGTTTGCCCATTGAATCTGGTAGGTCTGGCCGTAGGCAATGTCACTGAGCAAGGCTCCGAGAAACAGCGGCACGGTGCCGGCCAGCAGGGTCGCGTGCAGCGGCCCGGGTGTGTAGCGGTAGGCGGGGAGGGTAGTCATAGGCGTGGCGGCTCCTTGTTGTACAACGCCCCTGGGGCGGGGCAGCGCATAGGAAATGAACGCACCACGTATCAGAAAGTTCAGCGTGATTGGTTTCCAAATATTATGAACCCGCTGACTAAGCCCACACCTAACGCCGTATCATTCCGACCTTTCCTTTCGCCGGGCGCCTACATGACTCACCCTCGCATTGGCTTTGTTTGCCAGTACAAACATCCCGAACGGCTGCTGTCGGCCAGCGCCCTCAAGTTGATCGAAGGCCCGTTCAACCCGCGCACCACTACCTTGCGCTGGATGGACAGCGTGGCGCCGCAGGTGGCCCGTGACAAACTGGTCGAAGTGGTCACCCATAACCTGGCGGCACAATTGCGTCTGCTGGCCTACGTTGCTGAATTGCCGCCGACCTTGCGCATGCTGCGCCTGAGCAGTGATCTGCTGCCGTTCTACAGCCACCCGAAAGTTGCTGACGTGTATAAAGACCCCGCCATCGAACGCCAATTGATCGACGGCTTTGCCGCCATCGGCGAGCTGGCACGTGCGTCGGATATCCGCCTGTCCTTCCACCCGGGTCAGTATTGCGTGCTCGGCTCGGAAAACCCTGGCGTGGTGGAAAACAGCCTGGCCGAGTTCGAATACCACGCCGACATGATCCGCATGATGGGCTACGGCCGGCAGTTCCAGGACCTCAAGTGCAACGTGCACATCGCCGGGCGCCTGGGAGTGGAGGGCACGCGCGCGGTGTGGTCGCGCTTGTCGCAAGTGGCGCGCAACTGCATCACTTTTGAAAACGATGAAAAGACCTACGGCCTGGACCACTGCCTGCAAGTCGCCGACCTGGCGCCGGTGGTGCTGGACATCCACCATTGCTGGATCAACGAAAACGACTACATCGACCCCCACGCCGAGCGGGTCAGCCGCGTGATCGACAGCTGGCGCGGAATTCGCCCGACCATGCATTACTCCCAACCCCAGGAGGTTTTGCAGGAAATGGGCTTCGACGCCGAGCACAAGCTGGAAATGGACGCGCTGCTGCAGGTGGTCGCCAAGCGCGACCTCTACGCCCACAGCGCGCAGATGTGGAACCGCTGGACCAACGACTACGCGCTGGAGTTTTTTGATCGGTTCGACATCATGCTCGAAGCCAAGGACAAGAATGTGGCGGCGTTGGAGTTCTACGAGCATTTCAAGCGTCGTTCAAAGTAGAAAAGGAGATTTTGCCCCATGCCCACCCTACATCTGCTGTGCGGCAAAATCGCCGCTGGCAAGTCAACGCTGGCGAAGGCACTTGTGGCCGAGCACGCGGCCATCCTGCTAAGTGAAGACGCTTGGCTCGCTCAGCTGTACCCCGGTGAAATTTTGTCGATAACCGACTACCTGCGCTTCGCCCAACGCATTCGCGGGGTGTTGGAGCCGTTGGTGGTGGACCTGCTCAAGTCCGGCGTCAATGTGGTGCTGGATTTCCCGGCCAACACCCTGGCCAATCGCGAATGGCTGCTGTGCTTGGCGCAGGGTGCGGGTGTGCCCCACCGTCTGCACTATCTTGAGTTGGACGACGCAACCTGCCGCGCCCGCTTGCATGCGCGCAATGCCCGGGGGGCGCATGATTTTGCCGCCACCGATGCCGAGTTCGAGCTGATCACACGTCACTTTTGTGTGCCGAGTGTGGACGAGGGGCTGGTGATTGAGGTGCATCGTTCGTGAACTCGCCACATTCAAACGGCGTCGACGCAGAGGGCTTTGTCCTCACCCTCCCCGAGGCGGCTGTGCAGCCGCAGTTTCAGCCATTGCTTGAGGATGTGTGTACGTTGCTTTCGGCAAACCCCCTGGGGCTGAGCGGCATTTATCTGTATGGCAGCGTCGCACGGGGCGAGGCTACGCCGGGTGTTTCGGACCTTGATCTCACATTGGTGTTGCACGAGTCGCCGACGCCACCGGTACTGGCGCAGCTGGAAGCGATCCGCTGCGACCTGGAGCGGCGTCACCCGCTGGTCAGCAAGGTGGATTTCGATATCGGCTACCGGGCTCAAGTCCTGGCGGATGAAAACCACAACCGCTGGGGCTTCTGGCTCAAGCACCAGTGCCGCTGCCTGTGGGGTGAGGACCTGTCGCTTCACTTCGAACGCTTTCGGCCTTCGCGCGAAGTCGCCATGGCCGTCAATGGTGACTTTGAACCGGTGTTAGCCGGTTACCTCAGTCGAATTGCGCAGGCTGATACCGAGCCGCAACGTCTGCGTCTGCAGCGCGAGGCCTCGCGCAAGTTGGTGCGTGCCACGCAAACAGTGTGTCGTGAAGCCGCAGGCTGGCCACAGACACTCGAAGAGCATGTGGCATTGTTCGTCCAGCACCACCCAGCGAGGGTCACGCAGGTTGCGTTCTTTCTCTTTGAGGCGAGAAACCCGAGCGCTGAGGGTGATCAATTCTGCATCCGACTCCAGGCCTTTGTGGACTGGATGGTTTCAGTGCAAGGATAGATCGGTGTAGGGGCGTTGCACCTGCACTTACATACGCCGTGCCTATGCAACGCCCATGATCAACGTTCGCCTCATTCGCCACCTCTGGCTGTTCCTCGCCAGCGCAGACCAGGCGCTCAAGGTGACCTTGTCTCACCTCGCTGATGCTGGCCCACGGCGTGAGCCTGGCGCCGATTGCCGGGTGCGGGCACTTGCCGATGTACTCCTACCCGCAGGCGATGTGGCAGCAGATTTCGCACTTCATCAAGACTTGAAGCGGCCCACCAACCCATTCAACTCATCCGACAGCTGCGACAAGCGCCCGGAGTCGTCCTGCGCCGAGTTGGCCAGGCTTTCCACCAGGCGTGCCTCGTCGTAGATCTGCTGGATATGCCGGTTGATCTCTTCGGCCACGCTGTGTTGTTCCTCGGCGGCGGCGGAGATTTGCAGGTTCTGGTCGCGAATCTCGTTGACCGACAACTGGATGCCTTCAAAGCTGTCCCGCGCGCTTTCGATGGACGACACACTGGCCCGTGACAGGTCCAGGCAACTGCCCATTTTCTGGGTGACTTCCTGGGTCTTGTTTTCCAGGGTGCCGAGCAGGTTCTCGATCTCGCCGGTGGAGTCGGAGGTGCGCTTGGCCAGCGCGCGCACCTCGTCGGCGACCACCGCAAAACCACGGCCCTGGTCGCCGGCACGGGCGGCCTCAATGGCCGCATTGAGTGCCAGCAGGTTGGTCTGCTCGGCAATCGCGCGGATGGTCCCGAGGATCTGGTTGATGCTGCGGCTGCCGGCTTCCAGCTCGACCATGGCCTGGGACGACTCGGTGAGGCGGCGGCCCAGGCGATTGACGTTATCGGTGGTCACTTCGATCTGCTGCTTGCCTTCCGCCACGCGGCGATGGCCGTTCTCGGCAGATTCGGCCGCACCGCTGCAAGAGCGCGCGACCTCGTTGGCGGTAGCGACCATTTCGTTGAACGCGGTGGACACCAATTCCACCGCCTCACGCTGGCGCCCGGCGGCTTCGTTCATGTTGTGCGCCACTTCGCTGTTGACCTTGGAGGCGTTCTGCAAGTTGGCCGAGGCCGCGCCGATGTGCTGGATCAGTTGGCGGATGGCGGCGAGGAACTTGTTGAACCATCCGGCCAGTTCGGCGGTTTCATCCTTGCCCTGCACCTGCAGTTCGTGGCGCAAGTCGCCTTCGCCCTGGGCGATGGACTGCAAACCGGTGCTGACCTGGCCGATCGGCTTGACGATGACCTTGGAGAACGCTGCCGCGAGCAATCCGAAGATCAACACCAGCACGCCGACGATGACGGCGGTGAGGTAGGTCATGCGCGTGGCCTCGGCCATCACTTCGCGGTGTTCGATCAGCCCGACATAACGCCAGCCCAGGCCGGGGGACGTCCACACGTTGGCCATGTAGCGCACGCCATTGATCTGCACTTCGGTGGAGCCCTGGGTTGTTTCGGCCAAGTGCGCGTAGGGCGCGCCGAGGTCCTTGAGCGGCTTGAAGCTGTGGGCGGCGTCACGCGGGTCGACCAGCACCACGCCGTCTTCGATCAGCATCACGTAGCCGCTTTCGCCGAGCTTGATGCTCTTGACCAGCTCGGTGAGGTTTTTCAGCGATACGCTGACCACAAACACGCCCTTGGCCTTGCCGTTGTTATCCAGCAGGGCGCGCGCGGTGCCCACCAGCGCCACGTCGTCTTTGTCGTAGTAATACGCCGGGGTGCGTACGGTTTTGCCGGGGCTGGACATCGCCGCCTTGTACCACGGGCGCGGGCGCGGGTCGTATTTGGCCAGTTGTGGGTCATCGGGCCACTTGGCGTAGGTACCGTCTTCAAGGCCGATGGACAGGATGGCCGCCGCCGGGTGCGCGGCGCCATACCTTGCGAAGCGCTCGATCACGCTTTGCGCCTCAGCCGGCAGCGGCTGGCTGGCGGCGTCGGCGGGCTGGTAGTTTTTCAGGGTGTTCACGGAGGTGTATACAGGATCGGTGGCCATCTGATCGACGTTCTGCAGCGTGCCGTCGAAGAACTGGCGAATGTTGCCGTCGATCTGGCGGATTTCCCGCGTGCTGCCGTCGATGAACTGGTCGACCGCCTGGGTCCGTGTGTTCATCACAGAGATAACGGCCACCAGGCTTACCGGGATAAACGCGACCGAGACAAATGCCAGTACCAGCTTATTTTTTATTTTCATCGAGACGACCATCAGCGTGGAGGGCGGCCAAATCGTCGCGCTTCGAAAAAAAACGCGAGGCGATTTGCTATCACTGCTGTGTCGGCCCGTCGCCGGCAAATCTTTAGGGTTTTTTGTACACAATACAATTGGCGATTGTTCTGTATCCAATCAGTACACATCACGCAGATAACGCTTCTGTTCGCTCAACTCGCGCCAGTACTCCCCGGCACGCTCAGCGCTCAGCCCACCGTGGGTTTGCGCGATGTGGCGCAAGGTCTGGTCGACATCCTTGGCCATCTGGCTGGCATCCCCGCAGATATACAGCTTGGCGCCGTCCTGCAGCCAGCGCCACAGCTCGGCGCCCTGTTCGCGGATGCGGTCCTGCACGTAGATTTTTTGCGCCTGGTCACGGGAAAACGCCAGGCTCAGGTGCGTGAGCAAGCCGTCGTGCTGCAGGCCTTGCAGCTCATCCTGATAGTAGAAGTCGCTGGCGGCGTGCTGCTCGCCAAAGAACAGCCAGTTACGGCCCTGATGCCCCTGGGCCCGGCGTTCCTGCAAAAACGCGCGGAACGGCGCTATACCCGTGCCGGGGCCGATCATGATCATTGGGATGTCGCCGTCGGCGGGCGTGCGAAAGTGCTTGTTCGGCTGCACGAACACCGGCACTTCGCCGTCGCCGGCACGGTCGGCCAGGAAGGTCGAGGACACACCCTTGCGCTTGCCATAGCGCACGGCGGCCACGGTGAGGTGCACTTGCTGAGGGTGGGCCTTGGCGCTGGACGCGATCGAGTACAGGCGCGGTTGCAGGCGTTTGAGGGTGCCGAGCAGTTCGTCGGCCGAGCACTCAATCGGGTATTCCTGCAGCACGTCCACCAGTTGGCGGCCCCAGAGCCAGTCTTTGAGTTCGGCCTTGTGCTCGGGCCGTAACAAGTGCTCAAGGCCAGGGTTGCCGCTGCGCTCGGCGATAAACGCCAGGGTTTCGGTGCCGGGGCGGGCAATCTCGAAGTGTTGGGTGAGGGCCTGTTGCAGGCGCACGTCACCGAAGGTGTCGATGTTCACTGAGGTGTTGGCACCCAGGCGGGTCAGGTCGAGCAGTTCGCTCACCAGTTCAGGGCAGTTGCGCGGCCGTACGCCCAAGGCATCACCGGCCTCGTAGGTCAGCCCGGAGTCGGCCAGGTCGAGGGCGAACTGGCGGGTTTCCTTGTGGCGGCTGTGGGGGTTCAGGTGCCGGTTGAGCAGCAGGCGCGCCCCATGCAGTTTGGTTTTGCCGGCGGGTGTGGGCAGGCTTACGGGCTTGGCCGGGTTGAGGCTGTGCTGGAACTGCAGCAGCCAGGCGTCGGCGCGTTCTTCAAATTCGGTGTCGCAGTCCACGCGGTCGAGCAGGCGGGTGGCGCCCAATTCCAACAGGCGTTGGTCGAGTTGTTTGCCGTGGTTACAGAACTGGTCGTAGTTCGGATCGCCCAGGGCCAGCACCGCAAAGCGCAGGGACTCCAGGCGCGTGTCGACGGTGCTAAGGCCATGCCAGAAGCTTTCGCCGTTGTCCGGTGGGTCGCCGTCGCCAAAGGTGCTGCTGATCACGGCCAGGTTCTGGGTGCTGGCCAGTTTGCTCGGCGGGAAGTCCGCCATGGCGCTCAGCTCCACACTGATACCGGCGTCGTGCAGGCGCTTGGCAAAGCGCTCGGCCAGGGCTTCGGCGTTGCCGGTTTGCGAGGCCCATAGCAGGGTGACGACCGGGGAGGGCGCTGTGGTAACGCTGTCTGCACGGCTGAACAAGCCGCCGAGCAAGCCGTCCAGCCATAACCGTGCGTCCTTGGCCAACGGCGCGCTGGCCGGCATCACAGGGACGCCAACGGCGCCGGCCTGCAGGCCGCTGAGGAAACCGGCGAGGTAGGTGCGTTCACTGTCGCTCAGGTGCGGTTTGGGCAGGTTGCGGATGCCGGTGATGTCGGCGAAGGCGTCGAGGCGCGACATGGTGGAGTCCTCTGTTAAAGGGGAAGCGGCAGCCGCTGCCGGTGCGTCGAGAAACTGGTGATCGATCAGCGCGACGCGGGTGAGGGCGACCGCGCAGCACTTGAACTCGGGCTGCAACGAAATCGGGTCCACTGCGTCGTTGGTCACGGCGTTGATCGCCAGATCGTCGCCAAACACATCGTTCCAGTGGAAGGGCGCAAAGCAGTTGCCCGGGCGCACGCGGTCGGTAATCACCGCAGGCAGCACGGCGCGGCCGCGCAGCGAGCGGATTTCCACCGAGTCCTTGGCCTTGACGCCCAGGCGCGCGGCGTCGTCGGGGTGGATTTCCACAAACGGGCCTGGGTTGAGTTTGTTCAGCGTGGCGACCTTGCCGGTCTTGGTCAGCGTGTGCCACTGGTGCTGCACGCGGCCGGTGTTGAGCACGAAGGGGAAGGCGTCATCGGGCATCTCCGCAGGCGGCATATGCGGGCGTGGGAAAAACTGGCCCTTGCCGTTTTCGGTAGCGAACTTGAGGGTGCCGGTGTTGAGGTAGCGAATGGGGTTGCGGTCGGCGGCTTCATGCGAGGCGCACGGCCATTGCAGCGGTGTGTCACGCAGCCGCGCATAGCTGGCGCCCCGGATGTCATAGCCGGTCTTGGGGTTCCAGGCGCGTTTGATTTCTTCAAAGACTTCGCTGGCGTCGGCATAGGTGAAGGCGTCGGCAAAGCCCATCTCGCAGGCGACCCGGGCGATGATCTGCCAGTCGGGCAGGGTTTCGCCCGGTGCGTTGACGGCCTTTTGCATCAGGGTCAGGTTGCGTTCGGAGTTGATCATCACGCCTTCGGCCTCGGCCCACAGCGCGCCGGGCAATAGGATGTCGGCGTAGCGGTTGGTTTCGGTGTCGAGGAACGCGTCCTGGGTGATTACCAGCTCGGCGGCTTGCAGGCCGGCGATCACGGTTTGGCGGTTGGGCGCGCTGGCCACCGGGTTGGTGCAGATGATCCAGCAGGCCTTGATCTGCCCGGCGGCCATTTGCTCGAACATGGCTACAGTGCCGCCGCCGGCCTGGCGCGGCAGGTTGCCGGCGGGGATCTGCCAGAGCTTGGCGATAAATTCGCGGTCGGCCTCCACCAGCACCGAGCGCTGCCCCGGCAAGCCTGGGCCCATGTAGCCCATCTCGCGACCGCCCATGGCGTTGGGTTGGCCGGTGAGGGAAAACGGCCCGCTGCCAGGGCGGCAAATGGCGCCGGTGGCCAGGTGCAGGTTGCACAGCGCGTTAGTGTTCCAGGTGCCGTGGGTGCTCTGGTTGAGGCCCATGGTCCAGCAGCTCATCCACTCGGCGGCCTGGCCGATCCAGTCAGCGGCTTGGCGGATGTCCGCTTCGGCGAGGCCGGTGATCTCGGCGACGGTTTGCGGCGGGTAGTCCTCGAGGAAGCCCGGCATGGCGTCCCAGCCCTCGGTGAACGCGGCGATGAAGGCCGGGTCGGTGTGGCCGTTTTTTACCAGCAGGTGCAGCAGGCCATTAAGTAACGCGAGGTCGGTGCCCGGTTTGATCGGCAAGTACAGGCCGGCCTTGTCCGCGGTAGCGCTGCGCCGGGGGTCGACCACGATCAGCTTCGCCCCGGCCTTGACCCGGTCCATCATGCGCAGGAACAGAATCGGGTGACAGTCAGCCATATTGGCGCCGATCACGAAGAACAGGTCAGCGCGGTCGAAATCTTCATAGGAACCGGGCGGGCCGTCGGAGCCCAACGAGAGTTTGTAGCCACTGCCGGCGCTGGCCATGCACAGGCGTGAGTTGGATTCGATGTGCTGGGTGCGCACAAAACCCTTGGCCAATTTGTTGGCCAGGTATTGGGCTTCCAGCGACATCTGCCCGGACACATAGAACGCCAGCGCGTCGGGGCCATCGCGGTCGAGGATATGGCGCAGGCGCGCGGCGGTTTCGCTGATGGCGGTGTCCATGGCGATGCGCACCGGGTCGTGGTCGCGCTGTTCGCGCAGGTAGGCGTTTTCCATGCGGCCGGACTCGGCGATGGCCTGGCCGCAGGTGGTGCCCTTGGTGCACAGGCGGCCGAAATTGGTGGGGTGGGCCTTGTCGCCGATCACCTTGAGCACCTTATTGTCCTCGACCTGCATGACGATGCCGCAGCCCACGCCACAATAGGGGCACACACTGCGTACGCTTTGATTTGCCATCAGTAACCCTCGAAACTTTTTTCTCGCCAACAAAAAAAGCGCCCTGCAACCCTCCGTTGGAAACGGGGCTGCACGGCGCCTTTGTCGTGAATGGGCAATCTGCGTTGACTGCTTGTTAGTGGTGTCTCTAGCAAGTCACGCGCCAGATTTGGCATGGCCCTTGTGGTCAGTGGCTTTTTGTGGACAGGTGCTTATTGTGGCGAGGGAGTTATGTGCACGGTTATGAAGCGTGGCGCACCAGTTGGAGGCGGATTTGCGTCGGTTGAATTCGGCTTGAGCGCGCATTCACGGGCGATCTGCGGATTGGCACGCCGCCTGCAAGTCCACCCTCAACCCACCTCGGTCAACGACGATCGACTACAAGGGCAATAGCGATGGATCCGGCGCAGTCGCCGAACCGATCCCGCCACAAGAACAGGCAAAGACGCCTGGAACCGCAAGGTTTCAGGCGTTTTTTTTTGCTTTTTAAACCGTGATGAATGGTGTCAGGTGCTGATATGAACAAACCGATGAAAACCCTGATCGTCGTGGGCAATGGCATGGTCGGCCATCACTGTGTGGAGCAACTGATCGAGCGCGGTGCGCTGGGTCACTACCGCTTGCATGTGTTCAGCGAGGAGCCGATGCGCGCCTATGACCGTGTGCATCTGTCCGAGTATTTCACCGGCCGCGATGCCGAGTCGCTGGCACTCTCCGACGCGGCGCTGTACCAGACGCCGGGCGTGACCTTGCACTTGGGCGTGCCGGTGCTGGAAATCGACCGCGCCCGTCGTGAGGTGATCACCGCCAATGGCTGCGTGGCCTACGACACGTTGGTCTTGGCCACTGGCTCCTACCCGTTTGTACCGCCGATTGAAGGCGCCGAAGGCGATTCGCGCCTGGTGTACCGCACCCTGCAAGACCTCGACGCGATCCGCGCTGCCGCCGCCAATGCCCGCCGTGGCGTGGTGGTCGGCGGTGGCCTGCTGGGCCTTGAGGCGGCCAACGCGCTGAAAAGCCTTGGGCTGGAAGCCCACGTGGTGGAGTTCGCGCCGCGCCTGATGCCGGTGCAGCTGGATGACTTTGGCGGGCTGGCGCTCAAGGCGCAGATCGAACGCCTCGGCGTCGGTGTGCATCTGTCCCGCGCCACGCAGTCGATCACTGCGGGCGAGCAGTATCGCTATCGGATGAACTTCGCCAATGAGGAATTCCTCGAAACCGACCTGATTGTGTTCTCCGCCGGGATCCGCGCCCAGGATGCCCTGGCGCGCCAGGCCGGCCTGGAGATCGGCCCGCGCGGCGGCGTGGTGATCAACGATGAATGTTTGAGTGGCGACCCGCATATCTACGCGATCGGCGAGTGCGCGTCCTGGAATGGCAGCCTGTTCGGCCTGGTCGCGCCGGGCTACCAGATGGCCCGTGGCGTGGCTGCGCTGTTGTGCGAGCAGACCGCCGAGCCGTTCGTGGGTGCGGATATGTCGACCAAACTCAAGCTGCTCGGCGTCGACGTCGGTTCCATCGGCGACGCCCATGCCCACACCCCGGGCGCGCGCAGCTATCAGTTTATCGACGAAGCCAGCGCCAGCTACCGGCGCCTGGTGGTGGATGCGAGCGGCAAGCATGTGATCGGCGCGGTGCTGGTCGGCGACAACAGCTATTACGACACGCTGCTGCAATACATGCAGAACGCGATTGCGCTGCCGGCGGAACCGGCCAGCCTGATCCTGCCTTCGTCCGCCGGCGCCCCCACACTCGGCCCTGGCGCGTTGCCCGAGTCGGCCACCGTGTGCTCTTGCCATAACGTGACCAAAGGCGCGATTTGCTCGGCCATCGACGGCGGTTGCAGCGACCTGGGTTTGCTCAAGTCCCAGACCAAGGCCTGCACCGGCTGCGGTGGTTGCGCCGGCTTGCTCAAGCAGGTATTCGAGCATGAGTTGATTGCCCGTGGCGTCAGCGTCGACAAGAGCCTGTGTGAACACTTCGCCTTTACCCGTCAGGAACTGTATGCCCTGGTGCGTGTGGAAGGGGTGATCACCTTCGAAGAACTGCTGGCCAAACACGGGCGTGGCCATACCGGTTGCGACGTGTGCAAGCCGGCGGTGGGTTCGATCCTGGCGTCGTGCTGGAACCAGCCGATCATGGACGCGTCCCTGGTGCCGTTGCAGGACACCAACGACACCTTCATGGCCAATATGCAAAAGAACGGCACCTATTCGGTGGTGCCACGGATTCCGGGTGGCGAGATCACCGCCGACAAGCTGATCGTGATCGGTGAAGTGGCGAAAAAATATGACCTCTACACCAAGATCACTGGCGGGCAGCGCATCGACTTGTTCGGCGCACAGCTGCATGAACTGCCGGATATCTGGGCCGAGCTGATCGCCGCCGGGTTTGAAACCGGGCATGCGTATGGCAAGTCCACGCGCACGGTGAAGTCCTGCGTGGGCAGCACCTGGTGCCGCTACGGCGTGCAGGACAGCGTGAAAATGGCGCTGCTGATCGAGGATCGCTACAAGGGCCTGCGCTCGCCGCACAAGCTCAAGTTCGCGGTGTCCGGCTGCACCCGCGAGTGCGCCGAGGCGCAGAGCAAGGATGTGGGCGTGATCGCCACCGAGAAGGGCTGGAACCTTTACATCGCCGGCAATGGCGGCATGCGCCCACGGCATGCGGAGCTGTTCGCCACCGACTTGGACGACGCCACACTGATCCAGTACATCGACCGCTTCCTGATGTTCTACATCCGCACCGCCGACAAACTCCAGCGCACCTCGGTATGGCGCGAAAGCCTGGAAGGCGGCCTGGATTTCCTCAAGGACGTGATCCTGCACGACAGCCTCGGCCTGGGTGCCGAGTTGGAAGCGCAGATGCAGCTGGTGGTCGACCGCTACGAATGCGAATGGGCGAATGCTCTCAAGGACCCGGAAAAACTCAAGCGCTTCCGCACCTTCGTCAATGACAAACGCCCCGACCCGGACATCCACTTTGTCCAGGAACGCGGCCAGCGCCGGCCGATCATGGCCACCGAACTCAACCTGATTGCCGTCACCGAGGAGATTGCCTGATGAGCCAGCCTGCCTGGAAAAACGTCTGCAGCGAACACGATCTGGTCAGCAATTCCGGCGTGGTGGTGTGGCTCGATGGCGCGCAAGTCGCGTTGTTCTACCTGCCCGGCGCCCAAGACCAGACGCTGTTTGCGATCGACAACCATGACCCGGAATCCGGCGCGAATGTCATCGGCCGGGGGCTGGTGGGCAGTATCAAAGGCGACCTGGTGGTGGCTGCGCCGATCTATAAGCAGCATTACCGTTTGCACGACGGGCAGTGCCTGGAGGCGCCAAACCAGCGCTTGCGGGTGTGGCCGGTGCGACTGAACAACGGCGTGGTAGAACTCGGTATCAACTGACCCACCCAGGGGCTAAATGTGGGAGGGGGCTTGCCCCCGATGAGGGTGTGTCAGTTTATAAACCTCTATCTGACCCACCGCCATCGGGGGCAAGCCCCCTCCCACATTTGAACTGCATTTTAGCCGATAAACCTTACTGTTCCTTGCTGCAATCGCGCGGGGTGATGCCTTTCTCCTGCGCATACTGCGCCGCCGACGCTTCGATGATCGGCCGCAGCAACGCGCGGTCGGCCTGGACCCAGTCGCTGATCAGGTTCCAGCGCTGCCCATCCCACTGCTGGAAGCGCACCGCGCCGCCGCCTTCGTGATCGGCGCAGGAGAGTTTCAGCGGTTGTACCAGGCCTTTGGCGCCGAGGGCTTGCAGGCGCGCATCGTCCAGGTTCAGATGCTCGAAGCCCCAGCGTACCTGTTCGCCGGTCAGCGGTTGGTGGCCGTATTTTTCCTGGGCCAGGCGCACGGCTTCGACGTTGAGAATGCCGTTGACCACGCCCAGGTTGTAATACACCGTGCCGAAGCGTTCAGGGTCGGCCAGGTTGCCCTTGCCGGCGTCGACCACGCTTTGCTTGATGCCTTGCAGCACCGGAAAATCGGTGCCCGACGGGTGCGTGGTGATCGCGATAAAGCCCTTGGCCGCGCTGCCCGCCGGCACCACATCTTCTTCCGAGTTGCTCCAGATATTGCCGATGATGTGATCCGCCGGGTAGCCGACTTTTTGCGCGGATTTGAGCGCCACCGGGTTCATCACACCCCAACCACGCAGGATCACCCAGTCGGGCTTGAGGCGCCGGATGTTCAGCCATTGGGATTGCTGCTCGTTGCCGGGGTGCGGCACTTCCAGCAGGGTCAGTTCGAAACCGGCGTTTTTCGCCAGGGTTTGCAGCACGCCGTTGGTTTCCTTGCCATAGGGCGAGCCGTGGTAGAGCACGGCGATTTTCTTGCCTTTGAGTTTGTCGGCGCCGCCTTCGCGTTGGCCGATGTAGTTGATGATCGCCGAGACTTCCGAGTACGGGTTCAGTTGCAGCGGGAACACATAGGGGAACACGCTGCCGTCGGTGGAATCGGTGCGCCCGTGGTTGATGGTGATCAACGGCAATTTGTCTGCGGTGGAGCGGTCCAGCGTGGCGTAAGCGATGCCCACCGACAGCGGGTTGGTGGCGGCAGCCGGTGCGCCGTTGAGCCCGCCCTTGAGGCGCTCGTAGCACTCGACGCCTTTTTCCACCACGTATTCGGTTTCGCATTCGCTCCAGGTCAACTTGACCCCGTTCACGCCGCCCTTGGCGTTGATGTATTGCAGGTAGTCGATAAAGCCACCAAAGAACCCGGTGCCGCCGGCGGCGTAAGGTCCGACCCGGTAGCTCTGCAACGGGAAGTACTGCTCGTTGGCGGCCTGGGCCGTGCCCGTGAGCCCGGCGGTGATCAACGCCAGGCCCAAGGCCAGGCGGCGCAGCGATAAGCGATGTGTCATAGCGGGTATTCCTGGGGGGGTGATGAAAGTCAGTAACGCAACGGCCAGACCCTGGCCCGTTGGCGAAAGCGCTGCCACAGCCGGGCCAGCCCCTCCGGTTCTTTGATCAGGAAGGTGATGATCAGCGCGCCGAACAGCATCTTCTGGATATTTTCCAGCTGGCCCGCGTCCATCAGCCCGCTGGGCAACAGGCCGAACAGGTTGCCCAACAGGATCGGAAACAACACGATGAACGCCGCGCCCAGTACATTGCCAAGCACGCTGCCGAGGCCGCCGATAATGATGATGAACAGCACCTGGAACGAGCGGCTCAGGTCAAAGCCATGGGGCTCCACCGTGCCGAGGTAGGCGAATGCCCACAGTGAACCGGCGACGCCCAGGTAGAAGCCGCTGATGGCAAACGCCAGCAGCTTGGCCTTGAGCAGGCGGATACCGATCACGGCGGCGGCGGTGTCCATGTCGCGCACCGCCATCCAGTTACGGCCCAGCTCGCTGCGCACCAGGTTTTTACCCAGCCAGAACAGCGCGACCACCACCGCCAGGGTCAACAGGTAGCGGCCCCGGGGCGAGCTGAAATCCAGCCCGGCAATCAGCAGCGGCGGCGAGGTGATCACCCCGGAGGCGTTGTCGTTGGTAAACCAGCTGAATCGGGTGAGCACCCACTCGACCACGAACTGCGCGGCCAGGGTGGCCACCAGCAGGTAGAAACCCTTGATACGCAGGCTCGGCAACCCAAAAAACACTGCCACGAGCGCGGCGATCACACCGCCGAGGGCAAAGCTCACCAGCAACGGCAAGCCAGGCACGCGCAGTTGCAGGTTGTAGGCCGCAAAGGCGCCCACCGCCATGAACGCCGCCGAGCCCAGCGACAGTTGCCCCGCGTAGCCGGTGAGCAGGTTCAGCCCCAACCCGGCGAGGGATAGCACCAGCAGCGGCACCAGGATCGCGCTGAACCAGTAGTCATTGCCCAGCCACGGCACGGCCACAAACGCAAAACCCAGCAACAGCCAGAGTGCGATGCGGTCCTGGCGCAGGCGGAAGGTGCGGCGCTCGGCCGCGTAGGAGGTGCTGATTTGACCGACTTCTTGATACAGCATGCAGGCATTTCCTTAAAAACGATCAGACCCGTTCGATGGCACGCTCGCCGAACAACCCGGCAGGCCGCACCAGCAAAAACAGCAACGCCAGCACGTAGGGCACCCAGTTTTCGATACCGCTGCCGATGATCGGGCCGAGGTAGATCTCGGCGATTTTCTCCGCCGCGCCGATGATCAAGCCGCCGACAATCGCGCCGCCAATCGACGAGAAGCCGCCGATGATCAGCACCGGCAGCGCCTTGAGCACCACCAGCGACAGCGAGAACTGCACCCCCAGGCGTGCGCCCCAGAGCAAGCCGGCCACCAGCCCGACAAACCCCGCCACCGCCCATACCAGCGCCCAGATGCGCGGCAGGAGAATGCCCACCGCCATGGCCGCCAACGGGTCATCGGCCACCGCACGCAATGACAGACCGACACGGGTTTTGTTGAACAGCAGTGACAGCGCCAGCACCAGCGCAGCGGCCGTGCCGGCGGCAAACAGGTCGAATTGCGAGAGCAGCATGCCGCGGATTTCCAGGGGCTCGTCGGCGATGCCCAGGTCGAGCCCGTGCACCTGCGCGCCCCACAGGAACTGGGCAAACCCTTCGATCATGTAGGACAGCCCGAGGGTGGCCATGAAAAGGATGATCGGCGGGCGATTGACCAGCGGGCGCAGCACCACTTTTTCGATCAGCAGCGCCAGCACCACCATGCTCGCCAGGGTGGCGAGGAATGCCAAGGCAAAGGGCACGCCGCGTTCGAGCAGGCTGACAAAGGTCAGCGCGGCAAACAGCACCATGGCGCCCTGGGCAAAGTTGAACACGCCGGAGGCCTTGTAGATCAGCACAAAACCAATCGCCACCAGGGCGTACATCACGCCGGCCAGCAGGCCGCCGATAAGGACCTCGAAGAAAAATTCCATGTTCAGCTCCCCAGGTAGGCGGCGATAACCTCGGGGTTGGCGCGCACCTGTTGCGGGGTGCCATCGCCAATCTTGCGGCCGTAGTCAAGCACCACCACGTGGTCGCACAAGCCCATGACCACGCCGATATCGTGTTCGATCAACACCACGGTGGTGCCGTATTCGCGGTTGATGTCGCGGATAAACTGGCTCATCTGCGCCTTCTCCTCGGCGTTCATGCCGGCCATGGGTTCATCCAGCAGCAACAGGGTCGGCTCGGACGCCAGGGCGCGGGCCAGTTCCACGCGTTTTTGCAGGCCGTAGGGCAGGGTGCCCACCAGCACGTGGCGCCAGGGGTGAATTTGCAAAAACGCGATCACCTGTTCGGCATGCAGGCGGTGCGCGTCGTCCTCACGCGGGGCGCGGCCCAGGCGCAGCATTTGCTCGAGCCAACTGCTGCGGCGCTTGAGGTTGCGGCCGGTGAGCACGTTGTCGAGCACGCTCATGCCCTTGAACAGCGCGATGTTCTGGAAGGTGCGCGCGATACCGCCCTCGGCGGCCTGGTGAGCGCGCATGCGCCGGCGGGTCTGGCCGGCGTAGCGGATGCTGCCGCTCTGCGGTTGGTAGACGCCGTTGATCACATTGAGCAACGAGCTTTTGCCGGCACCGTTGGGGCCGATCAGCCCGCAGATATCGCCGGCCTTGACCTCGAAGCTGATGGAGGTGATGGCCTTGATGCCCTTGAACGACAGCGATATGTCATCGAGCCGCAGTAATACCGTTTCAGTGGGTGCGTGCATGGCGGGCTCGTCAGACGGTTTGAGACAGCAGGGGGGCGACGGGTTCGTGGCGCGTGGAGGGTTCCTGCCAGTTGCCGGGGCGAATCCCCAGCGCGGCAAAAAACGCTGCGCTGTGCGGGCTCAACGCCGGCCCCACCAGCAAGGGCGCACGCAGCCGGCTCATGCCGAGTACGTCACGCAGCGGCCGGCGCACCAGCCAGTGGCCCAGCCAGCGGCGCACGGGCGACGGGGTTGGCTGCATGGCCCAGGTGTACACGCGATGGCTGAACGTGCCAGGCAGCGGCAGGCGTTCGCGCACCCATTCTTCAAGGCGCCCGTAGGACTCGCGAGTGCCCAGCACCAAGGTGGGGCCCAGCTCGCGGCGGTCGGTGTCGCGGGTGCTCAGGGCTTCCGGGAAGTTCAGGCAGAACCCGGCGAGCAGCCAGGGTGTGAGCAAGTAGCGCGCCTGCCCGCTGGCGGCAAAGACCCGCGCGGCCAGGGCTTCTTCGTCGCTGCCCAGGTGCTCGCGGGCGATCAGTGTGCGCGCGCCTGCCAGCAACTGCGCATGGGTCAACTGAAGGGGGGGACCGGCGTGGAACACGAAGGCGAGATCGTTTGAATGTGCCGCGCACGCCGGCGTGGCGGCGCCGACACACAGGTCGGCATAAGCGATCAGGCGGGTGTGTTGGGGCTGATTCAGGCCGCGCCCGTCGAGGTACACCACTGCAGCGCCTTCACCGGCCTGCTGCACGGTCTCCAGGTCTTGTGCCACGACCAGGCGCGGGCGCAGTTGGGGCAGCAGCGCGCGGTTGTCGCGGTCGGGGTCCAGCAGGGTGACGCTGGCGCCCAGCCATTGCGCGGCCAGCGCCAGCAGCAACGCCTCGGGGCGCGCCTGGCTGAGGATCAACAGGTCATCGTCGCGCCCGACACCGCGTTGTTGCAGGGCGCCAGCAAGTTGGCCGATGTCATGGGCCAGTTCGCTCCAGCGCCGCTCATGCCAGATGCCCAGCCGCTTGTAACGCAACGCAGTCGCCGCGCCGCGAGTGTGGGCCTGGTGCAACAGTGCCTGGGGCAGAGTGTGGGGCATGGGTGCATCCTTCGGGGTTGATGCGAAGGCGATTGCACGGCCCATGCCAGTGGAATAAAGGCTTTTACTTCAATGGGATACAGCGGTTGCGTGGGAAAGTGGCGTGTGTTGATTCAGCACAAGCTGTCCAGGCACTGTTGGCGCGGCAACAGTGCCGGTCAGTAGATATCTTTGGTGGCGCGGTCCGAATCGTCCTTCAGCTCGTCGGCAAACTTGCGCATCAGCCGTACCAGGTTGTCGAAGTCACCCTCGTCCCAGGTGGAAAAGATCGATACGCCAATCTTCTCCCGTGTTTCATCGACACGGTCGGTCATGGCCTTGCCTTTTTCGGTGATCACCGACTCACGCACGCGGCGGTCGACGGCGCTTGCCTGGCGCAGGATCAAGCCCAGGCTTTCCAGCTTCGCCACCTGGCGGCTGACGGTGGTGTAGTCGCGGCCGACGCGGTCGGCCAGTTCGACCACGCCGATCGGGCCCAGCCGCTCCACCAGCACCAGCAGCGGAAACAGCGCGCGATCCAGGGCAATCCCGGCTTCGCGCACCATGGCTTCGTCGCGTTGCGGGCGGTTCATCACACCCACGATCTCCACCAGCGAGCCATGCAGGTCGCGCAGCTGAGTGGACATATGTGCGCTTTGCACATTTTTAATTGACACTGAATTTCTCCCTCTTAATATGTGCGTATTGCACATATAGGTGATCCATATGAACAAGCAAGCCGCTGTCGATGTCCTGATTTGTGGTGCCGGTGCCGCCGGCCTGACCTTGGCGATTGACCTGGCCAGAAGGGGCGTCACCTTGCGCCTGATCGAAAAAAGCCAGCTACCTTTCCACGGTTCGCGCGGCAAAGGCATTCAGCCACGCTCGCAGGAAGTCTTCGAAGACCTGGGGATTCTCGACCGTTTGGTGGCACTGGGGGGAGTCTATCCGACTGAGCGGCGCTACCGCGACGATGGCAGCTACAGCGATGCGGATTTCATCGAAGCCCAGGCCCCGACGCCGGCCGAACCGTATCAACAACCGTTGATGCTGGCGCAGTTTCTGACCGAGCGGGTGCTGCGCGAGCGCCTGCTGGAGTTGGGCCATCAGCCTGAGTTCGGCTGTGAGCTGGTGGGCTTTGTGCAGGCGCAGGAGGGCGTCACTGCCCAGCTAGTGGGGCCGGCGGGTGAAGAGCGCGTCTGCGCACGCTGGTTGATCGGCGCCGATGGCGGTCGCAGTTTCGTGCGGCATGCGCTTGACATCGGCTTTCCAGGCAAGACCCTGGGCGTCAGCGCGCTGGTCGCCGATGTGGTGTTGAGCGGTTTATCTCGCGACCACTGGCACCGCTTTGGCGAAGGCGACATGCAGCGCCAGATTGCCCTCTGCCCGCTGGCCGGAACCGAGCTGTTCCAGATCCAGGGGCCGATTGCGCCGGATGCCGATATCGATTTCAGCGCCGAGGGCCTGACCGCAATCGTTGCCCAGCGCACCGGCCGCGCTGACATACAGGTGCATGCCGTGGCTTGGGCGTCGGCCTACAGTATGAATGCGCGCCTGGCCGACCAGTACCGGGTTGGCCGGGTATTGCTGGTGGGCGACGCGGCCCATATCCACCCGCCCACTGGCGGCCAGGGGCTCAATACCAGTGTGCAGGACGCCTATAACCTGGGGTGGAAGCTGGCCGCCGTAATCAACGGTGCGCCGGATGAACTGCTCGACAGCTATGAGGAAGAGCGCCGCCCTGTCGCCGCGAGTGTGCTCGGGCTGTCGACTCAGTTGCTGGGCGAGATGAAAAAGGGCGAGATGCGCCGGGGCAGGGAAGTGCACCAGTTGGATATCGGCTACCCGCAGTCCTCGCTGGCCCTGGCACATCCAACGCGTGCGGCCAGACTCCTTGCCGGCGACCGCGCGCCGGATGCACCGATCCGCGGTGCCGCCGGGCAAGCAGTGCGCCTGTTCAACCTTATGCAGGGCCCGCACTGGACGCTGCTGGGCTACGGTGTAAACCGCGGTCTGGTAGCGCCACGGCCCGGGCTGCATGTCCATGCATTCGGCGCGCAAGGTGAACTGGTCGACGACCAGGGCCATTTTCAACGCGCCTATGGGCTGGCGATCGGTGACTGGGTGCTGGTACGTCCCGATGGGTATGTCGGGGCGATTGTTTCGTCAGCCCAGGTCGACCTTCTGGAGGCCTACCTTGAGCGGGTTCTCAACTGAGCGCACGGCGGCTTCAAGACCGGCCAGCGCACTGGTGAGCGGGCGTGGGCCTGCGCTGACATAAGCGGCCGCGCCGCTCATCGATGCTTGAGCCAACGCAACTGTTGACGCTCCCGCTGTGTAGGCGGCATCGGCGGCCTTGGCGACAGCCGCCAGGTAGCCGTCGATGTCACCCGCTTTGAACAATCCCCACGCCCCTGGAACCAGCTGCACCTCGACGGTCGCATTCGAGTGCAACGCCGCCGCGCGGAACAGTCGCGAGGTGGGTTCAAGGGTCGTCTCTACCGCACACAACACCACGACCTTGCCGCCAGCCTGGACGGCTGAAGCGGCCAGTGCTGCGTCGGTGCGCAGGATCGGCGTGCTGGTGGCGATCCCTTCAACCACCGGCCCCAGCGTCGAGCAGGTGAGGACAACCACCTCCGCGTGCCGCGCCAGCGCGAGCAGCGCCGATGCGGTTGACGCGGCGATCTCGGCCGTCAGTTGGCCAACCTGTTCGGCGGCGGCCAAGAGGTCGGCACGCACTTCATGGCGCAGCACTTGCGGGCCGATCCCCAAGGCTTGGGCGGCCGCGTCAAACACGGCGATGTTGCTGGCGGCGGTGTGCAGGCAGGCGATGCGCATGGTCAGGTTCCAGTGCTGGAAATCGAGTTGCAGCGCGTTAAGATGCCGCTCCCACTCTGCTTAATCAAGGACACGCCGTGGCGCTGATCATGGAACGCGTAGCACTGGCCCGCAACGGCGCCAACGACAAAGTCATCTGCCGCATGGCTTCCGGCTGGGCGGTAATGGGGGATGTGCAGTTTCTACCAGGCTACTGCCTGTTGCTGCCCGACCCGGTAGTGGCGAGTCTGAACGACCTGGACACCGAGGCTCGTGCTACCTACCTGCTGGACATGGCGCGCCTCGGCGACGCCGTGTTGCAGGCCACCGGCGCGTTGCGCATGAACTACGAAATCCTGGGTAATTCCGAGCCCGAGTTGCATTGCCATCTGTTCCCGCGCTACGCCTCGGAGCCGGACGACAAACGCCGGATGCCGGCCTGGTTTTATGACTGGAACAATGCGCAGCCGTATGCAGAAGACGTGCATGGGCAACTGCGCAAGGCTATTGCGCAGTTGCTGGGCTGAGACCTCAACCGGCGATGGCGTTCAACTGCGCCACCACGTCATCCGACAAATCCAGTTCCCCCACCGCCAGGTTTTCATGTAAATGAGCGACCGACGAAGTGCCGGGAATCAGCAGGATATTGGGTGAACGGTGCAGCAACCACGCCAGCGCCAGTTGTTTGGGCGTCACCTCCAACTGCTGCGCAATACTGGACAAGGTAGAAGACTGCACCGGGTTGAAGCCACCCAATGGGAAGAACGGCACATAGGCAATGCCGTCCTCGGCCAGGTCGTCGATCAAGGCGTTATCGTGCTGATGGGCGATGTTGTACAGGTTCTGTACGCACACGAACTTGACCATGGCACGCGCTTCGGCGACTTGCGTCGGCGTGACGTTGCTGATGCCGATATGGCGTACCAGCCCCTGGTGTTGCAGCTCGGCAAGCGCGGTCAATGAGGCTTCGATTGAGCCTTCACTCGGCCCCATCAGGTTATACGCGCAGCGGAAATTAACCACATCCAGCACGTCCAACCCAAGGTTGCGCAAGTTGTCGTGTACGGCCTGGGTCAGTTCCTCTTTTGAAGCGGCGGCATGCCATCCGCCCTCATTGTCGCGACGGGCACCGATTTTGGTGACGAGGGTGAGATCATCCCGATAAGGGTGCAGCGCCTCACGGATAATCTGGTTGGTGACGTGGGGCCCGTAGAAGTCGCTGGTGTCGATATGGTTCACACCGGCTGCGACGGCCTCGCGCAGCACGGCCAGTGCCGCGTCACGATCCTTGGGCGGGCCGAACACATGGGGGCCTGCCAGCTGCATGGCGCCGTAGCCGATGCGGTTGACCTGGCGGTCGCCGAGGGTGAATGTGCCGCTAGTTGTCAAACGTGTCATGTGCGTCGCCCTTGCTTCAACTGAGTAAGGCTCTAATATGAAGGATCCTTCAGATATTGGAATTCGCATTCCATGAGCTTTCCCAAACCCTCATTGAAGCCAAGAAAATCGGCGGTTCAGGCGCGCTCAGCGGTGACTGTCGAGGCGCTGCACCAGGCAACTATTCAGGTTTTGATCCAGCAGGGGTTGGTGCGTTGCACCACCACCCGCGTGGCTGAGCGGGCGGGCATTTCGGTGGGCAGTGTCTACCAGTACTACCCCAACCGCGACGCCTTGCTCGCCGCCGTATTGGAGAAACACCTGGAACGGTTCGCCCAGACTGTGGAGCAGACTTGTGCCCGCCATCAAGGCATGCCGGTGGTTGAAATGGCGGCCGGGTTGGTGTCGGCGATGGTCGCCGCCAAACTGCGCGACCAGGGCATTTCCAAAGCTCTGTATGCCATCGCGGGCGAGCGGGGTGGCGCTGAGTTAGTCGCTCGGGTCAATACGCGCGTGGTGGCGGTGATCGCAGAAATGCTCGCGACCGCCGCCGATGCGCATTTTGACGACCCTCACCTGACCGCGGCCATTTCCTTCAGCGCGATCGCCGGCCCGGTGCGCACGCTGCTCGAAGGCAATGCGTCGCCTGCCTTCGAGGCCGGTCTGGAACAACAGACCACCTTGTTGTTGACCGCCTACCTGCAGACCCATCAACACGTTTTATCAAGCAAGGAATAGAGTTCATGCGTCAACGAAAGGCCTCACGCCTGCTGGTCATCAGCCCCTGCAATGAGGTGCTGCTATTCAGGTTCGTGCATAAAGACGGTGCATTAGCCGGGCGCAACTACTGGGCGACGCCAGGTGGGGGCGTGGAGGCGGGGGAAACCTTCGAGGCGGCGGCCATCCGTGAGCTGCGCGAGGAAACCGGTATGCAGGTGAATGCTGTGGCAGCGCCCATTGCCGAGCGCAGTTTTGCCTTGATGCTGCCCAGCGGTGAGACGGTGCTCGCGGTTGAACACTACTTCTTGGTTCACACCGTCAGCACTGAGCTTTCCAGAGCTGAGTGGACGCTGGCAGAGACTCAGGTGATGGCGGATCATCGCTGGTGGTCTGCCGAGCAGTTGCGTTCGACGCAGGAAATCGTCTGGCCAGAAGCGCTGGTGGAGATGTTGGAGCAAGCCGGTGCGTTCAAACCCTTGGTGTAACGCAACCAGTGAGTATCTGGGCAGTTTCCACCACCTTGGCATAGTCCATCGCCAGGTTACTCAGCGACAGCGCATGCACATCCTCCGCCGGCCAAAGGCGCCCGGACAGATCGGTCTGGTCGAACGTGTAGCAGGCGTCCGCCGCCACGATCACCTCAAAGCCCAGGTTGCCACCCGAGCGCGCCGTGGCCTCGACTGAGTTGTTGGTGATCACCCCAACGATCACCACCTGGCGGATCGCGCGCGCATGCAGCCAGCGCTCCAGCCCGGTGTGGGTGAAGGCATCCGGGACGTTTTTTTCCACTACGTGTTCATGGGGCAGCGGCTGCAGCGCGGCCTGGAACTCGCAGCCCGGCTGGCCCGGCCAGAACACTGAGCCGGGCGTGCGCGAGATGTGCCGCACATGCACGATGGGCCGTGCCGATTGGCGCCAGGCCTCGAGCAGCTGGCGCATCTGCACTTCGGCGTCGGGGTTGTTGCGTCGCCCAAGTGCTGGTTGGGCCATGCCTTGTTGCATATCGATGATCATCAACGCAGCGTTTGTGGCTAACGGTTCCATGGCAGGTCCCTGGGCTTTTTGAGGCACGAAACATATCAGTCAACGCGTGCCGCCAAACAGCGATTTGTTCGGAAACACAGGCTACACTGCCGCCCCCGAATTTCAGCAAGGATGCTTTGAATGCGTTCGCTTGTCAGCGCTGCGTTGCTCTCCACGGCGCTTGCCGCCCCGGCCATGGCCGAACCCCGCTCGTTCTCGGTCGAAGATCCCGGCGGCCACTACCTGGTCGAAGTGCTGTTCCCGCAAGTACCCGAGGACCTGCGTGAACTCACCCGCGCGCTGATCACCGTGCGTGACAAAACCACGCTGGCGATCCTCCAGCAACTGGAAACCCCGGCGGGCAACGTACCGCTGGACCGCCACGGCAAAACCGACGAGGGGCACCTGGTGGGGCAGTACGGCCTGTTGTACTTCGCCGACATCAACGGCGATAGCCGCCAGGACCTGGCGATCCGTAACGGCGACGGTGCCGACAAGGACTTCCAGTTCAACTACGACGTGTACCTGCAAGACTCGCAGAAAACCCAATGGCTGCTCAACCGCCCCCTGACCGACCTGGCCAACGAAAACTTCGGCGGGATGTTCCTGGTCAATCCCAAGGACGGCACGCTCCAAACGCAAGTTGACCGGGGTTGCTGCTGGACGCGTTCGGGCATCTGGCAGATGCGCGACGGCGACCTGGTGCAGCTCAGTTCATACACCCAGGAACAGGTGCCGGCGACCGATGGCGACGCCAACGACAGCATGCCCGCCGGTTACATGCTGCGCACCACCGGTGAGTGGAAAGACGGTCAATGGCTGGAAACGCCCAGGCTCGAGGGCCCGGTCAATGAAGACCCGCAGCGGCTGGTCGGCACGCTTAACGGCAAGATCCCGGTGGAACTCTGGTACCAGCAACAGGGCACCGTGATGATCGGCGAGCTGCGCTACACCAGGAACGGCAATGGCAAGCCGATCAAGCTGGTGGGCAATCGCGGCGAGTATGGAGAAGAATCCTTCCTGTACCTGCACGAATACAGCGACGACGGGCATCAGACCGGCGTCTGGCACATCAAGCAGGACTACACCGGCACCTGGCTCAGCGCCGTCAAGGGGCCGACCCGTGAAATGGCGATCCAGCTGCGCGATGAATACCGCGAACCCGACTTCGGAAAAATCGACAACGTCGCCCGCGATCAGCGCGACGGCCACTACCAGATGCGTGACGACTTCCTCGACCGCGACGGCGACCTGGACCTGAAAATCCTCCCTGAACGCGACGCCCAGGGCAGGGAGCTGGCGGAGTTCACCATAACGCTCAAAGACACCGGCACCGACAAGGTCATCGTTACCACCCACCTGACTGTGCCGATGGAAACCGAAAACCTCATCATCGTGCGCGAACCCGAGGCGGGCGGTCGTGCAGGGCCTTATCACATTCAGTTGGTGAAGAATTTTGCGGTGATCGAGCATAACTCGGCGCCGGATTTTCCGGATTATTTGACGGGGATGTATCGCAAGCAGCGGTGAGTCACCTTTCGCCTGGCAGTTGCCGCCGGGCTTGCCGTGCGCGTTAACCCAAGCAGGGCCGCCCGGCAAGCGGGCGGTCTTGCCAGGTGCCGCGCGGTCAATCCTTAGCGATGACCCATTTGCAGTTGGTCACGGTGTCGCCACCATCGACCTTCATATAGAAGGCATCAGGCGCCCCGTTGCGTTGATGAACAGTGCCGACGGCGCCTTCATGGTAGTTGGTGTACAGCTGGCCATTGACGATCTCCCAACCCAACGGGTACGCAGAAGAGCGGTAAAGCCACAGGCGCGGTGCCGCCCGGCAGGACAGGTAGTTGCCATCCTGTAGCTCAAGGACCATTTGGTTACCCTCGCTGGAGACCTTTTTGAACTTGGCCCTAGGCCCGTTGGAGGCGTTTGCGCTGATGTAGTCCCAGAAACTCCACGTGGGGTTGGTGCCGACAAAGTAGGCGAAGCTGCTGATGCGTTTGCCGGCGTCGTCTACATAGTCGAGCTGCAGGTTGAACCATTCGCCATCCGGGAGTGCCTGGCTGCCGGCACGCGGGGGCAGGGGTTCGCCATCGGGCACGAAGGGTTGGTCGTCTGCGGACGGCAGTAATGTATCGCTCATGGGTTTAGTCCTTTGATTGAGAGAGTCTTGGTGAACACTCGCCCAAGCCGAAGCCATAACGCGGAGGGGGAATACTGGGAGGCCCACGCATATGCATCTGGTTGCGCCTTGCACACAACTGCCTGGACCTGTGCTACGACCAAGGGGCGGTCACCCGTTTGCGGTACGGCTTGTCCTGCTCTCATCCATGATTTCAGCAACGACGGTTTAAGCCGTCGAGGCTTTGGAAGAGTAGGACAGGGTTTTTGATTCGTCGAAAAAAATCTACGGACGGCGCCCGTCAGGCCTGATGACGGGCGCCGCAGAGCTGCTGATCAGCGGTTGAAACGCTCGACCAAGGCGTACTGGGTGGACGCGGTGTTGGTCAGTTCCTTGCTCAGGTCGGTGGATTGATGGGCTTGCACCGAGGTCTGGTCGGCCAGCTCGGCGATGGTGGTGATGTTGCGGCTGATCTCCTCGGCGACCGCGCTTTGCTCCTCGGTGGCGGCGGCGATCTGGGTGGTCATGTCGGTGATGTGTGACACCGCCTCGCTGATGCCCACCAGTGCCTTGTCGGCTTCCAGTACCCAGGCCACGCCTTCCTGGGCCTGGCGTTGGCCATGCTCCATGCTGCTCACGGCGTTGTTGGACGAGGTTTGCAGTTGGGTGATCAGGGCGTGGATCTGGGTGGTGGATTGCGAGGTGCGTTGGGCCAGTTGACGCACCTCGTCGGCCACCACGGCAAAGCCGCGACCCATGTCGCCAGCACGCGCGGCTTCAATCGCGGCGTTAAGGGCCAGCAGGTTGGTCTGATCGGCGATGCCTTTGATCACATCCACCACGCTGCCGATTTCATCGCTGTCGCGGGCCAACTGCGCCACGGTGGCGCCGGTTTCGCCGACCACCGCCGACAGGCGCTCGATGGCTTCACGGGTGTCCCGCGCGACCTCGCGCCCACGCCCGGTGAGGGCATTGGCTTGCTGGGTGGCATCGGCGGTGCGCTGCACGTGGCTGGCGACTTCCTGGGTGGTGGCGGCCATCTGGTTGACGGCCGCCGAGACTTGTTCGGTTTCCACGCGCTGGCGGTCCAGGCCTTTGGCGCTGGCGGTGGCCAACTGGTCGGATTGGCCGGCGAGGGCACTGAGTTGTTCGGCGCTGTCCTGCAGGCGCGTGAGGCAGGTTTTCAGGCGTGCGGTCTGGCTGAGGAACGCGGTTTCCAAACGTGCCTGGGGGCCGCGGGCGTCGCTGTACATCTGCGCGATCAAGGCGTCCGAGGTCGACGGCTCGACACCCGCCAGCAGGCGCAAGGTGCCGCCCTGGCGCACGCGTGAGCACAGCACACCCACCGGCAGTGCAACGGCCACGGCGACGGCGATGGCAATCGGCGCGTCGAGGAACAACCCGGCGACGCTGCCGGCAACCGCAGTGGCTACGTAAGGCACGCAACTCAACGCGGCCGGCAGCCAGGCGTCCTGGCTTGGCACGGCCGACTTGCCTTGGCTGATGCGCTGGTACAGCGCTTGGGCGCGGCGGATTTCATCAGCCGTCGGCTTGACCCGCACCGACTCGAAGCCCACCACGTTACTGCCTTCGAATATCGGCGTGACGTAGGCATTGACCCAATAGTGATCGCCGTTTTTCGAGCGGTTCTTGACGATCCCCATCCAGGGCAAGCCCTGTTTGAGTGCGCCCCACATATGCGCAAATACGGCGGGGGGCACATCGGGGTGGCGCACGATGTTCTGCGGCGCGCCGATCAGGTCGGCGCGTTCAAAGCCGCTGATGTCGACAAAGGCGTCATTGCAGTAAGTGATCACACCTCGAACATCCGTCGCCGAGATGAGTTTTTGTTGCGGCGCGAGGGAAATCTCGCGTTGTGTTACAGGCTGGTTGTTGCGCATTCCGACTACTCCCTGGTTGCACTCAGTCCATCGGCGCCAACTCGCAGAAGATTAATCCACATTGGCTATTTCGCCAGCCGCTGGTCAAAAGCCTGAAACTTGTCGATGAAAAACCCCATAATGGCGGCCATTTTTGTTTAGCCCGTTATTCTGGTGTGCCCGTATGGAAATTAAGGTCAACTTTCTCGACAACCTCCGGCTTGAAGCCAAGTTCGATGACTTCACGGTGATTGCCGACCAACCCATCCGCTATAAAGGCGATGGTTCGGCGCCGGGCCCATTCGATTACTTCCTGGCGTCGTCGGCGTTGTGCGCGGCGTACTTCGTGAAGTTGTATTGCGAGACGCGCAATATCCCCACCGACAATATTCGCCTGTCGCAGAACAACATCGTCGACCCGGAAAACCGCTATAACCAGATCTTCAAGATCCAGGTGGAGTTGCCGGCGGATATCTCCGACAAGGATCGCCAGGGCATCCTGCGTTCCATCGATCGTTGCACCGTAAAGAAAGTGGTGCAGGCCGGTCCCGAGTTTGTGATCGAGGAAGTCGAAAACCTCGACGCCGATGCCCAGGCCTTGTTGATGCCGAGCAGCACGTCGCAGGCGGGTACCTACATCGCCGGCAAAGACCTGCCGCTGGAGCAGACCATCGCCAACATGTCCGGGATCCTGGCCGGGCTGGGCATGAAGATCGAAATCGCCTCGTGGCGCAATATCGTGCCCAACGTGTGGTCGCTGCATATCCGCGATGCGCACTCGCCGATGTGCTTCACCAACGGCAAGGGCGCGACCAAGGAAGGCGCACTGGCGTCGGCGTTGGGCGAGTTTATCGAGCGGCTCAACTGCAACTTCTTCTATAACGACCAGTTCTGGGGCGAAGACCTCGCCAACGCAGCGTTCGTGCATTACCCCGACGAGCGCTGGTTTCAGCCGGGGCCTGACGATGCGCTGCCCGACGAAATCCTCGATGCCTACTGCCTCAAGGTCTACAACCGCGAGGGCGAGCTGCGCGGTTCGCACCTGTTCGACACCAACTCCGGCAATGAAGAACGCGGCATTGTCTCGCTGCCGTTCGTGCGCCAGTCGGATGGCGAGGTGGTGTATTTCCCGTCCAACCTGATCGAAAACCTCTACCTCAGCAATGGCATGAGCGCCGGCAACACCCTGGCCGAAGCCCAGGTGCAGTGCCTGTCGGAGATTTTCGAGCGGGCGGTGAAGCGCGAAATCATCGAAGGTGAATTCGCCTTGCCAGATGTACCCGCCGAGGTGCTGGTCAAATATCCAGGCATCCTGGCGGGCATCCAGGGCCTCGAAGCCCAAGGCTTCCCGGTGCTGGTCAAGGACGCGTCCCTGGGCGGTGAATTCCCGGTGATGTGCGTGACCCTGATGAACCCGCGCACCGGCGGCGTGTTCGCCTCGTTCGGCGCGCACCCAAGCCTGGAAGTGGCGCTGGAGCGCAGCCTCACCGAACTGCTGCAAGGCCGCAGCTTCGAAGGCTTGAACGACCTGCCTCAGCCTACGTTTGAAGCGCAGGCGGTGACCGAGCCGAACAACTTCGTCGAGCACTTCATCGACTCCAGCGGCGTGGTGTCGTGGCGCTTCTTCAGTGCGCAGTCGGACTATGAGTTTGTCGAGTGGGACTTCTCGGGCGAAGGCGAAGACTCCAACGTCCAGGAAGCGGCGACCCTGTTCGGCATCCTCGACGGCATGGGCAAAGAGTCCTACATGGCAGTGTACGAGCACCTCGGCGCCACCGCGTGCCGCATCCTGGTGCCGGACTACTCGGAAATCTACCCGGTGGACGACCTGATCTGGGACAACACCAACAAGGCGCTGTTTTTCCGCGAAGACATCCTCAACCTGCATCGCCTCGACGAGGCCGAACTGACCGCACTGGTCGAACGCCTGATCGAAAGCGAGCTGGACGACTACACCGACATCACCACCTTGATCGGCATCGAATTCGACGACAACACCGCCTGGGGCCAACTGACCATCCTGGAGTTGAAGCTGCTGATCTTCCTGGCCTTGAAGCAGTACGAAGAGGCCAAGGAATGCGTGGAGATGTTCCTGCAGTACAACGACAACACCGCCGACCGCGGCCTGTTCTACCAGGCGATGAATGCAGTGCTGGAAATGGAACTGGACGACGACCTGCAACTGGCGGATTACGAAGCCAACTTCCGCCGCATGTTCGGCAAGGAGCGCATGGACGCGGTGATTGGCTCGGTGGACGGCAGCGTGCGTTTCTACGGGCTGACACCGACCAGCATGAAGCTGGAAGGGCTGGACCGGCATTTGCGTTTGATTGATAGCTACAAAAAGCTGCACAGCGCGCGGGCGAAGATCACTTCAGCCTGACGCAGGGGGAAATGTGGGAGGGGGCTTGCCCCCGATGGCAGTCTGTCAGTCACTGGATCAGGTGACTGGTCCACCGCTATCGGGGGCAAGCCCCCTCCCACATTGGGGTTGTGTCGTTTGGGCTATTTAGATGTGGGCCAAGGCCTGCGCCAGATCCGCCCGCAGGTCTTCCACATCCTCAACCCCCACCGACAACCGCACCAACCCATCACCAATCCCCAACTGCGCCCGCGTGGCCGTCGGGATGCTGGCATGGGTCATGATCGCCGGGTGTTCGATCAAACTCTCTACGCCGCCCAGGCTTTCGGCCAGCGCGAAGATTTTGACGGTTTCCAGGAAGCGCGTGGCACCGGCCAGGTCGCTGTTCAAGTCCACTGAAATCATCCCGCCAAACCCGCGCATCTGCTGACGGGCCAAGGCGTGTTGCGGGTGGGACGCCAAGCCGGGGTAGTACACCCGCGCAACTTGCGGTTGCTGTTCCAGCCAGGTCGCGAGGTCCAGGGCGTTGCGGCAATGGCGCTCCATGCGCAGGGCGAGGGTTTTTACGCCGCGCAGGGTCAGGAAGGCGTCGAAGGGCCCGGCGATGGCGCCCACCGAGTTTTGCAGGAAGCCCAGGCGCTCGGCCAGGTCGGGGTTGTCGCCAACGATGGCGATACCGCCGATCACATCCGAATGGCCGTTGAGGTACTTGGTGGTCGAGTGCACCACCACATCAAATCCGAACTCCAGCGGGCGCTGGATCCAGGGGCTGGCAAAGGTGTTGTCGGCCAAGCAGATAATCCCGCGCGCCCGGCAGATACGGGCAATGGCGCCGAGGTCAGTCAGGCTCAGCAGCGGGTTGCTCGGGGTTTCGACCCAGACCATGCGCGTGTCGTCCTGCAACGAGGCTTCGAACGCCGACAGGTCGCTTAAGTCCACAAAGCTGAAACGATGCCCGGCGCTGCGTTGGCGCACCTTGTCGAACAGGCGGAAGGTGCCGCCGTACAGGTCGTTGCCGGAGACGATATGCGCGCCGGCATCCAGCAGCTCCAGTACGGTGGAGATCGCCGCCAGCCCGGAGGCGAAGGCAAACGCCTGGCTGCCGCCTTCCAAATCCGCAACGCAACGCTCCAGGGCAAAACGCGTGGGGTTGTGGGAGCGCCCGTAGTCAAAACCCTTGTGCACCCCGGGGCTGTCTTGCAGGTAGGTGGAGTTGGCGTAGATCGGCGGCATCAGCGCGCCCGTGGTCGGGTCGGGGGATTGCCCTGCGTGGATCACACGGGTGGCAAACGCGCTTTTATCGGGCTGGCTCATGCAAGGGATCTCCGTAGGTGGTTGAGCAGATCGACGCGGGTGATCAGGCCATGAAAGCCCGACGCGTCGGCAATGATGGCGACCAGGCCGCGATCCAGTTCGGCCTGCAACTCGGCCAGGCTGGCGCTGGGGGCCAGGGTTTGCAGGGTGTTGGTCATGGCGCTGGCGACGGTCATGCTGAAGTGCGCGGCGTCGTGGTGCAGGCCCAGCAGGATGTCGGATTCATCGATCACCCCCACCAGCTCGCGGCCCTCCACCAGTACCGGCAATTGCGACACATCGGCCAGGCGCATGCGTTGGAACGCGGTGAGCAAGCTGTCGTCGGGGCTCACGCTGATCACGCGGCCGTCTTCGAAGCGGCGCGCGATAAGGTCGCGCAGGTCGCCGTAGTGCTTGTACTGGAGCAGGCCGGCGTCGTTCATCCACTGGTCGTTGTAGACCTTGGACAGATAGCGCGTGCCGGTGTCGCACACAAAGGTCACCACGCGCTTGGGCACGGTCTGTTCGCGGCAGTAGCGCAGGGCTGCGGCGAGCAGGGTGCCGGTCGACGAGCCGCCCAGAATGCCCTCGGCCTTGAGCAGCTGGCGGGCGTGGTCGAAGCTGTCTTCATCGCTGATGGAATAGGCGTGGCGCACGCTGGAGAGGTCGGCAATCGAAGGGATGAAGTCTTCGCCGATGCCTTCCACCGCCCATGAGCCTGGGGTTACCAGTTGGCCGCTGCGGCTGTATTCGGCCATCACCGAGCCCACCGGGTCGGCCAGCACCATTTCCAGCTCAGGCTGTACGCGCTGGAAGAAACGCGTCAGGCCGGTGAGGGTGCCCGCCGAGCCGACGCCCACCACAATCGCGTCGACATCATGCTGGGTTTGCGCCCAGATCTCCGGGGCGGTGCTGGTTTCGTGCGCCAGGGGGTTGGCCGGGTTGTTGAACTGGTCGGCGAAGAATGAACCGGGAATATCCTTGGCCAGGCGTGCGGCCACATCCTGGTAGTACTCGGGGTGGCCCTTGCCGACATCCGAGCGGGTGATGTGCACCTCGGCGCCCATGGCCTTGAGGTGCAGCACCTTCTCCGTGGACATCTTGTCGGGCACCACCAGCACCACCCGGTAGCCCTTGGCCCGGCCTACCAGCGCGAGGCCCAGGCCGGTATTGCCGGCGGTGGCTTCGATAATGGTCCCGCCGGGGCGCAGGCGGCCGTCGCGCTCGGCGGCGTCGATCATCGCCAGGCCAATGCGGTCCTTGATCGAGCCGCCTGGGTTTTGCGATTCAAGCTTGAGGAACAGCGTGCAGGGGCCGGTATCGAAGCGGCTGACCCGTACCAGTGGCGTGTTGCCGATCAGTTCGAGCACGGCGGGGCGGGGAAGCGTGGGCATGTCGTCACCTGAGGGCTTGGGGTGGGGGGACAGCAAAGGGTGGTGCATGGCTTTGAACAGTAGGCGCGTATCCGGCGGGTCGCAACCGAGCGGTCGGCTGAATGTCTTTTTTTGGCGCATCGCCGCTGCCCTGGTGCGCCATCTGCGAGCACCGTTTACGTCGATTTCCTTGTGATCATTGGGCGAAGTGACCTGGCCTGAGCTTTGCTTTAGAGAATTCAAACTTGGATACAAGATGGAGTCTCCCATGCAAAACGCTTTCGGCTGGACCCTCGGTGAATGGTTGGATGCTTACCGCAGCGGGGCGATTACCCCGGATTATTTGCTGACCCTGGCCACCCAATACCCCCTCGACGACAGCGCCTGGATCGCCCGGGCCACTCCCGCGCAACTGGCCGAGCAGTTGACGCAACTGAGCGAGCGCCTGGCGGCTGTGGGCGGCGACAGGGCCAAGCTGGCGCTGTATGGCGTGCCCTTTGCGATCAAGGACAATATCGACGCGGCCGGTTGGGACACCACGGCAGCCTGCCCCGAATTTGCCTACTCGGCGGCGCAGGATGCATCTGTGGTCCAGAAGCTGCGCGCGGCCGGTGCGATTTTGATGGGCAAGACCAACCTCGACCAGTTCGCCACTGGCCTGGTGGGCACGCGCTCGCCCTATGGCGCGGTAGGCAACAGCTTCGACCCGGATTACGTCAGCGGTGGCTCCAGCTCCGGCTCGGCGTCGGTGGTGGCCCGTGGCCTGGTGGCGTTTGCCCTGGGGACCGACACCGCAGGGTCGGGGCGGGTGCCGGCGGGGTTCAACAATATCGTGGGCTTGAAACCGACCAAGGGGCGTTTCTCCAATACTGGCGTGGTGCCCGCGTGCCGCACGGTGGATTGCATCTCGGTGTTTGCGCTGACCGTGGCCGACGCCGAGGCAGTGGCTCAGGTGGCGGCGGGTTACGACGCCAGCGATGCGTATTCGCGCGCCAACCCGAATACGGCGCCGGTCGCGGTGGCGGCCGCAATCAAACTGGCGATCCCGGCGACCCTGGAGTTTTTTGGCGATAACCAGAACCAGGCGGTGTTCGAACAGGCGCTGGAGCGATTCAAGGCCATGGGTGCGGTGATCACGCCGGTGGATTTCACCCCCTTCAAGGAGTTGGCGGATCAGCTGTATTTCGGGCCGTGGGTCGCCGAGCGTACCGTGGCCCTGGAAGGCATGCTGCAAAAGCAGCCCGATGCGATCAACCCGGTGGTGCGCGGCATTGTCGAAAGCGGCTACAGCTACAGCGCGTGCGACGCCTACAAGGCCGAATACCTGCGCGCCGAACTGAGCCGGCGCATCAACGACAGCCTGGCCGGTTTCGATGCCTTGCTGGTGCCCACATCCCCGACGATTCGCACGCAGGCGCAGATGGCCGAGGAACCGGTGCGCTACAACTCGCAATTCGGCTACTACACCAACTTCACCAACCTCGCCGACCTCTCGGCCCTGGCGCTGCCCGCCGGCCTGCGCGCCGATGGCTTGCCCAGCGGCATCACCTTGCTTGCCCCGGTCTGGCATGACAGCGCTCTGGCGCACCTGGGCAAACGCTGGCAGGCCGGGCTCGACCTGCCGTTAGGCGCCACCGGGCGCTTTTTGCCCACACCGGCCCCGGCGCGACAAACCCCCGGCTGCGTGCGTGTGGCGGTGGTGGGCGCGCACCTCACCGGCATGCCGCTGAACTTCCAACTCACCGGCCGCAACGCGGTGCTGGTCGAGCAAACCCTCACCGCCGACACCTACCGTCTCTACGCGCTGCCGGGTACCGTGCCGCCCAAGCCGGGGCTGGCGAAGGCGGACAGCGGGCAGCCGATCATCGTCGAGTTGTGGGACATGCCCATCGCGCGCTTTGGCGAGTTCGTCGCCGAAATCCCGGCGCCGCTGGGTATCGGCAATCTGTTGCTGGCAGATGGGCGCAGCGTCAAAGGCTTTATCTGCGAGCCTTGGGCACTGGCGGACGCGCTGGATATCACCGAGTTCGGCGGCTGGCGCGCCTTTATCGCGAGCCGGGGGTGAGCATGCCGTTGGCCAAGGCGCGGCCGGAGAGCCTGGCGGGGCAAATCTACGCGCAGCTCAAGGCGGATATCTTTGATTTTCGCCTGCTGCCGGGCGACCGTTTCAGCGAAGGCGACGTGGCCACGCGCATGAATGTCAGCCGTACGCCGGTGCGTCAGGCGCTGTATCGCCTGGAGAAGGAAGGGTACCTGGCGGTGTATTTCCGCAGCGGCTGGCAGGTCAAGCCGTTCGATTTTGCCTACTTCGAAGAGCTGTACGACGTGCGCATCGTGCTGGAACTGGCGGCGGTCGAACGTTTATGTGCGATGGATCAGCCGAACGCGGTGCTGCAAACGTTGCAGGCCACGTGGCGGGTGGAGGAGGGGGAACGCTTGCAGGACCCCCACGCAGTGTCGGCGCTGGATGAGCGTTTCCACTGCGCCCTGGTGGAGGCCACCGGCAACTGCGAAATGGCGCGCATGCACTTCGAGATCACGGAAAAAATCCGCATCATCCGCCGTCTCGACTTTACCCAGGCGCCGCGCATTGCCGCGACCTACGAGGAGCATGGGCAAATCCTGACGGCGATCCTGCAACGGCGCCGTGAGCAGGCGCAGCAGTTGCTCAAGCGGCATATCGAGCTGAGCAAGCAGGCGGTGCGCGCGATCACTTTGCACCGGCTGCATACGGCCCGGCCGTAATGATGTGGCGAGCGCCCGCTCGCCACAGGTCATTTGAGGAGTGTATGCAAGCGCGCCACCGTTGCCTCCCCGGCCTGCTGCATCGGCGCACGCAACTCGCCGGCGATCAAACCTTGCATGGCCAGCGCGGCTTTTACCGGGGCCGGGTTCGGCTCCATGAACATCGCGTTGATCAGCGGCACCAGGCCCTGGAACGTCGCCCGCGCTTCGGCCAGTTGGTTGTCGCGCACCTGCTGCCACAACGCCACAAACTGCTCGGTGTGCACATGCGCCGACGCCGCAATCGCGCCGCTGGCGCCCAGGCATAGCGCGTTGAACATCTGCAGATCCTCGCCACACAGCACGTCCACCTCGCCACTGGCCAGCAGCGCCAGGGTATTGCCCAGGTTGCCACCGCAGTCCTTGATCGCCACGATGCGTGGGTGCGCGACGATGGTCAGCAAGGTCGCCTGCTCGAAGGTCGCGCCGGTGCGGTAGGGGATGTCATACACAATGACCGGCACGCTGGAGGCGTCCGCTACCGTGCGAAAAAAAGCTTCAAGGCCGGCCTGGGAAGGGCGGATATAACTCGGCGCCGGCACCAGCAAGCCGGCGACCGCGCGCGTGAGGATTTCGCCCTGGAACTGCAGCAATTCAATCTGGTTATTGCCCGCCAGGCCCATCACCACGCGGTGCGCCGGCAGCAACTGCAACACCGCATCCAGCACCGCCAGTTGCTCCTGACGGCTCAGCGCCGCGGCTTCACCGGTGGTGGTGCACACCATGATCCCGGCCACGTGCTTTTCCAGCAGGTGGCTGACCAGCCGGCGCAGGCCGATAAAATCGATGGCACCGTCATGGAACGGCGTGACCACGGGAACCCAGATACCTTGAAACGATGACATGCACTTTCTCCTGGTGGTTGACCGATCAAGTCACCGTCAGGAGGGCATGGGGAATTGTGCAAGGGGGAGGGAGTCCGCGCTCAATGTCCTGTCAGCTCATCTGACGGGACAGCGCGCCCCGATCACATGAGCGACTGTTTCTTCGATTTGAGGGCGTGCGCAACGCAACCTTGCGCCTTGGCAATCAAGCCAATGACGGAGCGGTTAACGCGTAAGGTTGCGGACATTTGCTGACACACCCTGAAGAAGGCCTCCATCATCGGGGGGTGTCAGCAAATGTGTCAAGCACTCGGCGCGCCTTTTATGGCCGCTTCTATTGCGGCAATGTCGATCTTGCCCATGGTCATCATCGCGTCGAACGCGCGCTTGGCGATGGCCGGGTCGGAGTGGGTCACGGCGTCCGTCAACACTCTCGGGGAGATCTGCCACGACAATCCCCACTTGTCCTTGCACCAGCCGCACGCGCTGGCCTGGCCGCCATTGTCGATGATGGCGTTCCAGTAACGGTCGGTTTCGGCCTGGTTATCGGTGGCCACCTGGAACGAAAAGGCTTCGCTATGGCTAAACGCCGGGCCGCCATTGAGGCCGATGCAGGCGACGCCCAGCACGGTGAAATCGACGGTCAACACGTCGCCCTGTTTACCCGCCGGGTAATCACCGGGGGCACGGTGCACGGCGTTTACGCGGCTATCGGGGAAGGCCTTGGCGTAGAAACGGGCGGCCTCTTCGGCGGTGCCGTTGTACCAGAGGCACAGGGTATTTTTATTGGTCATGATGGGGCTCCACGTGTGAACGGGTGCGTGGAGTCTAGACGAGCCTCGGCCGTATCAATCATCGACCACACCCGCCCAACCGAGGGCAGGCGGGTTATGCGTTTGTCCTCAGGCTCTGCGAGCCATCAGTAATACCGACGCCGCCGCCGACAGCAGCCCCGCGCAGCAGCGATTGAAGATCCGCTTGCCCCTGGGCTCGGCAAACCAGCGGCGCATGTGCACGCCCATATAGGCGTAGAGGCTGATGGCGATCCATTCCAGCATCAGAAACAGCGCTCCAAGCACCGCGAATTGTGGGGTGATCGGTTGGCCGGGCACCACGAATTGCGGGAGGAAGGCGGTGAAGATCAGGATGGCCTTGGGGTTGCCCGCCGCCACCAGAAACTCCTGACGCGCCAACGCCCACAACCCCACCTTGGCCGTAGCCGATTGCGCCTCTGCCTCCGGGTTGGCCCGCCACAGCTGAACGGCCAGGTAAAACAGATACGCCGCGCCCACAATCTTGATCGCGTAGAACAGCAACTCCGAGGTTTGCAACACCACGGCCAAACCTGCGGAGGCGAGTGCGATCATGCCGGCGAATGCCAGCAGGCGGCCGATACCGGCGAGGCATGAGGTGCGGTAGCCGTAGCGGGTGGAATTGCTCACCGACAACAGGTTGTTCGGGCCTGGCGCCATGTTGAGGGCGAAGCAGGCGGGGAGGAAAAGGGCGAGGGTGGCGAGGTCCATGGCGGCTCCTGGTTTATGGTGGCGATAAGGCGTTCAGGCGATTTGGCAGTGTGTGAAGCGATTCATTAAAAACGATCCAGGGTTCAGCGCGATAGAACATCAGTACCGAATGTTTCATCCATGGTCGGACGATCGAAGGCCAAGAGGTATTGCTGATGTGCGCTGTAAAGTGAAAAGAGGAAATTTTTGTTTGGCCCGACTACATCCATATTGCAACCTCTGCGGGCATGACAGGGTTTGCGCTGCGAACTTCGAGCCAGCGATCCATTAGCCCTGCACACCTTGCAGCTCCTCCAGCGGCGCGTGGCGCCCCAACAACTCCACCACCCAATCGATAAACACCCGCAGCTTGGTGCTGATATGCCGGTTCGGCGGGAATGCCACATACATCGGCATCGGGTCCATGCGCCAGCCTTCGAACAGCGGCACCAATTCGCCACGAGCCTCGTACGCTTGGGACATGTAGGCCGGCAGCCACAGCACGCCCAGGCCTGCCAGGCCGGCGGCGAGGTAGGCATTGCCATCGTCGACCGCCAGCGCATAGCGGCCCTTGATCTGCAGGCTTTGCGCCTGGTTGCGCATGGCATAGGGCAGTGCCTTGCCGGTGCGAGCCCACAGGAAGCCGACGATACGATGGGAGGAGTCTTCCAGCTCCCGTGGGTGCGTGGGCGTGCCGACACGCGCCAGGTAGCTCGGCGCCGCAAACACGCCCAGTTGCAAGTCGCCCAGGCGGCGGGCCATCAGCGACTGGTCCGTCAGCTCGCCGCCGCGCACCACGCAGTCGACGTTCTCATCAATGATGTCGACGATGCGGTCGCTCACGCCCATGTCGATCTGGATGTCGGGGTAGCGCGCGTAAAAGTCGGGCAGGGCGGGCACCAGGATCAGGCTGGCCAGCGGGCTTGGCACGTCCACACGCAGGCGGCCACGGGGTTGTGTGGAGGCGCCGGACAGGCTGGTTTCGGCGTCGTCCATATCGGCCAGCAGCCGCACCACGCGCTCGTAGTACACCGCGCCGTCCGCCGTGACGTTGACTTTGCGCGTGGTGCGGTTGAGCAATTTAACCCGCAACCGTGCCTCCAACTGCTGCACCAGTTGGGTCACGGTGGTCTTGCTCATGTGCAGGGTTTCGGCGGCCTTGGTAAAGCTGCCGGCTTCCACCACGCGGGCAAAGGCCTGCATTGCATCAAAACGGTCCATGGCGGGTTCCGATTGTTTGGGTTTTACAAACAGTGATAGCTAAGGTTGCGCGTTTATCCGGCGGGCACAAGCCCCTAGAGTTGCTCTCTCGTTAACTTCCCTGATAGAGACTGCTATGACACAGCGTGATGTGGTTTTTCCAGCCGGGCGCCAGGCGCTTTACGAACGCAATCGTTATTCGCCGGCGATCAAGTCCAATGGTTTTCTGTTCGTGTCGGGCCAGGTCGGCAGTCGCGAGGACGGCTCGCCTGAGCCGGACCTGGAAGACCAGGTGCGGCTGGCCTTCAACAACCTGAATGCGATCCTGCAGGCCGCCGGTTGCACGTTTGATGATGTGATTGATGTGACGGTGTTTATCGTTGATCCCGAATCCAAGTTCGAAACCATCTGGAAGGTGGTCCCGGAGTTCTGGGGAGACGCACCACACCCGACGCTGACCGGCGTGGGCGTGACTTGGTTGTACGGTTACCAGTTTGAAATCAAGGTGATTGCCAAGTTACCGGAGGCCACCAAGGCGTAAACCTAGCGGCTCAATTAGCGCAGGGCTGAGTTACCATGCGCCGGCGAAATTTCCCGCCGAACGCTCTGGCCACCTATGCTCTCCAACGCGCTGTACACCGACCTGTCCATCTACTACGACCTGATGTGCGCCGACATCGACTACCCGGCGCAGAGCCACAGCGTGCGCCGGCTGCATCAATTGTTTGGCAACGGCGGGCGCCGGCACCTGGACCTGGCCTGCGGGACCGGGCCGCATGTGCGGCATTTCCTCGATTTTGGCTACCACAGTGCCGGCCTGGACATCAGTGAGGCGATGCTGGAGATCGCCCGGTTACGCTGCCCCGAGGCCCGGTTCAGTCGCCAGGACATGGCTGGCTTCGACGTGGACGAACCCCAGGACCTGATCACCTGTTTTCTCTACTCCACCCATTACAACGCCGGGCTGGCCCAGCTACGTGCGTGCCTGGCGAGTGTGCATGCCGCGCTCGCCGAAAACGGCGTGTTCTGTTTCAACGCAGTGGACAAAGGCCAGATCGACAACGGCTTATTGGTCCGCCATAGCGTTGAGTGTGAAGGTAGTCATTTCACCTTTGGTTCCGGCTGGCACTATCGGGGCGAGGGCGAGCAGCAGTCGTTGCGCCTCAGTATCCAGAAGACCACCGCTGGCATGACCCAGGCCTGGCAAGACGAACACGCCATGGTCGCCGTCAGTTTCGTCGAGCTTCAGGCGCTGTTGCAGCAACACTTTGAGGTGCATATTTTCGAGCATGACTACCAGCGAATCACGCCGTGGAGTGGCGTGACGGGGAACGCGTTGTTTGTGTGTGTGAAGCGCTGAGCCGGTTGCAGCAAAGAGGGCAGCGGTGTTATCCGCGCCCTCCCGGTGGCTAGACTTCCCTGAAGGTTGCCGTCTGGATTCCCGGCGCGCCCTGTGCAATGCACACCACCGAAATCTGTGCTCGCAAGTGACCGTCCCTCAGCAAGTAGTGGGAATTGACTTGGGGCCCGTTGAGCGGCAGGCAGTTTGGAACTTCCCAGATATGCAGGCCCACAGAGACATAGGGGTCGCCATTGGCAACCACGGCGCCTAAAGCAACGTCATAAACTTCCGTCATGTTGGTATCCATCCTTTTCAAGTTGTTGGAAGTGGGCCTCGGTGCCCACTGTTCGAGAATAAGTATGTGACCCAACCTGGGTAAGTATCGTTACTGTAGCGCTACTTCGGGTAGGGCCCATGTTGGAAGGCGTTAAGGGATGAATCGTAATGAATGCTTGCCTGGCCCTGCCCATTGAAGGGCACTTCGAGGTAACGACTGATCTGAAAAGACGCACGCCCCTGTGCCGATGCGTTGGCGAAGGACAAATAGTGCGTTACGGATTTGAGCACGCTATTGGGCAATACGCTGCCGCTGCGTAGATTGCTGCCCACCATTGCCCATATAACGGCCGCTGGTTGGGGGATGTAGCGTGATTGAAACCGGTTGAGCGTGAAGGCATTGATGGGTGACGGCCTGGAGGGTTTTCCCGTCGCGCTGTCATAGATAAATAACGCCTGGCCCGTTATCAGCGCTTGCGCGTTAGCGGGCGCGTCATAGTAGATGCCGACAGTGCCGTCCTTGCCTTTGCCGTTGCCATTGATGGCGTAGCCGTTAAAGCTGTAAGCGTTGCCATATATCACCGGGCTGGTCAGCGCCGGGTTGACCACTTCCATGGGCATGGGCGGGGTATTAGCCACATACACACTGCTGTTCAACTCAATGGTTATTGTCATGGTGTCTGCGATTGGCGGCGGCAGGGTCACAGCGACAATACTGTTGTCGGCCTCGGACGCGGGGTCGGGCACCACAATGACAATTGACTGGTTGCTGGCATTCAGAAACTGCCTGGCAGTGATATCCAGATAAAGGGTGAGGCTCAACGGGTTTGCGTGGCCTGCCTGAATGAGCAGACCTGCTATCAAACCGACAACACATCGCTTGTATTCAGACACCGGGCACCTCCAGCTGCATAGAAAAACACCCGTATCCGCCGGAGCGGATACGGGTGCGATACCTTGGGAGAACTCGGTCAAACGCCGGAGTTGACGATAGTTCCGATGGTCGACCCGGAACTTACCGGCGATACCGACGGCTTGCCTGGCAGGTTGGTAATGGCGAAGGTGCTGGGCATCACTTGCAGGTCGTACTCGACTGCGTTTGCGTTGAAGGCGAAGGTGCAACCGGGTGCCGACACACTGGCCTGCACATTGCCGGATTCCAGGCTTTGCTGCGCCGCTACCAGCAAAATGGTTTCCAGCGGCTTCATCATGATCGAACCCTGTGGGTTCAAGGTAAATGCGCAGAACGGCAAATACTTGGTGCCGCCCGACGGGGTGGTGACGAGGCCGGCCAGGCCAACGGTGAGCGGCGGCGTACCGGCAGGACGGTTATTGAACAGGCCCAGGCTGTCGAGGGGAACATTGGCAACCCCACCCGATACGAAGCTGCCGTCAGAGTTAAAGGTTTGTGCACTGCCTAGCGCCAGGGGCGTGGACAGCGATTGCATCTGAATCGTGGTATTAGCCGCGATATTGCCCTGGGTACTGACGTACACCTTGTATTGAGGCTTGTACTCAATATCGACCTTGCCGAACTGGTCGCCGTAGGGTACGGAAAACCAGGTAGGCACACCTGAGGTCAGTTGGTTAGGCCCCACGGCGCCTTTATACGCCAGCAGGTTATAACCCTGCGCCTGCAACGCGGCGAGCACGGCCTTTTGGCTGGCGGAAGTAAAATCAAACTCAATAGTGAACGTAGTCATTTTTTCACCTGTTAATCCTTAACACGTTTAAGTTTGTCAGTCGATCTGTCCACGCGACTGGCTATTTGAATCGCCGGGAGACTAACTGGTTTGTTAGTGCATTCCGGTGATTCGAGGGATAGCGTAGGAGTTGCGTGGCGAGTTTATAAGTATCGTTACAGTAACGCCGCGTCACCGTTATGTACTGAGTGCTCTGAAATGCCGCTGGAGTCCATGGCGAGGAAGCCTTGTAGTGCATAACAAATCGACGATGCGAGTTCTTGTTGATGTGCAATTTGCGTATACGCCGCACGATTGAATTGTTCCGACCAGGCCACATACCCGGTGGTTACATCAATCAAGCGTACTGAGGTTCTGATGCGTTCGGCGTCCACATGCACGCTTCCCTCGAGGCGATGGCGTATGCCACGGCAGGGCACGCTGGCGTGTGAGTGTGCCGGGTCGTGGCTTTTACAGGTGTCGACGGACTCGACAATGATTTTTCGGCCCAGGTTTTTGTACAGATGGTGGGTCAGTTCATCGTGCAGGCCTTCGGTGAAACATTCCCACCCCGCTTGCGAAGACAGGCATTTAAACGGGCAAATACAGAAGGCACCGTGGGTTTGAACGCCCGCGACGCAGGCCGCCCGGCGTTGAAAAATGGGCATGTAGCAACCTAGGGGAATCACGATCATGACGTCGGCGTTACGCCCGAACGTCGTGTAGTAATTTTTCAATTTTGCCCGTAGGCGCCCCACCTGAACCCGCACTACAGGGTCTTCACCGGTGCTGTAAGAGTGCGGGTCGCGGTCAAACACGCTGATGCCGATGGCGTATTCGCTGGTGTCGCGCACCGACTCGACGATGGCCTGTTCAACAAGATAGTTGAGCAGGCGACTCATGCGCGGAGAGTGTTTGAACATGTCGCTGGATAATAAAACGTCTCGGGCGGATTTAACCTCAATAAGTTCTATAAGGTCGCGACCCAAATAGCGGATGTCGTTGTCAGTCATAGCATTACTTCCCCTGCGTCCGTTCATAGAAAAAGTTTGCGCATGCCGAATGACTGAGTTTGATACTTATGTGGGCAGCCGTGCATTCGCCAAGTAGCATGGTCTATAACTGCTGCCCATTGTTTTCGAATCAAAACTCTATTCTTAAGTTTGTATTCGCAAACATCTTCAACTTGCTCGGGGAGTCTAGCGTCTAATCGACTGACGACTAAGTATCGTTACCGTAGCGCAGGGCTACCGCGAGGGGCTTGTAGAGCGGCTGCCCGAGCGGGCAGCCGAGGGGGCATGAGGGTTAGAAACACTGCGCCAGGCTGTTTCCTGGCTAGCCCAAGGACGTGTGAGATGAAACTGATTCTTGGGTTGTTGCTGAGGTGAATCTGCTGCAATAGGCGAGAAAAAGGCGCCAAATTGGCGCCTCGACGTGGTTAAGCAACCTTGATCACTACTTTTCCAAATGCTCCCCTTGCGAGATGCTCGTAAGCTTCTCGTGCTTTCTCAAACGGATATACCTGATCGATCAAGGGACGTATCGTGTGTTCGTTGAGGAAAGTGTTCATCCGGTCGAATGATGAACGCGGCGCCACGGCGATTCCGCGGAGGGTCGTCTGGCGGAAAATGAGTGGCATCAGATTGAGTTCAACGGTTTGTCCCGTGAGAAAGCCGATCTGCGCTATACGCCCCGATGCCTTGGTTGCCGCGACCGATTGATTGATGCCGCTGCCTCCGGCCACATCGAGTAGCAAATCCACGCCCTTGCCTTGGGTCAGCTTCAGCACTTCCTCCGCCCAGCTCGGTGTCGTTCTGTAGTTGATACCCGCCACAGCCCCCAGCCCCTTCACGGTTTGCAAATTCTGGTCGCTGCTCGATGTTGCAATGACCTTCGCGCCAAGCGCAGTCGCGATCTGCACGGCGAATATCGAGACCCCCCCGGTACCTTGAACCAATACGGTTTGGCCCGGTTGGATTTGTCCAAAGTCCACCAGCGAATACCAAGCTGTGAGTGCCGCAATAGGAAGCGTTGCCGCTTCTTCGTCGCTCATGTTGTCGGGTGCACCGACGGCGCTGTCTTCATGGATGATCATGTATTCGGCCAAACCGCCTGGCAACGGCGAACCAAAGCAGTAATCGGTTTCGTTCGGCCCTGGCTCGCCATCCAGCCAGCGTGAATAGAGATGGGAGTTGACGCGATCACCGACTTTAAAGCGCGTGACGTGTTCACCAATCGCTACCACTGTGCCGGCGGCATCGCTCACGGGAATCAGCGGTTTGGGCACCCTGTGCGGTTCATAAATGCCGTCGACGATCGCCTTGTCGCGAAAGTTGAGCGAGACCGCACCGACCTTTACCAGCAACTCGCCAGCCTTGGGTTGCGGGGTGGCTACCTCGCCCAATTGCAGGTTTTCGAGTCCGAAATCTTTCAATAACCACGCTTTCATTGCAAATCTCCAAATACACGCCAATAGCCTCGAAACCGAGTCGGTTCTGCCTTGGGTGCATTTTTCGCTTTTGACTGTGCGCAATAAATGCGTAGAAAAAGACATGATTGTTCTATCCTTGGATAACAATCATATTCAACTCTTGATTCAATCGGTTTTGATAGGAACACGTCATGGAACTGCTTCAATCGATGCGACTGTTCGCCAGGCTTGCCGAACTCGGCAGTTTTACTAAAGCCGCCGAATCGCTGGCCATAGGGCGCCCTCAGGTGACTCGGTACATCCAGGAGCTGGAGACGTCATTGGGCGTGCGCCTGTTCCAGCGCACTACGAGAAAGGTGGCCCTTACCGCCGAGGGTGAGAGATTCTATGAACGGGTAAAGGAGATTTTGGCGGATATTTCTGCTGCGACTTCAATGTTCGACCGATCTGGAGCAACACTCACGGGCAGACTTCGCGTCGATATTCCGACCGCTTTCGCTCAAATGGAATTCATCAAAAGCCTAAGAGAATTCACCACCTCCTACCCAGGTATCAACCTGGTTCTGGGCGTGACTGACCGGGCCGTCGACCTGATCGGCGAAGGTATCGACTGTGCGTTGCGTATCGGCGATCTACCGGATTCAACCTTGATCGCTCGCCCTATCGCGATGGCGACCATGGTGACGTGTGCCGCGCCCGAGTATCTGCGCGAGCACGGTGAACCCGAGACACTCGACCATCTGGCCTCCCATCGAGGCGTCCACTTCCTGTCCGGCCAGAGCAACAGAACATTGCCTTGGCATTTTTCGGTAAATGGCCAGGATCAATCCTTTGTGACTAATGCCGGCATCACCGTCACCGAGTCAAATGCGTACGTTCAGTGTGGCGTTTCGGGTTTCGGAATAATCCAGGCCCCCGGGATTACCGTGGCCGAGCATTTAGCCAGTCGCGGTTTGGTGGAAATTCTAAAGCCCCACCGGCCAGCCCCGCGCCCCGTGTCGTTGCTATATCCGAGCCGGACTCATCTGGCACCCCAGGTTCAAGCTTTTATTGAGTGGTTGCAAAAGCGTTTTCCGCAGCTTCATCCTGACTGGCTGCAAGCATAGCGATCATTGAGCCGCGTGAACGGTGGCTACTGGGCGGCAGTGGTCACATCATGAATTTCCGCTGTTGGCCGCGAACCGCGGCTCGTGGATGGCAACTTTCGGCCAGAAACGGTCATTCCGTAACGCCCGAGAGACGTCTACGGTTTAGGTGGCCTTTCTGGGGGTAGCCTCTGGCATTAACGGTTCTTCGCCATCAGCGCATATGGCATCGGCTCCAGGGCTGTTGCCGGGGCGCCGGCATTTATCGTGCTAGTCGGGGTGTTAACCGGAAACGACTACCCGGCGGGGGTTAGCCGCCAACGCTCTCTTGCAGCGACACCAACTCAATCTGCGTACCCCACGGTGCCTGAAAATAGAACCAGCGTACGCCGTCCGGGTTAGTGATGGGCTCGTTGAGAATGGTCACATTCAGGCGTTTGAGAGTAGCCAGGCTGCCGTCGATATCGGCGGTACGCAGGGCCACATGGCTGGCGCCGGCGTCGTCGCCATGGGGTTGGGCCTGATTGACCTCGGCACCCCGGTATTGAAACAACTCCAGTTTCGCGCCCCCGTCCATTTGCAGCATAACAAAGCGTTGCAGCTCGCTGGAGTCATGCCAGCGGAATTGGCTTTTCCACTGATCCGGGATCTTGCCGGGACTGATATCCGAGATCACCTGGGCGCCCATCAGCTCGGCGAAAAAGCGTGTGGCGGCGTCGACATCCGGCACATTGATGCCGACGTGATCGATGACTGAAACCTGCAGCGGTGCAGCTGAGTTCATAGCGGGTTGGCTCTGTGGGGTGGTGGTTGCCGCCTGCGTGGCGGCAGTGAGGGTGACGCCGGCGGCCAGCAGTGCCCAGTGCAATCGGTTCATAACCTATTCCTCTTGAAATGGTTAGCGGGCGACCGTCGCAGTCGCCCGATGGGTGTTCAGATTTGTGCCTGGCCGCCGTCAACAAACAGCTCGATGCCGTTGACGAAGCTGGCGTCATCGGAAGCCAGGAACAACGCGGCAGCTGCGATTTCATCGGCTTCACCGACGCGGCCCATTGGGATCAATGAGGCCATGTAGTCGAGCAAACCCTGCTGCTGAGCGGCATCGGGGCCGGCCAATTCGACCAGACCAGGGGTGCGGGTGGCGCCGGGGCTGAGGGTGTTGATGCGCACCTGGCGGTCTTTCAAATCCAGAATCCAGTTGCGGGCAAATGAGCGCACAGCGGCTTTGGACGCGGCGTACACGCTAAATGCGGCGGTGCCCGAGCTGCCCGCCGTGGAACCGGTGAGAATCACCGAAGCTTTTTTGGCCAGCAGCGGCAGCGCCTTTTGTACGGTAAACAGCACGCCTTTTACGTTGCGATTGAAGGTGTCGTCGTACTGCTGTTCGGTGATGTCGCCTAGAGGCAGCATAGAGCCGCCACCGGCATTGGCAAACAGCACATCGATTCGACCATGGGCTGCGCCAATCTGGCGGTACAGCGCATCCAGTTGGTCGAGGTTCGTTGAGTCCACTTGCACGCCAGTGGCGTTGCCGACAGCGGCGACGGCAGCGTCCAATTCGGCTTGGCGGCGGCCAGTTATGTAAACGTGGGCACCTTCCTGGGCAAAGCGTTTGGCAGTGGCCAGACCGATGCCAGTGGTGCCGCCGGTAACCAGTGCAATTTTGCCTTCGAGTTTGTTAGTCATGATGTTTCTCCCATATTTCGTTTGAGTGAGTTGCGGTGTGGGAGAAGCTTATCGACTAGGGTGCGGTTTCAAAATAGAATTGTTTGAAACCCATCGTTGCAGAAATGAAATGAGAAAACTCCCAGATTTCGAAGGATTGGCGATGTTCGCCAAGGTGGCCGAAGAAGGCTCGTTCGCCGGGGCGGCGCGCGTGATGAGTGTGTCGGTGCCCACGGTATCGCGTGCTGTGGCGCGGCTTGAGGAGCGCCTCGGCGGGCGCCTGTTCAACCGCACTTCGCGGCAACTGGCTCTCACCGAATTTGGCGCGAGCATGGCGGCCAAGGCTGGGGAAATTTATCGGCAGGCTGAAGAGGTGGAAAGCGAGGCTCAGGAGTTATCGGTACAGCCTCGCGGTCAAGTGCGCCTGGCGATTCCCATGTCGTTCGGCCTGCGCTGGGTAGCACCGTTGATGCCGCAACTGATCCGCCAATATCCAGAGCTGTCGATTGACCTACACCTTTCGGACGCGTCGGTAGACCTCATCGCCGAAGGCTTTGATGCAGCGCTACGGATTGCCGTGTTGCCGGACTCTTCCCTGGTCGCGCGGCGTCTTTGCGCCGTCACCCAATACCTGGTCGCTTCGCCCGCCTACCTAGCAATCCATGGCCACCCTGGCCATCCCCGTGAACTAGCGGCCCGCACGTGCTTGAGTTATGCCTACCGGGCCCGTAGCCAAGTGTGGCGGTTCACCCATAAAGACGGCACTGAAGAAGACGTGGTGCCCAGCGGCCCGCTAAGAGTGACCAACTCGGATGCGTTACTGCCGGTGTTACTCGAAGGCCAGGCCATCGCCGAACTGCCCGAATTTATCGCCAGCGAATACTTGAAAGACGGGCGCTTGGTCGTGGTGCTACCAGAATGGAGTATGACCCGTGGCGGCTTGTATTTCGTCACACCCTCGGCTCGCACGCGCCCGGTAAAAATTAAAGCGCTGTCCGACTTCTTTGCCGAGCATTTAAGCGAGCCGGTGTGGCGGTGGCCATAAGGGTTTGACGCAGCGTAACCTTTCATTTGTGAAACGATGACTTTCTTTAACGTCTATTTTTGAAAAAACGTCTTTCCCTTAACGTGGTTTGGTCGGCACAGCACAAAGTGCTCATCTTAATCATTCGTTTCGGGAGAAAGTCGTCATGAAAAATGCCGTGGAATTGCTTCAGCAGTACCTGGATGCCATTCAGACGCCGTCCTTGGCAGCGACGCTGTTCGCCGAGGATGGCGTGCTGGAATTGCCTTACCTAGAGTCGCTGGGCATCCCCCACAGTGTGCAGGGCCCTGTGGCTATCGAGGGGTTTATTGTCTCATTGCTCAGCAAAGTGCCGGACTTCAAATTCCGCAACGTGCGCTTTCTAATCGACACCCCCGACCAGGCGTTTGCCGAATACAGCGTAGAAGCCTTGGTGCCTGCCACTGGCCGTATCTACCGGCAGATGTACGCAGGCCGTCTGGTTGCAAAAGACGGCAAAATTCAGCTGCTGCGCGAATCCATGGATACCGTAGCCGCAGCCAAGGCGTTCGCGCCGGTTGAGCCAGCGCAAGACCAATAAATCACGATTATCCATATAAGGCGGGCAGGGCTGCCCGCTTTTGACCGATACCTGCTACTTATAAACGACCGGTTTCGGCCAATAGCGGTCAGTAGAGACTTTGTCTTTGCTGCGTTTCTCAAGCGCAGCATTGCCGCTGGCGAGATTGCGTAAACCAGCGGCAATCCAAACGACTACTGATCTCTCTACGGAAGCACTCGCTGCTTCTTGAGGCTATCCAGCGCATCGAATAGCGAAGCTTTCGAGTCGACCCTTTCAGTAAATCCGTACCGGTAGATTTTGTTCGTATCCGAGATGATGTCCGTCTCGGTGTGAAAGATGAAATCACCGAATCCCCAGCCGACCAACTTGCTCAGATCAGGCTGGATCAAATTGTGGCGTTCGGCGATTTCCCGCCACAGCGTGGCCTTGTCAGGCATGTGGCGTGCAAGCGTCAACGGAACCGGAGACGCCGTTTCCATCCCGAAATATTTGGCCGTGTCTTGCCACATACGCTCCCAGCGGAAAATATCGCCGTTGGCGACGTTGAAAGCCTCTCCACCAGCTGACTCGCTGAGTGCAGCCCAGACACTGGCCCGTGCCAGTAACCCGGCATCGGTGAATTGCAGCAGCTGACCGTAGGCTTTATCGGTGCCGGGAAATCGCAACGGGATATCCAGCGCACGGGACAGCTCAGTGAAAACGCCGATGACCAGCGCAATATTCATCGTGTTGCCGTAGATATCCCCGACCACCAGATCGGGACGCAGCGCCACGTAATCCCAGCGGCTGTGTTCGGCACGCTTTCTAAGCTGGGCTTCCTGTGCAAGGTACAGGTTCGGTGGCATATGCCCCGCATCGCTCTCCAGTGCGGGCGTGCGAACCTTCGCGCCGAGGTGAGAGCCGTAAATTTTGAAACCCTGATAGATGACCACGCGCTGAAGAGCGGAATTCGCCTGCTCAAGTCCATCCAGCACGTTGGCCAGCATGCTGGCATTGCGACTTGCTTCCATCGCCAGATCCGGATCAGGACTGAAGGCCGCGTAAAAAACATGAGTCGTGTCTCGGGCAGCGTTCACCGCGATGGCCACGGCATCGGCATCCGTGAGATCCGCCAGTATCGTCTCGGTGCCCACGACAGTTCGGCGATCCAGCGCCCTGACCCGCCAGCCTTCGCGCTTGAGTTCCTCTGCCACGGCATGGCCGATGATGCCGTTCGCGCCGACAACAAGCGCGACTTTTGGATTTGCTGGAGTAGGGTTCATGCTGCATCCCCATTTCGAATTCTGATCATTTCATTTCTCCTTCCGTACCTTGTGCACGGGGTTGAGAGAGATGATGCCCACGGGCTGATCTGTGATATAGACTGCCATCACGAATGGCTTATATGACATAAATTCACAATGGCGCGCTGGGATATCAACCGTCTGGCAGAGATGGAAGTGTTCGTCCGAGTGATAGAACTCGGCAATTTTTCGTTGGCGGCGCGGGACTTCCGCATGACACCCTCGGCGGTCAGCAAGTTGTTATCCCGCCTGGAGACTCGCCTTCAGGCACGCTTGCTGAACCGAACGACGCGGCGACTGACGCCCACGCCGGAAGGCCATTCGTTCTATGAACAATGCGTCAGAATTCTTGCGGATGTGGAGGATGCTGAACGCAGCACCTCCGGACAGGGCGATCCACGGGGGCGTCTCAGGGTAAGTGCCAGTGTGCCTTTTGCCCGAGGAGTTTTATTACCCCTGATCCCCGAATTCCTCTCGCGCTACACAGGTATAGAGCTGGATATCGTACTGACGGATCAAGTGGTGAATCTGATTGAGGAGCGCACCGACGTTGCGATCCGTCACGGCCCGCTGGAAAGTTCGCGCCTGGTGGCGAGAAAGCTCGGCGAAACACGGATGGTCGTCGTCGCAGCTCCCCAGTATCTTGAGCGCCATGGCCTGCCGACCGTGCCAGAAGACTTGACCCGCCATAACCGCTTGGACTTCGGATACACACGCACACTGAAAGGCTGGCCTTTCATCGTGAATGGCTCGCAATGGATTGTCTCGCCAGTGGGTAACGTGACGGCGAGTGACGGTGAGGCTCTTCGCCAGTTAGCGCTGGCAGGAGTAGGTTTGGCTCGTCTCGATGAATTCCAAGTGGTTGACGACATTGAATCAGGAAAACTTTTGCCGATACTGCAAGCCTTCAACCCTGGAGACATTGATCCCGTCCATGCGGTATTTCTCGGCCAAGGCACGCAGATGCCGTTACGGGTTCGTGTTTTTCTCGATTATTTGGTCGCGAACGTACAACTCAAAAGGCTGGAACATAGTCAGGAGCCTGATGAAAAGCGGATGGACGATGCTTGGTAAAACAGGTGTTTCGTAAATGCCCACCTGGCCACATATGCTCACTGGAGCGCCGCTTAGTCCGCAATGGGTCGTTTTTTCCCGTCACGACTGGCTGCAATGGGTCGAAAGCAGCCCTTAAAAAATCATCTTGATCATCATCGGGCTTGCTTGACCCCAGCTTGGATGCCTCAATGCCAGGACGGACCACATTCGCCCCTTAGCTGACGTTCAAGCTCACACGATTTTCGGCTTAAAGATTGGTCGCTCAAATGCTGCGCTCCGGCGCGCCTGGCTTGAATAACGCAGCAAGAATCGGATAGTAGGTACTGTACGAATTCCAGTCTGATAGCACTCCAAACCAATAGGAGTTCGACCATGGTGTTTCGTATAACTGGCCTTTGCCCCGAGCCATTCCAGTCACTGTTTGGACTGCCCGACCAAGAGCTCGCGTCTCTGGGGGTAAAGCGTTACATCGTCGACAGCAACCCAGGTTTTCCTGACCGAATAGAAATGAAGGATGCGAAGCTGGGTCAGAGCGTGCTTTTACTCAACCATGTCTCTCAGCCAGCCAAGACGCCATACCATGCCTCACACGCGATCTTCGTACGAGAGTGGGCCACGCAAGCTTATGACGCGGTCGACCAGGTTCCCGAGTCTATGCGAATCCGCCTACTGTCCCTTCGCGCTTTCACTGATGACGGGATGATGCTCGACGCCGACGTCGCTGATGGAACAGCAATAGAGCCTGTCGTTACTCGGATGTTTGCCAATCCAGAGGTTAGTTACATTCACGTTCACAACGCCAAGCAGGGTTGCTACTCCGGGCGAATAGATCGGGCGTAGGCGTCGACTGGTGGTGCCTGATGGGCACGTAGGCTTAGCTGTAACCAGGCAACCACGGCTCTTGCTCAAGGGTTGCAACGTCTCCCTCGGCCAATAAACGCCACAACTCCAGGATCTTGTTCTCGGGGACTCGCTTCATGTGGCGAGGATCACCGGACTCCAGGTTTTCAAAGGTGACGGTGCCTGACAGGTTTACAGCGATGCACCACTCTGCGTCGCTGGTTACCGACACCTGCCCATGTTCCTTATCTTGCGGACGAGTTTTCAGTTCGGCAAGCAGCTCAGGGAAAGTGTGTATGCCAGGCGCCGCGTTCATGGCACCGTATCTGTGGCTGACGTGATAGCCCATATTGACCTCGTGGTTTGCCTCTTTATACAGCGTCTATGCCGGGATAAAGGTCGGCTGGTGGTTTCAATGCCGGGCCGGATCCGGGTTTCGTAATAGTCCGACGTGAGGTTTTGCCCTGCTTTGGGCATCCCCTGATCCTGCGTATGGATGAACGGAAGCGGCCCACTGCGAATTACGCCGCCCGAACGTATACCGTTTTCGTACTGGTACAGATCGGCATGCTGAGTAAAGTTGACGATGCGTATCCAGGCGGGGTTGGGCTCGTTTTCAGGTGCCGTGAAGTAATCGGTGTGGGGGAAATACTGGCAGCCTGCGAATAACGGCAGGGTCAGTAAGCGGACCGCAGTGCGTATCGACATCTAGCCTTTCCTTTTGCGGAGTCAGGGTAGAGACCACTAGACGAGAGGTGCATTGCATAACCGCTGAAAAATCTTGTTGTCGGCGGATTGTGACCTGGATTGCCGTCGTGGATGCCAGTAATAAGCCCCTGACTCACACAGCAAAACGGGCCGAAATGGAACTGTATCGAGTACAGTGACCGGTGTAAAAAAATGGAGCTTTCTGATGGTTGTACGCTGCTTTAACATGGCTTTGCTGGCGCTGACCTTGGCAGGATGCGCAACAAACAATGAACCCAAACCTATCTCCCCGATGCCTGAAGACGAATACGCGCAATTGATGCTGGCGCAATCGGCAGCAGGTACCGGGTCTATTTCAGGGAAGCTTTACTTCACGGACCGCAGAGGCCAAATACGCTATGGCAACAACAGCAATATGCTGCTGTGGCCGGCAACACCCTACACAGAAAAGCGGCAACAGGCCGAACGGGACGGTATTCGACTGCCGGATCGATTTGACCCCAGAATTGACCCCCTGACCCGCCGCACACATAGCAACAGCTCAGGCGAATTCCAGTTTGACGCAATACCGCCGGGCGCCTACTTCATCTGGAGCGTGGTTGACATGAATTCGCTGACAAGACGAATCGTCGTCGAAGCAGGCCAGCGGACCACTGTGTTTCTTACCAACGATTGAGCCATTCACCATAAGGAAATAAAGGATGTTCAAGAGGATATTGGGGCTGGCTGCGATGTTATCGCTGGGCGGCTGCGTCACCGGTTCCAACATGATTGATCGAGCTGATGAACATAAGCTCATCGATTCCCAAAAGGCCATCGTCGTCGGTTTTGTTTCCGAGGGTTTTCTTACTCAACCCCACGGACTGAATGTGCTGCTCAAATACCACGATCCGAACCCGCAAGCGAAAGCGACGCGCATCGCGCTGACTACGCTGGACCAAAACAACGAAGTTCGTGGCAACACGCATATGATGGGCAACACCTTCGTTTACGAAGTACCTGCGGGCACCTACGAAATCACCCATTGGTACTACCGTTTTTATGACGGGTTCAGTGCCGATCAGAAAAAACCGCTGGTCTTCAGCGTCAAGCCTGGGGACGCCGTCTATATCGGCAGCTTCCACGCAAACGCGCTGACGATGTGTCTTTCCAATCGTGAAGACTTTGCAAAGGCCGTTATCGATATCAAAAAGGCTCACCCATTCCTGGCCAACGTGGCGATAACCAACCTGTCCCATGACCTGCAATTTCCAGGCTGGCCCAATACAAAGGCCACGGATGTATTTGGAAAAGGACTGTGCAAGGTGCAATAACGCGTTCAGGCCTACCCCTGATCGCTCCACACCGCCAACTCATACCCATCCGGATCGCTGAAGTGAAACCGGCTGCCGCCCGGAAACGCAAACGTCTCGCGGGTAATCACCGCGCCCAGGGCTTTTAGCCGCTGCTGGGTGTCCGCGAGGTTATCCGAGTACAGGATGATTAAAGGGCCGCCCGGGCGAACCGGCTCGCCGGTGGTGAAACCACCGCTCAGGCGGCCATCGCTGAATTCGCTGTAGGTGGGGCCGTAGTCGACGAATGTCCAGCCGAACGCGCGGCCGTAGAAGGCTTTGCTGCGGGCAATGTCGCCCACGTTGAGTTCGATGTTGTCGATCTGTCGGTCTTTTCCGCGAACGCCCATGGTTGCCTCCTTGGCTGCTGTTTACGCGGGCGAGTGTAGCGTATTTGCCCTTCAGGCCTCACGGATGAAACTTCCTCCCCAGCGCATCCAGCCGCACGGCAATCGGGGGCAATTGCTCGCTGCTGCGGGCCAGCATTTCCACGTCGTCGGCGGTGCTCTGTGCAATGCTCTGCACCGACTGCAAGCGCCCGACAATCTCGAGGTTGGCCGCCGTCTGTTCGCGGGTGGTGGTGACGATGTGCCCGTTGAGTTGATCGATCTGGCTGATGTCGTTGCCTACCGCGCGGAGCATTTCGACGGCGACTTGGCTGTCTTCCACGCAGCGTTCCACGCCCTGGCGGCTGTCGTGCATGGCTTCGACGGCCTGGCGGCTGCCTTGTTGCAAACCGTCGATGATGGTTTTGATTTCCTGGGTGGAGACGGCGGTGCGTTGCGCCAGGCTGCGCACTTCGTCGGCGACCACGGCAAACCCGCGGCCTTGCTCGCCGGCGCGGGCGGCTTCGATAGCGGCGTTGAGGGCCAGCAGGTTGGTCTGGTTGGCGATGCTGCTGATCACTTCGAGCACGGAGCCGATCTGTTCGGCCTGCACTGCCAGGCCCTGCACGGTCTGGTGGGTGCCTTCCAGGCGTGAGGCCAGTTGGGTGATTTCGTGCTGGGCGCGGCCGACGCTGTCCTGGCCGCGCAGGATTTGTTTACTCGCGACGCCAGCGTGTTCAACCGCTTGCTCAACGTGCACTGTAATGTTGCCCATGGCGTCTTCCATGCGCTGCATGGAGCCGGTCATTTGCGCGATTTGTGCCAGTTGGTGGCGGGCGCCGGTTTCCAGGGTGCCGCTGGCGTGGGCCAGTTCCTGGCCGAGTTGGCCGAGGCCGTGGGAGTCGCGCGCGACGCCGTCGATAAGGCCGGTTATCTGCTGCAGGAAGTGGTCGAAACGCTTGGTGAGGGACACATGCACTTTGCCTTCGCCCTGAGCGGTTTCGACGCTGAATTGCGAGGTGACGGCGAGCATCTTTTCCAGCATCTCCTGGCTTTCGACCGCGTCTTTGTGGCTGTGCAGGGCCAGGTAGAGCAGGGCGACGGTTTCCATCACCACGTAGAAGGCGTGCACGAAAATCATGCCCCAGCCGCCATGGTGCACCATTACAAACACCGGCACACCCTGATGCTGCAACGCGTGGAACACCACGTGGTGCACGGCGATGGTCAGTGCTGCCACCAGGATCGGCAGCCAATCGCGGTAAAACGTCAGCACCGCCAGCAGGGCGAAAATGCCGAAGTGCGATTCGATCACGCCCTCGGCCTGGTTGATGTGCAATGCGGCCATGACCATCAGGCCTGCGCCGAGTGCACAGCGCATCACGCGGGTGCCGCCGATGGCACGGTACAGCGCGGTGAGCAGCAGGCTCGTGCCGCCGCCGACGATGAGCGCCTGCACCAGGGTGTCGTGCCAGAACGCCAGGCCTACAGAAAATACAAACATCAGCCAGATCAACGCCAGCATGATGTGGTCGGCCTTGCGGTAGTGCTCCATAAAACGCATGCGTGCGGGCATTGACGCTTACTCCATGTGGACGAGCCAGGAACAAAGCATGCGGCGTGCCACTACGGCATGCCGGTACAGAGCAAAGCAGGGCGTTTTGCAGGTTCAAGGACGCCAATAGGCTATCGGCGGGTCGGGTAGCGACTTTAGGCGGGAGGAGTTGGAGGGCCTTATCGGCCCTCCCTGTGTTTTAGAAGCTGTACTTGGCTGTCAGCATCATATTGCGCGGGTTGCCGTAGCTGTCACCGCCATAGCTCACGTCGCTGGCGATGGCGTTGTAATAACGGCGGTCAAAAATGTTGTTGGCGTTGACCTGCAGGTCCAGGTGGTCGTTGACCTTGTAGCCGGCCATCAGGTCGGTGACGGCGTAGGAACCCTGTTTGAGTCGGTAGGTGCTGCCATCGGTAAACTTCACGTCGTTGTACATACGGCTCTGCCAGGACACGTTGCCGCCGACACGCAGCCGTTCCAGCGCGCCCTGAAAGCGGTAGCTGGTGGTCAGTTTGAACAGTTGCTCCGGCGTATCCGTGTCGAGCTGCTTGTTGACCAACTGCGGGTTGGCCTCATCCTTGATGGTGTGGGTACGTGCGTAGGTGTAGCCACCGCCGACCTGCCAGTTTTCGGTCAAGGCGCCTTGCAGTTCGAAGTCGATACCCTGGCTGCGCACCTTGCCGGAGGCTTCGTTGCAGGAGGCCTGCGGGCAGTTTTGCACGACCACTGCCACCGCCCGGTTTTCCTGGTCGACGTTGAACAGCGCGACGCTGGCATTCAGCGCGCCACCGAGGTATTCACCCTTGATGCCGACCTCATAGTTCTTGCCGACGATCGGCTTGAGCGGGGTGGCGGAGGTGTCCTTTGCCGTTTGCGGCGTGAAGATATCGCTGTAGCTGACATACACCGAATGGTGGTCGTCCAGCTCGTAGATCAACCCGGCGTAGCGGGTGAGGTTGCGGGTCACATGGTAATCGCTGGAATTGTCTACGCCGCCATGGGCATCGTAGTCGTACCAGTCCAGGCGCGCGCCGAGGATCAGCTTCAGCGGGTCGGCCAGGCTCAGGCGGGTGGTCACGTAGACGCCGTCCTGGGTGGTGACTTCGCGGTCGTTGCCGGTGTGCACGAAGTCCGGCTTGCCGGCAGTGAGCGGCCAATTCATGTTGTACGGGCTGTAGTTGTGGGTGGTCATATCATAGATGCGGCGGCTGGCGCCGACCACCAGCTCATGGGTACGCCCGAACGCCTGGAACGGGCCGCTGGCAAAGGCGTCAATGCCGGCCTGGTCTTCATCGTAGGCCGCCTGGTAAACCGTACGCGCCAGTGTGTTGGCGACCCAGCGCGACTGGTAGGAACCGGAGAACAACGCGTTTTGCTGGGCATAGTTGGCGTTGACCTGGAGTTTCCAGTCATTGGCCAGTTGCTGGCGCAACTCGGCGAATACCGTGTTGATTTCCTGGTCCTTGTTTTCCCAGTCGGTGCCCGGGTTGTAGGAGCGCGGCAAGTTCAGGTGATGGCCATCCTGGCCGATCATCGAGGAACCCCAGAAGTAGTTGGTCTTGTCTTTCTGGTTGGAGAAACCGAGGGTCAGGCTGGTGTCTTCGCTCAGGTCGGCCTCGGTGACGGCGTAGAACAGGCCGTGATACGACTCGACATCATCGATAAAGCTGTTGGCGTCGCCGTAGGAGGCGACCACCCGGCCACGCAAGGTGCCGCTGTCATTGAGCGGGCTGGAGGCGTCGATTTCACCACGGTAGTCGTCCCAGGTGCCGGCGGAGCCGGTGAGGGTGACTTTCTGCTCGTCCAGTGGGCGTTTGCGCACCAGGTTGATGGCCGCCGACGGGTTGCCCGCGCCGGTCACCAGGCCGGTGGCGCCACGGACGATTTCGACGCGATCGAACATCGCCAGGTTCGGCTGGGCGCCCACCGACACACCGTTGTAGCCGCTCGGGATGCCGTCATACATCAGGTTGTCGATGTCGAACCCGCGCGAGGTGTAGGACTCCCGGCCAGGGCCGTTGGAATAGTTGAGGAACAACCCCGGCGTGGCGTTGACCACGTCGTTGATGCTGGTCATGCCCTGGTCGTCCATACGCTGGCGCGTGATCACGCTGACGGCCTGCGGGGTTTCACGCAGGGTGAGCGGCAGCTTGGTCGCGGTCTTCATCGAACCGGTGGTGTAGGACTGTGTGCCTTCGGTGGTCTCGCTGAGTTGCTGCGCGCCGGAGACTTGGGTGGCGCCCAGTTCAATCGTGGTGGCCGGGGTTTCGGCGTCGGCGGCGAAGGCCGCGTGGGAAGTGGCAAGGCAGACCGCCAACGCGATCAGACTGGGTGTAAAACCTTTAGCGGCGTGTTGTTGCACAGACATCGAACGGACTCTCCCCAAAGTACCGTCCATGGCGAATAATAAAGATGTTGATAATTATTCGTATTAGTGTGCCGTACTGTGGCGGATAAAAAAAGCCTTTGGGATGAATCAGTTAACGAATTTTTCACATCTTAGGTGCAGGCGATTTGCCAGCTATAACGCGAAAGGGCGCCAATATCGGGTGTGGCGCCCCTTCACCGAGGAGGTTGGATCAGCCGTAAAACCCGGCCCACGCCCAGGTCCAATCCAGGCTCGACCCCAGCACTTCCGCCAGCATGTGCAACAGGATCGGCACCAGCAGGCCACCGCTGGCAATCCGCGCCCAGGCGAACAGGCAACCGACCACGAAGATCAAGGCCAGCGTGATCGAGCTGCCGTATTGGGTATGCAGGGCGGTGAACAAGGCTGACGTCACGATAATCGCGACCCACTTCCACACCACACTGCGCTCATACGGAAACAGGCGAAGCAGGTAGTGCCGCATCATCAGTTCTTCGGCGATGGGCACAAGGATGATCAACGAGGCGAGCTTGATCAGGGTTTGCCCCTGAGTCAGGCCGCTGAACAGTTCTGCCATGAACGCTTCACGCGGCTGGTTCATCACGATCACGGCGAGCCCGCACAACGCATAGAGGGCGATGACGCTGATCGCGCCCAGGCGCATGGGTTGGCGGATGCGGTTGCCGTAAAACCTCGCGGCGAGGTTGCGCCTGTGCTGCACAACGAACAGGCCTGCCAGCAGCACTGCAATCACGCCGAGGTTGGTGATAAACATCACGTAGTGCTGCATCTCTGGCGGGGTCAGCAACAGGCCCGGAACCGGTGCCAGGGTGAAGATCAGGGCCGCCAGTACAAACATCCCGAGGCGTCTGAAGAAGCGGAAGTCGGAGGGCGAGGGGGTTGTGTCGCGGGTAGTGTCCGAGGGGGTTAGAACGTGTGTCACAGTTGCTCCTTGCGTGCGATTAAATAAAAGTTTCTTTTAAACGTTGTTCGCTGTGTTTTTGACATCTGGATACATCAGCGGCAGGTACGGGATCACAGCGTTGCTGGAACTGGTTCTAATGTTTATTGCGATAGGAGAACAGTAACTAATGATTTTGTCAAAATTTTCGCCGGCACGTTTCTTGTAGCGAAATGGAAAGTCTATAGTTATAGTCGAGTTGTCAGTTTTTATTTTTGCATAGGAGCGCAAGTATTCGTCAGGGAAAAAGTCTGGACTTATTTTGCTCCCAATTTTCAGGAGTGAGAAGAAATGGCTGGAATTATGCTGTGTTGTGTTGTTGGATGTGAGGTGTTTTGGGAAAAGCGACTTATTCAGCTCGGTTAAACAGCTGAGTACGAAGCCAATTGATCTAAGCAGTAAGTGGTTTAGGGAAAATGCGGTGCTCACCGTACTTTTATACTTTTTGTGAATATCAGGTGCTGGGCCAAGCTGGTTTTCTGCACCGACAGCTACCTGAATGTAGAATCCAGAAACCTCAACATTGTTGTGGTTGGTGAGTTTTGTCAGCGCAATTTTTGCATGGTCGTGTTTAAGCCGATTGGCCATTTTTTTGAAGTCTTCATGTAGTAAGTTAGTAGCGCCAAGCAGTGATGAATGAATGTTCGACTTTTGTTCTTTTAGCCAAAGTATTGCATTTTGGTTGTCAGTTTCGCTGGGCGGGGTAAAACATTTAATTATAAGTGCCAAGGCGTCGTGAAACTCGTCAATGGAATAGATAAGCTGCTTGAGGTGGACTGGCTCGCTAACGAATTGCGGAGTGTCGTCGTCTCTTGAAACGAAGGCCTTTTCATGGGTGTCAACTAACAGCTTAAGCGCATCGTTAAGTATGTCTGCCGGGTGCGCGAGGATGTATTTGTGCTGTTCGTGGTATAACCTTTCTGGATCAGCATTAACCAGGTTGTTATAGAGAGACAGTTTGTTTTGATGAAATATTTGAGCGGGCATGCCGAGAGTTCCATTCGTTGGGGTAGCCATAGTTAATCGGAGGTGACATGTTTTCTTGGCAAGATATCAAAATGACATCATTTGCGTCTACGTTGTTTTCCGCGGTGGCTGGAAAAGGCTGTAATTTCATTTTCCGGAATAGAGAAACCATCTTTTCAACACGTGTCCGAGCTTCCAGGAATCGCTACCCGGCTCGTCCCTTCACCTCGCGTAACACCTTGCCCGACTGGATCGACGCAATGCCCAACTGGCGCCTCAATCAGGTAGACGCTCACCGACACCAGCGCCTTGACTCGCTCTGGCCACAGCGCCGAAACGATGTTTGCCAAGCTCGCGCCCCAGTCGTAGCCACCGAGAACGGCCTGCATGATTTTCAGCGCGTCCATAAAGTCGATCACATCGCTGGCCGGCCTTGATGTGCTTGAGGGCGCCCAGGCCTGTTTAAGAAAACCGGTTGAGCTAAAGACCGTGTATCTGTGCCAAGCCCGTACACACTGCGATACAAAGCCTGGCTCAGGAAAGCACGATCTCGTAAGGCTCGCGCATGCGCTCCAACAGCACCTGGGCCAGCATCGGCGCCAGGCCGATCTGCGGGTCACCCACCAGCTGGCTGGCAAAGGCATGGGCGGCGTGGAGTTTGCGCGCCACGCTCCAGGTGTCGAGGCGCACCTTGCGCGCCCGTTGCCAGGGGATCACCGCGCCTTCGCGGGCAGGCCAGTGCCAGGCCCAGATCGGCAGCTCATACAACTGCGCGCCCACCAGGCTGCAGGCCTTGGCACTGGCGCGGCCGACCGCGTCGTGGTCGTCATTGCCATCGTTGCGCCAGGTGGAAAACACCACGTCGCCAGGTTGCAGGTAACGCGCGATAAATTGGCTCAGCTGTGGCTCGCGGGCGGCGAGGGCGTTATCGCAAAAGCCGCCGCGAATCCACTTCAGGCTGTGCAGGGGCATGCCCAGGCGGCGCAGGGCTTCGGCGCTTTCCTGGGGGCGCACCACACTCAGGCGGCTGGCGGGCCATACATGGGAGCCGGGGTGGCTGGCGCTGCCGTCGGTGATGGAGATCAGTTGCAGCGGGTGTTCCAGCGTGGTGAGCAATTGCAGTAACCCGCCGCAGGCCAATACTTCGTCACCGGGATGGGGCGCGATGATCACCACGCGTGCGCCGTGGGGGACCAGTGCGGCCGGGGTGATGGGCAGGATCTGCGCCAGCTGCGGGGCGCTGTTCCAGACTTGCGCGGGGCCGCGGCGGCCGTCGCTTAAGGGGGCAAGCTTCATGGGTGTCACGTCCTTGTCGATTGATGCTGGGTCGTGCCCCGTTGACGGGACGACTCTCTTCTATCCACCACAGGCTCCGCCGTGGAGGTTGCGCGGCAATCCAACCCTGGATTGCCGGCAAGGCGTAATCAGCATAGTCAAGGATCAGTCGTTTTTACATTGAATGATGTCGTTTTTTTCAGGACGCCAGCATCAAACCCTTCAGGTAATCGCCAAAGCCGCCTTGCGCACGGGCTTCCAGGCGCGCGCTGGTGATGACTTGCGGGGTGTGGCTCCAGGCGATGGACGCGCCGCAGCGCTCGAGGTCGCGTACCAGTTGCACGTCTTCATGGCAGGCCAGCGGCTCGAAACCGCCGGCACGCACATAGGCGCCGGCACTGATGCCCAGGTTGGCGCCGTGAATATGCCGATGCCCGTCGCAGGCCTGGTACGCCTGGTGATAGCGGATTTGCGCCGCGGGGTCGAAGCCTTCGCTCCAGGCATCCACGGTCACCGTGCCGCACACGGCATCGGCGCCCAAGGCCAACTGCGCCACCAGCCAGTCAGGGGCCACGCGGCTGTCGGCGTCGGTGCAGGCGATCCAGCGTGCGCCCTGGTTGAGCAGGTGCCGCGCGCCCACCCCGCGTACATGCCCCACATTGCGCGCCTGGAGTTCCAGGCGTTGCACCGCGAACCCCTCGGCAATCGTGGCACTGGCGTCGCTGCAACTGTCGAGTATCACGAGGATCTGTACCGGCTCGCCTTGCAGTCCGGGGTGGCTGGCCGCGATCAACGCTGCTTTGAGGCAGTCGCCCAACAACGCCTCTTCGTTATGTACCGGGATCAGAATGCCGATCATCGCAGGCCCTCAAGGGTGGCGACCGAAGTGCCGTCACGGCTCCACAGGTCGAGTAGGAAATCATCTTCGTGATGGCTGGCCACCCGGGGCATGCCCAGGCGTTCATGGAGCAAGTGGTGGACCTGCTCGGCGGTTTGCGGGCAGCCGTCGATCACGGGGCGCCAATGGCAGGCCAGCACTTGGCCGTCTGCCGTCAGGCTGCTCAGCGCGCGGTCGATCAAGCGGCTCAGGTCGTTGGCATCGAGGTAGTAGCACAGCTCACTGAGTACGATCAGCTCGAACTGGCCCGCCGGCCACTGGGCAGGCAGGCGGCTCTGCTCCACCTGCGCATGGGCAAAGCCCAGCAGGCGCGTGCGCGCCAGGTCGACGGCGGCGGCAGCCGTGTCGCAACTCAACAGCCGGTCGCAACGGGGGGCCAGCTCAATGCTCATTTCGCCATTGGCGCAGCCGGGCTCGAAGATCGCGGTGTAGCGCGGGCGGGTCAGCAGCGCCAGGGTCAACGCGCGCTTGCGGCGCTCGTACCAGCGTTGGCGGAACGCCCAGGGGTCGTCGTTATCGGCAAACAGTTGATCGAAATAATCGGTGGCCACACTCATACAAATACCACCTCAAAAGGTTGCAGCAAACGTTCCACCACATAGGGTGCCAGCACCGGCGCCAGGCCGACCTGAGGGTCGCCCTCCAACTGGCTGGCAAATGCGTGAATGGCGTGGCGCTTGCGGGCGACGGCCTCGCAGCTCAATGGAATCTTGCGCGCGCGGTGCCACGGTACCTGGCTGTCTTCGGGGCTGGCCCAATGCCAGGTCCACACCGGCAGTTCGTACAGGGTGGCACCCACCGCCAGCGCCGCCTTGGCGCTGGCACGGCCCACGGCTTCATGGTCGCAATGGCCGTCTTCGCGCCAAGTGGTGAAGAGCACATCGGTGGGTTTGAGGTAGCGTTGGATAAACGCGGCCAGCTCGTCTTCCCGGGCTGCTACCTGGCTGTCGGCAAATCCCGCGCGCAGCCACTTCAAGCTGTGCAAGGGCAAGCCCAGCCGATGCAGGGCCTGGGCCGACTCCTGCGGGCGCACCACGCTCAAACGCTCCACCGGCCAGCGCCGCGAGCCCGGGTGGCTGGCGCTGCCATCGGTCACCGAAATCAGCTGAATGGGCCGGCCCAACGCGGCCAGGCCTTGCAGCAAACCGCCACAGCCGAGCACTTCGTCATCCGGATGCGGCGCGATGATCACGGCGCGATGGCCGTCGGGCACTAGCTCGGCAACGCTGACCTGCGGCAATTCGGCGATCAGCGACGAGGCCTGCCAGTGCTGCAGCGGCGTGCCCTGACCAACAATCGGGTTGGGTTTCATAACTGCCACCTCCCTGTGGGGTCACCGGCGACCAGCTCGCCCAGGCCGGCAAGGTCGCGCTCGGCGTGGCTCTGGCGCACATACACCGGCAGGTCGGCCATCAACTGCGCAAAGTGCGGATCCTTGCAGTAAGGCCCGGCACCCATGGCGCGGCCGACATGACGTATCACCTGCTCAATGGTGTCCTCGATACAGGCGCGGGTCTGTTGGGCGAGCCGGCGGGCATCGGCCTGGGGTTCGCGGTCGATCTGCTGCGCACTGGCGCGCAGCACGCAGGCGGCGCTGTTCAATACGCTGTCCACGGCGCCCAGATGGACGAGGGCATGGGGTTCCGCGCGCTTGGCGCAGTGCTCGCGCAACACTTCCGCCAGGCGCTGAGCCGCGCCGTACCAGCACGCGGCGATGCCCACGCCGCCTTGCCAGAAGCCGGGGCGGGCGAGGTAGTCACCCGGCCCGCCCACGGCAATACCGTGGGCGCCGTCAAACAGCACTTCCACGCTGCCGGTCGCGGCCATGCCTACGGCATTCCACCCCTCGTCCGTCACCGTAATGCCCGGTTGATCCATCTGCACCGCCACCAGTTGCTGGCGGTCCTGATCGTCCCAGGCGGTCAGCAGCCCATGGCTGACCACCGCCGCGCCGGAACACCAGGCTTTACGCCCCTCGAGCACTAACCGTTCACCTTCGCGATGCACGCGCACCTTGGCCGTCGGTGGTTCGGCCGCCCACATGCCCCAGGTGCTGCCCAAGGGCGGCAAGGGGCTGTGCAACTCGGCAATAATCGCCAGGGCATCGGTGTGGCCTTCGAACAGCTTGCACAGGCGCAGGTCATGACCGGCAACCTGCGCCAAGCGACTGAACCGCGCCAATGTCTGGCCGCCACCGGGCAACGGCAACTGGTCCAGGCCTTCTTCCTGAAGCGCCTTCAGGGCCTCGCCGAGAGCGTGCGTGTCCGCATAGCCCCGGTAGCTCTGAAGGAATCCATGCAAAGCCATCTCACACCTCGTCTTCGCGCTGCAGTTCAAACAACAGCAGTGAGCGCCCGGTCACGGCGTATTCGTGCTCGAACTCAAAGCGCTCCTGGGCTCGTACCGCGGTGTCATTGGTGTCGAGCATGCAGGTCCAGAACTCACCTTCGGGCACCGGCGGCAGGCGGAAATTGACCATGTCGTGATGGGCATTGACCACCAGCAGCAAGGTCGCGTCGGCACCGGCACGACGAATCCCGGTTTCCTGGGCGCGGCCATCCATCAGCATGCCCAGGCAACGGCCGTGGCTGTCTTCCCACTGTTCGGTGGTCATCTCGTTGCCGTCGGGCGCCAGCCAGGTTACGTCTTTTACGCCGATGTCTTCGTTGTAGTCGCCGACCAGGAAGCGCCCGCGACGCAGGATCGGATAGGCCAGGCGCAGCTTGATCAGGCGTTTGACGAACTTGAGCAGCGACCTGCCGTCGTCATCCAGCTCCCAGTTGACCCAGCCGATCTCGCTGTCCTGGCAGTAGGCATTGTTGTTGCCATGCTGGGTACGGGCGAACTCGTCACCGGCGACGATCATCGGCGTGCCCTGGGCCAGCAGCAGGGTGGCGAAGAAATTGCGCATCTGGCGCAGGCGCAGCGCGTTGATTTCCGGGTCGTCGGTGGGGCCTTCGACGCCATGGTTCCAAGACAGGTTGTTATTGCTGCCGTCCTGGTTGTTCTCGTCGTTGTCTTCGTTGTGCTTGTCGTTGTACGACACCAGGTCGTGCAGGGTGAAGCCGTCGTGGGCGGTGATGAAGTTCACCGAGCTGTAAGGGCGACGGCCGCGATGGTTGAACATCTCGCCCGAGGCGGTCATGCGCCCGGCGAAGTCGGCGAGCTGGCCGTCATCGCCTTTCCAGAACGCACGCACGGTGTCGCGGAAGCGGTCGTTCCATTCCACCCAGCCCGGCGGGAAGTTGCCGACCTGGTAACCGCCGGGGCCGCAGTCCCAGGGTTCGGCGATGAGTTTGAGCTGGCGCAGCACCGGGTCCTGGCGGCAGGCCACCAGGAAGCTGTGGCGCTCATCGAAGCCATCACGGTAACGGCCGAGGATGGTTGCCAGGTCGAAGCGGAAGCCGTCGACGTGCATCTCGTTGGCCCAATAGCGCAGGGAGTCGGTGACCATTTGCAGCACGCAAGGGTGGCTCAGATCCAGGGTGTTGCCGGTGCCGGAATCGTTGATGTAGAAGCGCTTGTCGTCGGGCATCAGCCGGTAGTACGAGGCGTTGTCGATGCCGCGCATGGACAGGGTCGGGCCGCGCTCGTTGCCTTCGGCGGTGTGGTTGTAGACCACGTCGAGGATCACTTCGAGTTTCTGTTCGTGCAGGTGCGCGACCATCTCCTTGAACTCGGCGATCTTGCCGCTGGCCAGGTAGCGCGGGTCGGGGGCGAAGAACGCGATGCTGTTGTAGCCCCAGTAGTTGGTCATGCCTTTTTCCAGCAGGTGCTGGTCGTTGACAAAGGCGTGCACCGGCAGCAGTTCCACGGAGGAAATCCCCAGCTGGCGGATGTGTTTGAGCACGTCATCTTCCATCAGCCCGGCACAGGTGCCGCGCACCGACTCGCCCACCGAAGGGTGGCGCATGCTGATGCCGCGCAGGTGGGTTTCATAGATGATCGTGCGGTCCCACGGCACCCGCACCGGCTGGTCGTTGCCCCAGGTGTGCGCCGGGTCGATGACCTTGCACTTGGGCACGAAGGGCGCGCTGTCGCGTTCGTCAAAACTTAGGTCGTCATCCGGGTGGCCGATGGTGTAGCCGAACAGCGCCTCGGACCATTTGAGTTCGCCCACCAGCTGTTTGGCGTAGGGGTCGATCAGCAATTTGTTGTGGTTGAAGCGATGACCATTGGCCGGGTCATAGGCGCCGTACACGCGATAGCCGTAGATCAGCCCGGGATGGGCGTCGGGCAGGTAGCCGTGGAAGGTTTCGTCGGTGTATTCGGGCAGCTCGATGCGTTCCAGTTCCACTTCGCCGGAGTCATCGAACAGGCACAGCTCGACCTTGGTGGCGTTGGCCGAGAACAGCGCAAAGTTGACGCCCAGGCCATCCCAGGTGGCGCCGAGGGGGAAGGGCAAACCTTCACGAATCCGCGACGGCTCGTTACCCGGCGTCGAAGGGGTTTTATGGGGTTTGCTCATGGTGTTGCTCCTGCAAGGGTCTTTTTTCGGGCCGAACGCGGCCGTGCTGACGAAGGCTCAGCTTGGAAATAGGGGCGATGAAAAGGCCTCCTGCCGGCAATGCCGACAGGAGGCTTGAAGGTCAAGGCTTGGGCTTTTTCGGCGCCGGTGGTTTTTTCGCGGCCGGCGGCGTCGGCTTGCTGGCTGCCGGAACTGGCGGCTTGGCTTTGGCCGGTGGCTTGGGCGCAGTCTTGGGCTTGGCGCCAGCCTTGGGTTTGCTTGGCGTCAGCGCTTCGGCTTCGGCCAGCTTGCGCGCCATCTCCCAGTGTCGCGCGTCCTCGCCATGGGGCTTGCCCTCAGACTCCCAGATCTGATGCGCTAACTCGCGTACGCGTTTGTCTTCAGTACTCATCGCAATGCTCCTCACAGAAAATTTTCAGCTTTCTTGATCATCAGGATTGATAAAGACATTGACCGGGAAATCCCCCAGGGCAGCGCTGATCAACAGCTCCTTGTTTGGTGTGACTGCGCCTGTATGAAAAAGTCCCTTCCAGTTTTGGGTTGTCGCGGCGAACGGTAATTTCACCCGGGTATCGCCCCAAACCTGCGCATTGATCTGGGGGTACACACCGTTTTCAAGCAGGCTGTGGGGCCAGCGTGGCACCACCACCAGCACGCGTTTGCCCTGGTGTTCGCGACTGAACGCGAGCACCTGCTCGGCGTGTTGGCCGACCACTTCCAGCGGCGTGTAGCTGCCGCTGCGGAACACCTCGGGATGGGCCTTGCGCAAGGCCAGCACCTGGGCAATCAAGGCCTGTTTGATGCGCCCGTCACGCCAGTTGAACAACAACTCGCCAAGGTCCGGTGGGGTGTCCAACGCCTGTTGCCGTGCGTTGAAATCCACCGGGCGGCGGTTGTCCGGGTCGACCAGGCTGAAGTCCCAGAACTCGACGCCCTGGTACAGGTCCGGCACACCCGGCACGGTGATGCGAAGCAAGGATTGCGCCAGCCCATTGAGGGCGCCGGCGGGGGCGATGGCCTGGGCGGCGTTGCCGATGGCGGTACGCAATGGGTGCCCTTCATCACTGAGCAAAAGGCGCGAGAGGAACGTTTCCACACCTTGCTCATAAGCCTCATTGGGCGCGCTCCAGCTGCTCTGCAACTTGGCTTCGCGCAGGGCCTTTTGTTGCCACTGCCAAAGGCGTTGTTGATAGTCGGCAAAATCGTCGCCCTGGTCCAACGGCCAGCTGCCCAACAGCACCTGGTAGAGGATCAGTTCATCACCGGCCGAGGGCGCATTCGGGTCGCTGCGCAGCGGCGCGGCGAGGCGGCGCCATTGCTCCACCTGTTCGACATACCAGGGCGCGCACTCGCTGAGCACCGCCAGGCGCGCGCGGGTGTCTTCGCCACGCTTGTGGTCGTGGGTGGCGGTGGCCAGCAGGTTGTCCGGGAAGGCCTGCAAACGCTGTTGGTTGAGCCGATGAAACTCGGCCACTGGCGCGCTGAACTGCTCGGTGCTGAAGCCCACGTCATTGCGCGACAGCAACACCGCCGAGCGGTAGAACGCGGTGTCTTCCACGGCCTTGGCAGCAGCGGGTGAGGTCAGTTGCTGGAAGCGTACGCACGCATGCTTGAGAATCTTGCGCTCACGGCCCACCGGGCGCTCGCGCCAGGGCTGGCCGCCAAGCCAGTTGGCGAGGTGCTCGAGCACCGGCCAGTCGCCTTCGTTCAAGGTGGTGCGCGCGCCCTCCATGGCCTGCTGGAACAGTTTGTCGTCGGCGGCGCTGCGGCCACGCGCGCTGATATAGGTGCGGTACACCGGGAAGTGCACGATCAGTTCCTGCAAGGCGCGACGGATCGCGCCCAGGGTCAGGTCGCGGGTCATCACGTCGTCACGGGCCACTTGCAGCAGGGCGCGGGCCACGCTTTCAAAGTCGCCGCCCAACGAGCCATTGAGGATCTGCTGGCGTGCTAACCGCGCCTCTTCGATAAACGCCGAGGGCCGTTCGCTGTGCTGGGTCCACAGCGCGGCCAGGGGGTCAAAGCCGTCCGGGTGATGTTGCAGCAGCGACAGCTGGTCCATGAATTCATAGCCGGTGGTGCCGTCCACTTGCCAGTCTTCGCGCAGGGTTTCGCCTTCGCCGAGGATCTTCTCCACGAAGATCGGCAAATGCCGCCCGGGCGCCAGCGCGTCGACGCGGCGGCGCAGCTTGCGGCAATAACCACGTGGGTCGGCAAGGCCGTCGATGTGGTCGATGCGCAGGCCGTCCACCAGGCCTTCGCTGATCAGCTCGAAGATCTTGCCGTGGGTGGCTTCGAACACGGCGCTGCGTTCCACGCGCAGGCCGCCGAGTTCGTTGACGTCGAAGAAACGCCGCCAGTTGATATCGTCCGCCGCCGTGCGCCAGCTGGCCAGGCGGTAAGCCTGCTGCTCGAGCAATTGATGCAGGCGCTGGAAACCCTCGGGCTGGCGCCCGTCAAACTGCGTCAGGCGTTGTTCAATGGCCGGCAGCACTTCGGTGGCGCGTTCGGCCAGCGCCTGCTTGAGCCAGGCGGCCTCCGCGTAGGCATCGTCCTGATAGGCGAGGGTGCTGAAACGCTCGGCGAGGGGTTTGAGCTGTTCGTCAGTGCCGAGGATCGCTGCGTAATCCCGTGGGCAGATCGGGAAGCGATGCTCGTAGTGCTCGACGTAGAACGCGCCATGATCGGCATCAAAATGCAGGGTCAGGGCGCCGCTTTGCAGGGCTTCGCCGTAGTCGCTGCCGAGGAACGGCATCAGCAACTGGCCCTTGAGCAACGGGTCGGGCGAGTGCCACTGGATATCGAAGAATTCGCTGTAGGGGCTCAGGCGCCCCCATTCCAGCAGGTCCAGCCACCAGGGGTTATCGGCACCGCCCACGGCCATATGGTTGGAGACGATATCGAGGATCAGCCCCATCTCGTGCTCGCGCAACGCGGCGACCAGGCGGCGCAAGGCGGCTTCACCGCCAAGTTCCGGGTTGACGCGGGTGGGGTCGACCACATCGTAGCCGTGCATCGAGCCGGCGCGGGCGCTGAGCAGCGGTGAGGCGTAGAGATGGCTGATGCCCAGTTGGGCGAAGTACGGCACCAGCGGCACCGCATCGTCGAGGGTGAAGCCCTTATGGAATTGCAGGCGTTGAGTGGCGCGTAGCGGCAGGGCTTTCATCGGTCACGCTCATGGGCCTGGTTGCGCGCAACGGCGAGGAGTTCGAGGCGGCGCGCGGCACCGGCGTTGTCGAGCAGGCTGGCAGCCTCGCCCGCAAAGCGCCGACGCCAATTGGGGTGGGTGTCGGTAGTGCCGGGCAGGTTGGCTTGTTCCTCGGCGCCCAGTGCATCTTCCAACGGCAACAACACCAGCGGCGCACGGGTGTGGCCGAGGTAACGCACGCTGGCGTCGATCATATGGTCGGTTTCATTGCGGATCTCTTCGACGAAGTTCTGCGGGTCCTGGCTCAAGGCCTGGCGCAGGGCCTGGCGTTCGCGCAGGCGGTGTTCGCTCCATTGCTCCACGGTGGGCGCATCGATCAGGCCGAGCTGGATATTCCAGTCGATGTCGCGGCTGTGCCACCAACCGTTGAGGGTCGGCAAATCGTGGGTGCTGGTGGTGGCCAGGGCGTTGTCCGGCCAGTCGAGAATCGGCGTGAACTGGCCGTCGTGGCCCTGTTCGAACAGCAGCACGCGCATGCCCAGAATCGAGCGGGCGCTGAGTTTTTCACGCAGGCCGTCGGGCACGGTGCCGAGGTCTTCGCCGAGCACAATGGCCTGGTGACGATGGGACTCCAGCGCCAACAGGCGCAGCAGGTCATCCACCGGGTAGTACAGGTAGGCACCTTCTCGCGGCGAGGCGTCCATGGGGATCACCCACAGGCGTTGCAGGCCCATCACATGGTCGATGCGCAGGCCGCCGGCATGCGCGAAGTTGGCCCGCAGCATTTCGATAAAGGCACGAAAGCCATTGCGCTTGAGGCCTTCGGGCGAGAACGCGGAAATGCCCCAGCCCTGGCCGGCGCGGTTGAGAATGTCGGGCGGTGCGCCCACGGTGAGGTCGGCGAGCAGCTCATCCTGGCGGCTCCATGCCTGGCTGCCACCGCCGTCGGCGCCCACGGCCAGGTCGGCGATCAGGCCAACGCCCATGCCGCTGCCTTTGGCGGCTTGCTGTGCGCGCTCCAGGCAACGGGCGATCAGCCATTGGGTGAAGGCGAAGTAGCCGATTTCATCGCGGTTATCCTCGGCGAACTGCACCAGCGCCGGGCTTTGCGGGCTGCGCCACTCTTGCGGCCAGTGGCGCCAGTCGAGGTCTTCACCGGCAGCGGCGCGGTGTGCCTGCACGGCTTCGAAGCGGCAGTGGTTTTCCAGGGCTTCGCCGCCGGCCTGGCGAAAGCTGAGGAAATCGGCGTGCTGCGGGTGGTGGCCGTGACGGAAGTCTTCATACAGCGCGCGCAACAGGCGCTGCTTGGCGTTGGCGGCGGCGGGCCAGTCGATCAGGGTGTGTTGCTCCAGGCTGTGCAACTCCTCCTCCAGGCCAAGGGCCTCGATGGCGTTGCGCACTTCGCGTTCGCCGAGGATGCAGCCCGGGGAGGCATACAAGCTGTTGAGGAACAACCGGCTCGAGGGCGAATACGGGCTGAAGCGCCCGGTGTCGGCGCTGAACATCGCATGCATCGGGCTGATCGCCAGGGCATCGGCGCCGCGCTCGGCAGCGGAACGCGCCAGATGTTCCAGCGCCAGGGTGTCGCCGAAACCGCCATCGCCCAGGCGCCGCAGCGAATACAGCTGGGCGCTGAGGCCCCAGGCGCGCGCGGGCTGGACGTCGACTGCTTCCGCCACGCTGTAGCAGTGGCTGGGAGCGACGGCGAGGGTGAAGGTCTGGTCGTTGATATGCACCTGGTGGTAACCGAGGGCGATCACGCCGGGCAGTACCGCGTCGCCATCGAGGCGCAGCTCCAGGGTTTCGCCGCTTTCGAGGTTGACCCGGCACAGGGTGTCGGGTTCGAAGTAGCGTGCGAGGTCGAGGCCATGGCCGGTGTCGACGGTCATCAAGGGCGGCAGATGTTTATCTTTTTGTACCTGCTCCAGTTCCAGCAGGCTGGCGTCGATTTGCGCATCGGTATCGGCCGGGTGGCCGAGGCCTTTGAGGACCGCGCGCAGGGCGTCGGGTGTCACTCGTTGCGGGCGGCCGTTTGCGTCGATCCAATCGACGGCCAGGCCCGCGCGGCTGGCGAGTATTTCCAGGTTCGCTTCGCTCAAGGGTGCTCTCCAACAGGGGATAGGGTAACGCGCGCGCTGTACGGCGGCAGGCAGGCGCCGTGCTCGGCAGGCGTTTGGAACAGGACGTGTGCGCAGGCCGGATACGCGAGGGCTTCGGTGCCGAGGTTGAGGTCGATCTGCAACAGGCTGCCGTTGCCCAGGCGCCAGCGCGCACTGACGGCGCCGTCGGCCAGCACCTGGGCACCGAGTGCCTGGCTGCCGGACAGGTGCGGCACGATATGGCGGTGACGCAGGCTCAGCAACTGGTGGTAGAGCCGGGCCTGTTCGTTGTCGGCAAAGGCCGGTGCCGATTGCTTGAAGGTCGCCTCTGCGTTGGGGTCGGGGATGCGCTCACGGCGCTCGGGGTCCTTGAAGGCGGCAAAGTCGGCAAACTCGTTGCGCCGGCCTTCGCGCACCGCCTCGGCGAGTTCGCCATGGTGGTCGGTAAAGAACAGGAAGGGTTCCTCGGCGTTGTTTTCATCGCCCATGAACATCAGCGGGATCATCGGCGACAACAGCAGCAAGGCAGTAGCGGCTTCCAGCGCCTGGGGCGGGCAGAGCTGGTGCAGGCGCTCGCCCAGGGCGCGGTTGCCGACTTGGTCGTGGTTCTGCAGGAACGCGACGAAGGCGGTGGGCGGCAGATCCCCGCTCGGCTCGCCGCGCGCGTGGCCATGGCGGGTGGTGTGGCCCTGGTAGACAAAACCTTCGCCCAGGCAGCGGGCGAGTTTGGCCGTAGGCTCTTGGGCGAAGTCGCTGTAGTAGGCATCGGTTTCGCCGGTGAGCAGCACGTGCAGCACGTTATGAAAGTCGTCATTCCACTGCGCGTCGAAATCGTGCTTCAACAGGCTGGCCTGGTTCAGCTCGTTTTCCAGCATCAGCCACACGTGCCGGCCGGTATCCACCTGTTCACGCACGCGGTGGGCCAGTTCCTGCAGAAACCCCGGGTTGTCGATGGCGTGCACCGCATCCAAACGCAGGCCGTCGAAGCGGTATTCGAGCAGCCACATCAGCGCGTTATCGAGGAAGAAGTCCCGCACCTCACGGCGTTCGAAATCAATCCCGGCGCCCCACGGGGTGTGCACGTCTTCCTGGAAGAAGCCCGCCGCGTATTGGCCCAGGTAGTTACCATCGGGGCCGAAGTGGTTGTAGACGACGTCAAGGATCACCGCCAGGCCATGCTCATGGGCGCTGTCGATCAAGTGCTTGAGCTGTTCGGGAGTACCGTAGGTGGACTGCGGCGCGTAAGGCAGTACGCCGTCATAGCCCCAGTTGCGCTCGCCAGGGAATTGCGCCAAGGGCATCAATTCAATCGCGGTGACGCCCAGCTCGGCCAGGCGCGGCAGGTGTTTTTCGACCTCGACGTAGCCCCCCAGCACGCCCACATGCAGCTCGTAGATCACCGCTTCATGCCACGGGCGGCCTTGCCAGTTGCTGTGACGCCAAGGGTAGGCGAGCGGGTCGACTACCAGGCTCCAACCATGCACGTCCAGGGCCTGGGCCCTGGACGCGGGGTCGGGTACATCCATTTCTCCATCGATATTGAAGCGGTAGCGCGTACCGGCGGGGCACTTTACTTCGGTTTCGAACCATCCCTGCGCCTGAGGCAGCATGGCGATGGATTTGCCGTCTTCCAATTCAACGCTGACATAAAACGCGTCTGGCGCCCACAAGGCAAAACGCGTGTGTTGCGCGTCCAGCATGATTGCGCCGTGGGGCCAGGTTTCCAGAGTCCGTAACGGCATCTATGAAGACCTCCCTTGATTATTTACTCGATTTCCCCAAGGCCTTGGCCACCAGCTGTTCATACAGTTCTGCGTAGGGTTCTACCGCCTGGCACCAGTTGAAGGGTTGGGTCATGGCCCGGCAACGCATGGCGTTGAGCAGACCTTTGTTGGCGAATACCCGCAGCGCGCGGCTCAGGGCTTCTTCGTAGCTTTCCACGGTGGATTCATTGAAGAGGAAGCCGGTGACGCCATTTTCGATGGTGTCCGCCAGGCCGCCGGTATTGCGCGCCACCGGCAGTGAGCCGAAGCGTTGCGCGTACATCTGACTCAGGCCGCACGGCTCGTAGCGCGAAGGCATGAGCAAAAAGTCACTGCCGGCAAACATGCGCCGCGCATCGGTTTCGTTGAAGCCGATGCGCACGCCGACCTGGCCAGGGAAGCGCAGTGCCAGTTCACGCATGGCTTGCTCTTCTTCCGGCTCGCCGCGGCCGATAATCGCAATCTGGCCGCCGTTTTCGACGATATAGCTGGCGACCGCTTCAGTCAGGTCCAGGCCTTTCTGGTAGACCAGGCGCGACACCACGGCAAACAGCGGGCCGGTGGAGTCATGCAGGCCGAACAGTTCGCGTACATGGGCGGCGTTGGTGGCCTTGCCGTCCCAGTCGCCGATATTGAAATTGTGGGTCAGGTGCGTGTCAGTGGAGGTTTCCCAGCTTTCATCGATGCCGTTGGGGATACCACTGAGCAGGCCTTGCTGGGTCTTGGCGGCGAGGAAGCCGTCGAGACCGCAGCCGAATTCCGGGGTGGTGATTTCCTGGGCGTAGGTGGCGCTCACCGTAGTGATATGGCTGGAATACGCCATGCCGGCCTTGAGGAACGACATCTTGCCGTAAAACTCCATGCCTTCCTGTTGCAGGGCATGGGGCGGGATACCCAGCTCCGGCGTCGAGGCCAGGCTGACCACGCCTTGGTAGGCCAGGTTATGAATGGTGAACAGGGTCGGCGTGCGTGACCCACGCCAGTGCATGTAGGCCGGGGCCAGGCCAGCGGGCCAGTCGTGGGCGTGCACCAGGTCCGGGCACCAGTGGATCTGTGCGAGGTTGGCGGCCATGTCGGCGGCGGCCAGGCCCAGGCGGGCAAAGCGGATGTGGTTGTCCGGCCAGTCGCGGCCGTTGTTGGCGCCGTAGGGCGTGCCTTCGCGCTCGTAGAGCTCCGGGCAGATCAGCACATAGATGACCAGGCCGTCCTTGAGGTCCATGCGCCCGATCTTGCACGGCGGCAGCGCGGCGTGGCCGCCCAGCTCACCGATGATGTGGATCGGGTTGTCGCTTTCCATCACCTGCGGGTAACCGGGGATCAGCACGCGCACATCATGCAGATGCGCCATGGCGCGGGGCAGGGCGGCGGACACGTCGCCCAGACCGCCGGTCTTCACCAAGTCGGCAAACTCGGAGGTTACAAACAGGACTTTCTTTCGATTCGGGTTCTGACTCACGATCGGCCGCACAGTGTTGGGCAGGTCGGCCAACGAGGTCGGTCCCCCTGCCGGCTGACTGAAGCGCTCTCCCTGAGTATCTACTGCGGCACTGATCATAATGCACTCCCATTTTGTTGGTCGGCTAATGGCCCGCTGCCACTAGCTCCGATTGGCCGCATCCTGCGGCCAGGCGCACAAGCACTGTACAAACTGGCAAGGCGTATGCCAGTTGCACGGCAAGCATCAAAAGATTGGATGGACGGCATTTGCTGTGAAGCGCGAATGCTCGCCTTACCTTAAAACTGGACCAATGGCAGCGTCGGAAAGTTTCGATTTTTTGCGGGGTTTTTGTTTTGGAACGGACCCATCGGTCATCAGTCTAGGACAGATCCTAGAGCCTGTAGGCTTTCCAGGCGTTTTTTGTAGGACAAAAAACTTTTAACGATATGCACGGATTAAAACGTGGGGCGATCCTGCAGGATCGGCGGGGTCATTGTGGCGAGGGAGCTTGCTCCCGCTGGGGCGCGAAGCGGCCCTGTTTTAGGGCTTCTGCGCAGCCCAGCGGGAGCAAGCTCCCTCGCCACAAGGGTGCGGTTGCACTTGGATGGTGCGTCAGCCGAGCACGCGAATGGGCGCGGCGTTGGCCCAAGCTTGAATATCCTCGATCATCTGTTGGTAGAACTGCCGGTAATTCTGCTCGCTCACATAGCCCACATGGGGCGTGGCCAGCACATTCGACAGGCGGCGGAACGGATGCCCGAGCGGCAATGGCTCCTCGCCATACACATCCAGAGCAGCCCCGGCCAGGCGACCGCTTTCCAGGGCCTGCACCAACGCCTGCTCATCCACAATCGGCCCGCGCGCAGTGTTCACCAGGCGCGCGGTGGGTTTCATCCAGCCGAGCGCCTCGGCGTCCACCAGGCCACGGCTGCGCTCGCTGAGTACCAGGTGGACGGTGAGGATGTCGGCCTGTTCGAACAGCGCTTGTTTGCTGACCCAGGTCGCCCCGGCCTCGGCCGCGCGTTCGGGGGTGAGGTTTTCACTCCAGGCAATCACGCGCATGCCAAACACCTGGGCGAATTGCGCGACTTTCTGGCCAATGCTGCCCAGCCCGAGAATGCCCAGGGTCTTGCCGTACAGGTCGCCGTCCAAGCCAACCTGCCAGCCACCGGCGCGCAGGGAGTTGGCTTCGGCCAGCAGGTTGCGGGTGCTGGCCATGATCAACGCCCAAGTCAGTTCCGGCGCCGCCTGCTTATAGCTGTCGGTGCCGCATACCTGGATGCCCAGGGCCTTGGCGGCGGGAATGTCGATGGCGGCATTGCGCATGCCGCCGGTCACCAGCAGCTTGAGGTTGGGTAGCCCTTGCAACAGGGCCTTGTCGAAGGTGGAGCGTTCGCGCATCACGCAAATCACTTCGAAGCCCTGCAAACGCTCAACCATGGTGGCGGTATCCGCCGGGTAGTCGTGCAGGAAATGCACCTGGCCGACCGATTCCAGCACCGACCAATCCACCACACCACTGGCCACATTCTGCCAATCATCAATGACTGCGATCTGTACCGACATTCACGCGTGCCTCGAAAAAGGTTGGATTAAAGGGCGTTCAAACCCTGCAACAGCGCTTTATGAAACTGCGCCGGTTCTTCCATCTGCGGTGCATGCCCAAGACCCGGGAACTCCACCAGGGTGGCATGGGGGATCAGCTTGGCCGCCTGCTTGCCCAATACCTCGTAGTTACCGAGCTTGGCCTTGACCTCCGGCGGCGCCAGGTCTTTGCCAATCGCGGTGTTATCGGCGGTACCGATCAGCAGCAGGGTGGGCATCTGCAGGTTCTTGAACTCGTAGTACACCGGCTGGGTGAAGATCATGTCGTAAATCAACGCCGAATTCCATGCGACCAGCGTATGCCCGGGGCCGTTGCTCAGGCCGGCATACATGTCGACCCAGCGCTCGTACTCCGGCTTCCAGCGCCCGACGTAATAGGTGTTGAGCTGATACTTACGAATACCTTCGGTGCTGACTTTGAGTTCACGTTCATACCACTGGTCGACGCTGATGGAAGGCACGCCCAAGGCTTTCCAGTCTTCCAGGCCGATGGGGTTGACCATCGCCAGTTGCTCGGTCTGCTTGGGGTACATCAACGCGTAACGCGTGGCGAGCATGCCGCCGGTGGAATGGCCAAGGATTGTGGCCTTTTGAATGGCGAGCTTGTCGAGCAATTGATGGGTGTTGAGGGCCAGTTGCTGGAAGCTGTACTGGTAGTGATCGGGCTTGCTGGAGGTGCAGAAGCCGATCTGATCCGGCGCGATCACACGGTAACCGGCGTCGCTCAGGGCCTTGATCGAGCCTTCCCAAGTGGCGCCGCAGAAATTCTTGCCATGCATCAGCACCACGCTGCGGCCGTTGGGCTTGCCTGTGGCCGCGACATCCATGTAGCCCATCTGCAGAGCTTTGCCCTGGGACTGGAAGTTGAAGTGTTGTAGCGGGTAGGGGTACTGGAAGCCTTGCAGCTCAGGGCCATAGGTGGCGGCGAAGGCCGGGGCGGCGCTGGCGGCCAGCAGGCCGGCGATGCAGAACGTACGAAGCGAGGGCATTGTCAGGTCTCCGAGAAGGGTGCCCGGATGCTGTTGCGAGGGGATTAAGCAGGGATTAACACCCATTGCAGGGTCAGCGCCGCCACCACGGCATAACGCAGGCCCTTGGCCAGGGTCACCAGCAGCAGAAACCGCCACAAGGGTTCACGCATCACCCCGGCCACCAGGGTCAGCGGGTCACCAATGATCGGCACCCAGCTGAGCAATAGCGTCCAATGGCCCCAGCGCTGGTAATGGTAACGGGCTGTGTCCAATTGCTTGTCGCTGACCGGAAACCAGCGGCGCTGCTTGAAACGCTCCACGCCACGGCCGAGCAGCCAGTTCACCACCGAACCCAGCACATTGCCCAGGGTCGCGATCCCCAGCAGCAGCCACAGGCTGTAATGCCCGCTGAGTAACAGGCCGACCAGCACGGCTTCCGATTGCAAAGGCAGCAAGGTCGCCGCGCCGAATGCGGCGAGAAACAGCCCCAGGTAACCCGCCAGCACCGGTCAGCGCGCCGGGTATTCGGCCACCACCACGTCTTTGCCGTCACGGGTCAGGCCGATGACCTGGTAGGCATCGCTCATGCCGTCCATCTCCATGCCCGGCGAGCCCATGGGCATACCGGGTGCGGCAATGCCCAACAGGTCGTCGCGCTTGCGCAACGCCAGTACTTGCTCGGCCGGCACATGGCCTTCGACAAACTTGCCGTCGATCACGGCGGTGTGGCACGAACCCAGGCGCGGGGCCACACCGAGGCGTTGCTTGACGGTGCTCATGTCGGTTTCAACGTGGTCGTTGACCTTGAAGCCGTTGCTTTGCAGATGGCTGATCCACTTCTTGCAGCAACCGCAATTGGCGTCGCGGTGCACGTCGATGGGGATCAAGTCGGCCGCCTGGGCGAAGGTGGCGGCGAACAGGGTTGAAAGCAGGGCCAGTCGCAATGGGCTTTTCATTGGCGGTCTCAGTGAATGCGGGGCGATAAGCCGCGCATTCTCCCTGCTTTTTTCAACGCGGCGCGACGGTAATGTTTCCAAATTATACGAAGGGCGGGTTTTCCAGCCGGTGCTTGAGCTGGTCGAGGGCGGTGGCCGACAGCTCGATCATGCGCTCGTGCAAGGTGGCCAGCTGCAATTCGGTTTCATAGGTCAACACCCGCTTGAACAGCGTGCCGCCGCGAAACGGTTGCAGGTAGTAATGAATCGAGCCATCGACGGCCAGGGAAGTGAACACGGTCTTGAACTCTCCGGGGCGTCGGGCGATCTGCACGCGGTAGCTCATGGGCACGCGTACGCCCAGCAGGTCGATCATTTCGGTAAAGCGCGTACCGGCGGGGAGCGAGCCGGTGGTGCCGGTGTCGGCACTGAGGGATGTGGGGTGCCATTCGTGCCAGCGATCCGGCTGGGTCACATAGTCGTAAACGGCATCGATGGGGGCCTGGATAAAGCGTTCCTGACTGATCCGCTCCAAGCGGATCGACTGCTCGACAGCGCGCATGGCACACCTCCTGTGTGGCGGGGCTTAACACTTGGAACTGTCAGAATAGTCCCACTCCCGCGCATTGCACGGGAGTGTCTCAATCATTTATCAGCGCACCTTGAATCGACCCATCAACGCAATCACCCGGCCATTGGCATCCAGCAGGCTTTGCGTATTGGTTTCGGTGGCGTGGCCGCTTTGCACCAGCTCGTCGACCATATGTCGGATCTGCACCATGCTGCGGTTGATCTCCTCGGTCACCGCGCTTTGCTGTTCGGCGGCCGTGGCGATCTGGGTGCTGAGGTTGTTGATATGGCTGACCGAGCCGGCCATTTCGTCCAGGCCGGTGTTGACCCGTGCCGTGGCATCCGCCGCCGATTGGCAGCTGGCCTGGGTGTTTTCCATGGCCGCCACCGACGAACTCACGCCAGTGGTCAGGCGCGCGAGCATCTCATTGATCTGCGAGGTGCTGGCCTGGGTGCGCGCGGCGAGGGCGCGGACTTCATCGGCAACCACCGCAAACCCGCGACCTTGCTCGCCGGCCCGCGCCGCTTCAATGGCGGCGTTGAGGGCCAGCAGGTTGGTCTGGCCGGCGATCGCGCCGATAACACCGAGGGTTTCGGTGATGCGCGCGGCGTCCTGGCGCATGTTTTCCACGGTGTGGGTGGCGCTGGCGACTTCGCCGATCAACGCGCTGACGCTGCTCGATGCTTCGCCCACCACCACGCGGGAACGGTCAGCGTGCTCGTTGGCGCGCTGGGTGAACGAGGCGGTTTCCGCCGCATTCTGCGCAACCGTGTCGGCGGTAGAGCTCATCTCGGTGATGGCCGTTACGGTCTGGTCGGTTTCCGAGGCGTGGCGTACCAGGATCTGGTTGGTGTGCGCCGAGGTTTTCTGCAACTGCTCAAGTCCCGTGGACATGGCGCCAGTGGCCAGGGTGACTTCGCCGATCATGTTTTGCAGGTAGACGATAAAGCGGTTGACCGAATGGCCGATCGCGCCCAATTCGTCTTCGGCGCGGATGGTGATGCGTCGCGTCAGGTCGGCGTCGCCGGCCGAGAGTGCGTCGATATTGGTTTTCAGCGACTTCATGCGCTGCACCAGTTGGCGAATCGCGTACACCGCCAGCAGTACCAGCAGCAACACCATGGGGATTTGCAGCAAGGCCAGGCTGCCGAGCACGTCGTCACGCTGGGCGGTGATCAACGAGGTGGGCAGGGCGGTCGCCAGGAACCACGGCGTGCCTTCGATCGGGCGCATGTAGAAGGTGCTGGCCACGCCCTGGTTGTCGAACTCGCTGCGCTGCAGGCCCTGGTCGCGGTGGGCGAGGGCTTTGCTGACCTGGGTGGCAAACGCCGAGGTGCCGGCCAGTTCGCTGATGTTCTTCAACACCACCGGGCTGCTCAAACGTGTGCTGTTGCTGATGATCTTGCCGTCGCCTTCGACGATCAGCATTTGCCCGCCGATGTCTTTTTCCTTGCTGGCCACCAGCTCGTTGAAGAAGCCCAGGGTCACGTCGATAGTGGCCACGCCGTAGGCGGCACCGTCGCGCTGGATCGCCATGGCGCAGTTGGTGCGCGGTTCCTGGCTGGCATCGTCCTTGTAGGCCGCGGCCCAGGCGCATTGCCCGCGCGGCGAGGCAAGGCCGCCCTTGTACCAGCTCTGGTCGTAGTAGTTGGGCGCGGGGTCGCTGTTCCAGAAGGTGTTCACCGCCAGCTTGCCCGAGGCATCGCGGTGCCAGAAGGTGCTGTGCTTATTGCGCCCCGGCGTGCGCTGGTTCGGCAGGGGCCAGATGCCGCCGCCAAAGACTTTCAGCTCGCCATACTGATCCACCAGGCCGGGCAAGACCTTATCGATGGCATCGCTGTCGAGCAGGGGAATGGTTTGGGTAATGCTGCGTTGCTGGGCCTGAACCTTGTTCAATTCGCCCTGGATCCTTTCGGCCACTTCGGCGACGCGGTTGAGCACTACCTGTTCTTCGGTATGGCGCAACGTGGGCGCGACCATTTGGCCGATACCAACGACGGTCAACACCATCAGCACCAGGACGAACAGCACCAGAAACAGGGTATAGCGGGCTTGGATGGAGCGCAGTGGGGGCATGGGGGTCGTCCTTACGAAGCGTTTATTATTCACGCGGCTTTGTTAGAGCTTCGTCGGGCTATCGGCTTGGTCTGTAGGAGCTTTAGGTACCATGGTGCAAGAAAATGGCGGCGCCGCTGAACGGCGCCCCCCCTTGTCAGATATCCAGCATCGCCATCACTTCCTTGGGGTAACGCAACCCGGCAGTGGCCTCGGCGGGAAAGATTGCTTCCAGTGCCGCCCGCTCGCTCGCGCTGAGGCTGACCGACAGCGCCGCGACGTTCTCTTCCAGGTACTTGCGCTGCTTGGTTCCGGGGATCGGGATGATGTAGTCGCCCTGGGCCAACACCCACGCCAGCGCCAGTTGGCCGGCGGTCACCCCCTTGTCGGCAGCGAGGCGCTGCACTTGCTCCACCAGTTGCAGGTTTTTCGCGAAGTTTTCGCCCTGGAAGCGTGGGCTGAAACGGCGGTAGTCATCGGCGCCAAAATCTTCAGGGCTTTGCAGCGCACCGGTGAGGAAGCCGCGCCCCAAGGGGCTGTAGGGCACAAAAGCGATGCCCAGCCGTAGGCAGGTGGCGAGGCAGCCGTTGCTTTCCTGGTCGCGGCTCCACAGCGAATATTCGCTTTGCAGGGCGCTGATGGGATGCACCTTGTGCGCCCGTTCCAGGGTGGCGGCGGAGGCTTCGCTGAGGCCCAGGTAACGCACCTTGCCTTGCTTGACCAGCTCGGCCATGGCGCCGACGGTTTCTTCGATGGCCACGTTCGGGTCAATGCGGTGCTGGTAGTACAAATCCAGGGTGTCGATTCCAAGGCGCTGGAGGGTGCCGTCGATGGCGTTGCGAATGTACTCCGGGCGCCCGTTCACGCCGCGCAGGGCCGGGTTGGCGGGGTCGCGCACGATGCCGAATTTACTCGCCAGGAACACCTGGTCACGCTTGCCGGCGATGGCCTTGCCGATCAGTTGTTCATTGGTGTGGGGGCCGTACATGTCGGCGGTGTCGAGAAAGTTCACGCCCAGCTCCAGGGCGCGGTGCAGCGTAGCCACGGCCTCGGTGGTGTCGGTGCCCGGGGTGTAGAAATCGGTCATGCCCATGCAGCCGAGGCCGATGGCGGAAACCTGCGGGCCGTTTTTGCCCAATTGACGAGTGTGCATGGGGTCAGCTCCTGTTGGATGAAGGCGCTATTGTTACCCTCGACAAAAGCGCGATAAACCGGCTAAAAGTGCTTTCACTATTCGTAATATCTAAATAATCCATGAGGAGCCGGCCCTTGGACCGTTTCAACGCCATGCGTGTGTTTACCCGGATCGTCGAGTTGGGCGGGTTTGCCAAGGCGGCCGACAGCCTGCAACTGCCACGCGCGTCGGTGACTGTAGTGATCAAACAACTGGAAGCACACCTGGGTGTGCAGTTGTTGCAGCGCACCACGCGCCAGGTCAGTCCTACCCTGGATGGCGCCGCGTACTACCAGCGCTGCGTGCAGTTGCTCACGGACCTGGAGGAAACCGAGGCAGTATTTTCGACCCAGCGCCAGAACCCGCGCGGCACGTTGAGTATTGATATGCCGGCGGGCATCGGGCGTTACCTGGTGATTCCAGCCTTGCCGGCGTTCACCGCGCGTTACCCGCACATCCAGCTGGAAATCGGCCTCAACGACCGCCCGGTCGACCTCATTCGCGAAGGTGTGGATTGCGTGCTGCGCGGCGGCCTGGCGCTCGACGAATCACTGGTGGCGCGGCCGCTGGTGATGATGGACCAAATCACCCTGGCCAGCCCGGGCTACCTCGAACGCATGGGCGTACCCCAAACGCTGGAGGACTTGGCCAGCCACCAGATGGTCGAGTATGTGTCGAGCACCAGCGGTAAACGCTTCGGCCTGGAATTTGAACTGAGCAACGAGCTGCGCACGATCAACCTGCCCAAAGTGGTAGCGGTCAACAGTGCCGACGGCTACTTCTGTGCCTGCGAGGCCGGCTACGGGCTGATCCAGGCGCCGTACTACCACGCGATGGCCAGATTGGCTCAGGGCACGCTGGTGGAAGTGCTGCCCCAAATGGCCGTACCGAAAATGGCCCTGACCGCGCTGTATCCGCCGCATCGCCAGTTGTCGCAAAGGGTGCGGGTGTTTGTGGATTGGCTGGTCGAGCTGTGCGCCCAACCCGGCACCGGGCTGCAACGCTAGCCCTGCGCCTTGCGATACGCCCCCGGTTGCTGCCCGGTCACCTTGTGAAACGCGCGGGTAAACGCCGCCACCGATTGATAGCCCACCGCCAGCGCCACGTCCGCCACGGTTTGGTCTTCCTTGAACAACTGGCAGGCGTGGCGCATGCGCATCATCAGCAACACCTGCCCTGGCGACTGCCCGCACAGTTCATTGAAGCGCTTGAAAAACGCCGAGCGCGACAGCCCGGTGCAGGCCGCCATGCTTTCCAGGGTCCAGGCCTCGGCCGGGTGGGCGATCAATTGTTCCAGCAGATTGGCAAACGCCGGTTGCCGACCCAGCGCGGCCAGGCCGCCGAGCTCGGTGTTATCCAGCACCTGCTGGCGCAATACATACAGAAACAGCAGGTGGCACAGTCGTTCCAGCAGGGCCGAAGAGGGCGCCGGCGTGCGCTCGCATTCCTGCAGGATCAGCTCGAACAGGTTGCGCGCGGCGATCAGCGACGGGTCGCCTGCGCGCAGGATGATCCACGCGGGGAGGGTATCGACAATCATCGCCGACAGGCCGGACTGGAAGTGAAAGAACCCGCAGACCAGCCCCACGCCGTCATTGGCGCTGCTGTCGAGGGGCAGCATTGGGCGACGCGGGCATTCCTGCGCGCCGGCTGCCGTGGCTGCGCCGGACAGGCGATATTCAAGGTCACGCAACAGGAATACCGCGTCGCCTTCATTCAGCTGCACGGGCGTCGGTTCGCCGTCGATATGCAGCCAGCACTGGCCTTGCACAATCAGGTGGAAACTTGCGCGGGCCAGGCCGTGGGTGCTGGCGTGCCAGTCACCGCAGTAGCGGCCGACATGAAACAGGCTGGTGTTGAGTTCGAGGCTGTCTAATAACCAATCGACAAGTGCACTGGACGAATTCATCTAATGGAAAGACTCAAGAGCAAGTAATCGCTACTTTAGACTATTGAGGGGTTTTTTTATAACCAACAGACTGAGTACACGAACTCATGAGGAAATCCTGACATGTCCCGTGTACCGCTGCTCACCCCCGAAACCGCGCCGGATGCCGCCAAACCCTTGCTGGAAAACGCGCTGAAAGCCTCGGGTTTCATCCCTAACCTGCTCGCCGTGCTGGCCAATGCGCCTGCCGCGCTGGAAACCTACATCACCGTGTCCGGCCTGAATGCCAAGGCCGAGCTGAGCCTGGCCGACCGCGAAGTGGTACAGCTGATTGCCGCCACCACCCACGGTTGCGATTTCTGTGTCGCCGGCCACACCGCCGTGGCGCGTAACAAGGCCAAGTTGCCCGAAGACGTCATCGACGCACTGCGCCAGCGCGGCGAATTGCCTAACGCCCGCTATGAGACACTCGCCGCGTTCACCCGTGAAGTGATCGCCACTCGCGGTGATGTCAGCGACGCAGGCTACGACGCGTTCCGCGCCGCCGGGTACTCCGAAGGCCATGCTTTGGAGGTTATATTGGGCGTCAGCCTGGCCACCCTGTGTAACTTCGCTAACGTGTTTGCCCGTACTCCGCTGAACCCGGAACTGGCGCAATACCGTTGGGAAAAACCGGCAAGCTGAATCGGCGTTGGTCCCTCTGCTGTAACAAGGAGAAACATGAATGCTTGACCCACTCTTGAGCCGTTGGCTCGATGTTCAAGCGCAGGCCCTGGACGTGGGCAGTTGCGATCCACAGGAAGTGCTGCCACGGCTGGCAGAAGCCAATGTATTGCGTATCGGCGTACCCAAACACTTGGGTGGTCTGGGCGGTGATGTCGGCGGTGCGGTGGAAGCCATCGCCAACGTCGCCAGCCATTCTCTGGCAGCAGCGTTTGTGTGCTGGGGCCAGCGGTCGTTTATCGAGTATTTGCTGCAAAGCCCGAATGAGCGGCTGCGCGAGCAACTGTTGCCGGACCTGCTCAGCGGCAAGCTGGCCGGGGCGACCGGGTTGTCGAATGCGATGAAGTTTTTGTCGGGCATCGAGACGCTGCAAATCAGCGCCGAGCCCAACGACCACGGCTGGACCCTCAACGGCAAGCTGCATTGGGTCACCAACCTGCGCAAGAACGGCTTTGTCGCCGCCGCGGCCATCGAGCATGCGGGCGGTGGCGCGCCGTTTATCCTGGCGATTCCGGATTCGGTGGCCGGCCTGCAACGTTCGCGGGACCTGGAGTTGCTGGGGCTGCAATCGAGCAACACCGCCGCGTTGGGCCTGGAAGGCGTGGAGTTGAGCCGCGACTGGTTGCTGCATGAGGATGCGCGCAAGTTTCTGCCGGCGGTACGCCCGGCGTTCCTGGGGTTGCAGTGCGGTATGTCGATTGGTTTGGCCCGTCGTTCGCTGGCGGAAGTCGCCCACCATTTGGGCGCCAGCCGCACCGTGTTGCGCGACGAATTGGAAGCGTTGCGCGTGACCCTCGATCATCTGGTCACCGAACTGAAGAACGGCCTGCTGGCCGGTCGTTTCGCTGCCGAGCCGGTGCCGTTGTTCAAACTGCGCATCGCCCTCGCGGAAACCGCCGCCAGCGCCGTGCAACTGGAGTTGCAGGCCAGTGGCGGCAAGGCTTATCTCACGGCCCACGGCAGCGGGTTTGCGCGCCGCTGGCGGGAGTCGGCGTTTGTGCCGATCGTGACCCCAAGCCTGGTGCAACTGCGCACCGAGTTACAGCGCCAGGCCAACCTATGACTCAGGCCGTATTAAGCGCCCAGGGGATTTGCCTGGGGTATGCGAGTGGCCCGGTGTTACAGGGTTTTGACCTGCAGTTGCAGCCCGGTGAAGTGGTGTCGATCCTCGGCCCCAGTGGCGTCGGCAAGTCCAGCCTGTTGCGTGTGCTCGCCGGGTTGCAGGCACCTCAGGGCGGCAGTGTGCAGGTATTGGGCGAACCGTTGAATGGCCCGCACCCACGGGTGGCCGTGGCGTTTCAAGACCCGAGCCTGTTGCCCTGGCTGAGCCTGGAAAAAAACGTCGCCTTCGGCCTGGATTTCGCCCGTCAGCCGAACTTGAGTGGCGATGAGCGCCGCCAGCGCGTCGACCACGCCATTGCTGCGGTCGGCCTGGAACATGCGCGTGTGCAGTTTCCGGCGCAGTTGTCTGGCGGCATGGCCCAGCGCACCGCGTTGGCCCGCTGCCTGGCGCGCCAGCCTCAGGTGTTGTTGCTGGATGAACCCTTTGGTGCGCTGGACGAAGTGACCCGCGCCGACATGCAGCACCTGTTGCTCAAGGTCAACCGCGAGCAGGGCTCGGCGGCGGTGTTGATTACCCATGACATCGACGAAGCGCTGCTGCTGTCCGATCGCATCCTGCTGCTGGGCAACCGCCCGGCGCGGACCTTGGGCGAATGGCACATCGACCTGCCGCAACCGCGCGACGAACAGGTGGAAGCCATCGGCGCGCTGCGCATCGAGATTCTTAAAACCTTACGGCAGGCGAGCCGCCCTCAACCCAACCCTTTAGACCTGCCGGAGCCCAGCCATGTGCATGGATGACCTGACCCACTCGCGCCGTGATTTTCTCAAACTGTCCGCCGTACTCAGCGCAGCCGGCGCCTTGCCGCTGCTGAGCAGCCTGCAGGCGCGGGCCGCCAGCGAACCGGACGCGCCGGTACGCATCGGCTACTTGCCGATCACCGACGCCACGCCGTTGCTGGTGGCGCATAACAATGGCCTGTTCGAAGCCGAAGGCATCAAGGCCGAACGCCCGGTGCTGCTGCGCAGCTGGGCCCAGGTAATCGAGGCGTTTATCTCGGGTCAGGTCAACGTGATTCACCTGCTGTCGCCCATGACCGTGTGGGCGCGTTATGGCAGCCAGGTGCCGGCCAAGGTGGTGGCGTGGAACCACGTCGGCGGCTCTGGCCTGACCGTGGCCCCGGGGATTACCGATGTGAAGCAACTGGGCGGCAAGTCGGTGGCGATTCCGTTCTGGTATTCGATCCATAACGTGGTGGTTCAGCAGCTGTTCCGCGACAACGGCCTGACGCCGGTGGCGCGTGCGGCAGGCAGTGCGATTGCGGCCAATGAAGTCAACCTGATCGTGTTGCCGCCCTCGGACATGCCGCCGGCCCTGGCCAGCCAGCGCATCGGCGGCTATATCGTCGCCGAGCCGTTCAATGCCCTGGCGGAGAACCTCAAGGTCGGCCGTGTGCAGCGCTTTACCGGCGACGTGTGGCGCAACCATGCGTGCTGCGTGGTGTTCATGCATGAACACGACCTCACCAACCGCCCGGAGTGGTCGCAAAAGGTAGTGAACGCCATCGTCAAGGCCCAGGTCTGGACCCGCGACAACCGCGAAGAGGCGGTGAAGCTGCTGTCCAAGGACGGCCCCAACCGCTACACCCCGCATGCCGAACCGGTGTTGAGCAAAGTCCTTGCGCCTGCCGCGGGCGACCGCGCCGCCTACCTGGCCGATGGCGCGATCCAGCATGCCAATTGGGACGAGCACCGCATCGACTTCCAGCCGTACCCATTCCCCAGCTACACCGAGGAACTGGTGCGCCGCCTCAAAGACACGCTGATCGAGGGCGACAAGAAATTCCTCGCCGACCTCGACCCAGCCTTCGTGGCCAAGGACCTGGTGGACGACCGCTTTGTGCGCAACGCCATCGAGGCCGTGGGCGGGATGAAAACCTTCGGCTTGCCCGACGGCTTTGAGCGGACCGAGGAGATTGGCGTTTGAATAACCGCAGACTCCCGGGCTGGTTGCTTGGGTTGAGTGGCTTGGCCGGCTTGCTGTTGCTCTGGTGGCTGGGGGTGAAAGTGTTTGGCGTGGCGGGCGGTTTGTCGGCGCGGTTTTCGCTTGAGGCTACCTTCGCCAGCCTGTGGGAATTGCTTGGGCGCGGTGAGCTGTATGTGCATATCGCCGTGAGCCTCAAGCGCATCTTCGTCGGGCTGTTCCTGGCGTTGTTGGTGGGTGTGCCGCTGGGGCTGCTGGTGGGCAGTTCGCGCAACCTGGAGGCGGCGACCACGCCGGCGTTCCAGTTTTTGCGGATGATCTCGCCGCTGTCCTGGATGCCCATCGTGGTGATGCTGATGGGGGTAGGGGACCAGCCGATCTACTTCCTGCTGGCGTTTGCGGCGGTGTGGCCGATCATGCTCAACACCGCGGCCGGCGTGCGTCAGCTCGACCCGCGCTGGCTGCAGTTGAGTCAGAGCCTGAGTGCTACGCGCTGGGAGACGTTGCGGCGGGTGATCATCCCCGGGGTGGTCGGCCACGTGTTGACCGGCGTGCGCCTGGCGATCGGCATTTTGTGGATCGTGCTGGTGCCGTGCGAGATGCTCGGGGTCAGCGCCGGGCTTGGGTATTACATCCTCGACACCCGTGACCGGCTGGCCTATTCGGAGCTGATGGCGATGGTATTGCTGATCGGCTTGCTGGGCTTTGCCCTGGATGCGTTTGCGCGCTGGTTGCATCAGCGCTGGGTGCATGCCGGCTGATTGACCTGCCAAAGTGGGCCGGCGCCTGTAATATGTGCGCCTGTCGACCACGCAGTGGCTACATTTTTCAGCTTCAGGAATCCGTCATGACCCAAAAGCAACGTTTGAAATACTCGATTCTGATCGCCCTGGCCGTTCTGGCGACGATGTTTGGCCTGTCCTACCTGCAGAACATCGGGGCTATCAGTGAGAAGACGTTCCAGACCATCGCCATTGCCGTCGCAGTGGTTGTGGTGGTGATCAACGGCATCATGCGTCGCAAGGTCAAGCTCTAAGCTCAGGCCTTGCCTTCGAGTACCTTCGCAGCCTCTTCATGGAGGCTGTAGCTTTTATCCGCGTTGAGGGTGATGACGCCCTCGCTGCACAGGCGCTTGAGCACCTCGCGCACACTCAGGAACGACAGCGGTATGCCCAGCTCGAGCAAATGGCTGTGCACGCCGCGAACCCCGAGGGTGCGCTGGTTGTCGGCGGCCGTGAGCAGGGCGTCGATGACCTTCAGCCGAATCAGGCTGGTGCGCAAGCCAAAACACTTGAGCAAATGCCGAATACGCTGGTTGCCTTGCTGTTCCGGCGCTTTGCCGAACGTTTGTGCGCCGCTGCCGAAACTGGCATCGGCGGCCGGTGAATGTCCATCCGTGGGCACTTGCGGGTTGTACATGCAAAAAACTCCTTATCAGAGCCTGATCAGGAAAATGAGCGCTCTTAGTTAATAAGACGAACGAGCGAGCAAAATCATGAAGTTTTCGATGTAGAAATTTCGTCAGTATCGGTTTTGTCACATCTGTGCTGCCCTGAATAAACATTTACCCAGGCTAAATTTTTCCCGGTTTTTTGCGTCTTTACGGTGGGGTAGCTGCCCCAGGTGAGGGTGTTCAATTTGACTGTGGAGTCTGCGTGATTATTTCCAACGGGTTGTCCAGGGTATGCGTGGCGGGATTGTTGCTGGGGTTGAGCCTGGCCGCTTCGGCGCGGGAGCAGGTGGCGCAGGCGTCGGCGGATATCCGTCGGACCAGTTTTGGCGTGCCGCATATTCGCGCCAATGATGAGCGCGGCCTGGGCTTCGGCATCGGTTACGCGTACGCCCAGGACAACCTGTGCCTGCTGGCCAATGAAGTGGTGACGGTGAATGGCGAGCGCGCCAGATTTTTTGGCCCCGACCAGTCGACGTTGGAAGAACGCAACAACCTGGCCAGTGACATTTTCTTCACCTGGCTGAATACCCCCGACGCCGTGGCCGCATTCTGGAAAACCCAAAGCCCCGAGATCCAGCAGCGCATCGAAGGCTATGTCGCCGGCTACAACCGCTACCTGAAAGAGCAGGGCGCTCCGGCCCAGTGCCAGGCCACCTGGGTAAGGCCGCTGGTGAAAGAAGACCTGGTCAAACTCACCCGCAGGCTGTTGGTGGAAGGCGGTGTCGGCCAGTTCGCCGAAGCCCTGGTGGGTGCAACGCCGCCACAGGCCACCGCGAGTGTGCAGCCCAACGCCAGGGCCTTTGCCCTGGCCACCGCCAACCAACAGCGCTTCAGCCTGGATCGCGGCAGCAACGCGGTGGCGGTGGGGCGTGATCGCTCGTTCAACGGGCGTGGCATGCTGTTGGCCAACCCGCATTTCCCGTGGGTGGGCGGCATGCGTTTTTATGAGATGCACCTGACCATCCCCGGCCAGCTGGACGTGATGGGCGCCGCGTTACCGGGCCTGCCGGTGGTCAATATCGGCTTCAACCAGCATGTGGCCTGGACCCATACGGTCGATACGTCCAAGCACTTCACCCTGTACCGCCTGACGCTGGACCCCAAGGATTCCACGCGCTACATGCTCGACGGCAAGTCCATTGCCATGGATAAAACCTCGGTGACCGTGCAGGTCAAGCAAGCTGACGGCAGCACCCAGCCCGTGACCCATCCGGTGTACAGCTCGCAATTCGGCCCCGTGGTGCAATGGCCCGGCAAGCTGGATTGGGACAGCCACTACGCCTTCAGCCTGCGCGACGCGAACCTCGGCAACGACCGCGTGTTGCAACAATGGTATGCAATGAACCGCGCCGGCAGCCTCAAGGAGCTGCAAACCTCGGTGCACACCCTGCAAGGCATCCCGTGGGTCAACACCCTGGCCGCCGACGACCAGGGCCAGAGCCTGTACATGAACCTGTCGGTGGTGCCCAACGTGAGCGCGGCCAAACTGGCGCAATGCAGTGACCCGCGCGCCGGCCTGCAAATGATCATGCTCGACGGCGCCCACAGCGCCTGCGCCTGGGACGTCAACCCGCGTGCGGCCCAGCCCGGCATCTTCGCGGCCGACCAGTTGCCGCAACTGCAGCGCAGCGACTACGTGCAGCACTCCAACGACTCGGCCTGGCTGGCCAACCCCAAGGCGCCGCTGGTGGGCTTCTCGCCAGTGATCAGCCAGGACCACATCGGCCTCGGCCCCCGCGCGCGCTTCGCCGTGCAGCGCCTGCAATCCCTGGAAAAACAACCGATCAGCGTCGCCGACCTGCAAAACATGGTGATGGACAACGAGGTGTACCTCGCCGGCCTGGTCATGCCCGACCTGCTGGACTTCTGCGCCAGCCACCTCGGCACCGACGCCAGCGCCCTGCAGCCGCTGTGCACCAGCCTGAAAAACTGGGACCGGCACGCCAACCTGAACAGCGGTGTGGGCCTGGTGCACTTCATCAACCTGGTCGAACACCTGCAGCAAATCCCCGACGCCTGGCGCGTCGCCTTCGACCCGACCCAGCCGCTGACCACGCCACGCGGCCTGGCCATCGACCGCGCACCCGTGGCCAAAGCCTTGCGCGAAGCCATGCTGGCCTCCACGGCTGACGTCTCCAAGCTGGGTCTGAACCCGGACAGCCAATGGGGCGCCGTTCAAGTCTCCGGCCAAACCCCGATCCACGGCGGCCCGCAGGCACTGGGGATCTACAACGCCATGCAAACCGTGCCCCGCGCCGACGGCAAGCGCGAAGTGGTCAGCGGCACCAGCTACCTGCAAATCGTCAGCTTCGACGACAAGGGCCCCCAGGCCCTGGGAGTGCTCGCGTTCTCCGAGTCCAGCAACCCTGCCTCCCCATACGCCAAGGACCAAACCCAAGCCTTCTCCGAGAAAAAACTGCGCCCACTGCCGTTTACCGAAGCCCAGATCAAGGCTGACCCGCACTACCAGCAACAGCGCATCAAGGAGTAGGGCACGCACGCAACCCCTTGATGCCAATGCGAAATATTTTTGAAATCAAGGGGTTGCAGGTAAAAGCAAATGAGTACATAATGGCGCCCATCGAACGCAACGAAGCATTAAAAACTTCAATGTATTCAATGAGTTAGGGTAGAGGCAGGGTTCTATAGCCCACTCAAGTTTTTATGCGGTGAGTGTCAGCAGTTTAGACATTGATCGTTTGAGGCCGAGTAGCAAAATGGTTATGCAGCGGATTGCAAATCCGCCTACGCCGGTTCGATTCCGACCTCGGCCTCCACTCTTGAAAACCCCGTAGATTAACGTCTACGGGGTTTTTTATTGGCTGCTGTTTATGAACTGCAGGGCTGAGCTACGTCCGTGTGGCTAAACATGCCTCTGCTATTTGTCTCAGCGCTCTGAACTGTCGGTTTCCCGACTGTTTTTGTTTTTAAGACTCTTCGCAGCGATGTCTACACCGCTTCATGCCGGATGATGCGTTGCTGCTTTACTTCGTCGGAGTACGCCTCAAGCTTCTGTTGCTGAGCGGTCAGCAGCGCACACACCTTAACCAGCGTCGCCACTTCATCAGGCGTCTTCCCACTCGCGGCCATGGCCGTCAGCTCAACCACCGACCACCCAAGCATCGCCGCCGCATCTTCCATATCATAAAACAGCTCCTGCTGAGCGGTTCTGGGCCCATCCAAATCATGTATCAATGCATTCACCCCAATATCCTTGAACAACTGTGCGTTTCCCGAGATCAGTTGAGGTTGTACCGTCAACCTTACAAACCCTACCAACAGGTTACACGATAGCCGTGACGCCCTTCATTTGGCGCTGTCATAACCTGCGAGAAGTTAATCTCGTCAAGTAAGAGAGTGTAGTCATGAAGTTGAATTACCTAACCAAGGCAGCCGTGGTTGTCGCGCTGTTGTCGACCTTGTCCGGCTGCTGGATGTTTATGCCACCGGGCGGCGGCGGTGGCGGTGGGCATGGTGGTGGCCACGGTCAGGGCGGTGGTCCTGGCGGCGGTGGCGGCCCGCGCTGACAGATCGGCAATGGAGGCAAACCCTGCAGCAGGGCTTGCCTCTTTTTTTGCCCGCCAGACTTAGAAATTATCCGTTGTGCGGGTCGACGAAAAGCTCGCGGTCGTCTGGCTGCTGTTGTTCACCGACGTGGTGGTGAAACTGAATGAGGTGGTGCTGGCACTCACAAACGTTTGCCTGGCTGCCGACTGGCTGCGCCGCACAATCGTGCGCGCCTGATTCAGTGCATCGATCACCAGACCGAGTGTGGTGTCGCCGTCCATGTAGCTGGCGAGCAAACGCTCAAAGTCGGTGGACAGGTCAAAGTAGATATCGCTGCCGCTGAACCCGCCGTTGCGCAGTTTGCGTTGCAGCTCCTTGGCGCGCGCGTAGCGGGTGTGCAGTTCCTCCAGATCGTGCTGCAGGCCGGCCTTGTCGGCGTCCATTTTGCGCAGGCGCGCGTGCAGGCCTTGCAGTTGCTCGACGATGCGATCATCGGCGTCGTCCGGGGTTTGGCCGGCCAGGTCGATGAGCTGGCCGATGCTCTGCGTCTTCAGTTGTTCGGTGAGCAGTTCGCGCGCACGCAGGTAGTGCGGGTCCTGGTTGAGCGCGAAGGCGGCCAGTTGTTGCTGGACCGCATTGGCGCGCCCCTTGGCGTCGTTGACCTGGGTTTCGCGGGCGCCGACCTCGCCCAGCAAGGCGCTGAGGCCCAATTGCTCGCGGGCCTGTTCAAGCTGGGTATCGATACTGGCGCTCAGTGTTTCAATCAGCGTCCCACGAGCCAGCTGCATGGCCTCGTTGCGCTCACCCATAGCGATCAGGCTGAGTTCGTTTTTGCGGTTGGCGGTGTAGTTCACCTTTCGCGCCAGCCACGTGTCCATCGCCCGGTTGATGCGCTTGCGACGATATTGCTCGGTACCGAAGGCATGGCTGCGTAGGTAGCAGTAAAGCGGGTTGACGTCGAACGTGGGGCGCTTTTGCGCGCATTCCTGGCGCAGTTCTTCATAGCCGCTGACGTGCTCGCGATGGGCCGCCTGGGCCTGGTCGAGCTGCTCGACGCGCTGGGCGTAGTCGGGGTCTTGCTCGAGGGTTTCGCGGGCTTGTTGGTCGATGCCATCGATGCGTGCGTGCAGGTTTTGCTTGTCGGCCAGTGTGTGGGCCACAGCCTGCTCTGCGCTTTGCAGTTGCTGGCGCAGCAGTTCCTGGGCGTGTTGGCGGTCTTGCAGGGTGCGGACTACTTCGGCGTCCTGGGCGGCCCCGTGTTGCAAGTGCAGGGCGGCGATGCTGCCCAGGCGGGCGAATATGTCTTGCTCCAGGGCCAGTTGTTGCCAGGACAGGTCGGACAGTTCCTGTTCGGTCGTACGCTTGCTCAACTCGACATTGCGTGAATTGCGCTCGGCGATGCTGTTCAGGGTATCGGGGGTCATGGCTGCGCGCCCTGGATAATCACCCGTGCGCATTGCACCATCAGTGCAGCGACGGCCAACAATTGCACGGCGCGAATCACCCAGCTGCGTTTGAGCAGCACCTTGCTCCACAACCGCTCGAAAGGCCCCAGCGGCAGCGCTTCAAACACCAGGCGGCTGGCAAAGAACTCGCGCACGCCCTGGTCGATCAGTGCATCGCTGAACTGAATGCCGTTGCTCTGGTAATACTCGCGAATGCGCGCCGCCACTTCAGCGCGGCGTTGCGGCAGGCTCAAGTGCTCATCCACTTCCTGCTGCTGGTGGCGCAATTGGTCCACCCGCGCCATCGCCCCGAGTTGCTCGGAAAGTCGTACGTCGCTCATCAGGCCGCCTTGCTCAGCAGGGCGGCGAATGTGCGCTTGGACTCCTCGACAGCGTCTGCGATATCCCGCGAGGCGTTGCTCGATTCGGCGCGGTAGGTTTCGGTCAGACTATGCATATCGGTCTGGAAGCTCAGGGTGGCATCGGCCAGTGCACGCACCGAATCAACCTTGATGGTCGAGCCATAGCTGGCCTTGACCGCCGCTTCCAACTGTTGGTTACCGGTGGTGCCCAGCGCTTCGAGGCCTTGGCTGATACCGTCGGTGGTGGCGTTGAGCGTGTTGGTCGCTTCGGCCAGGCCGCTGTTGCTGGTGAAGGACACGGCGAGGCCGGTGAGCACCACTTCATTGGTGGAGAAGAACGACACCATGCGCTGGTACTGGCGCTCCTTGATTACGTGCACCTGGTTGATGCGTGCGAACACCATCTCGGCGGTGTTGTAGCCGACCTTGAGGTCGTCGGCGATGTCCTTGGCGATCTGGTAGCGCTTGTCTTCGTTTTGCAGGGCGCGCACGGCCTCGTCACGTTGCAGTTCCAGGGCTGAACGCCGGGCCGGCTCCAGGCCGTCGGCCGCCGCGACCTGGGCGCTGGCATCGCTGACGGCTTGGGTGCGCTGCGCCAGTGCGTCGCCGGCCAGGGCCAGCACGTGCTGGGCGTCGACTTCGGCGGCTTTCATGGCCATGCGAAAGTCCATGTAGGCTTCCAGGATCACGTTTTCCCGGGAGATCTGGTCATTGGCCGACTTGCATACCTGCAGGTAATTCTCGCGAATATCGTTGAAGCGGCTGGGGATCGAGCCGCGGCGCAGGTTCATCCAGCTCAGTTTGAGCTTCTCCACAGTGTCCAGGCGCCCATCGTCCATCCAGCCGGCCATGGCGGCGGCGTCTTCGCGGATCGAGGTAAAGCTCTGGGTGATGTCCATGAAGCGCGCAGAAATATCCATGCCTTCGATCTGCTCGCGCACCATGCTGTTGAATGCGGTGGATTGCTGCAACACGGCGGCGATCGCGGTGACTTTTTGCAGGTCGTACTGGGCCACGCGGTCGAGCAAGACCAATACGGGGGCGTCCTGGACAGGTTGCAGCAGGTTGATGCCGAGGGTGCGCAGACCGGTCATGGCCCGTTCCAGGTAGTTGCTCATCGTGTGTCCTTTCGTGATGTGTGCGGTACAAGCGGGGAGGGCAAGTATACCGATCACAGAAGGCAAACCAATGGCACTTTGCTGCAGGCAAAGAAAAGCCCGCGTGGGGAGCGCGGGCTAAAGGGATGTTCATTAGGAGCTGGATTCAACATAGGCCTGTGACTGTGAAAGGCTTGTGAAAAGGATGTAGGGGTTTTCTTAAGGTTTTCAGTGCGGGCTCAACGACCAAAGTGTATTCCTCGATCCGTGCCTAGCTGTACGGGGCGTTGCGGCGCATATCCCTTTACTGTCCCAGGCCTGCCACCCCGCTTGGATGCCGCACCATGGTCATGTCTACCAGCTTGCTTTCCGCTTTTGTGCTGTTCGCCTTTGTCTCCTCGATTACACCAGGTCCCAATAACACCATGCTCCTGGCCTCGGGGGTGAACTTCGGCTTTCGTCGCTCGATGCCCCATGCCTTGGGGATCAGCATCGGTTTCATGCTGTTGGTGATTTGCGTTGGGCTGGGGCTGGGCGAGGTGTTCAAGGTCTTCCCATGGGCCTACACGCTGTTGCGCTATGTGGGCGCGGCGTACCTGCTGTACCTGGCGTGGAAGATCGCGAACGCGGGCGGCATGTCCGATAGCAGCGATGAACACGCCAAGCCCATGACCTTCCTCGGCGCAGCCGCGTTCCAGTGGGTCAACCCCAAGGCCTGGATCATGGCGTTGGGCGCCATCACCACCTATACGCCGGCCGAGGGTTATGTCACCAATGTGCTGGTGATTGCGCTGGTGTTCGCCGTGGTCAACCTGCCGAGCGTGTGCGTGTGGGTCGGCTGTGGCAGCGGCTTGCGCACGGTATTGCGCGAGCCGCGCTGGCTGCGGCTGTTCAACTGGTCAATGGCCGGGCTGCTGGTGCTGTCGCTGTACCCGATGTTGTTTGCCAGCTGAGGATTAGACCGGTGAGATGGTCGCCAGCAGGCCGATGCCGATGGTCAGTACCAGAAAACCGAACAGGAAAAGTGCCATCTTGGTCATGAGGCCTCCGAAGGGAAGGGAATGGAATTGGCGCCATTGTCCGCCCTGGCGGTATTTCGGTACAGATTCAGATAACAAAGAAAAAACCGTATCAGATGGGCCCGCCGCCGATCTGCTGCGGGCTTTTGCCGGGAGCGGTTTTATCCAGATCAGTGCTTGAGACAGCCGCTACATTTCCCCCTAAGATGGCGCCCATTGCATCTATAAAAAAAGTGGGCCAACCCTCGATGGAAAGACGTCAATTCAGCGGTGGCATGAAAGGCAAGAACCTGCGCTACCTCAACGAAACCGCCCAGCCGGCGTCGGTCACCCGCGTCGGCTTCCTGCTGCTCGAGCATTTCTCCCTGCCGGCCTTCACCCAGACGCTCGACACCTTCGTCACCGCCAACCTGTTGCGCCCTGATCTGTTCGCCGCGCGCACCTTCGGCTGCGGCGACGGCGAAGTCATCAGTGACCTGGGCCTGGTGATCCGCCCCGACGCGCGCCTCGACATGGCCGCTCTGCACGAGCTGGAACTGCTGGTGATCTGCGGCGGGTTCCGCACCGAACTCAAGGCCGGTGAAGCCTTTATTCAGTTGCTGCGCAGCGCCGCCGAGCAGGGCGTAAGCCTGGCCGGGTTGTGGAATGGCGCCTGGTTTCTCGGGCGTGCCGGGCTGTTGCAGGACTATCGCTGCGCCATCCACCCGGAGCATCGTCCGGCGCTGGCCGAAGTGTCCAAGGCCACCCACGTCACCAGCGAGCCCTACGTGATCGACCGCGACCGCCTCACCGCTTCGAGCCCCTCCGGCGCCTTCCATATGGCCCTGGACTGGATCAAAAACCTGCACGACAAAGCCCTGGTCGAAGGCATCGAAGACATCCTCGCCTTTGAAGAATCGCGCTACCGGCGCATCAAGCCCACCGAAAATATCAGTGTCAGCGCACCGCTGCGTGAAGTGGTGAAGCTGATGGACGCCAACCTCGAAGAACCGCTGGAACTCGACCAACTGGCGGTCTACGCCGGCCGCTCGCGGCGCCAGTTGGAGCGCCTGTTCAAGGAGCAACTGGGCACCACGCCGCAACGCTATTACATGGACTTGCGCGTGACCGAAGCTCGGCGGCTGTTGCAGCACACCGAGCTGTCACAGGTGGAGGTACTGGTGGCCTGCGGGTTTGTGTCGCCGAGCCATTTCAGCAAGTGTTACAGCTCGTATTTCGGCTACCGGCCTTCGAAAGAGAAGCGGCTGGTCAAATAGCCGCGAGGGTTAAAAACGCGCCAGTCGGTAGGCGTGCAGACTCGGCAAAGCCGGGTCGCCAGTGCCGGTTGCAGCCAGGTGCCCGACCATCTCCGCCGTCACCGCCGCCTGGGTCAGCCCCAAATGCTGGTGCCCGAACGCCAGCAACACCTTGCCCTCGCACACCCGGTCGATAATCGGCAGCGAGTCCGGCAACGACGGCCGAAAGCCCATCCAGGGCGTTGCGTCCTGCGCGCTCAGGTCATCACGGAACAAGCCCTGGCTCAAGCGATGCAACTGCCAGGCGCGGTCCATGTTCGCCGGGCGGTCGAGGCCGGCGAATTCCACCGTGCCGGCCAGGCGCAGGCCGCCGGCCATGGGGGTCATGATGAATTTGCGCTCCAGGGACGTCACCGCGAACGGCAGGCGCTGCGGTTCATGGGGCAGCATCAGGTGGTAGCCGCGCTCCGTGTCCAGCGGGACTTTGTTGCCGGTCAGCGCAGCAGTGAGTTTGGCCGAGTGCGCGCCGCAGGCGATCAATACCTGATTGGCGGCGAACAACCCCTGATCGGTCACAAGCGTCACGCCCTGGTCACCCACCCGTGCATCCAGGACCTGGCGCTGCAGAAATTGCACGCCACTGGCCTTGGCCGCCGCCGCCACTTCGCATAGTGCCTGGTACGGGTCGAGAAAATGCCCGGTGCCCGGGAAAAACAGCCCGCCCTGGATCTGCTCGCTCAACTGCGGCGCGGCCTTGCGTATGGCCTCGGCGCTCCAGAAATCCACCGGCACATGCTGCTGCTGCATGCGTTGCTGCAAGGCCTCGATGGCTGCGCGGGAATCTGCCCGTTCGAACACCAGCAGCGAGCCGTCTTCGCGCAACAATCCAGGCTGCTGGATGCTCTGCAACAAACGCTGCCAGGCGCCAAGGCTGGCTTCGTTCAAGGCGCGGATGCCTGCCACCGTTTGCCGGTAGCGGGTTGGGCGCAGGTTCAGCAGCAGGCGGATAAACCAGGGCAGGGCGCGGGGCAGGTAGCGCCAATCCAGGCGCAGCGGGCCCATGGGGTCCATCAGCATGGCGGGCAAGCGCTTGAGGATCGACACGTCGGCGATCGGAAACACCTGCTCGGTGGCCAAGTGGCCGGCGTTGCCGTAGGAGGCGCCCATGCCGGGCGCCTGCTGGTCGATCACCACCACTTGCCGGCCCTGGCGCGCCAGCTGCAGGGCGCAGGTGACGCCGATGATGCCGGCGCCGACCACGGCGATATCTGCACGGTCAACCATGGTCTATGCCTCCCGCTGGCCGTCAAGCAGACGCCGCAACAACAGAGGGTTGCCCGCTTGCAGCGCCTGCGGCAGCAGGGCGTCGGGGAAGTCCTGGTAGCACACCGGCCGCAGAAACCTGTGGATCGCCGCCGTGCCCACCGAGGTGCTGCGCGCATCGGAGGTGGCCGGGAATGGCCCGCCATGCACCATGGCATCGCACACTTCCACACCGGTCGGCCAGCCGTTGACCAGCAGGCGCCCGGCCTTGCGCTCCAGCACCGGCAGCAGGGCCTTGGCGCGTGTGATGTCAGCCTCATCCAGATGCAGTGTTGCAGTGAGTTGGCCTTCCAAATGCTCCGAAACCTGGCGCACTTCATCCGCGTCGGCGCAGACCACAATCAACGACGCGGCACCGAAAACCTCGGCTTGCAGATGCTCGTTGGCCAGGAACGCGCTGGCCTCGGTCACGAACAGATGTGCCTGGCCCTGATTGGGCCCTTGGGCCGGCAAACCTTGGGCGGCGACGTGGGCATGCTCGGTCAAGGCGCCGACACCGGATGTAAAGGCACTGAAGATGCCGGGGGTGAGCATGGTCTGCGCCGCGCTCTGCGACAGCCGCTCGCCAGCCACCTGGATGAAGTGGTCGAGGGCCGGCCCTTTAACGGCAATCACCAAACCCGGGTTGGTGCAAAACTGCCCGGCGCCTTGGGTCAACGACGCCACAAAGCCCTGGGCCAGTGCCGCGCTGCGCGCTTCAAGCGCCGCCGGAAACAGGTACACCGGGTTGATCGAACTCATTTCCGCATACACCGGAATCGGCTCCGGCCGCGCCTGCGCCGCGTGGCACAGCGCAACCCCGCCACTGCGCGAACCGGTAAAGCCCACGGCCTTGATGCGTGGGTCACTGACCAGTGCGATCCCCACTTCACGGCCCGAACCGTACAGCAGCGAGAACACGCCTTCGGGCAAACCACAGTCCTTGACCGCTTGGGCCACGGCACGGCCGACCAGCTCGCTGGTGCCGGGGTGCGCGCTGTGCGCCTTGACCACCACCGGGCAACCGGCAGCCAGCGCGGACGCGGTATCGCCGCCGGCCACCGAGAACGCCAGCGGGAAGTTGCTCGCGCCAAACACCGCCACCGGGCCCAGCGCGATATGGCGTTGGCGCAGGTCGGCGCGCGGCAGTGGCTGGCGCCCGGGCTGCGCGCTATCGACGCGCACATCCAGCCATTCGCCCGCGCGCACGGTACGCGCAAAGGTGCGCAGTTGCCCGCAGGTGCGCCCGCGTTCGCCCTGGATACGCGCGACCGGCAGGCCGGTTTCGGCGACGGCGCGTTCGATCAACGCGTCGCCCAAGGCTTCAATGTTGTCGGCAATGCATTCAAGAAACCGCGCGCGGTCCTCCAGGGCGGTTTCGCGGTAGCTGTCGAATGCCGCCCAGGCCAAAGCGCAAGCCTGCTCGACATGCTCACCGCTGCCACCGGCGTAGGCTGGCTCCAGGGGCGAGTCGGTGGCGGGGTTGATCGCACGGATCGCATCGCGGGTGCCGCATAGGGATTGCTGACCGATCAGCATCGTGCCCGTCAGAGTCATGGGGTTGTCCTTAAAAAAGCGGGTTGGCCGCCGTGAGAACCACGGCGGCGCGTGGCAATCAGTTGGCGTTCTGCTCGGCCGACCAGTTGGCGTACCACTGGCGGAACAGCGCGTACTGGGCCTCGGCATACCGGCGCTGGGCGTCGCTGAGCACGTCGGTTTCATTGAAGTGCAGCGCGTAGCCGGTGTCGCCGTTGAGCACCATCAGGTGTTTGTAATACAGCACCAGGTCACAGCCTTCGTCGAACGACGACAGCACCGCCAGCGCAGCTTCCAGCTCGCGGGCCAGGCGCCGGGCCTTGGCGTCGCCCTTGGCGGCTTGTTTGCTCAAGCTCACCAGGTGCAGCACCTCGCGGGGCAGGGCGTTGCCGATGCCGGTGATGGCGCCGGTGGCGTTGCAGTTGACGAAACCGTGTACCACCTGGGTGTCGACGCCGACCATCAGGGTCACGCTGTCGTCCTGGGAGGTGATGTGTTCGGCGGCGTAGCGCAGGTCGGCGCCGCCGCCGAACTCCTTGAAGCCGATCAGGTTGGGGTGTTCGCGGCGCAGTTCGAAGAACAGCTCGGCGCGGGTGGCGAAGCCGTAGTACGGGCTGTTGTAGATCACCGCCGGCAGGTTCGGCGCGGCCTTGAGGATGGCTGAGAAGTGGGCTTTTTGTGCGGTGGCGGAAGCGCCTCGGGACAGCACGCGCGGAATCACCATCAAGCCGTGGGCGCCGACCTTGGCCGCATGGGCGGCGTGGGCGATGGCTTCACGGCTGTTGACCGCACCGGTGCCGACGATGGTCGGCACGCCGGCCGCGACCAGGCGTGCCACGCCTTCCTGGCGCTCGGCTTCGGTCAGCAGCGGCCAGTCGCCCATGGAACCGCAATACACCACGGCGCTCATGCCGGCATCGATCAGCTCGCGGCCCTTGGCGACCAGCGCGTCGAAGTCCGGTTTGCGTGCGGCGGTGCACGGGGTCATCAGGGCGGGGATGCAGCCGGTGAAGATGTTGTCGCTCATTGTTCTAGCTCCGTTCAGTCAAATAAGAGAGGGCTCAGATGCCCCAGGCGAAAGGGTCTTGTTCGTCGATCAACAAGGTGCTGTCGGCGGTCATGTAGGCGCGGCCGGTGATGAACGGGCGCACGCGTTCGCCGTCCCATTCATAGCGGCCTTCGAATTGGCTGCCGGTGATGCTGGCCTGGGTCCAGGTGGCACCGGGCGCCAGCTTACCGTCGGCGGCCAGGCACGCGAGCTTGGCGCTGGTGCCGGTGCCGCACGGCGAGCGGTCGTAGGCTTTGCCGGGGCACATGACGAAGTTGCGGCTGTCGGCGTGGGCGTCGTCGGCAAACAGTTCGATATGGTCGATCAGTGCGCCGTCGGCACCGTGGATGCCCTGGTCTTCGAGGGCCTTGAGCATCGCCCAGGTGTAGTCGGTGAGGGCGTCGACGTTGCTCATGTCCAGGCTCTTGCCATGTTCCGAGACCAGGTAAAACCAGTTGCCGCCCCAGGCGATATCACCGTGCACCACGCCATGCCCCGGCACGTCCACCGGCACCTGCTGGCGATGGCGATAGGCGGGCACGTTGCCCAGGGTGATCGCGCCGTCCTCATGCAAGGTGGCGCTGACCGGGCCCACCGGCGTGTCGATCAAATGCACCCCAGGCGCGATGCGGCCCAAGTGATGCAGGGACGCGACCAGCCCGATGGTGCCGTGGCCGCACATGCCCAGGTAACCGGCGTTATTGAAGAAGATCACCCCGCAGGTGGCGCCCGGCGTGACCGGCTCACAGTACAGCGCGCCGACCAGCACATCGTTGCCACGCGGCTCCAGCAGGCAGGCGCGGCGCCATTGATCGTGTTCGCTGCGCAGATTGTCCAGCTGCTCGGCAATGCTCGCGCCCTTGAGCGCGGGGAAGCCGGTGAGCACCAGGCGCGTGGGTTCGCCGCCGGTGTGGGAGTCGATCACATGCAGTTGCTTCATAAAACGCTCCATCAGTGGGTGGCTGGGGTCAGCGGGGCGCGGGTGTGGGACTCGTCGACGGCTTCGCTTTCGTCGGCTTCATGCTCCAACTGCACCAGGTGCGCCGGCACGCCGGTGGCGGCGCCCCAGTAGTAGATGCCCAGGGCGCAGACGGCCACGACCAGGGTGTCGAACGGGTGACTGATCACGCCGATGCCGCCAAAACTGCCCAGCTTGGACAGCAGGATAGTCACCGCGTAAAAGCCGATCAGCCAGGCCGACGAACGCACTTGCTGCTTGAGGTTGATATGCGCGGTGGGCACCCAGCGCGCGCAGAGCAGGTACACCACAAACATCAGGATCTGCAGGCCGAGCAGCCACGACACGGTGCTCCAGCCGGACCAGTACACGATCAACGCAGCGATGATGAATGAGAGCGGACCGAGCACGGCCATGCCCTTGACGCGGAACGGGCGAGCCATGTCCGGTGCAGTGCGGCGCAGGGCGGCGACGGTCACCGGGGCCACGGCGTAGCTGAGGATCAGCGCGGCGGATACCACATTGATCAGCGCTTCCCAGGACGGGAACGGCAGGGTCCAGAACACCGACAGGCCAAAGGTCAGCCACAGCGCCGGGCGCGGGATGCCGGATTTCTCGTCGATGCGCGTAAAAATCTTGAAGAACGTGCCGGTCTGCGCCCAGCCGTAGACCACACGGGGCGTGGCGTTCATGTAGATGTTGCCGCAGCCGCTGGGGGAGATCACTGCATCGGCCACCACCAGGTAGGCCAACCAGCCCACGCCCAGCGCCAGGGCGATATCGCGATAGGGCAGCGCCAGTTCCTTGCTGATGCCGGCCCAGCCGTTGGCGAGCATTTCGGTGGGTACGCCGCCGAGGAATGCGGTTTGCAGCAGCACATAAATGGCGGTCGAGAGCAGCACCGACAGGATCAATGCAATCGGAATCGTGCGTTGCGGGTTCTTCACTTCGCTGGCCACCGAGATGATCGGCGTCAGGCCCAGGTAGGCAAAAATCACCCCGCCCGCCGACACCGCCATCTCGATTCCCGAGAGGCCGAACGGCGCAAAGCCTTGCACCTGGAAATTCGCCGGCTTGAAGAAGGTGAACAGCACGCCGATCACCAGCAGCGGCACAATAAACTTGAACACGCTGACCAGGTTGTTGGCGATGGCGAAGGTTTTGACGCTGCGGTAATTGAGGATGAAGAACAGGCACAGCAGGGCGAATTGCACTAGCCAGCCGAGGGTGGTCGGATCGCTGGAGCCGGCCTTGGTCAGCTCGGGAAACCACGCTGCCGCATATTGGCGTGAGGCAACCACTTCAATCGCCACCAGGCTGGAAAACGCGATCAATGTGATAAAGCCCATCAGGTAACCCAGCAACGGGCCGTGGGAGTACACCGGGTAACGCACCACGCCACCGGCGCGGGGCAACGCGGCGCCGAGTTCGCAGTACACGATGCCCAGCAGCAGCACCGCGAAACCGCCGATCAGCCAGGAAATAATCCCCGCCGGGCCGGCGATTGCCGACACATGGCTGGCTGCAAACAGCCAACCGGAACCGAAGATGGCACCCAAGCCGATAAAGGTCAGGTCCATCAGGGACAACTGTTTCTTGAACTTGCCTTGAGCTGACATAACGTCGCCTTCTTGTGAGTTTTTGGATAGGCAGCAGTGGGGCTATCCTGAACTCACGTGTAGGCTGGCGATTGATGTTTTTTGCCGACATCGATGACGAATTCAGCACAGTCTGCGTCGCTCGACAGGGCCCCGGGCATCGGGCAATCTGCTACGCGTCGAGGCATTCAGCAGGGGATACACAGTGATGATGCACAGCGCGTTTGCGACCCTTTGCCAAGGGAGCGAGGCGAATCCTCCCCATAGCATCGAGCAGCTGTTGGCCGGCGTGGCGCAGCTGTTGCCGATGCTGGATGTGATTCCCAACGCCGCGATTTTCATCAAGGACCTGGACGCGCGTTACGTCCTCGCCAACCGCACCCTGGTGCAACGCTGCGGCCTAAAGCAGCTGCAACCGCTGCTGGGCAAGACCAGCGCCGAAGTCTTCCCCGCGCAGCTTGGGCCGGGCTACACCGAGCAGGACCGGCGTGTGCTGGAGCAGGGTTTTGTGCTGGAAGACCAGCTCGAACTGCACCTCTACGGCACCCGCGAACCGGGGTGGTGCCTGACCCACAAGTGGCCGCTCTACAACGACGAACACCGGATCATTGGCCTCGCCGGCATCTCCGTCGACCTGCAATCGGCCAGCCAGACCCATCCGGCCTACCAGCGCCTGGCCGCCGTGGACGAGCACATCCGCACGCACTTCAACCGCCGCGTGACCTTGGGCGAGCTGACGCGCATCGCCGGGATTTCGGTGGCGCAACTGGAGCGCTACTGCAAGCGCGTGTTCCACCTCACGCCCCGCCAGATGATCCAGAAAGTGCGCCTGGAACATGCCCATCGCCTGTTACACACGGACCTGCCGATCACCGACGTGGCGCTGCAGTGCGGGTACACCGATCACAGCGCGTTTACCCGGCAGTTCAAGGCGTCTACCGGGTTTACGCCGAGGCAGTATCGGCAGGCCACCGGTGGGGTTGGCGAGCCATAACGCCAACGCTCACTTTGGGGGGTTGGGTTCGCGCAGCGATTTCGATGCAACGAATGCGCCCTGTACCCCTCATATGTCTACGAGCGACTTTTCACCACAACAGGTACCAGGCATATGACCGCAGCTGAAAACAACCACGTCAACTGGCTGGTAGAACAGTCGATGCTGCACGCGGCGCGCCAGCGCGCCAAGCTGTATTCGGGCCAGGGCCGGTTGTGGCAGCAGCCGTATGCGCAGACCCGCCCGCGGGATGCGTCGGCCCTGTCGTCGGTGTGGTTTACCGCGTACCCCGCGTCGATTGTGACCCGCGAGGGCGGTACGGTGTTGGAGGCGTTGGGGGATGAAGCGCTGTGGCATGCGTTGTCGAAAATCGGTATCCAGGGTATTCATAACGGCCCGTTGAAGAAGTCCGGTGGCCTGACCGGCTCCAGGCACACGCCGACCATCGATGGCAATTTCGACCGCATCAGCTTCGAGATCGACCCGCAACTGGGCACCGAGGCGCAGTTGCAGGCGTTGACGCGCATGGCGGCGGCGCACAATGCGGTGATTATCGACGACGTGATCCCGTCCCACACCGGTAAGGGTGCGGATTTTCGTCTGGCCGAGATGGCCTACGAGGATTACCCCGGTCTTTACCACATGGTCGAGATCCGCGAGGAAGACTGGCCGCTGCTGCCCGAGGTGGCCGAGGGACGCGATGCGCAGAACCTCAGCCCGGCGCAGGTGGATGCCCTGCGTGACAAGCACTACATCGTCGGCCAGTTGCAGCGCGTGATCTTCTTCGAGCCCGGCGTGAAGGAAACCGACTGGAGCGCCACCAGCGTCGTAGTGGGCGTGGATGGCAAGCCGCGTCGCTGGGTGTACCTGCATTACTTCAAGGAGGGCCAACCGTCGCTGAACTGGCTGGACCCGACCTTCGCCGCGCAGCAGATGATCATCGGCGATGCGCTGCATGCCATCGACGTGATGGGCGCGAAGATCCTGCGCCTGGACGCCAACGGTTTTCTCGGCGTAGAGCGCAAGCTCGATGGCACCGCCTGGTCGGAAAGCCACCCGCTGTCGATCACCGGCAACCAGTTGCTCGGCGGCGCGATCCGCAAGGCCGGCGGCTTCAGCTTCCAGGAGTTGAACCTCACCGTGGATGACATCGCGTCGATGTCCCATGGCGGCGCCGACCTGTCCTATGACTTCATCACCCGCCCGGCGTATCAACATGCGCTGCTGATGGGCGATGCCGAGTTCCTGCGCCTGATGCTGCGCGAGATGCATCGCCAGGGCATCGACCCGGGCTCGCTGATCCACGCCTTGCAGAACCACGATGAGCTGACCCTGGAACTGGTGCATTTCTGGACGCTGCATGCCCATGACAGCTTTCTTTACCAGGGCCAGACTTTCCCCGGCAATATCCTGCGCGAGCACATCCGCGAACAGATGTATGAGCGCCTGGCCGGCGAGCATGCGCCGTATAACCTCAAGTTCGTGACCAATGGTGTGTCGTGTACCACGGCCAGCATCATCACGGCGGCGCTGGGTATTCGTGATCTGGAGGCGATCAGCGCGGCGGATATTCAACAGATCCGCCAGATCCATTTGCTGCTGGTGATGTACAACGCCATGCAGCCAGGGGTGTTTGCCCTGTCGGGCTGGGACCTGGTGGGCGCGCTGCCGCTGGCGGCGGATGAGGTGGCGCACCTGATGGAGGATGGCGATACGCGCTGGATCCATCGCGGTGCCTACGACCTGGTGGACTTGAACCCGGAGGCCGAACTCTCAGCTGGCCAGATGCCGCGTTCGAAAAGCCTGTATGGCAGCCTCAACAGCCAGTTGCAGGACCCGGAGTCGTTCGCCTCGCAACTGCAAAAGATCCTCGCGGTACGCCGGGCCTACGACATTGCCGCGAGCCGCCAGATTCTGGTGCCAGACGTGCAGAACCCGGCGCTGTTGATCATGGTCCACGAATTGCCGGCCGGTAAGGGTACGCAAATCACCGCGCTGAACTTCGGCGCCACGCCGATTACCGAGACGCTGAACCTGCCCGAGATTGCGGCGGGGATGGTGGTGGACATCATCAACGAGCGGGTAGAAGGCGACCTGACGGCCGAGGGTGACTTCACCATCACACTGGATGCCTACGAAGGGCTTGCGCTACGCATGATCAGCGCTACCCCAATGTAACGAACACAGCAGCCCCCATGTGGGAGGGGGCTTGCCCCGGTACAAACCGGGGACATCGTTTACATTTCTAACCGGGGACATGGTTTACAGGTTAATACGCATGATCAGGAGGTAACTGATCATGCCCTGGAACCAAGAGTCCCC
>Ga0302347_1000097_pt1 | contig 163961 bp, 142 predicted proteins | sample PhyWR1_FD_202178 | JGI IMG/M metagenome (GOLD analysis project Ga0302347, IMG submission 202178) | Leaf surface microbial communities from wheat plants in UC Gill Tract Community Farm, Albany, California, United States - DLSL W.R1 (v2)... | ecosystem: Host-associated > Plants > Phyllosphere >... | reverse complement strand
CCATCCATAATGATTTTAAGACCGACACGAAAATCGTTGCTAGAATAAGTTGCCATAAGGCCCTCTGAATTAATTAACTGGTAGATTAGCCAAAAAATGGCAAGCATTGTAACCCTAAATACCCCCGGCAGAGAAGATTGGTTAACGCAACTTGCCGATGTTATAACCGATCCTGATGAACTACTTCAGATTTTAAATCTGACAGATAACCCTGTGCTGCTCCAGGGACGTGAAGCTCGCCGTCTTTTTGCTCTGCGCGTGCCTCGGGCTTTCGTTGCCCGGATGGAAAAAGGGAACCCTGATGACCCTCTGCTGCGCCAGGTGCTAACAGCCAGGCAAGAGTTTATCATCGCCCCGGGATACAGCACCGATCCGCTCGAAGAACAGCATAGTGTGGTTCCCGGATTACTGCATAAATACCGTAATCGTGCCCTGCTATTAGTGAAAGGCGGCTGTGCCGTTAACTGTCGCTACTGTTTTCGTCGCCACTTCCCTTACGCGGATAACCAAGGTAATAAGCGTAACTGGCAGGCCGCTCTCAGCTATATCAGTGAGCATCCGGAACTTGATGAAATTATCTTTTCTGGCGGCGACCCGCTAATGGCGAAGGATAACGAGCTCGACTGGCTGATAACCGAGCTGGAAGCTATCAGTCATATCAAGCGGCTACGTATTCATAGCCGACTGCCGATTGTGCTTCCTGACCGTATCACTGAAACCCTGGTCTCAAGGCTTTCTCGTTCACACTTACAGGTGCTGCTGGTCAACCATATCAACCACGCGCAGGAAATCGGCCATGATTTCCGTGATGCAATGAAAAAACTGCGCCAGGCGGGTGTCACGCTGTTAAACCAAAGCGTGCTGCTGCGAGGAGTCAATGACAGTGCCCACACTCTGGCTGATTTAAGTCGGGCTTTGTTTGATGCGGGTGTCCTGCCCTATTATCTGCATGTACTCGACAGAGTTCAGGGCGCTGCTCATTTTATGGTGGAAGATGAAGAGGCGCGGGCGATTATGCGCGAACTGCTGACTCTTGTATCAGGCTATATGGTGCCTAAGCTGACCCGTGAGATTGGTGGTGAGCCCAGCAAAACCATGCTGGATTTGCAACTACGTCGACAACGTAACTCAGACTCTGACTGAGTCAGCCCCATGCCAGGGCAGTAATCAATATCCCGCTTACCTCTGTTAATAGCAATATGCAGCAGGTAAGCGGTAAATCAGACTGACTTTATCATTCAGGGCAGTTATAGACCTGTCCGGTCATTTTGCTGTCAGTCGGAACAAAGCTCGACAGCAGTGTCTGGCTTGGGCTGCTAACGCCATACAGTACGTTACCCCCCATCGCAGCAGCATTGTTACGCAAGTTATTCGCTGCGCCACGCATTGAGCCGCCTTCATCACCATTCTGGCCAGATAACCAGTTGCTCTGCTCACCGGTTGCCGTTCCGAGCAGGCGACATTCGCTACCCGGCTTATCTTCTACGAAGCGAACATTCTGACCACCCGCCGTAAGATCGTTGCTTGAGCTACTACAACCAGCCAGCAGCAATGCTGCCCCAATCATTCCCACTGCAAGTTTTATGCGCATCTGGTTCCCCATCATTATTGTGTTGAGCTTTTATCACCCGTTGAAATCTTATACCAAAGTCCGCACAAAAGAAAAAATCCCCAGACAAGAGTGATAAAATCGCATGACTTATGCCAGCGGTATGTCACTATTTTTTACTAAATCAATGGGGTATGAGTTAAACAGATAACCATCAAAATAAGGGTCATCCACATCGGATAACTCCAGCAGGCGCTGCTTTACCTGTTCCAGGTGCTGCCACATTGCTTCTTTAGCCGCCACGGGATCTTTTTTTATCATCGCAGCCAGGATAGCCTGGTGATCCGTTTTCCATTCCTTGCGGAAATCTTTATTGCTTATCCGGGTATGCAGCATCAACCACATTGGATTATTTTCCCGCCATGCCCACGACTGTTTGAATAATTCAACCAGCATACTGTTATGCGTTGCCTGGGCAATGGCCAAGTGAAACTCGCGATCGCCGGTTTCATCTTCGCCAGGATTGAGTTCATCGTGCTCTCTTTGCAGAGCCCTGCGCATACTGGCAATATCGCCAGGCGTCGCCTGGGTAGCCGCAAATTCCGCAATATTACTCTCCAGTAACTGCCGGGCTTGCAGCAGTTCAAACGGGCCAGCCGCATTCAGGATACTGGGATCGGTCGCCATACTTTCGCTGTGACGGGGTAGTGCAACAATATAAACGCCGGAACCTTTACGCACCTCAACCAATTGCTCAATTTCTAGCATAATCAATGCCTCCCGTACCACGGCACGAGAAACATTTAATCGTTCAGCTATTTCACGCTCAGGCGGAAGCCTGTCACCAATAGAACAGTTCATCTCGATGATCATCTGGCGTAATACATGGCCGACTTCCTGATAAGGGCGCTTTATATCTGACACTCTCAATGATCCTGGGAATTTTTAAATGAATTATATTAATGGAGTATTACATATTAATAACTATCAGAGAATACTAGCGAAGATAAAGAAAAAGTCCATGCGATAACACATGGACTTGATAATCAGAATAACTAAGTTACTATTTTATATGCCATTCATTAGATAAAACGCCATTAATATACAACGGTCGTTTTTCTTTTTCCGGCAGGCGAACCTGTAACGTTCTCCACCCAGGAATATAATCACCTTCTGTATCAATCGATAATGATAATTTATTCGCTGTCGTTTCAAGTTTCCAGCTAACCCAGAGCGCATTACCTTTGGTATATCCCCAGGATTCACCATCATCCTCAAATATAAGTCCGTCAGATATTGCCTGGCCTAATGTTGGATAGAGATGCAGTTCGCGCTCAGTATCCTGCTGAGGATTAACATATTGTAAGTGTGATGACACAGGTAAACCCGCACCGGCTCTGACAAATAAGGGTAATTTCTCTAGTGGCGCGTCTACGGTGACCCATTGACCCCCACTAAACCAGGCTTCAGTATCATAGTCATACCAGCCGTGGCTATTTTCAGGTAACCATAACGAACGGGTTCGCGCCTGAGCTTCGACAACACTGGCAACCAGTAAATCGCGCCCTAATAAAAACTCATCACACTCTTCAAACGTCTGCTTATCCTGCTGATGGTCTAAGAATGTCGGGCGTAACATAGGCTCATCATCAGCATGGGCCTGCCATAATAAGGTATATAAATAAGGCATTAGACGATAGCGTAATTCAATCGCTGCACGAATAGCCCCGGTGACGGCAGGATACATCCAAGGCTCATTAACGGTATGGTCGTCATTCCACGAATGAATTGTGAACCGTGGGTGCATAACCCCATTTTGTACCCAGCGAACAAATAATTCGGCATCAGGTTTATCGCCAGAGAAACCGCCCACATCATGGCCGACATTAAACAAACCTGACAGGCTCATACCCAGGCCCATGCGAATGTTGTAGCGCAACGTCTCCCAGTTAGTCCGATTATCGCCACTCCAGGTTTGCACGTAGCGTTGCATACCGGCACAACCAGAGCGAGAAATCAGATAAGGACGTTTTTCTGGGGCAAATTCGACCTGAGCCTCCATGGAAGCACGCATCATCAACAGTGGCATCACTGGACGAATATGTTTTATCGGTATTGGTTTACCAAATCCAAAACAACGCGCCTCACCATCCCATACTTCATACTCATTGTTATCATTCCAGGTAGAATCGATACCCATCTCTAATAACTGAGTTTTCACGTTATCTTTCCACCAGGAAATGGCCGCTGGGTTAGTAAAGTCTAAATGAGAACCTTCGTCGTCCCAGAAGCATGAACGTTCTGGTTTCTCTGTCTCTGGATCAGTAATAAATAAACCATTATCAGCAACCTCTTGATAACGAGGGTGATCTTGTAATAAACAGGGTTTAATATTGGCAGCAAGCTTTAAACCTGCCTGATGGAATGACGCCGTCATCGTTTTCGGTTCAGGGACTTTGTCATAGTTCCAGTTAAAGACATAGCGCTTGTCTTTAATGGATGTATACCCGGAAGATAATTGGAATGAATCACAGGGTATCGCGTGCTCTTCGCATAATTGAATAAATTTCAGTAATTGCTGCTGCGCATCAGGGGCATCGGTATAGTGCATTGTTGAACCACTGTAGCCTAAACTCCATTTTGGTCCAAAAATAGTTTTACCGGTTAACCGAACAAACCGTTTAGTAATATCAAGAACTTGCTTTCCGGTGAAAAGGAAATAATCAATATCCCCTGCTTCACTTTGCCAGCGGCGATAAGGTTTATGGTAGTTATCGAGTTCATTACCTAAATCTATCCAGCAATTACTCAAATTGTCATAGAAAACACCAAAACTGACATCTTCACGCTGAGTAATAATAAAAGGAACATGTTTATATAAAGGGTCAGTACTGGCAGCGTTATAACCCATTGCATCTAAGTTTCTCATTTCATAACGTTTACCGTTACGAGAGAGTGGGCCCGCTTTTTCACCTAAGCCATAATACCGCTCATCCTGATAGCGACTTTGATAATGGGCAACGCCATGGCCCTGAGCGTTTAATAAATAAGCGCTGGTTGTTCTGTCTTGTGTCAGGAACTGCCAGGGTTCATTAATATCATGTCGATACGACCATTCCAGCCAAAGCGGTTGATGAACCGTCACTTGCAGTAATTCAGTGGCGATAACAAGCTGTTCTTCACGTTGTTCCACCGTAAATGGCGGCAATTTAAAGCCACTCAACTCATCCCTTGGACGCCCTTCCCATGGCATATCCTGGCTGGGATCAATACTCCAGGTTTTGTCTAACGAGTACTCACCATTTGGCTTAAGAGCAATGCGAAAAAGTTGACTATCCAGAATAGAGATGGAAAGAGTATGTTTCCCTTCAACAAGTAATTCGACATGATGATTACCCGTATGCTTTAAAATCCATTGTTTTAATATTTTCATTACAGTTACCCTGTTAAGCCTGAGTTTTATTCTTTTTGCCACGACGCTCAGCAATAAAAGCGACTAAGAAAATCGCACCAATCAAATCAAAGAATCCCATTGCAACGAACAGGGGATTGAAACCAATTTTGTCCGCAGTCACACCAATAATTAAAGAAAATATAAAACTGGCAATCCAGGCACAAGAGCCGCGCATGCCATTCACTGTAGCCATTTGTCCTTTATCAAAGGATTCAACCACTAACGCACTTAGCATACAGGAAATAATTTGGTGACCAAAACCACCAATGGAGATAAGAACGATAGCAACATAGGGATCTTTGGTAATGGCAATCGCCGCCAGAGAAAGCATCAAAAATGCCCCAGTGACAGAACTGGCAACAATTGAGTTTATTTGGCTACAGCCAAAAAATCGGGTATAGACTTTCGTTAAATAACCACTAAAAATGCTCCCTAAATCAGCAGCAAGAAACGGCAGCCAGATAAACATCACAATTTCTTTTAGGTTCATGCCATATTCTTGGGCCAGATATAAGGGTACCCAAAAACTCATTACTGCCCAGGCGGGTTCAGCCATAAATGCAGGAATGGCAATACCGTAAAAGCGTTTATTTTTAGCCACTATTTTTAATGCGGCAAAAAAAGGTAATTTAACAGCAGGAGGCTCATTATCTTGTTGAATAAAAGATAACTCTTTTTCGCTTAGGTTAGGATGTTTTTCTGGTGAATGATAAAACAGCCACCACAAAATAACCCATGCTAATGCTAAGGCGCCAGTAAAAACGAAGGCTCCCCGCCAGCCAAATAATGAATGTGAAAAATAAATAATAGCAGGTGCGACCATCGCCCCAAGAGAGAAGCCAACGCCCGCCCATCCAGCAGCAATAGGACGTTCTTTTTTCGGAAACCATTCACCGAGTGTTTTAGCATTAGCTGGCGTTGCGGCAGCTTCAGAGCTACCCATAACAAACCGCAATACTAATAATTGAATATAATTCGTTGCTCCGGCATGGAACATACAGGTTAATGCCCAAACAATCGCACAGATAAAGAAACCCAGTTTTAAACCAATAACATCAATAAACCAACCACATATTGGTTGGAAAATGGTATAGGCGAGCTGAAAAGCGCCGACTATCCATGAATACTGCTCGGTACTAATATTGAGATCAAGTTTAAGCTCTGGAGCAAGAATACCTAAAGAGTTACGAGTAATATAGTTAACGGTCACCCCTAATAAAAATAAACTCAGCATCCACCATCGTAACTTAGCAATAACTCGTTTCTTTTTCACTAACCCTGTAGGCATAGAATTTAGCCCTTGACTCATGGTTACACTCCTGGAATCGGCGACCTGATGTGTTTATCAATACCCTGTCTTATGAACATTTTATTGGTAAACCAAATTTATCGTCCTGACAGTTTTCTACATAAAAACTTCAGACGGAGCCATTTTGTATAAAAAATCAGATCAATAGGGTGATTCAGGTCTTGTTTCTTGAATTTGGGCAATCAATTTATTATAAAACTGACTTTTGGTTGACCAAATTGGATGATTTGATTGACATCTTGATTGCTCAAGTAAGAGAATGCTCTCAATAAGCGTAATGTGACTATTTTCCATAGCAATATGAGCAATAAAAACATAGCGCTGTTATTTTTGGATAACCAAAAGTCTCATTCTGCTTTCAAGGAGTTACTTATGAAACAAACCTGGCGTTGGTTCGGACCTACAGACCCAGTGACTTTATCTGATATCCGTCAGGCAGGAGCCACCGGAATAGTGACAGCATTGCACCATATCCCGAATGGTGAAGTCTGGACTATAGATGAAATCCAGCAGCGCAAGGCATTGATTGAAAGTAATAATCTTGAATGGGCAGTGGTAGAGAGTATACCGATTCATGAAGATATAAAGACACAAACCGGTGACTATGAAAAATGGATTGCCCATTACCAGCAGTCCCTGCGTAACCTGGCTGCCTGCGGTATTAACACTGTCTGCTATAACTTTATGCCGATCCTTGACTGGACACGTACTGACCTTGCATATGAATTACCAGACGGTTCCAAGGCTCTGCGTTTTGATCAGATTGAATTCGCGGTGTTTGAAATTTACCTGTTAAAGCGTAAAGGTGCTGAACAGGACTACACAGCTGAAGAACTTTTACAGGCCAGAACCCGCTTTGAAACCATGCAGGATGATGAAAAGCAAAAACTAACCAATAACATCATTGCGGGTCTGCCCGGGGCTGAAGAAGGCTATACCCTCGAGCAATTCAATCAACACCTGCAACGTTACGCCAAAATTGATAAAGCAAAATTACGTGAACACTTTGCCTATTTCCTGAACAAAATTATTCCCGTTGCGGAAGCGTCTGGCCTGAAGATGGCTGTACATCCTGATGATCCTCCGCGCCCAATCCTCGGTCTGCCACGTATTGTATCAACGATTGAAGATATGCAGTGGATGGCAGATACCGTGAACAGCGATGCCAACGGCTACACCATGTGCACTGGCTCTTACGGGGTTCGCGCTGACAATGACTTGGTCAAGATGATTGAAACCTTCGGATCGCGAATTTACTTCCTGCATTTGCGCTCAACGTTACGTGAAGAGAATCCGAATACTTTCCACGAAGCCGCACACCTGGCAGGTGATGTGGATATGTATCGTGTAATCAGTGCCGTCGCTGCCGAAGAGCACCGTCGCCGTGAGAGCGGCAAGGGTTCACCGATCCCGATGCGCCCAGACCATGGCCATCAGATGCTGGACGATCTGAAAAAGAAAACGAATCCGGGATATTCGGCAATAGGACGCCTGAAAGGTCTGGCTGAAATCCGCGGCCTGGAGCTGGGAATTCATCGTGCATTTTATGACCGGGAAAGACTATGAAACCATTTCTTTGCGAAGACTTTTTATTGCACAGTGAGATAGCCCGCCGTCTCTACCACGACTATGCAGCAGATATGCCAGTGTATGACTATCACTGTCACCTGAACCCAAAGGAGATTGCCCAGAACCGCCGTTTTGATAACCTCAGTCAAGTCTGGCTGGAAGGGGATCACTACAAATGGCGCGGTATGCGTTCCGCCGGTATCCCGGAGCATCTGATAACCGGTCCCAGTAGTTATGATGAAAAATACCAGGCCTGGGCTAAAACAGTGCCCATGACTCTCGGTAACCCGCTCTATCACTGGACACATCTGGAATTGCGTCGCCCGTTCGGTATCACGGGGAAAATATTCGGCCCGGAAACAGCCCAGGATATCTGGGATGAAGCCAATGAAAAGCTGGCCAGTGATGAATTTTCAGCACGCGGCATTATGCAGCAAATGAATGTCCGTATGGTCGGTACCACCGATGACCCTGTCGATTCCCTGGAATATCATCGGCAAATTGCCCAGGACGACAGTTTCGATATTGAAGTCCGTCCTAGCTGGCGTCCTGACCGGGCCTTTAAAATTGAGCTAAACGGATTTCCGGATTATATAAAAACATTAGGACAGAGTGCCGATGTGGATATCTGTCGCTTTCGCGATTTACTGACGGCTCTGGAACGTCGCCTCAGCTATTTTGCACTTCATGGCTGCATTGCCTCTGACCACGGTATCGAAATTCTCCGTTATGCCCCGATCCCAGATGAATCTGTGCTGGATGAGATTCTGCAAAAACGCCTGCGCGGAGACATTCCTAATGAGACGGCAATAGCGCAATTTTCAACCGCAGTTCTGGTCTGGCTCGGTCAACAGTATGCCAAGCGTGGCTGGGTGATGCAGTTGCATATCGGGGCACTACGAAACAACAATACCCGTATGTTTAATCTGCTCGGTGCCGATAGCGGTTTTGATTCGATTGGCGATGCACCGGTTGCCTATCCCCTTTCACGATTACTCGATGAAATGGATAAAACCGACGAACTCCCGCGCACGATCCTTTACTGTCTGAATCCGCGTGATAACGAAGTGCTGGCAACCATGGTCGGTAACTTCCAGGGTGGGGGGATAGCCGGTAAAATTCAGTTTGGTTCCGGCTGGTGGTTCAACGACCAGAAAGACGGCATGCAGCGTCAGCTCGAACAGCTATCGCAGCTGGGGCTGTTAAGCCAGTTTGTCGGTATGCTGACAGATTCACGTAGCTTCTTGTCCTACACTCGCCATGAATACTTCCGCCGCATTCTGTGTAATATGCTCGGCACACTGGCAGTAAAGGGTGAAATTCCCGCGGATGAGAAAATGCTTGGGCAGCTGGTTCGTGATATCAGTTTTAATAATGCCCAGCGTTATTTTTCTGCCGCGCAAGTTGAGTAATAGCCCGGATAAACTGTTGCCGAAAAAAAAGCCTGTAAGCTTATCGCTTACAGGCTTTCTTATAAAGCAGTAGTGTTTAGACTACATGATTACATCATGCCGCCCATGCCACCCATTCCGCCCATGCCGCCAGCGCCTAAATCAGGAGCGTCGCCTTTTGGCTGGTCAGTAACCATACATTCGGTAGTAATCATCAGGCCCGCGATAGAAGCCGCATACTGCAGAGCAGAACGCGTTACTTTAGTTGGGTCCAGGATACCGAAAGCAATCATATCGCCGTATTCTTCAGTGGCTGCGTTGTAACCGAAGTTGCCATCACCTGCTTTCACATTGTTGGCAATAACAGAAGGTTCTTCACCGGCGTTAGCAACAATCTGACGCAGTGGAGCTTCCATTGCGCGCAGCGCAACTTTGATACCCACGTTCTGGTCTTCGTTTTGTGCAGTCAGGTTAGCAAGCTTAGCTGCAACGCGGACTAACGCCACGCCACCACCAGCAACAACACCTTCTTCAACTGCAGCGCGAGTTGCGTGCAGAGCATCGTCAACGCGTGCTTTTTTCTCTTTCATTTCAACTTCAGTCGCAGCGCCAACTTTGATTACTGCAACACCGCCTGCCAGTTTCGCTACGCGCTCCTGCAGTTTTTCACGGTCATAATCAGAAGTTGCTTCTTCGATTTGCTTACGGATCTGAGTCACACGACCCTGAATCGCAGCTTCTTCGCCAACACCATCAATGATAGTGGTGGTATCTTTGTTGATAAGAACACGCTTCGCCTGGCCTAAGTCTTCCAGAGTTGCTTTTTCCAGCTCCATACCGATCTCTTCAGAGATAACGGTACCACGAGTCAGAGTAGCAATATCTTGCAGCATGGCTTTACGACGGTCGCCGAAACCAGGTGCTTTAACCGCAGCCACTTTAACAATACCGCGCATGGTGTTAACCACCAGCGTAGCCAGGGCTTCGCCTTCAACATCTTCAGCGATGATCAGCAGTGGTTTACCGGCTTTAGCAACGGCTTCCAGAACTGGCAGCATTTCACGGATGTTAGAGATTTTTTTGTCAGCCAGCAGGATGAACGGGCTTTCAAGTTCTACAGCACCGGTCTCAGGCTTGTTGATGAAGTAAGGAGACAGGTAGCCACGGTCAAACTGCATACCTTCAACTACGTCCAGCTCATCTTCCAGGCCAGTACCGTCTTCAACGGTGATAACGCCTTCTTTGCCGACTTTATCCATCGCTTCAGCGATAAGTTTACCAACGGTCTCATCGGAGTTAGCAGAGATAGTACCAACCTGAGCGATAGCGGTAGAGTCAGAGCAAGGTACAGATAACGCTTTCAGTTCTTCAACTGCAGCGATAACTGCTTTATCAATACCGCGCTTCAGATCCATTGGGTTCATGCCTGCAGCAACCGCTTTCAGACCTTCACTGACAATAGCTTGAGCCAGTACAGTTGCGGTAGTAGTACCGTCACCCGCTGCATCGTTGGCTTTAGAAGCAACTTCTTTCACCATCTGAGCACCCATGTTTTCGAACTTGTCTTCCAGTTCGATTTCACGTGCTACAGAAACGCCATCTTTGGTGATGGTCGGTGCACCGAAAGATTTATCCAGAACCACGTTACGACCTTTCGGGCCGAGGGTAACTTTCACTGCATCTGCCAGTACATTTACGCCGCGAAGCATTTTCACACGAGCGTCGTTACCGAATTTTACGTCTTTAGCTGCCATTTTTTATATTCCTCAAATTCGTTCAGGTGTTCGTACGCAGATATTATTCAACAATAGCCAGGATGTCGCTTTCAGACATGATCAGCACTTCTTCGTTGTCAATTTTCTCGGACTTCACGCCGTAGCCGTCGTTAAAAATAACGATATCGCCTACTTTAACGTCCAGCGCTTGTACGCTGCCGTTTTCCAGGATGCGGCCTTTACCGACAGCGATAATTTCGCCACGAGTTGATTTACCTGCTGCTGAGCCGGTCAGAACGATGCCGCCTGCAGACTTAGATTCAACTTCTTTACGTTTGACGATAACACGATCGTGTAATGGACGAATGCTCATTGATAGCTCTCCTTCGAGAAAGTCAGTATCAGTTATTTAGGTAACGCCGGCCCGAATCGGATTCGGCTGCTGCCCAGATAAGTGGGGGTTATTAACGCCCCCTTCAAGGGGGGTGTCACAAAAAAAATCAGAAAATTTAACGATCCTGGCGATCCTGCTCTTCAAGACGCTTTGTCGTCTCATCTTTACGCTGGTATTCACCATCAAACGTGTTGCCTTGATGAGTATTTCCACCACCAAACCCGCCAGGCATCCCGGAAAAACGCAGATGAGGCATCAGTTTAACCGTTAAATGTTTCTGCACTGGTGGCAGTAACAGCAACAGGCCGAGGAAATCGGTAAAGAATCCAGGCAAGATAAGCAAAATACCAGCGATGATCAGTGAAACACTTTTGACCATCTCTGCGGCCGGGCTTTCACCTGCCGCTATTTTTTGCTGCATCAGCATAAAGTTCTTCAGACCCTGATTCTTGACCAGCGATACACCCAGTACCGAAGTCAGTATCACAAGGATCAACGTCAGAAAAACACCAAAAATGTGCGCTACCTGTATAAAGAGAGAAATCTCAATATAGACGTAGAGAAAGAAGGCAATAAATGGGATCCAGCGCACTGAATACTCCTGTCATCGAGCAAGTCCCTTAACTCAGGGGCTCACAAAAAATGGGGTTGTCACGTTCATCCGGTAAGAGATGGCGACGCTATAACCAAAATTCAAGGGGGGACAACGTGTTTTTTCACCCCCAAAAACTATTGACCTCTGTCACAAATCGATAATTGTTGTCCTGCATTGGCAAGAATAAGTGATCCAGGTTAATACATTTAGCTATCATCAGCATATCATCCGGGTCAATAAGCAAATATTGGGCATAATCATCGGTCTATACCTATCAGCGCCAGATATCCTGTGTGCGTACATTGTGATAGTTTAAATAAGAAGGTTTACATGCTAAACGACATTCGTATCGAAGAAGATTTACTGGGAACCAGGGAAGTGCCAGCGGAGGCCTACTACGGCATCCACACTCTGCGAGCGATTGAGAACTTCTACATTAGCCACAATAAAATCAGTGACATACCTGAGTTTGTTCGCGGTATGGTGATGGTCAAAAAAGCCGCCGCCATGGCGAATAAAGAGCTACAAACAATCCCTAAATCTATCGCCAACACCATTATTCTGGCCTGCGATGAAATCTTAGAACAGGGTAAGTTTTTAGATCAGTTCCCGGTCGACGTTTATCAGGGAGGCGCGGGCACCTCAGTTAATATGAATACCAACGAAGTTCTGGCCAATATCGGGCTGGAACTGATGGGCCATAAGAAGGGTGAGTATGAATACCTCAACCCAAATGACCACGTCAACAAGTGTCAGTCAACCAATGACGCCTACCCTACTGGCTTTCGGATCGCTGTGTACGCCTCAATTATTAAACTGATTGAAGCTATTCACCAGCTTAGCGAGGGTTTCCAGCGCAAAGCTGTCGAATTTGAGTCAATTCTGAAAATGGGCCGTACGCAATTACAAGATGCGGTTCCTATGAGTCTGGGCCAGGAGTTCCACGCTTTCAACGTTCTGTTAACCGAAGAGAAAAAAAACCTGCTGCGTACCGCAGAATTACTGCTGGAAGTTAACCTTGGCGCAACCGCTATTGGTACTCGTCTGAACACCCCCGATGGTTATCAGCAGCTTGCCGTACAGAGACTGGCAGAAGTTAGCGGTCTCCCTTGCGTACCCGCAGAGGATTTAATCGAAGCTACCTCTGACTGCGGTGCTTACGTGATGGTTCACAGCGCGCTGAAACGCCTGGCTGTGAAGATGTCAAAAATCTGCAACGACTTGCGTCTGCTCTCTTCAGGTCCTCGTGCCGGACTGAACGAAATCAATCTGCCAGAACTTCAGGCGGGTTCTTCTATTATGCCTGCCAAGGTTAACCCTGTTGTGCCAGAAGTGGTGAATCAGGTCTGTTTCAAAGTTATCGGTAATGACATGACCGTGACCATGGCGTCAGAAGCCGGTCAGTTACAGTTAAACGTAATGGAACCGGTAATTGGCCAGGCGATGTTCGAGTCCATACATATTCTGACAAATGCCTGCTATAATCTGCTGGAGAAATGCATTAACGGCATTACTGCAAATAAAGAAGTGTGTGAAAGTTACGTCTATAACTCCATTGGTATCGTTACCTATCTGAACCCATACATTGGTCACCATAACGGTGATATTGTGGGCAGAATTTGCGCTGAGACAGGCAAAAGCGTACGTGATGTTGTGCTGGAACGTGGTTTGCTCACAGAGGATGAACTGGACGATATCTTCTCCGTTCATAACCTGATGCATCCGGCATATAAAGCCAAACGGTATACAGATGAAAACGATAAATAGTTCGACCGAATAACGCCAAGAAGGCACGTCTATCGACGTGCCTTTTTCGTTTTAGATAAAACAATAATACAACAATTCATTTTCAATTGATTAAATAGTGAGGAAGTCATTATGTTTGCTGCAGAGCTCGTTATCGTCTTACTGGCGATATACCTTGGAGCCAGACTTGGCGGCATAGGTATCGGTTTTGCCGGAGGTTTGGGCGTTCTGGTACTGACATTAGTTTTTCAGATAAACCCCGGTTCTATTCCCTTTGACGTGATTGAAATCATCATGGCGGTCATCGCGGCCATTGCAGCAATGCAAGTCGCAGGGGGTATGGATTATCTGGTGAGTCTGGCTGAACGACTGTTACGCCGTCATCCTAAGTATATTACCTTTCTGGCGCCACTCGTGACTTGGTCTATGACGGTTCTTGCAGGTACCGGGCATACTGCCTTCTCAACACTCCCCGTGATTACTGAAGTGGCCAAAGAGCAAGGTATTCGCCCTTCCCGTCCGCTGTCTATCGCGGTGATTGCCTCACAAATTGCTATCACAGCCTCTCCTATCTCAGCCGCCGTAGTCTTTTTCTCCGGTGTCCTTGAACCATTAGGTATCAGCTACCTGACGCTGCTGGCTATCTGTATTCCTTCAACACTGATAGCAGTACTGCTGACAGCAGGGGTCTGTAACTTCCTCGGCTGTGAGCTGAAAGATGATCCGGTTTACCAGGAACGCCTGGCTAAAGGTGAAGTTCAGCTGCGCGGTTCTCGAGTATTAGAACTCAAGCCACATGCTAAACGTGCCGTATTGTTATTTCTGATTGGTATCCTTGCGGTGATGTTTTATGCCACTGCTATCAGCGATACCGTCGGTCTGATAAAAGATCCGGTTCTGCCACGTAACGAAGCTATCGTGGTATTTATGCTGACTATCGCCGCACTGATAAGCTTTAGCTGTAAAATCGATACCGGTGAAGTCCTGAATGCCAGTACCTTTAAGTCTGGTATGAGTGCTTGTGTTTGCGTACTCGGCGTAGCCTGGTTAGGGGATACCTTTGTTCAGGCGCATATTGGTGATATCAAAACCTTTGCGGGCGATCTGCTGAACGACTTCCCGTGGCTACTCGCTGTGGTACTGTTTTTCGCCTCTATGCTGCTCTACTCTCAGGCAGCAACAGCTAAAGCACTGTTACCTGCTGCGTTAATGCTGGGTGTTAGCCCATTAACCGCTGTCGCCTCTTTTGCCGCGGTCTCTGCCCTGTTTGTATTACCCACCTATCCAACACTGCTGGCTGCCGTTGAAATGGACGATACGGGCTCAACGCGTATTGGAAAATATGTGTTTAACCATCCGTTTATGATCCCAGGGGTCATCGCCATTACACTGTGCGTTGTCTTTGGATTTATTCTCGGCGGTATCCTTCTGTAAATTACCTTAAACAGTGGCGCTTTAACGGCCTGCCTCTGTTGCTGCATGATATAATCCACCGCTGCCACTTTGAAAAATAAGTGGCAGCGATAACGCAGCACCCCTGCGCTATTACCGTTACGCCTGGAGTTGTGCAGACTCTCACGTCACAAATCAATACCAGACAATCGGTCACTTTTACGCTATTTTTTCTCCTATCCCCGGCATCGCTGGCTTGCCAGTCGCTCATTAAACAGTGAAGAATTCTTATGGCATTGCGCATTCTTACATTCATCCTGCTGCTTTGCAGTTCGCAAGTCTTTGCTGGATTATTTGATAATACAAACAAGTCTCAGTTTGTCCCTGCCGAACAGGCTTTTGCCTTTGATTTTCAACAGACCGATCGTCAGGTCACCCTGAACTGGCAGATTAAACCGGGTTACTATCTCTATCGGCAGCAGATAAAAGTACTGCCGACTGATGCCCGGCTGGCGCCTTTCGAAGTCCCACAAGGCATCTGGCATGAGGATGAGTTTTACGGCAAAACAGAGATTTTTACCGACCACTTTAGCCTGCCCCTGACTCTGAACAGCGCCGAAAAAGGCGGCTTCCTGAGTGTGACTTACCAGGGATGTGCTGAGGCCGGTTTCTGCTATCCCCCGGAAACACTGACCGTTCCGCTGAGCATCGTCAATGCCTTACCGGTATCTGAGGCAGCTGATCCTCCGGTGACTGAGGCCGTCCCGTCTACCACAGTAAATAATACGCTGCCTTTCTCAGCGCTATGGGCCTTTTTGATTGGCATCGGGATAGCTTTTACCCCCTGCGTATTACCGATGTATCCGTTGATTTCAGGTATTGTGCTGGGGGGGAAAACGCGTCTTTCCACGCCTCGAGCGCTGATGCTGGCCTTTATTTATATCCAGGGCATGGCACTGACCTACACCGCATTAGGCTTAGTGGTCGCTGCAGTGGGCTTACCGTTTCAGGCCGCATTGCAGCACCCTTACGTACTGATCGGGCTTTCAGTGATGTTTATCCTGTTAGCGGCCTCGATGTTTGGTTTATTTACCCTACAACTGCCCCCCTCTCTACAAACGCGTCTGACCTTAATCAGCCAGCGCCAGCAAGGCGGTTCCATTTACGGCGTCTTTGCCATGGGTGCCCTGGCAGGATTAATTTGCTCACCTTGTACCACAGCACCGTTAAGTGCAATTCTGCTCTATATCGCTCAAAGCGGAAATCTCTGGCTTGGGGGCGGAACGCTTTATCTCTATGCTTTAGGAATGGGTCTGCCTCTGGTACTGATAACCGTTTTCGGTAATAAGCTGCTTCCCAAAAGCGGGCCATGGATGGAGAGTGTCAAAATCGCCTTTGGTTTTGTTATTCTCGCGCTACCGGTCTTTTTACTTGAACGTGTTATCGGTGATGTCTGGGGCTTACGTCTCTGGAGCTTACTCGGCGTGTCCTTCTTCTGCTGGGCCTTTATTACTAGCCTGAAGGTGAGCAAACCCTGGATAAGCCTGTTACAAATCATCTTCCTGGCGGCAGCTATTATTAGTGTTCGTCCTTTGCAGGACTGGGTCTTTAATGCCCCCTCAAGTCACAGTGAGCAAGCTCAACTGAACTTCATACAGATTGAAAATATTGACCAGTTGAATCAAGCCCTGGCAAAGGCTCAGGGAACACCCGTGATGCTCGATTTGTACGCAGACTGGTGTACTGCCTGCAAAGCGTTTGAGAAATATACTTTTAGCTCCCCACAAGTACAGCAAGCACTTTCTGGTATGGTATTGCTGCAAGCTGACGTCACGGCAAATAATGAAGCGGACAGAGCCTTACTGAAACACCTTAATGTCCTTGGGCTGCCGACTATCTTGTTCTTTGACCCGCAGGGCCATGAACAAGCTGACTTAAGAGTGACCGGTTTTATGGATGCTGACGAATTCAGTACCCATTTGCACCACCTGATACCCTAGAGAGGGTTAACTATTTGCGTTAACCAGAGGAGAACACCGTGCAACGTGAAGATGTTTTAGAGCATACTTTGCATGTCCTTGAACGTGAAGGCATTGCTTGTATTACGCTAGATATAGTGGCTAAGGAAGCCAGTCACCCGGTGGCAGAGATTCGGCAATTCTGGCCTGATGAAGAAGCCATGCTGTATGACGCACTGCGTTATTTAAGCAGTAAGGTTGAAGTCTGGCAGCGTCAGCTGATGCTCAATGAGGAGCTCCCTGCTCAGCAGAAATTGCTGCAACGCTATCATGCTCTTACTGAATGCCTGAATAAACAGCGTTACCCTGGCTGCCTGTTTATTGCTGCCTGCACTTTCTATCCTGATCCCACTCATCCGATTCATCAGCTAGCCGATCAGCAGAAGCAAGCCGCCTGGAACTATACCCATACCTTACTGGCAGAGCTCGAAGTGGACGATCCCGCGATGGTGGCCGATCAGATGGAACTGGTACTGGAAGGCTGTCTGTCCAAACTGCTGGTCAAACATAACCAGGCCGATATCGATACCGCCCGCCGTCTGGCTGAAGATATCTTACGCTTTGCGCTGTGCCGCAAGGGCGGTGCGCTGACTTGATTCTGTAGTGCGGTATATACCCGTCATACTTCAAGTTGCTCAGGTCTGCTGGCGTTCAGGCTGCCGAATCACATAGTTTATCTATGCTCATCGACAGCCTTCTCTTGGCGCCTACAAGCAACTCGAATTATTTAGGGTATAAGTATCCCTTATACCGCACTACAGCATAAATTAAGGCCCGGCAGCTTTATCTGAATAGTTATTAATTATAAAGTTATTCAATATCGTAGCAAAAGTCTGATGGACCTCCTGAGTAGGATGAACACCATCATTATAAAGATAATCTGGTGATATATTGAGCAATGGATCGGTTGCCATCGGATTATGAAAATAACCGTGATTGGTATAGGAGTGAGTGGTATCGTAGCCAATCTCACGGGCAATAGTAATAATTTCATTTAACGCAGCAGAGATATCAAAGAAAAATATCTTGGCCTCTGGGTATTTTTCTTTTAACTCATCAATGTTTTTCTGTAATAAAAAATTATGCGTAATACTGATATTTTTATACTCTCTTTGATTTCCAGAACGTTCAGATTCGGGTGTCAGAGAGATATCAGGCATTCCCATTACCAGAACATTTTTAACTCCACTCGACAATAACTTTTCAACTTCGTTTATCTGATCCCCTACCACTTTCAAAACATTATTTTTATGGAGTAAAATATAATCATTGGCGCCAGCAAAAAGAATAGCTAAATCTTTACTGGATGGCTGATAACTTTTTATTTGTCTATCAAGATTTGACAAAAAGTTACTGCGTAGATTAAAAGGTGAATAGCTTGCAGAAGTGCTTCCTCCTTCAGCAAAGTTAACCATCTTTTTGTTCAAAAAAGCGGGTGATGATAAGTACTCCCCCCAGACAAAACCATTGGTAAACCTGCCCTCATAGTACTGATTATACGAAGGAAAAGTATGAAGGGATTTTTCAAACATCCTGCCATTGGAGTCAGAAAGGCTATCACCAAATATTACCAGCCGATCGATATTATCCAGAGAGGCATTAGAATGAGGAAATAGTTTATCTATAGATTTTGCGAGTCGGAAATTTTTATCCTCTGCAAAAATATTACCCTTATCGGGGACAAAATCATATTTATTAGTCACGCCACTGGGATGGATTTGGACATCTTTTAGCGTTCGCTTAAACTTCTCAGTCAAATCGACTTGATCGAGCGCTGATTTATTATTAGATAGGTCTAATTCTTTCGGAGGTTTATTTTTATGTAAAAGAATATTATTATTTGCAATTCCTGTTATATTTAATAACGGAGACAACGCATGTAGCGTTGGCATTGGCGTTTGAGTGACTGCTTTAAGCGTTTGTGTTACCAGTGAAGTCGAACCATTAATAGAAATCATTATTATCATCCCTGTCATTGTACATTTTATTATTACCTCACAGGTCAATATATGTATTTCAGAAAATGATTTTAAAACTAACTGGTATTTTATCTAATTTCGCTCTTTTCTCTATTCAGTGCCTTTATTGCTCAGTTATCTCGCTTTAGCCTCTGATAAGTAAAGTATCCCCAACAGAAGCGATAAGGAACGTGCTCTCTACATAACCCCCCTCGGTTCCTTTTTACTAAAAAGATCCCCAGTGGTCGCTTATCAGACAAAATATGCAGTAAATTGCGACAATAGAGTAAAATCCGCCGTAAAGTTGAGCAGTCAGTTCATTTTTACTTAAATACCATTGACGCCTTACGCTAATTAGGGTTTAATGCGCCCCGTTGCCCGGATAGCTCAGTCGGTAGAGCAGGGGATTGAAAATCCCCGTGTCCTTGGTTCGATTCCGAGTCCGGGCACCACTATTTAGAAAAACCCGCCTATGGCGGGTTTTTTGCTTTCTGAGATCAGCAAACTATCCGTCTCGTTGTCTACTCCCATCTACTGAAATCTACCTACAGCTATACTGCTTCGATGGTATATTTGCTGACATATCCAGTTCGAGAAGTTTTTTACCATCAATGGACGGTCCAAAGTATTGGTGTATGCAATCCCGGTTCGACGGTAAACAAAAAACCTATGCTATTGGTGTTATCCCTCCGTATCCCTCTCAAAAGCTCGTACAAAGCGCAATGAGACCAAAGCGATGGTTGCCGCTAGTGTCGATCCCTCTAAAAAAAACAGGCTACAAAGGCTCAGGAGAGCGCATCACGTTTAAAACCACGTATTACAGCGATTATGCGTTATGCTGCCCAGAAAGAGATGATTGAACACAACCCGGCGGGTTAATTGTATAGGGTTAAATCTCAGTTAACGCTTTTAATAGGTAGCTCTATGGTTCCACTCATCTTTATATTGAATATTTCCATCTACATGTTTCCATGTGATTGATTCATAACGCAGCATAATAGATTCCAGATGTGTTCCAGTCATAGCCCCTTCGTAAAGGTCTGGAGTGATGGAAGTAATCTTTACGTTGCCTAAAATGATATTGAAATACTCTTGCTCTATACCAGAGTCAATAATCTGATACATCTTGATTGTTGCTGATTTCAACGTAGCTCCCTGGCTAAGAGCCTTATAAAGGAGCGGTGTGACCCTATCAAATTCCTTTTGAAACAATATAGGACTGTGCACACGGGTTGCTGTGAGCCTTCCAGTCTGATTATCGGCTGGGATGCTGACATTATGTGTAAAAGATTTTAACTCGATAGCACCGACTCGACCACTAACAAGGCAAATTCCAACAATAGGAGAATTGTTTTCATCAGTGAGCCATAGATAAGCGGGATTAGACATTACAACTCCTTGTATTATTTATATTTATCAAATCTTGATGTAAATTTAATAAAAACCATAATCCATATGATGGTAGATATAAATCCGCACAAAACACCATGTGAGGGAATAAAAAGCACACAAATACACCAACTTCCAATGATAACAATCGGGAAGAGGAAATCAGAGAAAAATAGTGAGATTAAACTCTTAAACATTAAAATGCCTCCTTACCTCCTCATACAATTCATCGAGTGTTTCATAGGTTTTCATTTGTACTTTTTTAATAATTTCCTCTAGCACTGGTTCAATAAAGTAATACAACATTTCTAATTGTGCTGCATATAACATTGAAAAATACCCAGGTTCTAATATTTTTAATTTCCTAGAAGCTAATGCTGCTTTTTGTCAAGGAGCGGCGTGACCCTATCAAATTCCTTTTGAAACAATATAGAACTGTGCACACGGGTTGCTGTGAGCCTTCCAGGCTTATTATCGGCTGGGATGCTGACATTATGTGTAAAAGATTTTAACTCGATAGCACCGACTCGACCACTAACAAGGCAAATTCCAACAATAGGAGAATTGTTTTCATCAGTGAGCCATAGGTAAGTGGGATTAGACATTACAACTCCTTGTATTATTTATATTTATCGAATCTATCCGCTAGCATTGGAAAAATTATTATCCATATGACAATCGATATCAGGGTTAATATAAACCAATGCGCAGGAAAGAAATTTATGAAAAATATACCTGTCAAAAAAATGACTATCGGGAACAGCACATCTGATAGAAAAAGAGAAATCAAGCTCTTAAACATTATATTTACTCACTAAATATTCATATAACCCCTCAATATCATTATCGGTTTGATTTCTAACTCTTCCTATAATGTCAGCCAGAACAGGTTCAATAAAATAATATAACATTTCCAACTGGGCAGAATACAATATTGAATAATATCTCGGCTCCAGGATTTTTAAATACCTTGCTGCCATAGCAGATTTTTGTCCGACCCCATAAAACTGTAGCCCCATTATTATAGGGGAGGATAATTTAGATGTCCTTTGAATGATTAGATTTGAAACCATACTGGATTTTTCTATTATTTTCGCTAACGCATAGGACATAGCTATTCTGGTTTCTTTGGCTGATATACTTTTAGCAAAGTATCCTGCAACTCCTTTTGTTAGCCCCTGAAATTTCCCGCCTTTGTTCTGATTCTGTCTATCTTTCTCAAGCATTTCAAAATAGAGTACGAACATATGAAGGATAACATCACGGTATCTGAAAACAGACTCTACAGAAAGGAATAACCTCTTATCTTCTGTCATCAGTTCACTGCAAACATCACCATATCGAGGTATTAAACAAGAGGTATACCAACTAGCCCTCTCTATACCTGAATAGATAGTGGATGCAGTGTCCCTGGTAGCTTGTAGAAATGAATTAAAACCATGCTGGGTATAGACAGAGAGCTGTCGATCGCTCTGCAATTTCATCCTTAAATAATCCGACGCTTGCATCCTTGACTCTCCTTTTTGTCGTAGCAACTAGACGATAGCCCTTATTAAAGATGAAGTCCAATCGGTTTTAAACATTAACAAGATGATTTCCACGTATAATATTTAAAATATAATTATATATAAGTCAATTATTTCATTGCATGAAAAGAATGATTTTAATACGGTCATATCGCTGAATTAGGCGGGAGTATAACGCTCAACAGTAATTAAATAAATTCAGGAAAAGAAATTCACCAACTGTCTATTTCTCTAAGTGAATTGTATATCTCCAAAGAAAAAGGCGTAAGATTAGAAAAATTAATTATTCGCATTAGCTTTTCCGTTGGTATCCTGGGAACTGGATATGCTGTTATTTCCCAACTTATACAGTGAGTTAAGCAGACATTAAGAAACAAAATCCAAACCAAAACATATAGTTCACCAAACGTAAAAAAGCCGACTTAACGTCGACTTTTTTACTATTCCGTTCAAGAGTTGGTAACTCTGATCAGTATGAAGCAGTCCACATCTAACTCGAACAGTATACTCAATAACCATTAGATGTTTAAACCTCTATAAGTATCTCTTGATAAGTTGAAGATCTGTTCTTCGACCCACTCTATATCTCCCTCCACAAAGGCAATTAAGAGACCAAATCAACCCTGATACAGCATGACAAATTGACACAGATCAAAAGATGTATTGATTTTACATCTTTCAGATTGAACTTATGAAGGCAACCTCTATATAAATGCAAATGATAATGATGATCATTTACATAATCATAAAGGTTCTCATATGTTGCCAAAGATCAACAACAGACCATTTCTTCTTTCAGCCCTGGCATTATGTGTATCAGGCGCTGTTTCTGCAGCCAATACCACAGCACAAGCTCAATCCTCCAATAACGACACGTTAATCGTCACCGCTAACCGGACAGAAAGCAGTCTCTGGGAAAGTCCGGCAACCATTCAGGTGATTGACCGTCAGACCTTACAAAACTCGACCAGCGTTTCCATTGCCGACGATCTGAAAGATATCCCAGGCGTTGAGGTCACCGATAACTCGCTGGCAGGCCGTAAGCAAATTCGTATTCGTGGTGAAGCTTCTTCACGCGTGCTGATCTTGATAGACGGACAAGTTATCAGCTATCAGCGGGCGGGCCAGAACTATGGCGCAGGTTTACTGATCGATGATTCCTCACTGGAACGTATCGAGATAGTCAAGGGTCCCTACTCGGTTCTCTACGGCTCGCAGGCCATTGGCGGCGTGGTCAACTTCATTACCAAAAAAGGCGGAGATAAACCACTCGCAGGCAGTATCAAAGCGGTCTATAACTCAGCAACTGCCGGGTGGGAGGAGTCCGCCGCTGCCTGGGGCAGCATCGGCAATTTTGACTATCGCATCAACGGCAGCTACTCCGATCAAGGCGATCGTGATACCCCGGATGGTAGGTTGCCTGACACCAACTTCCGCAATAACGGCCAGGGAGCCTGGTTAGGTTATCGCTTAGGTAGCCATAAGCTGGGTCTGTCACTCGATCGTTACAAGGCTTCTACACAAACCTGGCTCAGCGATGCTGAAAACCAGTATGAGGAGTTCAGCGTCCGGATCCCTAAACTGGAGCGCGAAAAAGTCGGCATTTTCTATGACTACGATGCCGGAGGGGATTACCTGAAAAAAATCCACTTCGATGCTTACAGCCAGACCATTGAACGTAAATTTGAAAACCGGGTTAAAACGACTCAGGTTATCCCTAGCCCGCTGATACGAGCACTGACCGTCAGCAATCAGACCCGTACCCATGATAAACAGTATACCCAGGGGATGACGCTCCAGAGCAATTTCTCACTTCCGGCGAATAACGAGCTGGTTATCGGGACTCAGTACCAACACGATAAAGTAAAACAGGATAGCAACAGCAGCACACGCCAGACAGCAGCGACTGGGTTCTTCGACACCCAAACCCAGACCTTGTCACATATTGAGGCAGAACAGAGTAATGCTTCCCTGTTTGCACAAAACGACTGGCATTTCGCTGATGACTGGACGTGGACCCTTGGCGCACGCCAGTACTGGCTCTCTTCCAAACAGAATCGCAGCGACAGTTGGAGCGGTACAACCTGGCAGTCGGCCGAGCAGAAATCCGCGCATGATGAAGAATTCGTCACCTCCACCAGCCTGCGCTACTCCGGTTTCAAAGATATTGAACTGCGCGCTGCCTATGCTCAGGGATACGTCTTTCCGACGCTAACCCAGCTATTTATGCAAACTTCTGCAGGCGGGGGCGTCACTTATGGCAACGCGAACCTGAAGGCGGAACACTCTAACAACTACGAGTTAGGTGCCCGTTATAAAGGCAATATGTGGTTGATTGACGGCGCGATTTATTACTCCGAAGCCAAAGATTATATCGCCAGCCTGACCTGTGCCGGGCAAGCTATTTGCCAGGGTAACACTACCTCTACCCGAGGCGGATATTATTACTATGACAACATTGACCGGGCTAAAACCTGGGGAATGGAACTCACCGCAGAATACAACGGCTGGGCCATCTCTCCTTATTTAAGCGGGAACCTTATTCGCCGCCAGTACCAAGGCGACACCATCAAAACCAGAGATACTGGCGAGCCGACGCTGACAGGAAGAGTCGGACTGAAAAATACCCTGCTGCTCAACAGCGCCAATGTGACCTCGGATCTCTTTGTCCGCGCCGCTTCCAGCGCCAACGATAAAACAGGCAGTAAGGAAATTAACTATCCTGGCTGGGCGACCCTTAACCTGGCATTCAATACCGAGTTTGGCCCGCAGGATCAGTATCAGGTCAATCTTGCGCTGAATAACCTGACCAATAAACGTTACCAGACTGCCCATGAGTCTATTCCTGCAGCAGGCCTCAACGCCGCAGTAGGTTTCGCATGGAATTTCTGAAAATGAAGAAGCTCATCACTGGCTTACTGATCCTCACCTGCACTCTCAACATTCAGGCGGCTGAAAGGCTGGTTATTGCAGGCGGTTCACTGACCGAGCTTGTTTTTGCTATGGGGGCTGGCGACCGAGTGGTTGGGGTGGATGAAACCACCTCTTATCCTCCAGAAACCGCTGCGCTCCCACATATTGGCTACTGGAAGCAGCTGAACAGCGAAGGCATTTTATCCCTGCGGCCGGATAGCTTTATCACCTGGCAGGATGCCGGGCCGCAGCTTGTTCTGGATCAGCTGCGTACGCAAAAAGTCAACGTTGTGACCTTACCACGCGTTCCGACGACGGTTGAGCAGATGTACGCCAACATTCGCCAACTGGCAACCATGCTGCAGATCCCTGAACAAGGCGATGCGCTGGTCAGCCGTATACGCCAGCGCCTCGAACGCGTGCAGCACAGCATTCAGTCGAAAAATACGCCGGTCACAACGCTATTTATTCTCTCTGCTGGCAGCAATGCACCGCAGGTCGCCGGTAAAGGCAGTGTTGCTGACGCCATTTTGACCCTTGCCGGTGCAGAGAATGTGGCGACTCATCAGGAATATCAAAGCTACAGCGCAGAATCGCTGATTGCCGCCAATCCGCAGTTCATTGTCGTGACCTCACAGATGGTGGATGGCGATCTCAATCGTCTACGCGCGATTACCGGAATAACCCATACCGCGGCCTGGAAAAATCAACGCATTGTTATCGTAGACCAAGCACTTATCCTGGGAATGGGCCCTCGCGTCGCTGATGCGGTTGAGTCTCTGCACCAGCAATTTTGGCCCCAATAGATGGATTTGATGTAGACCTATGGATATAAAAAACGCGCTGGATCTCACCGGGCATTTTGCGCTGGAGGGAAACCAACCCTTTAAAGACAGACGTGCCACGATGCCATGGCGTGGAGCTACCCCTGTCGCAAAAGATCAGCTGTCGCAAACCTGGCAAAATGTCATCAGCCAATGCGTTCCTCCTCGCAAAAGGCTGGTGTATTTGCATATCCCATTTTGCGCAACCCATTGCACGTTCTGTGGTTTTTATCAAAACCGTTTCGAGGAGGATCATTGCGCCCGCTACACCGATGCCCTGATCCGCGAAATCGAAATGGAAGCGGACAGCGTGTTACATCAGTCCGCACCTATTCACGCCGTTTACTTTGGCGGCGGTACGCCTTCAGCGCTGTCGGCACGGGATCTGGCAAAAATAATCACCGTGCTGAAAAACAAACTCCCTCTGGCACCAGACTGTGAAATAACGATTGAAGGCCGGGTGCTTAACTTCGACGATAACCGAATTGACGCTTGCCTGGATGCGGGAGCAAACCGTTTCTCCATTGGGATTCAATCTTTTAACAGCGAAATTCGTAAGAAGATGGCCCGAACTTCAGATGGTTCAACAGCCCGGGCTTTTATGCAGGGTCTGGTGAAAAGAGACCGCGCGGCGATCGTGTGCGATCTGCTTTTCGGTCTGCCGGGGCAAGATGCAAAAATATGGGGAGAAGACTTGGCGATCGCCGGTGATATTGGCCTCGACGGTGTTGATCTCTATGCCTTAAATCTGATCCCCAATACACCATTAGGCAAAGCCGTAGAAAATGGACGAACCACTGTTCCTTCTCCGGCAGAACGCCGCGATCTCTACCTTCAGGGCTGTGACTTCATGGATGCAGCAGGCTGGCGTTGTATTAGCAACAGCCACTGGGCGCGAACCACACGCGAGCGCAACCTCTACAACCTGCTGATTAAACAGGGTGCCGACTGCCTGGCATTGGGTTCTGGAGCGGGTGGCTCGGTAAACGGTTACTCCTGGATGGTTGAACGTAACCTTACCGCCTGGCATGAGTCCATCGCCGCCGGGAAAAAACCGCTAATGATGATGATGCGCACCGCCGAAGCCGGTTTCCAGTGGCGACATACCCTCCAGGCAGGGGTTGAAACGGCGCGCGTTCCCCTGGATGAACTGACCCCTCATGCTGAAAAATTAGCCCCGTTACTGTCTCAATGGCATCAGGTGGGATTGACCCGGGACGCCTCAACCTGTCTGCGTCTGACCAATGAAGGCCGTTTCTGGGCAAGCAATATTTTGCAGTCTCTTGATGAACTGATTCAGAAACTTAACGCACCGCAAATTGCGGTAGAGAACCTATCCCCTAAATAATTCGAGTTGCCTGTAGGCGACAAGTTCACCCCGTCGATGAGCATAGACAGCTATGCGATTCGGCGGGATGGACGCAGTCAACACCCAGGCAACTTGAAGTATGACGGGTATATAACAGGAGTAATTATGAGCCATGCCTCTTTACAGGATTTTTTGAAAACTGAGCCGGACGGTACGCTGGAAGCTATCGCCTCCCAATACAACACCACCCTGCTGGAGGTCGTGCAAAACTTGCCCTCCCCTACCGTTGTTTCGGGCGATAATTTTGACACCGTTTGGGAGAATGTGAACGAATGGGGTAACGTCACCACCCTGGTTCATACCGCTGACGTTATCCTCGAGTTTAGCGGCGAACTGCCTTCCGGATTTCACCGCCACGGCTACTTTAACCTGCGGGGTAAAAAAGGGATGACAGGGCACATCAAAGCCGAAAACTGCACGCATATCGCCTTGATTGAACGTAAATTTATGGGGATGGACACCGCGTCTATTATCTTCTTTAACCAGGCCGGTAGCGCGATGTTTAAAATTTTCCTCGGCCGGGATGAACACCGTCAGTTACTCAGTGAACAGGTTCAGCATTTCCACGCGCTGGCCGCATCGCTTAAGGAAAATGCCTGATGACACCCTGGTTACTCTTTGGTGCAGGTGGCAGCGGCGTTGGCGCAGAAACGCTTAAACTCGCATTAGCGGAACAGCGGCCTGTGGTTGCCGTTGTTCGCAATGCGCAGGTTGCCGCTGAACTGGAAAAAAAAGGGGTGCAGGTTTTCAATGGCGATGCCTGTGATCCCAGTATTGTTGCCGGTGCCTGCCTTGCTGCGGGTCCGGATGCCACTATCATCTCCTCGATGGGCGGTAGCCTGGACTATCTTGCCCACCGTACTGTTATTGATGAAGCTGAAAAAGCGGGCCTCAGACGGATGATTCTGGTGACATCGCTGGGCTGCGGCGATAGCTGGCGTTTTTTATCACCGCGTGCGAAAGCGGCTTTTGGTCAGGCGGTACGCGAAAAATCGCTGGCGGAAAGTTGGCTACAAACCAGCCAGATAGAATACGCCATTCTTCGTCCTGGCGGTCTGCTAAACGGTGAGGCGACAGGTAAAGCACAGCGGATGCAAGGTCAGGAGTTTCATGGTTTTGTAAAACGTGCCGATGTTGCCGGACATATTTATGAACTGGCTAATACGCCAGCACTGAATAATCAAATCTACAGCCTGATTGAGCCTGAACTTAAACCCGTATGATCCCTCGCGGCGTTGAATATCACTTTCAGCGCCCTTTTCGATGATGACTATCGGTATATCGTCTGCGTTGATCGTCGGGATCGCAGGAATATCGAGGCCGTTCACTCAATCATCATCCAAATAATCTGGTGCAGTAAACTGCCTTAGCCTGGATTTCTCCCTCTTTTCGGTTCCGTTATCCACCAAACCTCTGGTAGAGTCCAGCTATCGGCTCATTAAAAATGCTATTACCCTCTGACCGCTAATACTTTTAGCATTGATTTTAAAGGTGTTTTCGTGGCTCTATTCACTCAACAGCGACATAACCAAATTTTTGCCAGCATTCTTAATGAGGTTATGCCTCAGGATGAACTTGCCCGGCGTTTTTCCGTTTCAACCCGGACAATACGTTCTGACATTAATGAAATCAATGAGTTGATTCAAAATTACAGCGCACATATCCTCTATGAGCGCGGTCATGGCTATCGTTTGAAAATTGATGATGATGCGCTGTTTGAGACCTTTACCCAGCAAAATGAAGCAAAAAATGACATTCCGCGCACTGGCAAAGAGCGTATCGATGCCTTGCTGTTAAAACTTCTGATGCTGTCACTGCCAGTTAAACTGGATGATATCGCAGAGGAATGGTTTATCAGTCGGGGGACGCTGCAACAAGATATGGGGGCGGTCAGAGAGCACCTGCAGAAATATAGTATTGTTTTAGAAAGTATTCCTCATCAAGGTATCCGATTAAACGGTAATGAATTGGCTATTAGAGCCTGTATCACAGAGACCTTGTGGCGTCGTTTCTCTGAGCAAATCAATCAGGATCTCGCCACTTTCTCTCCTGAGTGCTTAGATAATATTGATCTCACTTATATTGATAAATTACTGCATAACAGTATGAATCGATTCGATATTCGACTCAGTAATGAGGGGCATATTTACCTCGTTTTCAGTTGTGCCGTGACAATTTTACGTATTACGCGTGGCCACGAGTTAACCGCAATCGCTAAAAATAATGATAATGAAGAGGTTATCCTTAAAGCCTGTGACGAAATATCAAAGGGACTGATCTATTTTTTAGGAAACGATCTTGCTAACCCTGAGGTTAGTTATTTACACGATCAAGTTATTGCCCAGCGTATTAGTAGCCAGGATCCTACTAGCCAAAAAAATGGCAGTCATAATGCACTCGCTGAGTATATTCTGGACTATATTAATTCTCTCTATAACTATGACTTACGCAATGATGAGAAACTTAAGAAAGATCTCAACGCGCATCTTGCGGCCCTGATTACCCGGCTTCAGTATCATATATCCACAGTTAATCCTCTCTTATCCGATATAAAACAGTACTATCCTTTTGCCTATGATGTTGCTCTGAGCGCATTAACAAGTGCCTCTAAGCAGTTACTTCCTTATCCTATCAGTGAGGATGAACTTGGCTATCTGGCAGTACATATCGGCGTAAGTCTTGAGAGAAACTATGGTGCGGGTTCTGTTCGCCAGACAGAAATACTGGTGGTCACTGATGCGGGTAATTCAACATTTCGGGTGGTTGAGTCTAAAATCATGCGTGAATTTCCGCAGTTAAAATTCAGCCGCGGCCTGACTCTACAAGAATATGAATCCCTTCAGGAAATTGATGAAGATTTCGTTATCACTACCGTACGTATTTCTGAAAAAAACAAACCTGTTATCAAGATAGCGCCTTTTCCTACCCCCTATCAGCTCAAGCAAGTCGGGCGTTTAGCGATGGTTGACCAAACGCGCCCTTATATCATTGAGCAATTTTTTGATGAACGTTTCTTTATGGTGTTCAACGAAAAAATTAGCCAGGAAACACTCTTTCAAACGGTTTGCAAAAAATTACAGCAAGATGGATATATCACTGCTGATTTTTATCCTTCGCTGCAAGAGCGCGAGTCGATTGTATCTACCTTACTCGGGGAAGGTATCGCCCTACCTCACTCTCTAGGACTACTGGCTAACAAGACCGTTGTCGCCACTATTATCGTGCCAAGAGGCATAGAGTGGAACAAAGAAACCAAAGAAAAAGCCTATGTCATTTTTCTACTGGCTATTAGCAAGGCTGATTATGAAGAGGCGATGGCGCTCTACAATTTGTTTGTCACTTTCGTGAAAGAAAAAACCACTCAACGCTTAATTACCGTCAAAAACTTCAATGAATTCCAGATGATAGCCAAGGATAGTTTAGCCCGTATTCTATGAATGAATGGCAACTTCCACTTTGGGTGGAAAGACGGAAGTTGCGCTTTTTTACGTGATCCTAACCACAACTCCACCATTTCATTTTCAATTATTCGTGGCTCACTCGGTAATAAAAAACGACAAGTGGAAACGATAATCCACAGAAAAGTCCCTTAGCATTTCTTCATTTCCACTTAGTATCATCCCTTTTTCCATCCGCTAAGATTTAACAAAAAATAAATTAACGAATTGAATTTAAACAATTAATTTAAATTCTCCCTGCCGGTTAATTTCTTAAATCTCTCTTTTAACGTTATTTATTTCCATTTCTTTTCCGGTTGGTTCAAAAAACAAACGCAAAAAGCCTTTGCTCACTTCCATATAATTTCCACTTCTAAGTGGAAATTCACTGCCTGCAAAAAAAAACCAGAACAGATTAAGGTATGAGTCATCAAGAAACAGAGTCGTCTAACTTACATTATTACTTTGGATTTTAAATAGTTATGACCGAATCAGTAGTGATTTTTAATATGGCAGAACACAAACTCGATATTGATGAAGTAACACAGAAACTACTGGCAATGATTACTCACTGGCTCAAGCAAGAAAATTGCTACACCACGGAGGTACAGCAACAGATGCTGATCTCTCATTTACGAGCCATGGTTTTCAGAGCCAAAACTGGCGAAGCTTTACCCGAAGTAGATATCAGCTTGTTTGATGAAATATCCCAACACTCTATTGGGTTAGCGCAACGGGTAGTGGATACCTTGCCCGGTTTAGCACCTGAAGAGACCTACTTACTCTCTGTTCACTTTGAAGTTGTTCGTTCTAATGACTAATTCCTGGAGAATAAAAATATGAAACAAATCGTTATTGTCATCGGAGATCGTTTAGGGAAAGGGCAAAAAGTTGCTGTCGGCGTAGAAACTGCAGGGGGCAAAGCAATTGTGGTTCCTGGTGTTGCTGCGGATATGAAACTCGGAGATGTCATGAATGCTGAACAAGCCGATCTGGGTATCTCTTTCTGTGGCAGTGGCGGCGCAGGTGCGATTACCGCTCAAACTAAATATGGCTATAAAGCACGCTATGGAATGCGTTCTATCGAAGAGGGTGAAACAGCGATTGCTGATGGATGCAACGTGCTCGGTTTCGGTTTTATGGATAAAGAGGAGTTAGGCGAGCGTTTAGTCAAAGCATTTAATAAAAAATACGGCAACGCTTAATGAAAAAATCCATCGAAACGGTTGTACGGATAACAGGACAAGGCGATACCAAGCAAAAAGCCATTGCTGATGCCTTAAATTCAATACAAAAAACCGTACTCAAAGACAACACCGACATCATCCTGCGCATTGAACCAAAGGATGTGGAGATCGTCAGTGCGCATTCGCAATCACGGACAGAAAAATTTCTTTTTATCTTTTTGCCACGTAAACGCGAACACTTCCGCGTTGTACTCGACGTTTCGCTGGACGTTACCCTACTTTCTGTTAACGAAATAGTATTTACAGAACAATAAAAGCAATCAGGCCTGGAGCTATTTCCATGAGTGAAACTGCATCTTTTTTAGAAATATTAGGTATGTCCCTGATTATTGGCGGCCTTTGCGGCTTTGGTCTTGGGGCGGGTGCTGCGCGTATGTTCCACGCGCCAACGACACAAGGAATGGGTGCATTCCGTACATTAGGTGAGTTAAACGCCTGTGAGGGAGACCCCGCGTCACACTTCTCCTTTGGCTTAGGATTCTTCTTTAATGCATGGGCATCTTCTGTCGCAGCAGGAGCATTCACCCAAGATGTTGACCATCGAATTATTCCCAACTGGGGCGCGGCGGCACTGCTGACAAAAAATCGTAGTGTTGCAGATACCCTACATAACCCGAAAAAAATGGCGATTGCTTGTTCCATTATTGGTGCGCTGGTCGTCGCATTCTTAAACACCACGGCATCAGCCGTCCCGGCAGCGCTACAAACAACGGCAATTAACGTACTGGTTCCCGCTGCAAACTTACTGGTTAACACCGTGATGCCGGTTATCTTCTGGCTAGCAGCGATGGATGCAGGCCGCCGTTCTGGTTTTTGGGCAACGCTTTTCGGCGGTTGTGCACAACTCATTATGGGGAACGCAATTCCCGGCTTAGTCCTTGGCATCTTAATTGGTAAAGGCGTTGATGATAATGGCTGGAACCGTATCACTCGCACAATGATGATAGCCGTCGTTCTCCTGTTCGTACTCAGTGGATTCTTCCGCGAATTCGACCTGAAGATGATCACTTCTTTTAACCTCGATAAACCACTGTGGCTTGAATATATCCACGGACTGCTGAGCGGGAAATAATCATGACAACTGAAGTTAATAAGCAGGATTTCTGGTACGCGGAGTGGTCTTTTCCCATCTTTGTCGGGCTGCTGTCTGCTGGGATCTTCGCCGGTACCCACATGTATGTTGTCTACGGTTTCGGTGCCTTTAACGAAGTGGCCTTCGTGGCCATGTTACGTGCAGGACTGGATACCGGGGTATATGGTGCCGTCGCGGCTTTCGGAGCAAGTTTCCTGTTTGCGCGAATTATTGAAGGATCGCTGGTCGGTATATTAGATATCGGTGGCGCGCTACAAACAGGGATTGGACTTGGCGTTCCTGCCCTGTTCCTTGCCGCTGGGTGGGATATTTTAGTCACCAATTTCTGGCTCTCTTTACTGACCGGGCTGTTTCTTGGCGTACTAATAGGGCTAATAATTGTTTTTGCCCGTAAATTCACTATCGCTCAGGCAAACTCAACCTTTGGTGCCGATGTCATGATGGGGGCAGGTAATACCTCAGGTCGTTTCCTTGGTCCTTTGATTATTTTAGCCGCCATGGCCGCATCTATTCCAATTGGTATTGTCTCTTTAATCGGCGCTTTAATTTTCTATGTATGGCAAAAGCCTGTCGCGGGTGGTGCCATTTTAGGGGCGATGTTATTTGGTTATTTCTTCCCAATGACAGCTTAGGCATCCAGGGCTGCTGATATGAGCGTCAATAGTCAGCAGCCGCTAGATAATAAAGAAGGTAATTATGTACTCTTTAATCATCAAACAGGGTAAGCGTATCGATGGGACAATTATCGATATTCTTATCAAAGATGGAAAAATCGAAGCGGCAGGTCCGGAACTCGCGGGTAATCAGCCAGCAGATAAAGTGATAGACCTCAAAGGAGAAATATACGTTAGTGCCGGATGGATTGACTCGCATGCTCACTGCTTTGCTGAATCCCCTATTTATTTTGATGACCCCGATTTAGCTGGCGCAGCAGGCGGAGTCACCTCACTGGTTGATGCCGGCAGCGTGGGTGCGGATGATATCGATAAATTTTACCAACTGACGCTCAAATCTAAAACTAACGTATTTTCCTTATTGAATATTTCACGCATTGGCATCATCGCTCAAAATGAATTATCCGATATGAACAATATTGATGATGACTGCTTTCAACAAGCTCTTGAACGCCATGCTGGTTTCGTTATCGGTATGAAAGCGCGGATGAGTAAAAGCGTGGTGGGCGAAAATGGCATTGCCCCACTGATCAAAGCCAAAGAAATGCAGAAAAAACACCGCTTACCTTTAATGGTACACATTGGTAATAATCCTCCAGATATTGATGAAGTGGCCGACTTGTTGACTCGCGGCGATATTATTACTCACTGTTTTAATGGTAAACCTAACCGAATTTTAGATGATGCAGGCTATCTCAAGCCATCAATTGCCCGTGCATTAGCCCGTGGTGTTATTCTCGATGTCGGCCACGGCGGTGAAAGCTTTAGTTTTAAAGTAGCAGAACAAGCCATGCGGATAGGGACCTATCCTGACATTATCAGTTCGGATATCTACCATAGAAATCGCGTTAATGGTCCTGTTTATAGCCTGGCATTTGTCATGACTAAATTTCTGTGCATGGGTTTTAGTGCTGAGCAGATATTACGCTGTGTCACTGAGAAAGCCGCAGACTTACTTTCTCTTCCCGCTAAAGGCTATTTAAGACCCGGATTTGATGCCGACATTACCCTGTTTAATCTCAAAGAAGAACCTACAGAATTAACCGATGCCGAAGGCGAGCAACGCCTCGGTACACACCGCTTTATCCCCGTCGCCGCTATCGTCGGTGGGAAGTCTATTATTCAGGCGCAAGGAGAATGTGAAGATGCCATCTGTTTATAACAAATATCAGCTTAAACAGGTTATTAATGCCTCCGGTCGTATGACGATGCTCGGCGTTTCCACCCCTGCGCCTGAAGTTGTGGAACGTGTTGCTTACGGTCTTAATAATTATTTTGAAATTAAAGATTTAGTCAATAAAACGGGCGAATTTATCGCGCAGTTACTCAAGGTGGAAGGTGCAGTAGTGGTTTCCTGCGCCTCAGCAGGCATCGCTCAAGCAGTGGCGGCCGTTATCGTACAGGATGATGACGATTTGCTGCTTAACTTACATTCATCAAGCAAAGTCGTCCCTCGTGAAATTATTCTCCCGAAAGGCCATAACGTTAATTTCGGTGCCCCGGTGGATACTATGGTGGCATTAGGCGGAGGAAAAGTGATTGAAGCAGGCTTTGCTAACGAATGTAATGCCGCCCAGCTAGCCGCCAAAATAACGCCACAAACAGCGGCTATTCTTTATATAAAATCTCATCACAGCGTACAAAAAAGTATGCTGACTGTCAGCGATGCTGCCCGTGTTGCCCGTGAATATCAATTACCATTGATTGTTGATGCCGCCGCAGAGGAAGATTTAACGGTTTACTACCAGGCAGGTGCCGACCTGGTTATTTACAGTGGTGCCAAAGCGATTGAAGGCCCAACCAGCGGCTTAGTGATCGGTAAAAAAACCTATGTTGAATGGGTTAAACGCCAAAGCCAGGGTATTGGCCGAGCGATGAAAGTCGGTAAAGAAGGTATTTTAGGTCTGACCCTTGCCATCGAGAAATATTTAACTGCCCCTAAAGAAACCGGCGCTGAGATGGTTAACCGGATGAATAAATTCATTGCTGATTTAAATGCGATTCCCGCAATCTCTGCACAAGTTGTCTGGGACGCCGCGGGTCGGGATATTGCCAGAGCTGAAATTAGTTTTGCTGAAAAACAGATAGGGAAAACCACCTATGAAATTATGCATGAACTAAAACAAGGGGATACCGCAATCTATTTTCGTGAGTACAAGGCCAACGAAGGTAAGGTAGAAGCTGATATTCGCAGCGTTAGCAATGAACAGCTTGATGTTATATCTGAACGTATTCGTTTGTTAGTGAAAGGAGTCTAATATGAAGCTGTCACCGAATTTCTACCGTGACCGAGTGTGTTTAAACGTACTGGCCGGTAGCCATAAAAATGCTAAAGATATTTATGCTGCTGCCGAAAGTTTTGTCGTCGTAGGTGTTTTATCGAAAAACTATCCAGATATTGAAAGCGCTATTGCTGATATGAAAATCTATGCCCAGGAAACAGACAATGCGTTATCAGTAGGATTAGGCGCTGGCGATCCGAATCAATCCACGATGGTTTCTTTGATTTCTAAAGAAATTCAGCCACAGCATGTCAATCAAGTTTTTACCGGTGCTTCCATCAGCCGCGCTTTATTAGGTCAAAATGAGACCTTTGTGAATGCATTAATCTCTCCAACGGGTATCCCAGGAATGGTTAAGATTTCAACCGGACCATTAAGCTCTAAGTCACCTGACGCTATTATTCCGATTGAAACAGCAATTATGATGCTTAAAGATATGGGCGCTGATTCTGTTAAGTTCTTTAATATGCAAGGGTTAAAGTCTCTTGAGGAATATAAAGTCATCGCCAAAGCTTGCGCTGAGTTTGATTTTTCTCTTGAACCCACCGGTGGCATTGACTTAGATAATTTTGCCGAAATACTGCAAATTGCGCTCGATGCTGGGGTGAAAAAAATAATTCCCCACATCTATAGTTCTATTATTGATAAGAATAGCGGAAATACCCGGCCTGAAGATGTTACCCAGCTATTAGAGATGGTTAAAAAAGCGGTAAATTAATGAACATCACTGAATGGTTAGTCTAAAAGTAGACTTAACAAAAAATCAGTTATTACAGTTATCTACCAAAGATAATTTGGCTGATAGATAAAAATATAGGGACAGTCCTGGGATCTGCATTGGTATACTCCTGGGACCATCCTTTGATGACAGGTTCAAAACGCTGAATATTATTGACGAGCATAGCTGTCATAACGCTAAAGGGGTTGTGACTCAGGAAAATGCTTGTTTAAGCTTGCTGAACACATCAATGCCCAGAGCTTCTGCATAACGAAAAACAACGTCAATAGTGGGTGAACTGGTCCCTCTTTCGAATTTGCTGATAGCCTGTTTACTGACACCGATTTGCCCTGCAATCATTTCCTGAGTCATTTTATTCTGTTTTCGTTTCTGCGCCATCGCAGCGATAAGCTGTTTTCTCATCTGCACCACCTCCAGAGCTTCTGCTGTGGCTTGGTCGCTGAGTAATTCACTCCGGACATCGTCCCAGTTATGCAGGTTTATAGCCATATTCTTACCTATTGATATTTCGATGAGTATTACCATTTCCAGACTTTTTATATTTATCCATAGTGACTCGTGTCATCGCTTCCCTACAGGTTTTGTATCTGAAAAGATACTCTACTTCCCCAAGCCTGAAGTCAACCAATAGGTTGACTTCAGGCTTGGGGATCTCCGGAAAATCGTAGAAGCGCCCTTAACGCTGCTCTGAAAAAAAGTGGCTTTTACTTTTCTCCATCCGGGCAGAGAAATCTGATTTTTCTGCTATTCATATTTGCTTATGAACTATTTCCTTAAGCCCGGCACTAAACTGCTAATACAGAACACAGACAAAGTAAGTACAGAGGCTGATTGATGAAAAAAATAACCAAATCTTTATGCTCCGTTGGCTGGGCAATCTGCTTATTAAGCGGTACAGCCCACGCAGCTAGCTGGCAAGAAAACCTCAATGGTGCTGCTTCTGACCTGTTAGGTAATAGCTCAGGCAGTAAAAATGCGACCGCAACGGATGGAGGGCTTTCCCTTGGCACCATCAGCAAGCTCCTTAACGGGGGGAGCAGTGCGGTTGCCTCAAATAGCATGACCAACGCCACGGGCGTAATGGAATATTGTATTCGCAATAAAGTGGTCAATAACGTCAATGGCTTAACCGATCAGCTCCAATCTAAACTGGGCCTGAACAGTAATACCAAGAAATCTAAAGAGACCAGCTATCAGCAGGGAATTGCCGGACTGTTAAATACCGGCAGTAACCAAAAACTGGATCTCAATGCCCTGGGGGAGACAGCGCTAGGTAAACAGCTCAAAACTAAAGCCTGTAATGTAGTGCTGGACCAGGGTAAGTCCTATATCGGTCTTTAACTATCACACTCTCCAACCACACACAGCCTCTTCTTTTCGATAAAAGTCCAAAGGAAGAGGCCAGTTTCCCCTCAGGTCAGACTCAAATCTTACCCGCATCGCAGAATATTCAATTTAAGCATTGATGGCAGTATAATATCTTTTATACCTCACCACTTTGGCGTCGCCACATTTCACTATATGTACCATTTAATGATAAAAGATGTTCATGGGTTCCTCTTTCGATAATTCTCCCATGGCTCATTACTATTATCTCATCGCATCCAATAATAGTTGAAAGTCTATGAGCAATAATTAGTGTTGTTTTTCCAGTGCTAATATCAAATAAATTTTCCTGAATCTCTTTTTCTGTTTGTGAATCAAGAGCACTGGTGGCCTCATCAAAAATAAATATAGAAGGTGCTTTCAGTATTGCACGTGCAATAGCTATCCTTTGTTTTTCACCACCAGATAATTTAAGACCGCGCTCACCTACTTTCGAATCATAGCCTTGTGGTAAGGATATAATAAAATCATGGATCTTAGCCATTTTTGCTGCATGAAAAACCTCCTCATCAGTCGCACTTAGATTGCCATAAGAAATATTATAAAAAATAGTATTATTAAATAAAACAGTATCTTGTGGTACTATGCCAAAACATTCTCTAAGGCTTTTCTGTGTAACATCTTTTATATTCTGACCATCAATTTTTATTACCCCACTTGAACAATCATAAAATCTAAAGAGCAGTCTTGAAATTGTCGATTTTCCACTACCGGTATGGCCAACAATGGCAAGTCTTTTTCCCGCTGAGATCCTAAATGAAATATTATTTAAAACTACTCTAATTTTATCATAACTGAATCCGACGCTATCAAATTCCAGTGAACCATCGGTAACGAATAAATTAGTGCTGGGATCAGCATCAAGAATTTCCTCTTCGATATCTAATATTTCAAACATATTCTCCATATCCAGTAGAGCCTGTTTTGTTTCTCTATACATTAGCCCAAAAGTATTTAATGGTTGATAAATCTGTAATATATACATATTAACTAATATAAAACTACCCATTGTTATATTACCTGAATACATTCCATCAATGGCTAAATGCATCATAAGAAACAAACCAATGGTAATAATTAATCCTTGACCCAAGCTCAAATAAGAGAAGGTGGATTGATTATTTATTACTGCTTTTTCATATCTAATTAGTGATTTATTATATCGTTCGAATTCATGATCTTCATTTGAAAAATATTTCACAGTTTCATAGTTCAGCAAACTATCTATAGAATTAGCATTTAAATCATAATTTGAATTGTTTAATTCTTTTCTAAATCTTGTTCTATACATAACCATGAAAATGGTATAGGTAATATAAATGACGGACATTAAAACAGTCAAGATGACATATTTAATATCAAACAACACCCATAGGATGCATGATATAAATAATATTTCAAACAATACAGGAACTAATGAAAATAATAGCTGTGATAAAATTTTTGAAGCTCCCTGTTTTCCTCTCTCCAAAACTAATGCGACTCCTCCCGTCTGGCGAGAGAGATGATAACGAAGGCTGAGAGTATGTAACTTTTTGAATATTTTTAATGATACAGCCTTCGAGGCATACTGATTGACATGAGAGAATAAAATATCTCTAATAGTTTCAGTCAAAGATGATACAAGCCTTAGCAAACAATATGCAAAAAGCAAAACATATACGATATGAAATGAGAATTGAGGAAGATTCAATTTATCAATTAACAGCTTGTAGACATAAGGTACACTCGCTGCAAAAAATTTAGTCAGTATTAACAATAGAATAGAAACTAATACCAAAAATCTAATCTTACCATTATCATGTGGCCAAAGATAATCAATAAAAAAACGTTTAAAATGGTCTCTTCTTTTTTTCATAATAAAGAATCTTATACCCAAAATAATTCGAGTGGCTTGTAGGCGCAAAGAGAAGGCTGTCGATGAGCATAGACAAACTATGTGATTCGGCAGCCTGAACGCCAGCAGACCTGAGCAACTTGAAGTATGACGGGTATATAAGTTAAGGAATTTGATGGGATATAATTAATAACATGAAAATAAACTACACCAATACAGATTGACGCATCAACTTAAAATAATAAAAAAACAAGCGTAAAGCAATCAACAACCTGATAAATAGAACATTTATTATTTCTGAATTTTGATTAAAGTCTCAATTTTACATATTATTATTTTTAAAAATATCTCGATATATACATCATTAAAAAAACCAGTATGATTTAATTATTTAAAATACAATAATTAACATCCATCCTAATATTAACCATGCTCTTAACAGATAGATACCGATTAATTCACCGAACAAACTATGTGATTCGACGATTGAGTTTTCGCAACCAAAAACTGGATCTCAATGCACTCGGGGAGACGGAGTTGGGTAAGCAGTTAAAAACCAAAGCCTGTAATGTGGTTCTTGACCAGGGCAAGTCCTATCTGGGTCTTGGCTAATCACGCTGTAGCACGATATTTTCAGTAATACACCGCCTCGTCCTCTCCGGTAGCATCTTGCACACCAAGCATCGGGAAGAAGAGGTGAAGCTCACCGTTTCAGACTAAGCCGCTCATCCATATCACCGCCCCGTATTCTGAATATTCAATTTCAGCATCAATTACCGGTATTTTGCTGGCAGCCAAGTGAGCAAACTGCAACATCATCTCTCCAGCACACTTATTTTTTACATTCTGTGGTATCACTATCGGAAGGAAAAATGAATGACAACAGGGCTAAATAAATGTGGCAGACACGCGCACTGGAATTAAACAATCAGGAATACTGGAACTGGGATAAGGCTTGTGAACTGGTAGAGTATGCTGTTGCCCATGAATTCAATACAGTGATTGTTGGGCAGGCAGAGCTGTTTAATAAACTGGTCTCGCCTAAAGGATATACCCCTCATAATTATAATGACGGTCTTTCCAGCCAACAACGCGCCCGTTGCGTCTACCTGAACCGCCTTGGACGATTGTGTCACAGCAAAGGGCTACGGTTTTATCTGCAGGCGAAGGAGTTAAGTTTTCCCACAGATTTACTTTGTGCTCATCCACATCTCTTCAATGCCGGGCGAGGAGTACACTTCGACGCAGACTTCTGGTGTCGCTACCTCGAGGACAAAGTCTCGCTTATTTGTCAGCAAATTCCCTCTATCAGCGGCCTGCTAGTCGCTATTTCTAATACCGATGGTTTACTGCCAGTGTCACGCCCTAACTGGGAGTTATCTGGACCCCATGACGCTGAGATGAACAATGCCAGAAGTCTGTCACTCTACAGCCGCTGTTTTACTGCCCTCTCACGGGCGGTACTCGATGAAAATAAACATTTGGTTCTGCGAGTGTTCCCTGCCGGGAATCATGACCTCGATAATGTACTGGAGGCTATCCGCCCACTACCAGAGAGCGTGGGTGTTTCGATAAAAGTGACGCCAGAACGATTCTGGCCATCCTTTCCTAACAACCCAGCGTTGCTGGCGGTTCGCAACCGAGAAGTCTGGGTAGATTTAGATCTGGTGGGTGAAGAAGTCGGTTGGGGGATTTTCCCTTTTCTACGCATTAACGAGCTACAGGGACGCCTGCTGTGGTGCCGCAGTAATCCAGCAATACGCGGAGCAGTATGTAAAACTAGCTGGGAAGGTGTTGATAACCATTGGGTGATGGGAACATTGAGTGAATGTAATCTGTTTGCCTGTAGTCGCATGTTGCGCAGTGATGGTATCCGCCTTACACAGTCTCAGTTGCTGATGCTGTGGCTTGATGAAAGCTATGGCTGGCACCCTGAACCGGAAGTCTTTGCCGAGTTTAGTACGCTGATGGAACAGGCCGGCCAAGTGTTGTATCAGGCCATTTATGTGCGTGACCATGTATTCCATCGCCACAGCCAGGTACCAGAAAGTTACGGTCAGGCGGTGTGGAGTCTCTATGGACAGCTTAACCGTAATCACTGGCTACCAGGCTCAGAGCGCGATATCTCTTTCACTGCTGAAGAACCTGAGAGATCGGCAACTTGTCTCTCGCTTATTGCCACGGAGAAAGATGAAACCCGCGGCGCTGTCGCAACGTTGCATCAGCAGGCGTTACACTTTGCGGAAACCGCCAAATTCCCTTGGGCCTTAAAACAGCGCTGGCTCGAGGAGTGGCAAGGATTTTCACTCTACTGCCAGCTGTTTCTGCATGCCCAAAAAGCATTTTTTACCCTGCACTTCGCCCGAGAAGTAGAGAACAGCTGGAGTATGCGTGAAATAAGCCTGATCAATATTCAGGAACTGTACCGCTGTGCTGCAGAAATGGAGGATTACTGCACCAAACACTCAGATGCCTCTCCAGGCTTGCATGTTCTGTTTGATGTCACCAGAGTGATAGCTCTGGCAGACAGCTTAAGCGAAGAGCTACGGACCTTAAAAGGGTAACCGTCTCACACTTCCGGGGGAGATAACGATCTTGATGTGATATTTGTCACATCAAATTTCTCACCCCCAAAACTTTTGTGATGAGTATCTCAATGATGTTTTTGTTGTACAAAAAAAACATGATCCTAATCACCTTACCTGGCGACTTCCCCCCTGCTTTGTGAGGTGTCATACATATCTCACTAATACCCTTCATCCGCTGCTCGACGGAGATTACAAAGCCATTGATGATACGGGCCGAATGAATCTGTTCTGCAAGGGATAAAAAATATGTCACAGGGTGACTGGCAGTTATCACAGGGCGAGGCGCTAACCCATTTTCTCTTTTCAGCCGCAAAAATGCAGCGCTTTGCCGAGTTTTATACCGGCGAAGTCACCAGTCCTGTTATCGATTATCAATTCAGGAATGGTGCAGGCCCGGCAGATGAGTCGTTTTGTCGGCGTGTATTTCGACAAACACATGCCGAACGTACTGTTGACCCCGCCCTGGCCCTGACCTGTGAGGAGATGACGCTTCCTGGTCCCAACCCTACGGTTTCCTTTTCTGATTTCTCTCATCTGGCGTTTCACGGACAGCGCTGGCTAAGGGTGGAGCTGTTTGCCCCGGTTGCCGGGGAGTTTCGTTTTCGTTTAGGTACCTGCGGTGGCGTACGGATTTGGAATGCAGGTACTCAGATAGCTTGCTTCACCCCCTTTACGCGCAATACTCTGCAACATTGCGATGTAGGGCTTGTGCTGAATGCGGGTAAAAATAGCCTGCTGATACATCTTGATGAACTGTTTGAACGTGACACCCTATTCGCCCTGAACATGGTTTATCTGGACTCATCAACACTCGGCGTTGGGCTACCCGGTATTGATGGTCAATCTGCCGATGCATTGAGTCAATTTGCCAGTGGTTTACGCCCGGAGTTGTCAGCTTTCAACCATCTCGTGCGTATTCAGTGCACCGTGCCTGCCCCGGATGGTATGACTCTGCGTGGAGAGATCCGCGGTATGGGTAATGATAACTTTAGTGCACAAACTCTTGATTTGGGTCGCGTGGTAGCGGGAACCCAGTCTCTAGCCTTACCGCTGCCGCACTCTATCGGAGAGGCACACTATCAGCTACGTTTGACGCTACAACGTGGTACCGAATCACTGACCCGTAGTATCGGTATCAATGTGATGCCAGAGACTCCCGCCGTGACAACGGCAAAAACGCTGGCCGCACGTAAGCTGGAATCTCTGCGCTATACCGCTGCTCACGGAATGGATCGTACCTGTCGCTTACTGGCGATGATGCATCTCCGTGAATATCGTTCACAGAGTGAGAGCCTGCTCAATAGCACACTACAACGTATCAGTGCTCGTGAGGACTGCTCTGACTTCTCCCTCGTGCCACTACTGTGGATTTGGCACTATCACCGCGGGGAGCACTTCTCTACCTCTGCATGGCGTCGAGTAAAATCCTCGGTGCTGGGATACCGCTACTGGCTCGACGAATTGGGCTGTGACGTGATGTGGTTCTGGAGTGAGAATCACGCCCTCTGTTTTCATACCGCGCAATATCTGGCAGGACAGTGCTTCCCTGATGAGCGTTTCATCGCCTCGGGTCGCTATGGTCATGAACAGCAGGCGATTGCCGAAGCCCGTCTGTTACAGTGGTTCGATGCCATAGAAGAGCACGGCTTCGTCGAGTGGAATTCCGCCCCCTATTATCCGGTGGACTACATTGGGCTATTCGCGCTCTGGCAGATGGCAGAGAGCGACACCATTCGCACGCGCGCAGGCCAGTGTATTGATCGACTGATGTTACTGAGTGCCTTGCATTACCAGCATGGTATTGCCGCGGGCACCATGGGGCGAGTCTATGAAAAAGAGTTGCTGGCAGGGAGCCTGACTGAGCTTTCGGCCTATGGTGCGGTAGCCTGGAATAACGGGAGCTATAATCGCAAGTGCGCCTCATTACCGATGTTCTGTGCCAGCAATTATATCCCACCTGCAGTGACACAACAGTATGCCGATATGGACGAGGGGGAACTCTCGGCATGGTATACCTGCGGCGGCGGCAACATCGTGGTGTGGAAAGCACCCGAGGTTATCTTATCTTCCTGCGTCGATCATCTGGTTGGCAAACCGGGTCATCAGCAGCATTTGGTCGATCTGCAATTTGCCTCATCTGCCGCCGCACGAATCTGGATTAATCACCCAGGAGAGGACGAACCCGGTGGGGAAAAACGCCCTTCATTCTGGGCAGGCAATGGTGTTATGCCCCGTGTCGAACAACGTGAAAATCAATTACTGGTGCAGTGGAATATCGACGCTCAGGACGCCCTTCCCTGGACCCATCTCCATCTCCCGGTCAACGCCTTTGACCAGGTTATCTCGACAGACTGCGCTCGTCTGGTTCGTGCCGGTAATGCTTTTGCGCTCATTCTCTGTTCTGTTCCATTGCATAGTATCGAAGATGGTCTGACAGCAGGCAGGGAGTGCCGTGCGATGGGACGGCAGGTGCTCTGGTATATCGAAGCGGGGTATGGGGATGAAGATGCCTTTGCAGAGTTCTCTTCACGTGCAGCGGCACTTGCCCAGGATAAGGATTTTACCTTTATGGATAACTCCCCCTCTTTCCCACAACTTGACGATAGCGGGCCGCATATTCTCATCAAAGGAGTACCAGAATGAACAGGGAGCAACTGATGAGAACGCTGGAGAGCGTGGTGAGCGGTTTTTGTCGTCTGAAAAACCTGCATGAAGTCGGTAGTAACGACGGTTTCACTATCCATTTTGAAGAATGGGAGTGGGAGGTCGGTATCGGGCTGTATGGCTTCTGGCATTATGCTGAATTCAGACAGGATGCGGCACTAAAGCAGGCAGTCCTCGCGTGGTATGAGAAGCAGATAGCCAAAGGACTACCCGAGATCCAGATCAATACCACCTCGCCGATGATCGTACTGGCACTGATCGCCGGAGAATATCAGCGCCCTGATCTGCTGCAAAAAGTGAATAGCTGGGCAGACGCACTGCTGCATGATTTGCCAAAAACGGAAGAAGGTGGTCTTCAGCATGTCGTGAAAGAGCAGGCTAATACCGGGCAACTCTGGGATGACACTCTCTTTATGACCTGCCTGTTTCTGGGGGTCGCAGGAGTGGTACTCAAGCGCCGCGATTTAATTGATGAAGCTGAATATCAGTTTCTGCTTCATACCCGCTATCTCAGCGACCCCAAAAGTGGACTCTGGTACCACGGCTGGACCTTCGTCGATAAACATCATTTTGCCGACGTCTTCTGGGGCCGTGGTAATGCCTGGATTACGGTTGTTATTCCAGAGTTTATTGCATTGATGGGGAGTGACCTCAATCCATGCATCCGCCGTTTTCTGACACAGGTTGTCACCCGACAAGTCCATACCCTGTGTGAACTACAGGCTGAAAATGGTATGTGGCATACCGTGCTCGATGACCCGCTCTCGCCCCAGGAGTCATCTGCTACGGCCGCCATCGCCTACGGCATGTTGCGCGGCGCACGCATGGGTGTTTTTGATAAAGCCGTTAGCGCTCATGCGCTACGTGCATTTGACGCCATTCTTGCGCGCATTGATGAAGAAGGCATTGTTCTGGAAGCATCACGCGGCACCATGCTGGGCTGGGATATTCAGTATTACTACGATATTGAGATGGCCCCTGTTCCCTACGCTCAAGCCCTCACCATGTTACTGCTGCTGGAGATAGAGCAGGGTAACTGGCTCGGCAATATAAAACCTCTGTGACCTCATATTCTCAGACTGATAGCCTGGAGATAATAATAAATGAAAAAACGCAATATCATGGGTGCTTTTCAGATTTTTGGTGGCGCAATGGCTGTTCCAATAGCCTTTCTGCCATTCACAGGTTTGTTGCTGGCCATCACTAATATCCTCACCATGCCCAGTATTATGGGCGAGCTTGCCAGCCCGGATTCAAATTTTTATAAAGTAATGACCCTGCTGAAGTCCGGCGGTTGGACTATTTTCCGCAATTTCCCGCTGCTGTTTTGTATGGCACTGCCCATTGGTCTGGCAAAGTCAGCCCAAGCCCGTGCAGCGCTAGTCGCCCTGTTCTCCTATATGGCATTTAACTATTTCACCAACGGCATGCTCACGTTCTGGGGGGCTGATTTTGGCGTCGATTTTAACCAGGAAGTCGGCGGTCAAAGTGGACTGGCGCTGGTAGGAGGCATCAAAACGCTGGATACCAGTATTGTCTTTTCACTGCTCGTGGGGGGAATAGTCACCTGGATCCACAACCGCTTTTTTGAGAAAAAATTGCATGACTACCTCTCCATTTTTCAGGGCATGGCGCTGGTCTTCATTATTGCTTTCTTTACCATGATCCCGCTGGCTTACCTGACCTGTCTTATCTGGCCTAAAGTTCAGTTAGGTATCAATGCCATGCAGACGTTCTATATTGAAGCTGATGTCTTGGGTATCGGGCTATTTGCTTTTGTGGAACGTATACTGGTGCCAACCGGATTGCATCGCTTCGTCTACTTTCCGTTCTTTTTTGGTCCTGCCGTGGTTGATGGCGGTTTGTACACCCATTGGATAGAGAACGTTTCTACTTATACCGCATCCACCATCCCCCTGCGTGAACAGTTCCCGGCTGGGGGTTATTCCCTGTACGGAAATATCAGTGTTTTCTGCTCGCTAGGGGCTGGGTTAGCGATTTATGCCACCGCGAATAAGAGCCAGAAAAGAGTCGTCGCAGCCCTGGTGATCCCGGCGATCATTACCGCGATGAGTGTCGGGATCACGGAACCGATCGAATTTACCTATCTCTTTATTTCACCGCTACTTTATCTGCTTAATGCTCTGATCGGCGCAGTACTCTGCATGGTGTTGTATCTGGCCGGGGTAGTGGGTTTTATGGGCGGTGGAATGAACGATATGATCCTGTTTAACTGGATCTTCTATGCACAAAACCACGCGCATTTGATCTGGATCCATCTGGCTATCGGCTTCGGTTTTGCCGGGCTGAACTTCGCTGTTTTCCGTTATGTCATTCTACGATTTAACATCATGACCCCAGGGCGTGGTGAAGAAGATCAAGAAGTTCGCCTCTATTCAAAACAGGATTATCGCGATAAACAGGCGACAACCGCCACCGCTTCTCGCAAGAAGTCGTCCGATCAAGAGAAAGCTATCGCTATTCTGCGCTGTGTGGGCGGCAGCGATAACGTTGATACCATCAGCAACTGTCAAACCCGTTTACGTCTGGTCATTAACGATCCTTCACTCGTCGCTGATGATGCAACCTTAAAACAGGCTGGTGCACTTGGCGTGGTCCGCAAAGGTCAGAATCTGCAAATTATTATTGGCCTGTCAGTCAGTGTATTGCGTGAATTCTTCGAGCAAGAAGTGATGGCTGAACGAGCGGCAAGTCAGGATAAAACGGATCCGGCATTTGCTAAATAGGAGCAGCAAACCAATGAAAAACAGTTTTTTATCGGGTGCGTTTCTGCTGATGGCGGGAAGTAGCGCTGGGCTTGCCCAGTCGAGCATGCCATACCAAGTGGCTTTTATGCCTGATATTCATTTCCATGATGTTTATGGTGAATTTAAGGATGGCAGTTTTCATGGTCTTCAGAATAGTCAGAGCGGTGAGCAGGCAACCATACGCACCATGTATGCCCAACTGACATCAACCCGATTATTTAATGAAAACTATTTTGCCCTGCGTGCAGCGCTGGATGATGCCGGTCGTAAAGGGATAAAAATTATTGCCTTACCCGGTGATTTCAGTGATGACGGTCAGTCGGTGCATCTGCGTGGTCTGGTGAAAGTTCTCCAGGAATATGAACAAAAACAGGGTATGCGCTTTTTTGCCACACCGGGTAATCACGATCCTAATCGTCCTTTCGATATGCCGGGTGGTAAAAGTGATTACCTTGGCGAGGGAGGTAAAAATCAGGCAATTTATAGTCGGGGAATGAAAGCCTGCAAAGAGTACACCGGAGAAAGCGCAGTGCTTGATGCGGGCGAGGAGCTGCCGGTAATTTGTAGTGAGGAGGTGGCTCACCGTGGCTATGAATACGTTCTGGATATTATGGGTGATTTTGGCCTGAATCCACGTGAGCAAGATATCTACTGGGAAACGCCTTACAGTCGCTACCCGTACAACGAATACAGCTACGATAAGGCACGTGAAGCCAGCCAGTTTGCCGAACGGCAATATGAGATTTGCGCCCAGGGAACGGGTGGGAGTTATCGTCAGGCGGGATATGGTCCCTGCTTTGATGTTGCCGATAGTAGCTATCTGGTAGAACCGATCCCCGGTCTATGGCTGATGGCGGTAGATGCAAACGTCTATTTACCTAAAGCAGATGCAGATCCCTCGCAGGTCAATGCAGCCAGTTTTTCTGGTTCCGGTGATGCGGGATACAACAAGATGCTGACGCATAAGCAGCAAACCATCGCGTGGATGGCTTCAGTGGCACAGCGGGCGAAAGCGCAAAATAAAACATTGTTAACCTTCAGCCACTTCCCCATGGTGGAGTTTGATAACGGTGCAGCACCAGAACTAGAGGAGATATTTGGCAAAGGAAAATTTCAGCTAAAACGTGCCCCGCAGGAAGATACCTCCCATGCGCTGGCGAAAACCGGTATTGGTATTCATATTGGCGGTCATATGCATTTCAATGACACTGGGGTGCGTAAATATGATGATGGCTCTGTGCTGTTCAATATTCAGGCCCCCTCAATGGCGGCTTATGTTCCAGCCTACAAAATTGTCAGTACCCAAAGCCCGGTCGCGATGACGGTACAAACGGTCGTCCTGGATAAAGTGCCGCGGTTTAATGAACTGTTCGAACATTATCAGACCGAGTGGGAACACCTACAGGCAACGCATTCACCGAAGTTGTGGAATAAGGATATTCTGCAAGCCAGCGATTATTATGATTTTACCAACTGGCATATTCGTGAACTCGCACGTCTGCGTTTTATTCCTGCCGAATGGCCTTGTTCAATTCGTCAGCAACTGTTCAGTTTGAACGGCGCGGATATGTTGGTCTTAAGCCAGCTTGATAACCAGACACCTTATCAAGACGTTATGAAAACACCGCTGGCGGAAGATAATAAAATCTGTGCAAAAGGAGAAACACCTGAACCAATTAATGTCGCGCAGTATTACTTGCAGAAAGATAGCGAGAAATGGCTAACGGCTCAGGCAAAAGCAGAGCAACTGGCGCAGGATGCAGGTATGCAACTCGCAGATTTTACTGCATGGGATGGATATGTGCTGGCAACAGACGTATATCGACTACGTAATGCCGATGAACTGGCGCTGGCAGATATTTCGCCTCAGCGTTTGCAGCAATATCAGTTACTGACTCGCCAGCTAGCACAGAGCTTACCGGCAACACCGCAGAAGCTGTCAGCAAATGACAGTTTTGAGACCGTGTTTCGCTTACGCTTTGCCAGTTTATTTTCGGTAATTGATAAATACCTGCGCGGCGCGCCGTCGAAAAACTTTACTCTCAACACCACGACAGGTGAAATTCATTCTCTTTAACAGGATTAAGGATGATATGGAAGCTATCAGCCATATCATCCTTTCAATACTATCTACCCGGCTTTAAATAAAAATGATTGCAGTGAGATTAAATCATCGGGCGTCACATGAATAATGCCTTCGCCAGGGATATCTATCTCGGCAATCATAAATAATGCCAGCGTGGTTAATGAGGGAAGAATGAAAATAAGCCAGTTTTTCCCCTTAATTTTCCGCATGTTGTAGCCAATTAACACATTGGAACAGACAGCAAAAAACACTAATAAAAACCAGGCAGCATTGGGTATTTGATGCCGCCAGCTGGCCATGGTTTTTTGCTCTGAGATATAAAGTTCATTAAACGCAGCTAACACTGACGCCATCACGGGATTAGGTGCGGCTTTCGCTTCCTGAACACCTATCGCCCATAGTGCTGATTGCTTTTCTAAGGAAATTAAACGCCACTGATTATTGTCGTCACTGACACCGGATTTAAAAAATTCTATCCGCGAATTTAAATATTCACCTAATAAATTAACGGCATCAGTTCGCTGCTGACCATCGAGTATTTGAATTCTCTGATAAGCACTGCCAATAGCCATAGCTTCATTTTCTTCTGTTTGCTGTCGATTATTATAACCACTGATTGAAATAGAAAGAACAAAACCGATTAACAAACCTAGCAGAGATAAAATAGCACCTAATATAATCTTCGCATCATCATCACCAAGATCGTCATTAATGTTCTTTCGTTTAAAAATAAACTTTCCGATATAAGCGAAAAAAACTGACAATAAGAATGTGATAATAAATAAAACAATAGAATCTATCGGCGTATCATTCAGTAATCCAGAATAATTCATATAACACCTAAAGTTGGGTTCAGATCCTCAGCATGATGTTACTCTGCCTCTCCCTGCTCTCGCAAACACTACCGAAGAGACAGTGCAGAAAACGATTGCCCAAATCAACTACGCCTTAGTCAGTGGGCTATCCGACTGCTGGAATGCTGGTCACCAGGAACGAGACTTCCCGCGAAAAACCTGGTGAAAGTAGTGAACAGAAAATAACCAGGCAGAAAAATAGATCCTGACTGTGCTACAGATAAATGGGGATCTGTAGTTAAATAGGGTTAGTTAAAGAATACTTTCCTGCGAGCCATTATAAGGAAAATGATGAAGTCACTTCATAAACCTACCGAACGTGTTTTACTTATTCTTGAAACACTGGCCAATGTCGATGGAATGACACTCTCTGAGCTGTCGATCAAAACAGAGATTTCGAAAGGCACCATTTTCCCCATTCTCAAATCGTTACAATATCGAAAGTACATCAGCTACGATGCTAATTCGGGTATTTATGCTCTTGGGATCTCATGTGCGGTTCTTGCCAGTTCAGCAGTCGAAAAAGAGTTCTGGATTAAAATGATCAATGCCGAAATGCATGCGGTAGTTAATGAATGCAATGAGGTTTGCCAGCTCGGAATTCTGGATGATGCCTGGGTACTTTACGTCGATAAAGTACAGGGCTCGCAAACCGTACAGCTGGTTTCTAAAATAGGGACTCGCCTGCCGGCCATCTGTTCTGCACTGGGAAAATCACTGCTGCATAAGCACAGTGACGAAGAGATTCTGGAACTCTATCCACAAGGCTTTCCTGCCATCACTACGCACAGCGTAACTCATATCGTTCAGCTTCGTCAGCAGTTAGAGCAGGTAGCCGTCAACGGCTATGCTATGGATAATCGCGAAATTAATGACGATACCATCTGCTTCGCCGTTCCTCTGCAGCAGAAGAATATTATTCTGGCGGCGATCAGCGTCTCACTGCCCTCTTTCCGTGCCACGGATGAAAAAATACAGCAGGTCATTGCTTCATTGAAAGGCGCAAAAGATCGTATCGAAAGCGTGCTCAACAAACTCCCCGATATCAAAAACTACTGATTTATTCGACAACAATGCCGCAGGAATTGTGATTACCCACACAATACCAATATTTAATTATCCACTGTGGCATCTGACTATCCTGTCTATTTCCTTATCTATTCATTGAGTTAATCAATTACCCACAGCTATTTTGTGCCATTTGACTTCATCTTCATGGCGTGTTTACTTGTACTGAATTCTAAATACAAACATCATTTGTATATACGAACAAAAGGAAAGTGAAATATGCAAAGCCGTTACATTACTCCTGCAATAACCGTTTTTGATGAGCATGGCAGGCTGGATCCTGAAGGAAGTTTTCGTCTGTACGATTTCATTAAAAATAGCGTGTCGGGATTTGTCGTTATGGGCAGCACGGGTGAGTTTTTCTCACTGGATATGAAAACCTCTCGGCAAATTATTCATATGGTGTCTGAATTCCCGCGCGGCGGAATAAAAGCCTATGCGGGGGCCAGCCGTATGGATATTGATGAGTGTGTCGAACTCGCAAACTATGCTGATGAATGTGGGCTTGATGGTGTCATGATTATCAGTCCATGGTACTTCCGCCTGACTGATGAAGGTATTTATACCTTTTATAGCCAGATAGCACGCCGTACTGCCGCGAAAATCTTTATTTATAACTTCCCGGATCGCACCGGCTATTCCGTCTCGCCGGAAGTGTGTCTAAAACTCGCCAGAGAATTCCCGAATATTATCGGTCTGAAAGATACTATTCCGGATACTAACCATACCTCACAAGTCATTCGCTTAGTCAAAGCTGAACTGCCGCATTTTGAAGTTTATGCCGGTTACGACAATAACTTTGCGCACAATATCTTATCCGGAGGAAATGGCTGTATTGGTGGACTGTCCAATATTTGTCCTGAAATATTCCGTGACTGGATGCAAGCCTTTAACGATAACGATCTCAACAAGGTTTCGCTGTATCAGCAAAAAGTTGATGCCTTAATGGATATTTATGCCATTAACGATCCCTTTATTCCCACGTTTAAAAAAGCCTTACAGCTACGCGGTATTATTCAGTCTGACCGCTGTATGCCACCGTTTAACACACTCTCAACCTGCCAGACCGAAAGTATTCAAGAGATATTTTCCCGCGCGGGTGTTGCAATTAATGCCTGATCCCAACGCGGAGGTATTATGAAAACAATTACAGCTTACGATAATCCAGTCTTAAATTCTGCCATCAGCAAATCGTGGAAACGCTTAGTTCCATTGATGTTTATTTTGTATTTCATCGCCTTTATCGACAGAGTTAACGTCGGATTCGCCAAAGAAGCGATGCAGGTAGATATTGGACTCTCTAATTCCGCCTTTGCCCTCGGCGCCGGGATCTTTTTCGCCGCCTATGCGCTGTTTGGTATTCCCGCCAACCTGATCCTGAATAAGATTGGCGCCCAGAAATGGTTAAGTATTACCACAGCCCTGTGGGGGGTACTCTCTGCTCTCACCGGTTTGGTCCAGACGGAAACCCAGTTTATTGTCCTGCGTTTTTTACTGGGATTAGGCGAAGCGGGTTTTTACCCCGGCATTCTGTTACTGGCTTCTATCTACTTCCCCAATAAAGTACGCGCGTCGGTAGTGGGTATCTTTGTGCTCGGCGTCCCTCTGGCACTGACCTTAGGTTCCCCCCTCTCTGGCGCACTGCTGGAAATGCACGGATTCCTCGGCAAACCGGGTTGGTTCTGGATGTTTTTTATCGAAGGGGTCCCGGCAATAATTATGGGGATCTTTGCCTGGTTCTGGCTTGATGATACGCCAGCCAAAGCACGCTTTCTGACAGCAGAAGAAAAAGCGGCGCTGATTGAACAGCTACAAAAAGAGCAGCTACAGACTGAAACCAGCAGCGTCAGTACCGCTCTGAAAAGTCTCAAAGTCTGGCACTTGGCGCTTATCTACGGCACCATCCAGATCAGCGTTTACGGGCTGATGTTCTTTCTGCCTTCGCAAGTGGCGTCATTAATGGGATCTACGCTCGGTTTTAAAGAGTCGTTAGTCGCTGCCATCCCCTGGGCCTGCTCTGCTTTCGGGGTCTATTACATCCCGCGTTTAGCGGACAAAATGCCGGCTCGCCGGGTTCTGATTTCCGTCATCTGTATGCTGGCTGCAGCACTTGGCCTGTTTGTTTCCTCCTGGTCCGGCCCGGTGCTGGCTATTGCCGCTCTGTCGCTGTCAGCCATCGGTTTTCTCTCTGTACAACCTATTTTCTGGACTTTCCCGGCACAAATTGTGTCAGGTCCAGCGCTGGCTGCCAGTATCGGTTTTTGTACCACTATGGGCGCATTTTGTAGTTTTCTGGCACCTCTCATTCGCGTCGAAGTCGACGCTTTCTTCGGTAACGACTCGGCAGGTCTGGTCGCACTATCGCTCATCACCCTCTGCTGCGCATTGCTGATTGCCGCACTGGCCGGCAAAAAAGCAACCCACAGTGTTGGCGTAACTGATCACTAATGTCCTGATAACGTCATAAAAAGGATAAATAAAATGCAGACCATCTTAAAAATCGACCCTACTGACAACTTAATCGTTGCGCTACAAAACTTGCGTAAAGACCAACGGGTTAACTGGCACGATGAAGAGTATGTTCTACGTAGCGATGTCAAAGCCAAACATAAGTTCTCCACTCAGAATATTAACCCTGGTGAGGTCGTTTCTCTGTATGGCGTACCGGTCGGTAAAGCGACGCAGTCCATCAGCCGTGGCGAAGCTATTACTACTGACAATATCAAACATTATGCCGCCCCGGTTTCGCTTGACGATATCGCTCCCTATGACTGGCAACAGCCCGACGTTGCTGCCTGGCAGCAGCGAACCTTTCAGGGGATCGTTCGCGAAGATGGCCGGGTTGCCACAGCGAATTACTGGCTGGTTATTCCGCTGGTTTTCTGTGAAAACCGCAACGTTCAGCGTGTCACCGATGCGCTAAACGATGCTCTCGGTTATGCCAATAACGGTCTGAAAAACTTTGCTCGTCAGATAACCTCAGCAGGTGCTTTAAACGATACCCGGCATCTTCCTTTTCCTCATCTTGACGGTATTCGCTGTATTACCGTCAATTCCGGCTGCGGCGGTGCGACTTCAGATAGCATGACAATGTGCGATGTTCTTGCCGCTTATTCCAATCACCCCAATGTTCTCGGTGTTACCGTCTTTGCGCTCGGCTGTGAAAAAGCGCGAATTATCGATTTCAAAGCCGCACTCGCGAAGCAAAATCCCAACTTCAGCAAACCCGTTATCTACTTCAGGCAGCAAGACTGGAGCAGTGAAGAAAAAATGATGCAGGATGCATTAACCGAGACCTATAACGCGATTCGCGAAGCTCCCGTCGATGAACGTCAGGAAGTCCCGCTTTCCCACCTTAAAATAGGCGTGAAATGTGGTGCTTCGGACGGTTTTTCCGGGATCAGTGCTAACCCGGCAATGGGCGAGGTTTCCGACCGTCTTGTCGCCTTAGGCGGTGCTTCCGGGCTCGCTGAATTCCCGGAACTCTGCGGTGCAGAAGGGGATATTGTTCAGCGTTGCGTTAATCGCGAGCTGAAGGAAAAATTTCTCTCGTTGATGAAAAACTATGAGCATGTCGCTAACTTTTTCGGCACCACGATTGCCGATAATCCCAGTCCGGGAAATATTGCTGATGGATTGATTACTGACGCTATCAAATCTGCCGGAGCGGCGAAGAAAGGTGGAAGAGCGCCGATTAGCGCAGTATGCGACTATGCCGAACCCATGGCTGAGAGTGGTCTGTCGCTGGTCTGTACGCCTGGTAATGATGTCGATGCTGTGACCGGGCTGGTTGCGGCGGGATGCAATATGGTGATTTTCTCAACAGGTTTAGGTACCCCGACAGGAAACCCTATCGTTCCCGTTCTCAAGGTTTCTACCAACTCCGAACTCGCCAAAAAGATGCCCGATATTATCGATTATGACTGTGGGCCGATTATCGCGGGAACGCCGCTCGCAGAAATCGCTGATGGTTTGTTTGAGAAAATCATTGCCACCGCCAGCGGGACATGGCGAACCAAAGCGGATGCGCTTGAGCAATTTGATTTTATGCTGTGGAAACGATCTCTGGAACTCTAAATATCCAGCGATATGCTGGAACAAGAAAAGAGGAGAATGAAAGGGCCTGAATCCTGGAGTCGCGAATTCAGGCCCGGGTAGTTGTCTGATAAACCATCCAATATTATCGGAAGTTTACAGATACTATTTTTTCATCAGTTAAGGTGCTGATTTTAATTTGTAAGCGACGACACTATCACCCTGTTTCGTACCCAGTGAACCATGGCCACCTGCGGCAATAACCACATACTGCTGACCATCATCTCCCATATAGGTTGACGGTGTTGCCTGACCACCTGCTGGAAGCTCTTTTTCCCACAGGATTTCTCCTGTTGAGCTGTCATAAGCGCGGATAAAGTTATCTGCTGTTGCAGCGTGGAATGCTAAATCTCCGCCAGTGAGCAATGGCCCACCATGAGCCACCATTCCCATAGGGAAACCAATTGGGAAGCCGCCCGGAAGGAAACTCGTTTTCAGGTTCTGAGTCGTGCCGATACGCCGCAACCATTCGGTTTTACCGGTTTTTAAGTCTACACCGACCATACGTCCCCAAGGTGGCGCAATACAAGGAATACCGAGGTTAGAGGCCAGCTGTTGGATCTGAATCGCGTAGTCGCCCTGGAAGTTTTCATTCCAGTACGGCTGCCCTTCTTTCGTAAACAAACGATCGCCTTCAGTTTCTGGTGTCCGTTTGATCAGATGATACTTATAAGCCAGACGTACAGGCGCGGCTATCAGCAATTGACGTTCTGGATCGACTGCAACGGAACCCCAGTTGAATACACCAATATTACCTGGAAAAATCAGCGATCCTTGTTCGGTAGCAGGTGTCCATGGGTTTCCGTCATAACGCAGTGATTTAAAATCAATACGACAGCTCATCTGATCAAAAGGTGAGATCCCCCACATTGACTTCTCGGTCAGTGGCTCAGGAATAAAGTTCAGGCTTGAAACAGGCTGAGTGGATGCGAATTTTTCACCCGGAACACCACCTTCAGTCGAGACACTGACTTCCTGTACTGGATACACCGGTTCGCCTGTTAAGCGATTAAGTACAAAAAGATTCCCTGTTTTAGTCGGTAAAATGACAACAGGCTGCTTTTTATTATCGTAGTCGATATCCAGTAAAGAGGGCTGAGACGGGTTATCGCGATCCCAGAGATCGTGATGAGAGGTCTGGTAACGCCATTTAAACGCGCCCGTATTCAGATCTAACGCGACAAGGGTATCGCGGAATTTCTCAGTATTGCTATCAGCGTCACGCCCAATACCCACTTCATCAGGAGATGCATTACCAAATGGCACATAGACGATGCCATTTTTCATATCGGCACTGAGAGTTCCCCAAGCCACAGGGGTATCTTGAGGATACTGACCATCCGCCGCAATAGGCGCGGTATTTTCAGGATTAGCAGGATCAAAGTTCCAGACTAAATGTCCACTGTGTACGTCATAAGCACGGATAACACCAGAAGGATTCCCGCTGTTATAGCCATTATCCATCACTGAGCCACCGACAATCACTTTGTCTCCGGCAACCAGAGGCGCTGCAGTCTGCATCAAGGCATGGGGACGAACTTTACCCATATTATCATGCAGATCAACAATGCCATTATCACCAAAGTCAGTGCAGAGTTTGCCGGTATCCGCATCAAGAGCGATAAGCTTCGCATCAGGGGAGGCATTAAATACGCGTTTACGGCACATCGCCGGGGCGGCGTTTTCTACGACCGGGCTTTCTGACTGAACAGGCGCATCTTCATAATAGCTGACGCCACGACAGGTCTGGTGTTGCTGTAAGTAAGAAGGATTTTTCTCAGGAACAAATTTCCATTTCGCTTCACCCGTTTGAGGATCCAAAGCATGGATTTCACTGTGTGGTGTACACAGGTAAAGCATGTTATTTGCCTTCAGTGGCGTGGCTTCAAACGTGTACTCAGAAGCATCTTTATCCTGACGCACATCACCGGTGTGGTAAGTCCAGGCGACTTCCAAGTCACTAACATTTTTATTATTGATCTGATTCAGATTTGAAAAACGTTGTCCGTCATTACTTCCACCATAGGCGACCCAGTCAGTATCGGGTTTAGTATCAGACATTTGTTCACGGAAGTTCGTGATTTTTCCCGCTTGTGGTAGGGGATCATAAAAACAGAGGCCAATGACCACTAAGATCATAATAATGACGGTACTGCCGAGGAAGGGGTGAAAACGACGTTTCCCCTGATAGAGCGGCTTAACAATCCAAGGCATTGCAAGCCAGAACCCTATAGCACCAACCAGATCGCCACGCGGGATCCATTGCCACTTGTCCATACCCACTTCCCAGATAATCCAAGCCAGGGTTATCCACATCAACAGGGCGTATAAAGAAAGTGCGCTAGGTTTACGACAAAAGAGCAGTACTGCGGTAATCATTATGCCAATTGCCATAACGATATAAAATGGACTCCCCCCGACAAGAGCAAGCTGGGCAGCCATATACAGTAGAATCAACCCGATGACGAGCAAGACCACGCTAGTTATTTTATTTACCATGTTGTTTCCTTATGACAACGATTTTTTTCTGCTATCTGGCGTCCACCAGGAAAACTATCGCTATTCGCAGATATAAAAATGTTTCCATGGTAGGGCGCCAATACCACTATCCTTCTGGCCAAAATACATACCGACGTGAAACACGTTTTTCTGGCTGCATTTGAAACACAAATGAAACTTTTTAGTTAACTACTGAGTAGAAAACCGTCCCGCGTAGACAGTATATGGCGAATTTTAATCTGTCATCTTTTCACTTCCGGCATAACAGCTCCGGGAAAAAGCAGAGTAATCACGTTAAAAAAACCAATAAAAATCAATAAAATCAAATGTATATTTGATATTCACTTTTAAGCGCAATAACCACAAGGGAGTAGTAAAAAGGAAATGAATGACTGATAGGGCAATAAGAGAATGAGCAGAGGTGATGTGAATAAAAATTAAAATAATTGTATGAAAATTATAATAATATTTTAATAAAACCTTAATTTAAAAAAGGTTTATATACAGATATTGAAAAAATTGTAAGTAGATGAAAAAAGTTCCCAATATTCATCATTTTCAGATTATACCTAGTATAAACACCCCCTCATCCTCATCCTCATCCTCATCCTCATCCTCATCCGAGCAGATTCAGTCTCCCTCCATTAACAACGCCAGCTGACCCGCAATAATCTTTTTTAATTCCGGAATGCATGAGCCACACTGGGTGCCGCATTTAAGTGCGCAACCGAGTTGCTGTACGCTGTGGCAGCCACTGCGCACGGCGTCGGTGATGGGAATTTCACCGACCGAGAAACAGCTGCAAATCATCGCACCTGTCGGGGCTTTATTGCCACCCGCGCGACCTGCCAGTAATGCCAGTCGCGCCTGGGCGCTGTCTGGTGGCTGGCTAAAGGCCGCGACCACCGCGGCTCTGTCTGGCGCGGGCGGTTGATGACTGGCATAAAATGCCAGTTGCAGTTGGCCGTCGGCCCAGGCCAGCAGGTTAAAACCGTTATCGCCCAAATCGGCGACCTGGCATAACCAGCGCCCGGTACCCGTCTGTTCATCTAACCAGGCTCGCCAGTCTTCAGGCTGCGAAGAATCGGCCAGCAGATAGTGGCTGATCCCCGGCTGGGTGATGCGGCTCCAGTAGGCAATCGAGGGGGGTGGAATATCTTCACCGCGAATAAATAATTCAGCCTGCCAGGCGGCTTTCCACCGCCGCAGATTAATCGGCATATGTTTACTTTCTGGCTGTCCTGACAGCGGGTCGGTATGCGCAGCGATTAAGGCATCCACCCGTGCCTGCTGGCTGAACTGACTGTTCCAGTGCATCGGCACAAAAACGCTACCTCGCCGTTGCAAGCTATCGGGTTGCGCGCGCAGTAATAACCAACCGTGTGACGAAGAGACCCGCACCAGGTCGCCAGACTGGATCTGCGGCGCATCGTCAGGATGAAACTGACAGAATGGCTCGCTGATATGCTGCATAAGGCGGGGCGATTTACCGGTTCGCGTCATGGTATGCCACTGATCGCGTATCCGGCCAGTGTTCATCACCAGTGGATAGGCCGCTGTGGGCTGGCTTGTCGGTAATTGGGGGGTGATGGCAATCAGTTGGGCTTTGCCATTGGCATGAAAGAAGCGCTTATCGGCAAACAGCTGGGCAGTTCCTTGCGGATTTTCGGCATTCACCGGCCACTGAATCGGCTGTAGCTGGTCCCATTGCTGATTGGAAAGCTGGGCCAGCCCACTGATATCAAAGGCCCGTGAGCCGTGATTTTCGAAACCAGACAGGGCAGCATGTTCGCGAAAAATTTCTGCTGGATGCGTCCAGCCAAACGCATCAGCAAAGCCGAGTCGCTGGGCAACCTGGCTGAGGATCCACCAGTCAGGCTTCGCTTCGCCAGGAGCAGGCAGAAAGCTACGCTGGCGTGAAATACGACGTTCCGAATTGGTTACGGTACCGTTTTTCTCACCCCAGCCCAGCGCTGGTAAGCAAATATCGGCCATCAGGGTGGTATCGGTGTCGCGCATAATATCAGAGACAATCACCAGCGGGCAGCGCGCCAGCCCGGCACGGACCCTGTCGGCATCCGGCAAAGATACCAGTGGGTTAGTGCCCATTATCCACACGGCTTTAATCTTCCCCTCTTCAATCGCCTGAAACAGCGGGACTGCGTTGAGCCCGGCTGATGGTGTGACGTTATCACTGTTCCAGAAACGGCCAACTCTGTCGATATCAGCCGCGGTAAATCCCATATGCGATGCCAGTTGGTTCGCCAGACCGCCAACCTCACGTCCGCCCATGGCATTCGGCTGACCTGTTATTGAAAAAGGCCCGCACCCAGTGCGCGCTATTTTGCCAGTCGCCAGATGTAAGTTAATAATGGCGTTACATTTATCGACTCCAGAACTGGACTGATTAATTCCCATTGAATAGACTGTCACCAGCCGATCGCTGCACTCAATCAGCTGATAAAACGCCAGCAACTGCTCAACAGTCAAATCGCAGAAGGCCGCAGTTTTAGCCACCGTCCACTCTTGAGCCGCCTGCAAGGTTTCTTCCGCTCCCTGGGTATGATGTTGCAGAAAATCACTGTCGAGTTTACCGCTAAGCTCCATCGCCTTTAATGCGCCGCAAAACAGCGCCGCATCGCTCCCCGGCCGTAAGGCAAGGTGCAAATCGGCAATATCACAGGTGGCGGTCTGGCGCGGATCGACCACTATAATGCGCATCTCAGGCCGTTCTTTTTTGGCCTGCACCAGCCGCTGATAAACCACCGGATGCGCCCAGGCGGTATTAGATCCGGTCAGGATAACGCAATCCGTCTGTTCCAGATCCTGATAGCTACAAGGCACGGCATCGCTTCCGAATGCACGTTTATAACCCACCACGGCTGAGGCCATGCAGAGCCGTGAGTTGGTGTCCATATTCCCCGAGCCAATAAAGCCTTTCATCAGTTTGTTGGCAACGTAGTAGTCTTCGGTCAGCAACTGGCCGGAACCGTAAAAAGCGACGGACTGGGGCCCATGCTGTTGAATAATCTGCTGTAATCCTGTCGCCACTGCATCCAGCGCTTCGCTCCAGCTAACCTGCTGACGGTTAATTTCTGGATATAATAACCGTCCCTGCAAATCCAGCGTTTCTCCCAAGGCGCTGCCTTTAACACATAACCGACCATAGTTTGCTGGATGATTCTGGTCGCCGCTGGCAACAAAACCGCCGGCCTGCGGTTGCATACTGACGCCGCAGCCAACGCCACAATAAGCACAGGTTGTCAGTGTAGGGTGGCTCCCAGAGGTTTTACTCATACGCTAGCCATCGCAATGATTTCCACGACTTTCGGCTCTGCCACCTGAGGGGATTCTTGTATCCAGACACGGCCATGCTCTATTTTTACCGGCCAGACATTCAGTACCTTGTGCATATCATCGATACAGCGCCCGTCTTGCAAACGAAAACGTTGCTTATAGAGCGGTGAAATCACCACCGGTTCGCCTTTTACGTCACCCAGCATGCCTCTGGCCAGCACGTTGGCGTCACTGTCTGGCTCATGGTTACTGAGGGCAAAAACCTTCTGTGGATGGCTTGGCAGATGGAACAGCGCAATCTGTCGGTTTGCCAGTCTTGCCGCCATACCGGCATTGGCCGGGATAGCGTCCAAGTCGCACAGCTCAACCCATCCCTGCACTGCGACACGAGGATGATTGACTGTCATGACAGGTATCGCTAATCGCTCCTGCGACGTCGCCGGGCGTATCTGCTGGCGCTCAGTCACCATCACGACGGATTCATCAGGCTCCGGACTGTTAACAAAGGGTTTAAACAGCGCCAGACGGTCTGGGCTGGCAAGGGTGGTTTGCCATTCACACTGGTAGGTCGCGACCACTGCATCCATTTCACTTTCCAGTTCTGCGGCAATCTGCAGGCTGTCTTCGAGCACCACTTGACGCAGATAATCCATCCCGCCTTCAAGATTATCCATCCAGGTACTGGTACGTTGCAGACGATCCGCGGTGCGGATATAAAACATCAGAAAGCGGTCGACAGTCCGGATCAGGGTCTCAGTATCCATATCCTGGGCTAGCAGGCTGGCATGGCGTGGCTTCATGCCACCATTGCCGCAAACAAACAGGTTCCAGCCCTTTTCCGTGGCAATCACGCCCACATCTTTACTCTGTGCTTCGGCACATTCTCGAGTACAGCCCGAAACCGCCATCTTAATTTTATGCGGTGAACGTAGCCCTTTGTAGCGGCTCTCCAGTCTCAGTGCCAGCAAGGTAGAATCCTGTACCCCGTAGCGACACCAGTTAGATCCGACGCAGGATTTCACGGTACGCAGCGATTTACCGTAGGCATGACCGGTTTCAAAGCCAGCATCGACCAGTTGCTGCCAGATCTCGGGTAACTGCTCAAGGCGAGCACCAAAAAGATCGACTCGCTGCCCCCCGGTGATCTTGGTGTAGAGGTTATACCGTTTGGCGATCTGACCGATGGTTATCAGCCCGTCGGGGGTTATTTCTCCCGCCGGAATACGTGGCACGATAGAGTAGGTGCCGTCTTTCTGGATATTGGCGAAATAGCGATCGTTAGTGTCTTGTAGCGGTAAATGCTGAGGTTTGAGCACATAGTCATTCCAGCATGACGCCAGAATCGAACCTGCCAGCGGTTTGCAGATCTCACAGCCGCTCCCTTGGCCATGCTTCTCAATCAGATCTTCAAAGCTATGGATCTGACCGACACGGACTAAGTGATAGATCTCCTGACGGGAATAGGCGAAGTGTTCACAAATATCTTTTTTCACTTCTACGCCCATTTCTGCCAGCGCACACTCCATCACCTGTTTGGTCAATGCCGCACAGCCACCACAACCCGTCGCAGCTTTAGTGCAGGATTTTATTGCCGCCATATCCCCACAGCCGCTTTTCACCGCATCAAAGATATCGGCCTTGCTGACGTTATAGCAGGAGCAGATTTGCGCGCTGTCTGGCAGAGCTGCCACTCCGAGACTCTTCGGAGCCGCACCGGCACCGGCGGGTAGAATCAATCCCTCAGGATGAGCAGGCAGGGGCATATCATTGAGCATCATCTGTAACAGCGTGCTGTACTCGCTGCTGTCGCCCACCAGCACCGCTCCGAGCAGGCGCTTACCGTCACCGGAAACGACGATTTTTTTATACACTTCTGCCGGGCCATCAACCCAGTTATAACTCTGACTGTCTGGCGTCCGGCCATGAGCATCGCCGATGGAAGCCACTTCAACCCCCAGCAGCTTAAGTTTGGTGCTCATATCAGCGCCTTTAAACGCCACTTCGCTACCACATAACGTATCTGCCAGGGTACGCGCCATCTGATAACCCGGTGCCACCAGGCCAAAAATCTGACCACTCCACAGAGCACACTCACCAATAGCAAAAATAGTGGGATCGGAGGTGCGACACTGATCGTTAATAACAATACCGCCACGCGGCCCTACCTCCAGCCCACACTCTTTCGCCAGCTGATCGCGCGGGCGAATACCGGCTGAGAACAGCACCAGGTCCGTCTCGAGATGGCTGCCATCAGCAAACTCCATCCGGTAACGGCTGGTCTCACCTGCCACAATGGCGCGGGTCTCTTTACCGGTATGGACCTGTACGTTCAGCGCCTCGATTTTACGGCGTAGCATGGCCGCGCCGCCTTCATCAAGCTGAACGCCCATCAGCCGTGGAGCAAACTCGACCACGTGGGTTTGTAGTCCGAGGTATTTCAGTGCATTAGCCGCTTCCAGCCCGAGTAAACCGCCCCCGACAACCACACCGACCTTGCCTTGTGCTGCACAGTCCTGAATCGCCACTAAATCATCCAGCGTACGATAGACCAGACATCCCGGCGCATCGTTGCCTGGGATCGGCGGAACAAAAGGATAAGAGCCGGTCGCCAGGACCAGTAAATCGTACGCCGTCTGGCGTCCTTGTCTGTCAACGACAAAGCGACGCTGGCTATCAATATGTTCGATGGTGTGGGCGAGGCGTAACTCAATCCCGCTGGACTCAAAGAAATCCCCCTCGACCATTGATAGCGACTCCGCGCTACGACCAGCAAAAAACTCCGAAAGATGAACCCGGTCATAAGCGGGTGCTTTCTCTTCTGCAAAGACAATAATCTGATATTGCAGATGCAGTTCGCGCTCCACCAGCTGTTGCAAGAAATAGTGGCCGACCATGCCGTGTCCGGCCATCACTAATACAGGTTTAGACATCACATTGCTCCTCGCTACCTCTGGGGATAACGGCTCATTTAATGGTTTTATGGTCATCACAGGCGGCTCATCAGGGTTAAAAACACTCAGTGGCACCTGTTGGGTTGTGGGCGTACCAAGGCGAGATAAATAGCCAGCACCGTCGCTGATATCTCCCCATAGCAGTACCCCTTGCAGCTGGTTATCACGCAATAACAGGCGGCGATAATGGCCTTCAACGGGATCGAAAACGGTGTGGATCTGCGCCTGTGATGAGGCATGTAACTCACCGCCACAGAACAAACTGATGCCGGTGACTTTTAGGCGCAGTGGAATATTGTCTATCGTCAGCGGGGGTATCTCTTTATCCACCAGCCGGGCGGCCAAGGCTTCAGCTTGCTGCCAGCATGGGGCGACGAGCCCAAAGGTGTGTTCTCCCAACTGGCAGCATTCACCCATCGCCGAAATATGCGGATCGGAGGTTTGCAGTTGCGGATTAACCAGAATGCCGCGATCGCAGAGCAGGCCTGCGGCTTGTGCCAGTGCGATATCAGGCCGCACACCGGCAGCGACAACAACGCGCTGTGCCGGGATCTCACGTCCACAGTCAAGCTGCACTGCCTGCACGCCGTCGCTGCCACGACCAAGATAAGAAACGGTTTTTGCCTGTAATAAGATATCAATGCCACGGGCAGAGAGATTTTCATGCAGTAACCCGGCAGCATGGCTATCAAGTTGCTGATCCATCAGATGTGGACCACGATGCAGCAGAGTGACTCGCATACCGCGCAGTGCCAGCGCGGCGGCGGCCTCCACGCCCAACACTCCGCCCCCAATCACTACGGCGGGTTGCCCGCTGTAATGTCCTTGTAGAATGTCAGTGACATCCTGATGAGTGCGAAAACCGTGGATCCCCGATAATTCTGCACCGGGCAGCGGCGGCATAAATGGTCGTGAACCGGTCGCGATAACCAGATGGTCATAATGGAGGGTCTGCCCGCCCGCCAGCACGGTGTGGGCGAGACGATCAATGGCACTGACCGCAATACCCGCCATAAAGGTAATATTGTGACGCTGATACCAGGACATCTCATGCGTCACGATATCATCGAGGCTCTTTTCACCTGACAGCACTGGGGTGAGTAGAATACGGTTATAGGCGGTCTGGTTTTCATCACCGATTATCACTATCTGAAAACGTTCTGGCGCTTGTTCACACAACTGTTCTGCCAGCCTGATACCCGCCATACCGTTACCGATGATGATTAGAGTCTGTTTATCCATTACGCTCACCCCACCTTGAATCAGACTACGGCCTGATGTTTTTCATACAGGAATTGCAGCACCTGCTGGCGGTACTGGTGGAACAGGGGATCGTTCGCCAGTGCCACTCTGGAGCGCGGACGCGGCAGTTCTACCTGTAATACTTCACCGACTTTTGCCGCCGGGCCGTTGGTCATCATCATGACGCGATCGGAGAGCAGTACCGCTTCGTCAACATCGTGGGTGATCAGCAGGATGGTGGTTTTCAGTCGCACCTGGATTTCCATAACGGCATCTTGCAGATGCGCACGGGTTAGCGCATCAAGCGCGCCAAAGGGTTCATCCATCAGCAATACTTTCGGTTTCATTGCCAGCGCACGGGCAATGCCTACTCGTTGTTTCATACCGCCTGAGATCTCGCCGGGACGTTTATCCGCCGCGTGATCCATATGCACCAGCTCGAGGTTATGCATAATCCACTCCTGCATTTCCCCTTTGCCCATCTGCCCTTTGAAGACCTCACGTACTGCCAGTGCCACATTCTCAAAGGTGGTCAGCCACGGCAGCAGAGAATGGTTCTGGAACACCACAGCCCGCTCAGGGCCTGGCTCAGTCAGTTCCTGGTTATCACACAGCAGCACGCCTTGCGTGGGGCGGCTCAGTCCGGCAATCAGATTCAGTAAGGTCGATTTTCCGCAACCAGAATGGCCAATCAGACTGACCGTTTCGCCACGCGCAATATCAAAACTGACATTATCAAGCGCCAGGAAAGGACCTTTTGCTGTCTGGAAACTCTGGCTGACGTTTTGTACCCGGATAATAGCTTGGTCATTTTTCATCTCAGACTCCTAACGATTGTCGTAGCTAAAACGGCGGGCAATCGCCACCAGTCCCTGATCCAACAACATGCCCACCACGCCAATCAGCAGAATGGCAATAATGATGTTTTCCACATTGAGGTTGTTCCATTCGTTCCAGATCCAGAACCCGATACCGACGCCCCCGGTGAGCATCTCGGCGGCAACAATCACCAGCCACGCAATACCAATCGACAGGCGTACACCGGTCAGAATGTAGGGCAGTACCGCGGGAAAGAGGATTTTGCGCATCACGGTAAACTCGTTGAGTTTCAGCACCCGCGAAACGTTGAGGTAATCCTGCGGAATACGGCTGACACCTTCTGCGGTATTGAGGATCATCGGCCAGATAGAGCAGATAAAAATGGTCCAGGCAGAGGCCGGTTCTGCGCGCTGAAACAGCAGCAGACCAATCGGCAGCCAGGCCAGCGGGCTCACTGGGCGTAACAGCGAGATAAGCGGATTGAGCATGCTGGCGATAAAACTGAAGCGACCAATCAGGAATCCCACCGGGATCCCGACTAATGCTGCTAGGCCGAAACCGGTAATCACTCGCTGCAAGGAAGCCAGCACATTCCAGCCAATCCCCACGTCATTGGGTCCGTCAATATAGAAAGGTTCGGCGAAGACGATTTTTGCCGCTTCCCAGGTTTTCAGCGGTGTCGGAAAGCCTTTGCTGCTGAGAGCCGCAATCTGCCAGAGTGCGAGCAGGATAAGGATACCGAGCAGAGCGGGTATCGCTTGCTGGGTAAAGTTTTTTAGCGCCAGGCGAGCCTGTAGCCCGACAGGCATTTTCGAAGTTGTCGACATCAGATATCTCACTTAGCGTTTCATCGCAAAACTGTTGGCGTATTCAGCAGGGTTGCTGCCGTTCCAGACTTTGCCATCCATCAGCGTACTGGTACGCATATCGTCGGCAGGCAGATTGATCCCGCCGACCGCGGTAGCCGCCTGTTTGTAGACGTCCGTGCGGTTGATCTTTTTGGCAATCGCCAGGTAGTCAGGATCGCTATCGATCAAGCCCCAGCGTTTATGCTGAGTCAGGAACCACATACCGTCGGAAAGATAGGGATAGTTGACTGCGCCATCATTGAAGAAACGCATGCTGTGGGCGTCTTTCCACTGTTTGCCCAGCCCGTTATCGTAATCTCCAAGCATGCGTCCCTGAATGGTGGCGACTGGCGTGTTGATATAGGCCCGGGCTGCAACGACCTGCGCCGTTTCGATACGATTAGCATCAGAAGAGTCAATCCAGCGGGAGGCATCCAGTACCGCAGCAGTCAGGGCGCGAGCCGTGTTGGGGTTAGCTGCAACCCAGGCAGAGGTGGTACCGAGGATCTTTTCCGGATGATCCGGCCAGATTTCCTGTGAAGTGATGGCGGTATAGCCAATATCGTCCTGAATCGCCCGCTGGTTCCAGGGTTCACCCACACAAAAACCGCTCATATTGCCGATTTTCATATTCACCACCATTTGCGGCGGCGGTACCACCACATTGCGCACATCATCAAAGGGGTTGATCCCGGCATTGGCCAGCCAGTAATACAGCCACATCGCATGGGTGCCAGTCGGGAAGGTCTGGGCAAAGGTGTAAGTGCCTTTATCGCTGGCATCGACCGCTTTTTTCAGCGACTCGGCGTCGGTGACACCCGCCTGTTTTAGCTGGTTTGATAAGGTAATCGCCTGACCGTTATTGTTAAGCGTCATCAGCATCGCCATATCATGCTGCGGGCCAGAAACGCCAAGCTGTAATCCATATACCAGGCCATACAGCACATGGGCTGCATCCAGCTCGCCGGAGACCAGTTTGTCGCGTACTGACGCCCAGCTAGACTCTTTGACGGGGATGATTTTGATGCCATATTTCTCATCAAATTTTTTCACCGCCGCCATTACCACTGAAGAGCAGTCAGTCAGTGGAATAAACCCCACTCGCAGCTCTTTTTTTTCTGGTGCGTCAGAGCCTGCTGCCCAGACGCTATTGATAAAACCCGGCATCATCATGCTGCCGCCCAGCGCGACGCTGCCTGCAATGAAGCGCCGGCGGGATAACTCCCCGAAAGTTTTTTTGTCGTTTTGCGTCATTGCGGCTTCCTGTAAGGTTGAAAAATAACCAAAAAAAAACGTCCAGTTAGTACCCAGTTTCCTGAGTACTAATGGACGTCTTTATCCGTAACTCTTACCAGACCGCCATTGGCCTGATGTTTATGTTGTAAAAGTAATGCAGTTTATGTGCCAACTTAAAAAATGAGCCAGTCAGCGGTCATTGCTATCGATAGTCATCTCGCTTTGCACCGCTTCAGAACGTTATGCACATCACTTTGGTGCAGCGTAGTGCAACTGAGGGGCTGAAATCATTCCTGCTTTTTTACCCACACCGATGACACTGCCAGCATCGCTTCGGCAATTTCTATCAGTTTTTTATTCTGGTTCATCGCCATATCGCGCAGGGTTTTATGGGCTTGTGGCTCGGTCAGTCCCTGATACTGAATCAGTAAATTTTTTGCTCGTTCAACTAATTTCCTCTCGACCAGTGTCGCCCGAAGCTCCGCCAGTTCAGCTTCACGAGCCTGTAACTGGCGTGACTGTTGCTCGACCAGCTCCAGTACCGAGCGGCTAAGTTGCAGTGGGATCAACGCGGAGTAATGGTTTTCCAGCTGTGGAATTTGTTCGATATCTTGCTGCTGGAGTTGAAGCGCGATTTGCGCTTCATAGATACGCTGACGGCAGCATTCCATCAGAATATCTTCCAGCAAATCTTCGACAATCTTCATCCCATCAATACGTTCGCTGGTGACAGCAAACCAGTGTAATGCCACCTGCCCTGCCTCGCCCTCAGGCGTGACGCCGGTACAGGCAATACGCCGGAAACGCTCAAATTCACTGCTATCCGTGCTAAGTTGCTGCTGCCACAGGGCCAGGCAACGGTTATCAGCAAATTCAGTGAAGGTCTGGAAACAACGCTCCTGGCTTTCAATCAGATCGAGAAATTGGCGATGAGCGCTGTCATCAAAATGGCCTGCGGTAAACCCGGCTGCGCCCGTGGCACGCTCCTGAGCGGCCAGCTCCTTCCCTTGCATAAAGCTAAACATCGCCAGTAATGCGCGGGAAATTACCGGATCGCCCGAAATATCGGCGGCTTCAAACACCAGCGCCAGATGGCTGCGGATCACTTCACTGTACTGACGCATGGCGTCAGGCTGACTAATTTCCAGAGCCTCAATCTGCTGACGTAGCAGCGATAAGGTGCTGAGGCTATGTAATACGGCAGCGATACGGCTGAATAATCGTGGCGCATTGCCCATATGCTGGCCGGTTAAATCAAGCGCCAGAATATGCTGATTGACCACCTGCTCGGCCATTTGTACCTGCAGCGCCCGTTCACTTCGCTGTTCAGCCCAGGTTTTCCCCTGAGAACATAAAAAGATATTTGCCGTTCCTCGTTCACGCTGTAGCACATGAATAAGCTGACTGACCGCACCGACCAGCTCACCCATTTTTAACAGTTGTTGGAGGCAAGTGATTTCACTTTTTTTCGATGCCAGCACGAATCTGAGGGCTGAGAGGGTCATGAATAAACCTGATATCTGGGATAAAACATGAGTGAAGCAAGAATTGTGCCGGACTGGATAGCGAGTCTCAGTCTTGGGTTATCTACTACCACCATAATCTTAATAAGATCTCTATCACGTTTCTTCTTACAGCAGATTGAGGCATTCAATGAAACTGATAAAGTACGCGAACTGGATTGTTACTGCGTAAGGCAGGCAAAACCTGATCATCTGGCATCTGTCGGAGGTCAGGTTTTTTTGTTTCTGGGGTTCCGATGAAAATCGCCAAAGTTCTTAATAATAATGTGGTGGTGGTTCAGGATGAACGAGGATGCGAACAGGTCGTAATGGGTCGTGGACTGGCCTTCCAGAAACGTACAGGTGACACTCTGGATAACGATAAAATCGAAAAAGTTTTTGCTCTACAAAGTGATGAAATGATTCATCGACTAGGGGAACTGCTGAATCAGATCCCCTTGGAAGTGATGACGACTTGCGACCAGATTATAAGACTCGCCGCCCAGCGGCTGGGGAAATTGCAGGACAGTCTGTATATCACGTTAACCGATCACTGCCATTTTGCTATCGAGCGGCAAAAAAAAGGGCTGGCGATTAAAAACGTGCAGCTGTGGGAAATTAAGCATCTGTACCCAAAAGAGTTTGCTCTGGGGCAAGAAGCCAGAGCCATAATCGCTCAGCGGTTAAACGTCGAGTTGGTTGAAGATGAAGCCGGTTTTATCGCCCTTCATCTGGTCACGGCCCAGCTTAAAAATGAAATGCCCGAGGTGATGCATATCACCCGGGTGATGCAGGAAATATTGCACTTAGTAAAATATCAGCTACAGCTGGAATATGATGAAGAGTCACTGAGTTATCAGCGTTTTTTAACGCATTTAAAGTTCTTTGCTCAGCGGATGTTAACCCGCACGGTGGTGGCAGATGATGATGTTTCGCTGCATGCCGCCGTGAAAGATAACTACGCAAAATCCTGGAAGTGCGCTGAGAAAATTGCGCTGCACTTGCAGAAAAGTTATCAGCGTGAGCTGACAACAGAAGAAATTATGTTTATCACCATTCATATTGAACGGGTGAGAAAAGAAGGGCGTAAAGCCTAAAAAAAACGGATTGCTACTGCATTACGCAGGCAAAACCTGAGCGTGTCTTCCTGATAAGGGGGGATATTCTCGGGTTTTTTTGTTTTTATTACCCTAAATAATTCGAGTTGCCTGTAGGCGCCAAGTGAAGACAGTCGATGAACATAGACAGACTATGTGATTCGGCTGTCTGAGCGCCAGCAACGCCCAGGCAACTCGAAGTATGACGGGTATATACTCAGTCAACAGATGCCCCGAGCATCTGAGTTAAGGAAATCGAGATGGAATATCAAGCTTTAGCGAAGGATATTCTCAGCCACGTTGGGGGCAAAGAGAATATTGTCAGTCTGGTACATTGCGCGACCCGGCTTCGCTTCAAACTTAAAGATAATAAAAAAGGCAATGCTGAAGAGCTGAAGCAAAATCCTGACATTATTATGGTTGTCGAAAGTGGCGGCCAGTTTCAGGTAGTGATTGGTAATCACGTTAACGATGTCTGGCAAGCCGTTCGTCGCGAAGCGGGATTAAGCGATGACACTCCTGTTGATACAGATGAAAGCGGTGAAAAAAGTAGCCTGTTTAGCCGCTTTATTGACGTTGTCTCCAGTATTTTTACCCCGTTTATCGGCATCCTGGCAGCATCGGGTATTCTGAAAGGCTTGCTAGCGCTGGCCATCGTCTGCGGCTGGCTGACAACCGATAGCGGTACCTATAAAATTTGGTTTGCCGCCAGTGACGCTTTGTTCTTCTTTTTACCTATGGTGTTAGGCTACACCGCCGGGAAAAAATTTGGCGGTAATCCGTTTATCACCATGATAATCGGCGGTTCGCTGGTTCACCCAATGATGATAGAAGCCTTCAACTCCAGCCAGCAATTGAATGCGGCAACCGAGCTATTTCTCGGTATTCCCATCACCTGGTTTAACTACGGCTCATCGGTCATTCCTATCATTCTTGCCGCCTGGCTCAGCTGCTGGATAGAAAAAAAGAGCATGAAGCTGCTGCCATCGTCGATGAAAAACTTCTTCGCGCCGCTGATTTGTATCGGTATTACCGTACCCTTAACCTTCCTGGCGATTGGCCCGGTGGCAACAGGCTTAAGCCAGATGATGGCAAACGGTTATCAGTGGATTTACGATATGGCTCCATGGCTGGCTGGCGCAACACTCGGTGCGTTATGGCAGGTCTGTGTGATTTTTGGCCTGCACTGGGGCATGGTGCCGCTGATGCTTAATAACTTGTCCGCGCTGGGGCAAGACTCGATGGTGCCAATGATACTCCCGGCCATCGCGGGGCAAGTCGGTGCAGCACTGGCGGTGTTTATACGTGCCCATGATAAGCGCCAGAAAGTACTGGCCGGTTCTTCCGTCACTGCGGGTATTTTTGGTATCACCGAACCGGCGGTCTATGGTGTGAACTTACCGCTGCGTCGTCCCTTTATTTTTGGCTGCGTTGCCGGGGCCGTAGGGGGTGCGATTGTCGGCTTGAGCGACACCCACGTCTACTCCTTTGGTTTTGCCAATGTCTTTACTTTCGCCCAGATGATCCCACCGAGTGGCCTGGATAGCACGGTGTGGGGCGGGATTATCGGGACCTTTGTGGCGTTGGTGGTGAGCTGCATCATGACCTTAGTCGCAGGCATGCCAAAGGCAAACAAGCCCGCTGCAGTCGCGACTATAGCCGTCACCGAAAACGATATTTTGTCACCGATGACCGGTACTGTACTGGCACTAGACCAGGTTCCAGATACCACCTTTGCCAGCGGCCTGCTGGGTAAAGGCGTGGCGATTATTCCTTCTGACAACAAAGTCATTGCTCCCTTTGCCGGAGAAGTGGCTTCGCTGTTCCAGACCAAGCATGCTATTGGCCTGCTTAGCGATAACGGAATTGAGGTGTTGATCCATGTCGGTATCGATACTGTAAAACTCGATGGAAAACCCTTTACGGCACATGTCAAAGTCGGAGACAGAGTGCAGGCGGGCGACTTGCTAGTCGAATTCGACCGGCAGGCGATTATCGATGCCGGATATGACCTGGCAACCCCGATTATTATCAGTAACAGTGACGAATATCATGAGGTCATCACCGTGGCAGCAAGCGCGGTTCAGGCCGGTTCACCGTTACTCAGTGTTAGTCATCAATAACAGGAGCACATGATGAAAACTTTTCCAGATGCATTTTTATGGGGTGGCGCAGTTGCCGCGAATCAGGTTGAAGGCGCTTACCTGGAAGACGGGAAAGGGTTATCCACTTCTGACGTTCAGCCTCAGGGAGTTTTTGGCTCGGTCGTTGAACGCGTAGCAGGTGATAGCGGCATCAAAGATGTGGCGATTGATTTCTATCACCGTTATCCCGAAGACATCAAACTGTTTGCTGAAATGGGCTTTAGCTGCCTGCGCGTCTCGATTGCCTGGACACGTATTTTCCCTAATGGCGATGAGCAACAGCCTAACGAAGCGGGACTGGCATTTTACGATAAGCTGTTTGCTGAGCTGGCAGCGCATAACATCACCCCACTGGTCACCCTGTCACACTATGAAATGCCGTGGGGACTGGTAAAACAGTACGGCGGCTGGGGCAGTCGTGAAGTGATTACCTTCTTTGAGCGCTATGCCAGAACGGTATTTGAGCGCTATAAAGAGCAAGTTAAGCTGTGGCTGACTTTCAATGAAATTAATATGTCCCTGCATGCGCCAATGACTGGTGTTGGGCTGCCAGAAACCAGCAGCAAGGCTGAAGTTTTCCAGGCGATTCATCATCAGCTGGTGGCCAGTGCCCTGGCGGTCAAAGCCTGCCGCGAGATTATTCCTGATGCTAAAATCGGTAATATGATCCTCGGTGGTCTGGTGTATCCGCTGACCTGTAAACCTGAAGATATCTTCGAAACGCTGCAAGAAAACCGCACCTGGCAGTTCTTTGGTGATGTGCAGTGCCGTGGAGAATATCCAGGTTATATGCTGCGCTTTTTCCGCGATAACGGCATTCAGCTCGAAATCACCGATGCTGACCGCGCCGCGCTAAAAACCACCATCGACTTTATCTCGTTTAGCTACTATATGACTGGCTGCGTCACCACTGACGAAGAGCTAAATCAGCAGGCACGCGGCAATATTCTCAGCATGGTCCCTAACCCACACCTCGCTAGTTCCGAATGGGGCTGGCAGATTGACCCAATTGGTCTGCGTACCCTGCTGAACGTGCTGTGGGATCGCTATCAGAAGCCGCTGTTTATCGTTGAAAACGGACTCGGGGCGAAAGATAAGCCAGATGCTGATGGCGTGGTGCAGGATGACTACCGTATCAGCTATCTTAACGATCATCTGGTACAAGTCCGTGAAGCAATTGAAGATGGTGTTGAAGTGATGGGCTACACCAGCTGGGGTCCTATCGACCTGGTCAGTGCTTCAAAAGCAGAGCTGTCCAAGCGTTACGGCTTTATTTACGTTGACCGTGATGACACCGGTAACGGCACCCTGGCGCGCAGTCGTAAGAAGAGCTTCCACTGGTACAAAGAAGTGATTGCTACCAAAGGCGGCTCTCTGAAAGACTGATTTTAGCAGCCTGTAAAACATACTGTGCCACTCCACTCAGATAAAGGAGTGGCACAGCTATCCCACCCTCAGGCGCTTATCAGGTCAGATCGTGTAGCGATTTGCCTGAGGGCTCAGCGAGCGTAAAATCGTCGAAAGTCACTTCAAGGCCCTGGCGCTCTGGCGTACATGCCATCACGCCAATAAAACGTTTTTTCCTTTCCGGCCAGTGGCACAGCCTCAATAACGGCCAAGTTTCACCGTCGGTTGAATACTGTATTCTTAATGCTTCATTTGCCAGCGTGGCACGCATCCAGAAAACCCCCGGGTTGCCTGGAAAAACGCCCGTTGACCAGTCAGATGTTTTGCGTGTCACCACACAGCCGATCGATGACTGCTGGTCATTAAACTCAATGCCTGCTTTAACCCAGTGATTATCGTCGTCCTGCAGGAATATTCCCGCCTGATCATAAAGATGTGAAAAATCAGCCATCACTTTGACTTGAACAGTGAAATCATCTTCAACGTAAAACCCAAACGCATGCCCGGTATGCCGCTGAAAGCCATAATAAGTCTGCTGCCAGAAATCGGTATTGAGTTCCGTCGTTAACTGCAAACGCCCCTCTTTGAACGAGCAAATATCAGGCTTGTTGATCCAGAACCCCCCGTCTGCACCGAGCGAGTCAATCACGAACATAAGCATCCTCCGTATTGCCGGTTGTTAATTTCAGTCACGTCACTTTATCAATGGACTGTCCTGACATTGTAGCCATCAGCAGTGGCATATCTCCTTAGAAGCTACTTTTCCACTCAATTTCCCTTCACATTCTTAGATTAAATTAACTCAAATTGAGAATGAACGTTCTCAATTTCTAACCTGAGAATCGATGTATGACCAGCAAACTACAAATACGACAAAACGAAATTATCACGGCTGCCCGTCGCTGCTTTCGCGAAAGCGGTTTTCACGCCGCCAGCATGTCGCAAATTGCCACGGAAGCCAGACTCAGCGTCGGTCAGATCTACCGTTATTTTGCGAATAAAGACGCCATTATCGAAGAGATGATCCGCCGAATTATCGACTATCGCATTGCCGAAATGATGGAGGGAAAAATTCATACTCGCCTGATACCGCAGGTACTCGCCTGTCGCTTTACGTTAAATGAGGATGATGATGCCTTAATGCTGGAGATGACTGCCGAGGCAACGCGTAATCCCAAAGTCGCCGCCTGGCTGGCAGAAGCCGATGAGAGAATGTTTAACAACGCCTGTGAACACCTACACAAGGAGTATCCACACCTGAGTCCTGAGCGGGTGCGCTGTTGTGTCGAGGTTATCGCGGTAATGATGGAAGGTTCTCTCTATCGCCGATTAACGCCCCAGAAAGTGCCCCCATCCTCATTAGAAAAAATCTATCAGGACATTATTAATCTGCTTGTCGCCGATAAGTAACTTTTCCCTGTATTCACTTGCCAGCAAAATAATCTGAGAAAAAAATGAAACACATCTTGAGCACACTTGCCGCATTAATACTTCTTAGCGGGTGTGATACCGCGCCCGAGTCCCCTCCTCAGCCGCCAGAGCAAGAAGTGGGTGTTATCACATTAACCCGCCAGCCTCTGACTATCGTCAATGAACTGACCGGACGGACTAGCGCCGCATCCAGTGCCGAAGTCCGCCCTCAAGTCACAGGGATTATCCAAAAACGGCTGTTTACCGAAGGGGATAATGTCCAAGCCGGACAGGCACTCTATCAAATCGAGTCCGACAGCTTCCGGGCGACCTATAATGAAGCTGCCGCCGCGCTGAAACAGGCCCAGGCGTTAGTCACTGCCGACTGCTCGAAAGCGTTACGCTACGCACAACTGGTCAAAGAGAACGCCGTATCCCGCCAGGATGCCGATGATGCCGCAGCCACCTGCTCCCAGGATAAAGCCACTATCGAGGCGAAAAACGCCGCGCTGGAAAGTGCGCGTATTAACCTGAACTGGACCACGCTTAAAGCGCCTATTTCCGGTCGGATTGGCATTTCTTCCGTGACGCCTGGTGCACTGGTTTCAGCTGAGCAAACCACCGCGCTGGCAACGATCCGCGCCCTCGACACCATCTACGTCGACTTGACTCGTTCTAGCGTTGACTTGCTTCGACTGCGTAAGCAATCCCTGGCCGCAAACAGAGAAGCAATGAACGTCACGCTGATTCTGGAAGATGGCTCGACCTACAGTGAAAAAGGACGTTTAGCTTTAACCGAAGTCGCAGTAGACGAGTCAACCGGATCGGTGACACTACGCGCTATTTTCCCCAATCCCGCCCAGCAACTGCTACCGGGGATGTTTGTGCGTGCAAAAGTCGATGAAGGGGTAATGAACGATGCCATTCTGGCTCCACAACAGGGCATTACTCGTGATGCAAAAGGTATCGCCACCGCCTTTGTCGTGACAGAGGACAATAAAGTTGAGCAGCGCCAGCTAGAAACCGGTGACAGCTATGGTGATAAATGGCTGGTACTGAACGGTCTTAACGCGGGTGATAAATTAATCGTTGAGGGAAGCGGTAAAGTCGTTGCCGGTCAGCAGGTTAAATCTCTTGAGGTTAATCCAGCAGGAGGTGATATCTGATGTTTGCTCGCTTCTTCGTCCGCCGCCCGGTCTTTGCCTGGGTTATCGCCATTATTATTATGCTCGCCGGGATCCTGGCGATTAAAACGCTCCCCGTTGCCCAGTATCCTAATGTCGCCCCGCCGTCGGTACAAATCTCCGCGACTTATACGGGAGCTTCTGCACAAACCCTGGAAAATAGTGTCACTCAGGTGATTGAACAGCAGCTCACCGGGCTGGATAACCTGCTGTATTTCACCTCGACCAGCAGTTCTGATGGTTCGGTCAGGATAACCGTGACCTTCGAGCAAGGCACCGATCCTGATACAGCCCAAGTGCAGGTACAAAATAAAGTGCAACAGGCCGAATCGCGTCTGCCCAGTGAGGTGCAGCAGGCCGGGGTCACGGTGGTCAAATCACAAAGCAACTTTCTGCTGATCCTCGGGGTCTATGACAAAACGGATCGGGCCAGTAGCTCCGACATCGCCGACTGGCTGGTCAGTAATCTCCAGGATCCGCTAGCGCGTCTCAACGGGGTCGGTAGTTTGCAGGTCTTTGGCGCTGAGTATGCTATGCGGATCTGGATGGATCCGGCAAAACTCGCCTCCTACTCCTTAATGCCTTCCGATCTGCAATCGGCCATTGAAGCCCAAAACGTTCAGGTTTCTGCCGGTAAAATCGGTGCGATGCCTTCCCCGGATACTCAGCAACTGACCGCAACGGTCCGCGCCCAGTCACGCTTGCAAACGGTTGAGCAGTTCAAAGATATCATCATCAAAAGTCAGACCAACGGCGCAATTGTTCGTCTGGGTGACGTTGCCTGGGTGGAAATCGGTAACGAAGACTATACCGCCATAGCCAAACTCAACGGTCACCCTGCTGCGGGGATGGCAGTGATGCTAGCACCGGGTGCTAATGCCTTGAGTACCGCCACCCTGGTGAAAGATAAAATCAATGAATATCAGCGTAATATGCCGCAGGGCTATGACGTTGCCTATCCGAAAGACAGTACTGAGTTTATTAAAATCTCGGTTGAGGATGTGATAAAAACGCTGTTCGAAGCCATCATTCTGGTGGTGTGCGTAATGTATCTGTTTTTGCAAAATATTCGCGCGACGTTAATCCCGGCTCTGGCTGTTCCGGTAGTCCTGCTCGGCACCTTTGGGGTGCTGGCACTGTTTGGTTACTCGATTAATACCTTAACGCTATTTGCGATGGTGCTTGCCATCGGGCTGCTGGTGGATGATGCCATTGTGGTGGTGGAAAACGTCGAGAGGATCATGCGCGACGAAGGACTTCCGGCCCGGGAAGCCACCGAGAAATCGATGGGGGAAATTTCCGGGGCATTGGTGGCTATCGCTCTGGTACTGTCAGCCGTGTTTCTGCCGATGGCGTTCTTCGGTGGGGCTACTGGGGTGATTTATCGTCAGTTTTCCGTCACGATTATTTCGGCGATGGTACTTTCGGTGGTGGTCGCATTAACGCTGACACCGGCCCTCTGCGGTTCAATACTGCGCCATTACCCTCCTCATAAAAGCGGATTTTTCGGCGCATTTAACCGTTTTTATAGCTCAACTGAACGCAAATATAAACACCGGGTACTGAATACCCTCGGCCGATCCGGGCGTGTCATGATGGTGTATCTGGTTATCTGCGCCACTATGGCTATCGCTATCTGGAAACTGCCCAGCAGCTTTTTGCCGACTGAAGACCAAGGTGAAATCATGGTGCAGTACACGCTGCCAGCAGGGGCAACCCACTCGCGTACTGCTGAGGTAAGTAAACAGGTAACGGACTGGTTCCTCACCAATGAAAAGGACAATACCAGCGTTATCTTCACAGTGAATGGCTTTAGCTTTAGCGGCAGTGGTCAGAACGCCGGGATGGCCTTTGTTTCATTAAAAAACTGGTCGCAGCGTACAAATAGCGAGGACAGTGCGCAGGCTATTGCGTTACGCGCCACCCAGCAATTAGGCCAGATACGTGACGCCACGGTATTTGCCATGACGCCCCCGTCAGTTGATGGTCTGGGGCAAAGCAATGGCTTTACCTTTGAATTACTGGCCAGCGGCGGCACCAGCCGTGAAGAGTTACTCAATTTACGTCATACCTTGCTGGGTCAGGCTAACCAGCACGAGAAGCTGCACGCAGTCCGCGCCAATGATATGCCGCAGACCCCGCAGTTACAGGTCGATATCGACAACAAGAAAGCAGTGTCGCTGGGGCTGTCGCTGACCGATATTTCCGCCACCCTTTCCAGTGCCTGGGGCGGGACCTACGTCAATGACTTTATCGACCGTGGTCGCGTGAAAAAAGTCTATATTCAGGGTGACAGTGACTCACGATCGGCACCTTCTGACTTGGGTAAATGGTTTGTCCGTGGCAGTGAGGATAATATGACCCCCTTCTCTGCTTTCGCCAGCACGCACTGGGAGTTTGGTCCTGAAAACCTGGTGCGTTATAACGGGTCTGCCGCTTATGAGATTCAGGGAGAGAATGCCGACGGTACCAGCTCGGGCGATGCCATGACCGCGCTTGAGACCCTCGCCAATAATTTACCGGCCGGTTCAACCTGGTCATGGAGTGGACTCTCGTTACAGGAAAAACAGGCCAGTGGACAGGCTCTCAGCCTCTACGCTATTTCAATTCTGGTGGTGTTCCTCTGCCTGGCGGCACTGTATGAAAGCTGGTCAGTTCCTGTCTCAGTGATTCTGGTTATTCCGCTCGGCTTGTTGGGTGCGGCCCTGGCCGCCTGGATGCGCGACTTAAGTAATGATGTCTATTTCCAGGTTGCCTTACTCACCACTATTGGCCTGTCTTCGAAAAATGCCATTTTGATTGTTGAGTTCGCTGAAGCGGCCGTTGCCGAAGGCTACTCGTTGTCGCGCGCCGCCATGCGCGCCGCACAAACCCGTCTGCGTCCGATCATTATGACGTCTCTGGCCTTTATCGCTGGCGTCACGCCACTGGCGCTGGCTTCAGGCGCAGGAGCCAACAGTCGTATCGCTATCGGCACCGGCATTATCGGCGGCACCCTGACGGCGACACTGCTGGCGATTTTCTTCGTCCCCCTCTTCTTTGTGCTGGTAAAACGTCTGTTCACCACACAACACCAGGATAATAAATAATGTTCCGTCTCTCTTTGTTATTTATTGCCTTCCTGAGTGTCGGCTGTGTGTCCCTGGATCCCAACTATCAGCGACCCGACTCCCCCGTCCCGGCGATGCTGCCGGGAAGTAGCGGGCAGTCCGCTGCGGTTATCGGTAACTGGCAGCAGGTTGTGAAGGATGAACGGCTAAAAAAACTGGTCAGTCAGGCACTGAATAGCAACCGTGATATACAGAAAGCGATTGCTGATATTGATGCCGCGCGAGCTCAGTATGGTGAGACGCGCGCATCGCTCTTGCCAGCACTCAATGGGGAACTCAGCGAGAGCCGCAGCCGGACGTCAACAGCCGGGGTCAGCAGTAGCGCTCAGGCACAAGGTGCGGTAACCAGCTTCGAACTGGATCTGTTTGGTCGCAATCAAAGCCTGTCACGTGCCGCTCGTGAGACCTGGCTTGCCAGTGAATACACCGCCCAGAATACTCGTCTGACGATGATTGCCGAACTGAGCCGCGCCTGGGTCACGCTCGCCACCGACAACAGCAATCTTGCTCTGGCACAACAGACGATGGATAACGCCGCAGATGCACTGAAAATCGTCAAACGTCAGATGGAGATGGGTACCGCGGCCATCACTGATGTCAGCTCAGCCACCGGGGTTTATCAGCAAGCTCGCGCCAGTGTCGCCAGCTACCAGACGCTGGTGATGCAGGATAAAAATGCGCTGAATCTACTCGCGGGACAAACCGTCACAGATGATTTGCTGCCGGGAACGCTGGACAGTTTAGGGAGCGAGGCGATTACACTGATACCTGCCAGTCTCTCATCCTCACAGCTGCTTAAGCGCCCCGATATTCAGGAAGCGGAACACAGTTTACTGAGCGCTAATGCCAGTATTGGCGCAGCTCGGGCAAACTTTTTCCCGACGATTTCCCTGACATCCAGTGCGGGTGTAGGCAGTGATTCACTCTCTTCCCTGTTTAGTGGCGGGATGAAAGTCTGGTCGTTTGCGCCGTCCATCACGCTGCCGTTGTTTACCGGCGGCAGTAATCTGGCGCAACTGCGCTATGCCGAGGCACAGAAAACCGGGCTTATTGCCAGTTATGAAAAAACCATTCAGAGTGCCTTTAAAGATGTCGCCGATGCACTGGCGCGCCGTCAGACGCTGAATGAAGAGTTAGATGCACAGAGTCAGTATGTTGCGGCTGAGCAGCAAACCTTTGATATAGCGATGAAACGTTATCAGGCGGGGAGTAGCGACTATCTGACAGCCTTAACGGCACAACGCACCCTCTGGTCAGCACAGCAATCACTGCTGACGCTGCAACAAACAGAACTGAATAATCGCATCACCCTGTGGCAGTCTCTGGGAGGCGGGATTAACTAACCTTAAAAATGAAAATCCTGGCGCGACTGGTTAGCAGCGCCAGGACAGGAGGCTTTAATTGCTCATCAGCAAGACTAGAACAGATCCACCCGCACATCTACGCCAACAGTACGGCCAGTATTGACCTGGCCATAGCCACTAGTGCCGCTCATAAAACCGAAGGTGTAGTAACGGGTATCAAACAGGTTATCGACATAACCGGCAATATTCACCCGCTCGGTTGCCTGCCAGCCAAGACGTAAATCAGTGGTGCTATAGGTTCCCTGACGCAGCGCATTATCACCATCAAAGTAATGTGGCCCGACAACATTTAAGCCCAGGCGCGGCATTAAAGGCCCCATTGCCGTATCGATAATCCCGTTGATACTGGTTCCGGCGTTGTAGCGAGGAACAAACGGAACACGTTTATCCGCATAGGTCTCACTGCTATCGGTAAATTCAGCCCGAACATAGGTGCCGTTGATATCCCAGGACCAGCCCGGTGTAAACTGCCACTTCAGCATCATCTCGATACCACTCGCATCAGCACTGCCAGCATTGCTCAGCGTCTGCATGCCAACCGGGCCAGAATAGAGCTGCATATCGCGGGTATGGGTATGGAACAGAGCCCCCTGCAACTGGATATCATCGTGCTGATAGCGAGAGCCAATTTCATAGTTAATCGATTTTTCAGCACCATAAGGTTCAGCCTGAGTTCCCGCCGCGGGGAAATAGCTAAACCCTGCTGGTTTATACCCTTGAGCCACGCGGGTATAGACACGCCAGTCCTCATTCAGCAGATAACTGGCTGACAGCTGTCCCAGTACCTGATTATCTTTCTTATGACCACTGTCACTCGCCTGCATGCTGCGATAGCGGGTATCAGCCCTGTCGTGTGAGAGACGTAATCCCGCCCCCAGATCAATACGATCGTTAAGATGCCAGGTTAAATCGCTATACGCCGCCAGAGTTTCCTGCGCGGTATTGGCCTTGGTCTGCATAATCGGCATGCCGTTCATACTATAAGTCAGATCCAGCTTCTCACGGGTATTCTGACGATAGAGACCAAACACCATATCAACCGCACGTCCCCCACCATAAGTGGCGGCACGCAGCTCCTGAACATCCTGGTTCCAGCGTTCTGGCATATCGGCCATTAAGGTACTGTTCGGGAAAGTCCGTTCGTAGTTCTGCTGCTGCCAGGCTCCAACCAGGCTAAAAATCCAGTTATCAGTGGTGTATTTACCACTTATGGCCTGACTGTGTGTGCAACGCTTGAGCTTAGGATCTGGCGAACCCGGTGCAATTTCCAGTGTGCGGCTATTGGCCTGGTCAAACGGCAGATAGGTATCCTGGGTGGCACGAGTGCAATCTTCAGTAATCGCCAGGCTGGTTTCCCACGGCTGCCCGTCAGGCGCTAAACGCAGGCGAATATTGCCGACATTCGCTTTAGTTCCCCCAAGGTTACTGCTGCCGGTTGCCGGATTCGTCATCGATCCGTTATCCACCTGACGCAGCAAAGTCACGCTGCCATATAACAGGCCATCCTGTATCGGACCACTCAGGTTAATTTTGCCGTGATAGCCTTCGCGGCTCGCCACTCCCCCCTCAATATAACCCCGTGGTGTACTGTCTGGCTGCTGGCTCACGATATTAATAATACCGCCCTGGGCACTTTTACCATACAGCGTCCCCTGCGGACCCCGCAGCACCTCGACACTCGAGACATCAGAGAGTTGTTGTACGGTATAGGTTGCCAGCTGCGGCACCCCATCGACATAGACGGTAGCCGCTGGGCTATAGAAATCCTGGGCTGAAGAGACACCACGTAGTGAAATAGAGGGGAATAACAGACTGCCGTTATTACCCATATTTAAACCTGGTAATACTCGAGTCAGTTTATCAGTGCTGGTCACTCCGGCATCTTTAAGTTCTGCTGCGCTGACTGCTGTAGTCGAAACGTTATTGGCCGAAGCCGAATAGCTGGACTGCTTACTGGCAGAGACAACTATCGTATCGTTCTCAGCCGCCAGGACGCTGGACGAAAGAAATATACCGGTCAGGGCAAGTGGATAAAGTGCGGTTATTTTCATTATTAAACCCATAAGAGACTTAAACAGATGACGGTTTTAATCACACTCAACAACCGCCATAACACCGAGAACCAAGAAAGTTAAATGATAATTGTTTTCATTTATTGGGCTACCCGTATCGGTTCAATTTCTCCCCGGATCCAACCTGTTCTCTGCACACTCGCTGTGGCTATTCAATACCTCCTGGTAATCAGCAAAGATACGCCGACTGAGTCGTCTGGCAGGCCACAAGCAAATCACGGCAATCGCAGCTAAAACCGCCAGAGTGGTGTGGTAGCTGGTGTGATAGGCAAACTGTAGTGCCGCCAGCGAAACTATCATTGCCACAGCAGCATCCGTGGACTGGAACAGAGCATAGTCAGAAGCCGGTTGATGGGGGCGTACTAAGCCCATGAGCACATTGTATAAGGTGACAAAACCGACCGCGGCTGCAAGGTTAACCACGGCAAATAACACTATCCAGGCGGATAACGACCACCAGGAGTAACCCGTTGCCAGGACTATTGCCAGCAGGGCATGAGTAACCATCACGGGCAGCAAACAGCGTAATGCTCCGAAGCGCTGGATCAGATGGGTAGCCAGCATGATCCCAGCCATACTGACGAGAGTACTGTAGAGCGTCATAACCAGCCCCAGCTGGCTGAGACTGAGTTTCTGGTCTATCAACATCACCGTCTGCAATGCCATCATGCCCCGCATGGCCAGATAGAAAATAGCGGTAAAGACCAGCACCGGCCACAGCGTTTTAACTGTCATCCAGTTCAGGGCCGGTCGCTTAGTCTCGGTATCAGCCAGTCGTGGTGCCGGACGAGTGAAACACAGCGGCGGGATAAGCATCAGCAACGAAAGCAGCGCCAGAGCAATAAAGCCACTTCGCCATCCAGCCCATTCAGTGATACTCAGAAAAGCAAAAGAGCCAAACAGAATGCCCAGATAGCTGCCACCAACTTGCGCCATATTCGCCAGTGGGCGGCCAGCAGCGGTAGTGGTACAAATCGTAATACCGTCGGCATAGATATCGTGGCTCGCCGATAGCATCACCAGTAACATCAGCATCAGTATTATCGCCACCAGCGATCCTTCCGGGGAGAGCATTCCTGTCAGTACCAGCATCAAAGCCATTGCCAGTTGCAACAATACCAGGCTGCCTAAATAGGGATTTCCACGTAGCCCAACAGCATGGCGTTCCCCCCAGGGAGCCCAGAGAAATTTAGCGATCCACGGCAGAAAACTGAGTGACAGCCAGCTTAGCTGCGCCAAGTCCAGACCAGCATGGCGGAAATAGCCCGCGATGCCCTGCATCACCAGGGCAGTAATCATTCCCTGATGAAGATAAAAACACCAGTACGGTAAGTAATGCTTCATGGTTATTCGCTATCCAGAAATGTCACTGCCAGAGCATGGGCTTCAGATTCAGTCGCTACGACAAAATAACCATAAGGAGCTTGCCCGGATTGCGCCCACTGCTGTGCCCACTGAAGATATTTTTCTCTCAGAAAGTCATTCGCTTCGATACGGATAGCCCCTGCACAGTAGCGCTGTTGCAGGCTAATATTGTCGCGCGTCCACTGAAGATAAAGGTTCATAAAGACGGGTGAGTGGTGCGGTAAGTCGGCCCCAGTCATATACAGCACAAAGCGCTGCTGTCTGGCGTAGAGCTGATGTATTTGTGCCATATAGCTCTCGGCTTGAAAGTCCGGGATCTGCTCCGGCATAGATAGCTGCACTTCAGGCCAGGCCCCGGTATCGATAAACCGGGGCGCTTGGATATCAGACTCAGACATAATATTTCCTTCACCCGCAAATAAAGGAAATGATAATCATTCGTCATTATTTTACTGCCCGGATCCAGTCTGTTTATACCCGTATCGGGGTTATCTATTCTAAATAGGTAACCGTTTAAATGCCGAAGGCGTCACACCGAATTGCTTCTGAAATGCCGCACTGAAGTGACTGGCATTGGTGTAACCCAGATCGGCGGCCACCACCATCACTGGCGCTCCGGTAGCAAACAGTCGACGTCTGGCTTCATGCATACGCTCACTCTGAAACAGGCCATAAATACTGTTATCAAACAGCTGCCGGAAGCCACGTTTTAGTTTCAGCACACTTAAACCGCTTTCTCTGGACAGCATGGCAATGGTTGGCGCTTGTGACAGGTCAGCCAGTAGCAAATCTTTGGCTCGCTGCAGCTTCTGCCTGTCAGCCAGGTTCAGTGTCTCCCCTATGCTGGGTGCATCAGCCTGTCCGGCAAGCGCCAGACTGACCATAATCATACTTTGTCCCAATAACCATAACGGGGCATGACGACTGTCACTGGCAGTCGGAGTCTGTACCAAGCCTGAGAGCGCATGGCTTAAGACCTGTGCAGTGGCTCGCATCTCGGCATTACAGTCGCACGGAGTATACAACCGGCCCGAGTCCAGCTGTTGCTGTAACTTGCCCGACAGCTCAGGCACCCAGCTCGCCAGTCGTTCACGGCTTAGCGATATGGTAACGCTCTCAAACTCACCCGCATAAGAGGACGTTCCCTGGCAATCAGGCGTAAAGTTGATACAACCCGCCCCCTGTTTTAGCTCATGTTCCCGTTCGTGGACGCCTTTTAGCCTGAACAAAGAATTGCCCTGCAATGAGCAGGAAAAATTAATTCGCCCCCAGTCATCACGCAAGTGCATGGTGGTTGGCTGCCGGAACTGTCCACGCCATACCAGCACATCCAGACCTTCCTGTAACGTGGCGCGCATCAGGCTACAGTCTGCTCCGCTGTCCAGCTGCACCCGATGAAACTCCGTAAGCAGGTTAGAAATGCTCACTTCAGGGGTACTGGTTGTTTTCTGTGGGGAGACGTTCAATGGGCAGACTCCTGAGCATACTGATGGCTCACTTCTGACCCACACAGTTTTGCAGTTGATGACAGTAACCCGGTACTGATTCGGGTTGAAATCGGCTCAAATGGGGTAGAGCGTTAATTGAGAATAGTTATTATTACCGACTTTATCAGTGCCGTCGAGTTGATTTGTACCCCCACAAAAATGACGGACAGGAAGGAGAGTCGAAACCTTATGCCTCAATCTGCAATGCCTAAAAACCGAGCCTGGCATATTATGCATCCGGTGCGCGGCCAGGTGCGGGTAGCGATGTGTCTTTCGGGCTTATCGGTCATCACCGGTATCGCTTTCTTGCTGGCTCTGGCCTGGAGTCTGCACGCGTTAATTCTGCATCCCTCCTCCTGGCCTGTGCTCCCGGTCAGCACAGCAGTGCTCTGCCTCTGTCTGAGCTATCTGTTACGTTTGCAGGCATTTAATCAGTCACACTACGCTGCATTTCGTCTGGAAAATCAGATTCGTAGCCAGCTTGCTGACAAATTGAGCCAAATCCCGTTAAGTGATGTTCAGCGTCTGGGCGTCGGTCCGCTAACGAAAATTATCCAGGACGATGTTAAATCGCTGCATCTCTTTGTCGCTGACAGCACCCCACTCTATGCCCGAGCCTTCGTGGCTCCCCTGTGCAGTGGCGTCCTGCTTTTCTGGCTGGACTGGCGTCTGGCCTTGGTGGCTCTGCTGGTCTTGCTTATCGGTGCAGTCGTTTTAATGCTGGCGATGCGTAACAGCGGCGAAATGAACCAACGCTATAACGAGGCTCGGGAACAGGTCAGTAGTGCGGTGATTGAGTTTGTGCAAGCCATGCCAGTGGTGCGTACCTTTGATACCGGAACCTCTACCTTCAGCCGTTATCAGCAGGCGTTGGAAAACTACCATCGCGTCCTGACCCGCTGGTACCAACAGGCCGGGTTTTCAGCACGTTTCTCGTTCGCCATCCTGAATCCTCTGCCAACACTACTGGTTCTGTGCTGGGCGATATCTCTTTTCAGCGCCAGTGGTGAGCTTGATTTCAGTCTCTGGCTGGCCGTGCTATTGCTCGGTAACGGCATGGCTGAGGCGATTATGCCGATGATGGCGCTCAATCATATGGTAAGCAAAACCCGGCTGAGCATTGACAGGATTTACCATGTGCTGAGTCACGAGCCACTGCCAGAGCCGCTGAATGATAGCTTACCTGCCGATGCCAGCCTGGCCTTTTCGCGCGTCAGTTTCAGTTACTCCCCTGACTCTGAGGTTAAGGCGCTGGACAATATCAGCTTTCAGGTGCCTGTCGGGTCATTTACTGCCCTGGTGGGTTCGTCGGGTGCCGGTAAATCAACCGTTGCTCGCCTGATCCCCCGCTTTCAGGATGTTACGGCCGGACAGATTTTACTGGGCGGTGTCGATATCCGTGAGATGAAAACTGCCACGCTGATGCAGCAGGTTTCCTTTGTCTTTCAGGAGTCGTTTCTGTTTGCCGACACTATCGCCAATAACATCCGCCTCGGACTGCCGGGAACACCTCTCGATGAGGTTATCGCTGCAGCAAAAATAGCCCAGGCACACGACTTTATTAGCGCCCTACCCTTGGGTTACGACACGCTAACTGGCGAGCGGGGACTGTTTCTTTCTGGGGGGCAGCGTCAGCGCATCGCCATTGCCCGAGCGCTGTTACATGACCGCCCGGTACTGGTCCTGGATGAGCCTACCGCTTTTGCTGATGCCGAAAACGAAGCCGCGTTACTCACTGCGCTGGCCAGCCTGATGAAAAATAAAACCGTCATTATGGTGGCCCATCGCTTGTCGACAATACGCCATGCCGACCAGATCCTGGTATTTGACCACGGCAAACTCAGCGAGACCGGGCGTCATGATGCCTTGCTGGCTGCCGGGGGGCGTTATAGCGAGTTATGGCAGCACTATGAGCAGGCTCAGCGTTGGTCGCTAGGCAGTGGACCGCAGGAGGCCGTGCTATGAATAAAATCCACACCCTTATCTTCCGGCCAGTGGCTGCGGGCTGGTCCTGCTGGCATCAGCTGGAACGCGCCACCGGCTCTCAGGCTGGGGCCTTTCGCTGCTGCTGCTTAAGTCTGCTGGCTGCTGCAGTCCTCCAAGGGCTGGCGCTGGCCTGCCTGTTTCCACTGATGAATGCCTTCTCAAAAGCCACCCACTCTGAGGCTATTGTCTGGCTACTGGTGATGACGCTACTGAGCCTGCTGACCCTGACATTACGCTGGTATGGTCAGGGCTTTGAATACCGTGGACAGCTGGCCAGCGCAACCCATGAACTGCGGATCAAGCTGGGAGAGCAGCTGCGCCGCATGCCGCTGGCCACCTTGCAGTCAACTCGCAGCGGGGAGATCAATGCGCTATTACTCGGCAGTGTCGATGAGAATCTGAATTATATGCTGGCCATTATCAATCAGCTGCTGCTCGCTATCATTACCCCGCTGGTCGTTACCCTGGTGATGCTCTGGTTGCAGTGGCAGCTCGGGCTTTGTCTGTTACTGCTATTTCCGCTGATTGCTCTGCTCTATCACTGGCGACGTCCGGTATTTGCCCGCACGATGCAACAGCTGGCCGATGTTAATCAGCAAACCAGTGCCAGTATTGTTGAATATGTGCAAGGGTTAGCGGTCCTGAGAACACACTGTCAGCAGGCTGAAAGTACTGCGACGTTACGCGAACAATTCAATCGGCTGCAGGAGATACAAACCCGCACCCATCACGACGGTTCCAGACCCTCAACCCTTATTGCCAGTCTGGTGGAACTCGGCCTTCAGGCGGTATTAGTCCTGGGGATCAGCGGCGTGGTGTGGGGGAGCTGGGATCTGCCCGTGGTAGCAGCGATGATGGTGATTTTAGTCCGTTTTTCCGAGCCACTGGCCACCTTTGTTAGCTATACCGCGGTACTGGAACTGATTAATACCGCCTTACGCCGTATTGATGAATTACTGGCCGTCCCACCACTGGTCATCGAACAGCCTCATCAAATCCCCACTGACTTTGAGATTACTTTTGAGCAGGTCAGCTTTCGTTACAGTGACCCCGGCGAAGCGGTGCTGGAAAATACCGATATTCTGCTGCCTCAGCGAGGAATGACCGCGCTGGTCGGGTCATCTGGCTCAGGAAAAACGACGATAACCAGGCTATTAATGCGTCATGCCGATCCGCAGCAAGGTTGCATACGTATTGGCGGGGTGGATATCCGCCATATTCCCACTCTGGAGTTAAATAAGCTTATTTCAGTGGTGTTTCAGGAAGTCTGGTTATTTGATGACACGGTACTGGCTAATATCCGTATGGCACGACCCAGTGCCAGTGACGAAGAGATAGAGCAAGCTGCCGCGGCAGCACAGTGCCTGACATTTATTCAGGCACTGCCTCAAGGCTGGCATACCCCACTGGGAGAACTGGGTAGCCGACTTTCCGGCGGCGAACGTCAGCGGCTATCCATCGCCAGAGCGTTATTAAAAAATGCCCCTATTGTGGTTCTGGATGAGCCTACGGCAGCTCTGGATACCGAAAGTGAACTGTCGGTACAGCGGGCAATCGATAGTTTGGTGAAAGACAAAACGGTGATTGTTATTGCTCACCGTTTGTCGACCATTGTCGGCGCTCAGCATATTCTGGTGCTGGAAGATGGGGCTATCTCACAACAAGGCACTCATCAGCAGTTACTGGCTGTTGAAGGTCGCTATCGTTCACTCTGGACTGCGCACCTTGAAACTTTTGATTCTTCAGCGGGGAAAAAGCACCAGGACAGTGCAATTTAAGGCTGATCGCGACCCGGGATCTGAATCTGACTAAATAATATCTCTAGCTGTTTCAACATCATAGAGGCAGCCAGAGAGAGTTGTCGGGAAGGAGCCACGCACAGAGAGAGCGTGAAGGTTTTTAGCTGCGGGTCGGTCAGGGGAATAAACTGCAGCTCGCCGCTTTCCACCTCGTCCATAATATCGAGCCGACACAGAATACCGATGCCCATTTTCTCTTTAACCAGCGAGCGGATCATATGGATATTATTCGATGTCGCGACTTCGTTAATCATGCCGCTATTGATATTCATCAGCGCTTGCACGGGTTCCGCCAGCATCAGCGGGGCGGCAGGCAGGATAAACGGATACTCCATACACTGATTAAAACGTACACCGCTTCGCTTGCCAAGCGGATGCCCTTGCGGGACCACAATTCCCAGCTCAATTTCAGCAAAAGCCCGCACCTGGAGTTCGCGAGAACTCTGCGGGTTTAGCATCAGCCCAAAGTCCGTCTCACCTGATATCAGCGCCTGCTGGATATCCACATTATTCATGGTCGTCAGGGTAAATGAAATATTCGGATAATCGTGATGTACTTTTTTGAGCATCGACGAAAAAAACTGCCGATTGATAGCGTCGATGGTCGCTATCCTGACATGACCACGCCGTAGCCCCCGCAGATCGTCGAGCTGTTCGCAAACCCGCGCAAAATCCTTTTTCCAGTTATTGGCAGCATAGAGCAATAGCTCCCCGGCGGCCGTCAGCCGCAGCCCGGTTGGATGCCGTTCAAACAGCGGCATGGCTAGCTCCTTTTCAACCCGCAATATCTGCCTGTCAATTGACGATGCAGCAACATGCAAGACTTCGGATGCCTTACGAAACGAGCCCTGGCGGGCAACCTCAGTGAAGTACAGTAGAAATCGGGAGAAGGCGAACATAATGAGTGCTCTCTTTTATGCAACGGGACGTGCGAATCAAAGCTCTGGACGCAACAGTTTTATAACAATAATGTAGCTTTCATTGCAACGGGAACAATCGTTTCACTCTCCCTCTAACACTCAGCGCAGTAATAGCAAAACCGCAGCGGGTTAAACAGAGGATGGGTTGGGCTCCCTTTTTTATCGCTAATTCACCGGAGTAAATACGGTAAATGACAATGAAAGATGTCGGATTAATTCCTGTCATAATTAAAAATATAGAGATAAACGGCACAGGGAATATTTCATTACAGCTTATTAGGCTGCACGGGGGGCTATTACCTGCTTATTTACCCGGTGCGCACATTGATATTTATATTCCGGGAATTGGCCCACGGCAATATTCTCTTTGCAGTGAGCAGTGCAATGGCGAATATTATGAAGTTTGCGTCAAACTGGCAGAAAACTCCAGCGGCGGATCGCTCTTTATTCATCACCATTTTCGCTCTGGCGATAGCCTGAACATTTCGGCACCACGCAATCATTTTGCCCTGCCTGCGGCCGGACGCTATTTGCTGTTTGCCGGGGGAATTGGCATCACTCCGCTGCTGACAATGGCGGAGCAGCTGGCGCAGCAACACATTGCATTTGAACTGCACTACTTTATTTCAGACAGTCAACAAGCGGCCTTTCTGCCGCGGTTAACGGCACCAGGTTTAGTGAAGCAGGTGTTTTTACATGACAGCAGCAAAAATGACTCACTGCGCCACAACATACCGCCCAGTTTGTCTCGGCCAGATAAAAATACCCGGGTGATGGCTTGTGGTCCGGACGGATTTATTCAGCGTCTTGAAGACATTATGCAGGAATATCACTGGCAGAATAATCAATTATCTTTTGAGCGATTCAGTAATACCCTGGTGAATAACGATACCCGTAATCTGGATTTTCATATTCAACTGAAATCTAGCGGGAAACGTTATTTAGTCAGCCCACATCAGACGATTGCCGAAGTCTTATTATCTGCCAGGGTCGATATTATGTTGTCGTGCGAACAGGGTATCTGTGGTTCCTGTATTACCGACGTCGTCGAGGGTATTCCCGATCACCGCGACTGCGTGCTGACAGAAGACGAGAAAGCCGAGAATACGCAGATAACACTCTGTTGTTCGCGTTCTAAAAGTCCCGTTCTGATCCTCGACCTGTAGGAGCATGATGATGAATATTCCTCCCCCTGCTGTAGCGCTTAACGGTATTGCCAATGCTCGCCTTCCAGCATGGCTGTTACCTGCAAACTGGCCGGTGCACAATGGTGAGCCCGTGACGGCAGACTTGCACTTTCAGGCTGGCAAAATTTCATCACTGCTGCCCGCCGATCCGGGTAAGGACGCGCTGTGGGATCTCCGTGGCGCCCTGGTATTACCGGGGCTGGTTGAACCCCACGCCCATCTCGATAAAACCTTTACTATTGCCCGTAGCCGCCCATCCGAACCGGGGCTACTGGCAGCGATTGAAACTCTGCATCAGGATCGTCGGCACTGGACAACAGCGGACATTTGCCAGCGTGCCAGTAAGGGGCTTGCCTGGGCCGCAGCTAACGGCGTGACCCATTTACGTACCCATGTTGACTGGTATGACGTCGCTCCGCCGCTGGCCTGGCTTGAGCTGGCAGAGATGACGCCTGCTGATATCACGCTAGAACGGGTTGCGTTACTGCCCTTGAGTCTGTTCAAAGATGCTGAAGCTGCGGAGGAAGTAGCGCGCACCGTCGCACAAAGCGGGAAACACTGCCTGCTGGGTGGATTTATTCACTCTTCAAACTGGGATCCGCTGGCCATGACCCATCTGATGCAGAGTGCCTCACGCTGGCAGCTGAACCTGGACTTGCATATCGACGAAGAGCTTTCACCAGTGGCACACGGCCTGAGCTGGCTGGCGCATTACTTATCTGAAAATCCATTTGATGGTCATATCTGTTGCAGTCATGGCTGTGCGCTGGCCTCCGGCAGCGAACAACAGGCGCAGGAAGTGATGAGTTTGCTCGCGGCTCAGCGGGTTACGCTAATTGCTCTGCCGATGACTAATCTGCTGTTGCAGGATGCCGTCTCAGGTCGAACACCGCGCCAACGCGGTATCACGCTAGTCAAAGAGGCACAGGCAGCAGGCATTCCGCTCCTGCTCGGTTGCGATAATGTGCAGGATGCCTTTTGTCCCGCAGGCAGCTATGACCCGCTGGATACGCTGAGTTGCGCTCTGTTCGCACTTCAGTTGGATAACCTCTTTGACCAGCAGTCACGGCTTATCTGCGATGTTGCCGCCCTTACGGGTGAGACACCCTCCGCTCAACCACTCGCGCCGGGTAGCGCTGCCAGCCTGGTTATCTTTCCGGATAGCGACAGTCTGACCTGGCCTTTGCACAGTGCTGCACGTCTGGTTATTCACCACGGCATGCTAACCCACCAACGAACCTGGAATCAGGAGTTATCCCATGAGTCTTGAAGCGGGAGCGGGCAAACCGCTCGCCAAATATGCCGCGTGGCGTCGCGCCGGTGACTTTATTTTTCTCTCCGGCATCATTCCGGTCAATCCGCAGACGGCAACCATTGTGCGAGGTTTTCAGGATATCCCGGCCGAGGCGCGCCTGCTGCTGGGCGAAACCGGAGAATTCTCAACCGATGCGAAGCAGGGGCCGATTCTGGCTCAGAGCTGGTATGTACTCGAAAGTATTCGTCACACCATCGAAGAGGCTGGCGGGCAGATGAGCGATGTTATCAAGCTGGTGCAGTATTTTCGCAATCTCGATCACTTTCCGTATTACAGCCACGCCAGAAAACTCTTTTATCCAGGGCAACCGCCGGTTTCCACGGTGGTCCAGGTCAGTGAAATGCTGCCGAGCGCTGAAGTCTTGATTGAAGTGGAAGCCACAGCCTGGTTACCCCAATCCCGCTAACCCAACAATGTCCGACCATGAGGTACAGCATGATTAACGGTTATATTCCAGCAGAGCGTTTTCTTCCTTTTCTGAGCTGGGCAGCGATTGCCGACCTACCAGATAAAGCGAATACCGTGATAGTCCTGCCGACCGGGGCGATTGAGCAACACGGGCCGCATCTGCCGTGCTCAGTTGACAGCGTGATTTCTTCCGGCGTGGCAGGCCATGCGCTGGCACGTCTGCCTGAGACGATATCGGCCTATGCCATTCCTCCTATCACTTATGGCAAATCTGACGAACACCTGCATTTTCCCGGCACGCTGACCTTAAGCGGCGACACGCTGCTGCAAACTATTTTAGAAATTGCCGAGTCTCTGTATCGCGCCGGATTCCGTAAGTTATTGATGATCAACGGTCATGGTGGACAACCGCAAGTACTACAAATGGCATCGCGGGAAATGCGTCTACGCCATGGCGACATGATAATGATCCCCCATGACGTCTTTCGGGTACCGAATGTGGAAAATCAGTACCTGAGCGCACAAGAGCAAAAAATGGCGATGCATGCCGGGCACAGCGAAACCGCCGTGATGCTGGCGCTGGCACCGGAATGTGTCCATCTCGAACATGCCGTTATTAATTACCCACCCGAATTCCCATGCCCGACGCTGTCATCAGGCCGCCCTGCCGCCGCCTGGGCTTCTTATGATTTTGGCCCCAGTGGCGTGATTGGCGATCCGACGGGGGCCACCGCCGAACAGGGCTGGGCCATCCTTGATTCACTGGCGGCAAGCTGGGCACAAGCGATTACCGAAATACACCATATGGAATGGATAGTGCGCAGCGAACCCACTTGGGGAAAACACCACTGGAATGGTTTTGTACAAAGCCATTTTACTCCTCCTTCTTTTGTCTCTGAATAACAGGATCTGACCATGAAAATACAGCGCGTACCCACTTATAGCCTGCTTTCCCTGATTCTGGCTGGCGTGTCTACCACCGCCATGGCGGAAGAAAAATTTACTTTCCTGACCAACTGGTATGCACAGGCTGAGCACGGCGGCTTTTACGAAGCGCAGGCGAAAGGTTTATACAAAGACGCTGGCCTGGATGTCAGTATTAAAATGGGCGGTCCACAGGTCAACGTGATGCAGTTGATGGCTGCCGGGCAAGCTGACTGTACGCTCGGCGACAACGGTCAGGCCCTGAGCACCTGGCAAGCGGGTGTGCATGCGGTAACGGTCGCGACGGTATTCCAGCATTCACCCACGGTCTTTATCAGCCATGACAAAGTCGAGCATCCACAAGAGCTGAAAGACAAAACGTTCCTGTTAGCCACCGAAGCTTATAAATCTTTCTGGCCGTGGTCGAAGGCAGAGCTGGGACTGGCCAATACCAAGGTTCGCCCCTATACCTTTAGCGTCCAGCCCTTCCTCGCTGACAAGGATCTGGTGCAGCAGGGCTATGTCACCTCCGAACCGCTGGCAATTGAAAAAGGCGGCCAGCCCTTCTATGTCTATATGCTGAGCGACTGGGGTTATCCGCCATACGGCAACTCCATTATCTGCATGGCTGACACCGTTAAAAAACGTCCTGAGGCCGTCGCGGCTTTTGTTAAAGCGTCAATGCAAGGCTGGAAGGACTATTTGCAAGATCCGACTGCTGGCAATGAGCTGATAGTCAAAGCCAACCCACGTATGGGTGCCGACCAGATAGCCTTTGGCATCGCCCAGATGAAAAAATATGAGTTGGTGACTGGAGGCGATGTTCAAACCGGTGGTATCGGCATTATCACTGAACCGCGCCTGAAAAAGACCTGGGAAATGCTGGTTAAAAATAAGCTGATCGACGCAGATAAAGTCCCTTTTGAGCAGACTTATACCCTCGATATGATCAAAGACGCGAAGGTTATGCCATGAATTTAGCCCCCAAGCTCACGGTGATGAGCGATATTCGTCCAGCCAGGCCTCGGCCTGAACCGGCTATTGAAGTGCTGTCGGCGGAGAAAATTTACAGTAATGGCACACGCGCCCTGTTACCGGTCAATCTGACTATCAATCAGGGTGAATTTGTCACCCTGCTTGGCCCATCTGGCTGTGGCAAAAGTACGTTATTAAAAATGGTCGCCGGGCTGACCGAACCTAGCGACGGCAAGCTGATGCTGTGGCGACGCGACAGCCGTGAAAAGGCACAGGTCCCGTTATCGTTCGTGTTCCAGGAAGCGACGCTGATGCCGTGGAGTAATGTGCAAAATAACGTACGTTTACCCTTGGATCTCGCCGGCGTTCCACGCGGCGAAGCCAATGCTCGAGTCACTGAGGCCCTGGAACTGGTGGGGCTGGGTAAATTTTCACAAGTCTTACCGCGCGAGCTCTCGGGAGGCATGCAGATGCGCGTCTCGATTGCCCGCGGCCTGGTGACACGGCCAAAGCTGTTGCTGATGGATGAACCTTTTGGCGCACTCGATGAAATCACCCGTAACAAGCTCGACAGCGATCTGCTACGTCTGTGGCGTGAACAGGGGCTTACTGTGGTATTCGTCACCCACTCAATTCATGAAGCGGTATTTCTTTCACAGAGGGTGATTATGATGGCCGCCCGGCCGGGGCGGGTAGTGGAGGATATCGCGATTACCGAACCCTTCCCACGGAGTGAAGATTTCCGCATCAGTCCAGCATTTTCACGCTATGCAAAGCAGTTACAAGACAGCCTACTGCAAGCCAGCCAATCAGGTATGGAGTAATTCTATGCGAACTGAAAAATCCTCTCCATGGGTTAATAACCAAACCTTTCTCAAGGTGCTGTATCCCACAGTGGTCGCTATCCTGGTGGTTTTACTGTGGCAGAGCTGGGTGAGTTATTTCAAAGTTCCCCAGTTTCTGGTGCCTTCGCCATTAGTTATGCTGCAAAGTCTGTGGACGAATTTCGATTCGCTGATGATGTCGCTACTGTTTACGCTAAAGATAACGCTTATCTCCTTTTTACTGGCGATCCTTATCGGCACCTTGGTGGCTTTCGTTCTGGTGCAAAACCGCTTTGTTGAAACCGCGTTGTTTCCGTATATCGTGTTACTGCAAGTCACGCCGATTGTCGCCATCGCGCCACTCATCATTATCTGGGTCAAAGATACGACTTTGTCACTGGTGGTGTGTTCGACCCTGATGGCCGTATTCCCCATTATTTCCAATACCACTCAAGGGCTGCGGAGTGTCTCACCCGGCCTGTTAAGTTACTTCCAGCTCAATCATGCCAGCCGTCTGCAAATCCTGCTGCGTTTACGTATACCCTCCGCCTTGCCTTATTTTTTCGGCGCACTGCGTATTTCCTGCGGTCTGTCACTGATTGGTGCCGTCGTGGCGGAATTTGTCGCCGGTACCGGTGGCTCTGACACCGGACTGGCCTACCAGATATTGCAGGCAGGATACCAGTTGGATATCCCGCTGATGTTTGCCGCCCTACTGTTAATTTCACTCACGGGTATCGCGTTGTTTGCTGGCATGTCGTGGATTTCAAAACGCATTCTCGGTTCCTGGCATGACAGCGAAACCGTGCAATCTCATTAACCTTATTGGTTTTCAGGCAGGAAGAATATGGACAGTGAACAACGTCAACACGCACTCACGCTGATTTATCAGTCACTCCCGGGTCTCGACTGGACTTTACAGGCGCCCAAAATCAAACGTCTTTCCCGTGATTTTCACTGGTTCAGCCCTGTGCTAAAGCGGCAGTTAGAAGATAAACAGGCCGATGCGGTCGTCAAACCGCGCAATGAAGAAGAGCTGTATTTAATCGTCAAAGCCTGCGTTACGCACCAGCTGCCGCTGACTTTACGCGGTAGCGGAACCGGCAACTACGGTCAGCTGGTTCCTTTAACCGGCGGTATTCTGGTCGATATGACGGGCTTTAATCAGGTCACCGAATTGGCTAACGGGGTGGTACGTGCTCAGGCAGGTATTCGTCTTAGTGAAATTGAAACCTTGACGCGTCCAACAGGCTGGGAGCTACGCTGCATGCCTTCGACCTACCGACTCGCGAGTCTCGGTGGCCTTTACTGTGGTGGCTTTGGCGGTATCGGTTCAATTAACTATGGGCCACTCGGCGCACCGGGTAATGTGCTCAGTGTCAAAGTGATGACCATGGAAGCCGAGCCCCGTATTTTGTCTGTTCCTGCTCCACAGGCACTGCTGATGCATCACGCTTACGGCAGTAACGGCATTATCCTCGAAGTTGAGCTGGCGCTGGCCCCGGTTCACCAGTGGATTGAACGGCTGGACGTGTTCGACAATTTTATCGACGCGCTAGATTATGCTAACGCATTGGCTTGTTCACCTGGGCTGGTAAAACGAGAACTGGCGCTGTTAGCTGCACCGATCCCCTCTTACTTCACTCATCTCAACGGCCATTATCAAGCGGATCAGCATGCGGTGATCAGCGTCATTGCCCAGGAAAGCGCAGGCTTTTGTGCCACGTTGCTGGAAAAGTATCGCGGGAAGAGCGCAATCCAGCAGTCTGCTGATGAAGCACTCGAAGCGAATGCCTCCCTGATGGAATATTGTTGGAACCACACCACGTTACACGCGCTGAAAATTGACAGTTCTCTGACCTATTTACAGACCGCATTTAATTATAAAAACTATCGCCAACAGATCGTTGATATGGCCGATTTATTCGGGGATGAGGTGATTTCGCATATTGAATTCCTGCGCGATAATGACGGAAATATCACTGCCAGTGGTTTGCAGCTGGTCCGCTATTCCAGCGAAGAAAGACTGAACGAAATCATGGATATTTACCGCGACAATGACGTAAAAATAAATAATCCTCATGTTTATCAAATTGAAGATGGCAAGCAGGGGGAAATTAAACCGGCGGTAGTGGCGGTTAAAAAATATCTTGATCCTGACGGATTACTCAATCCTGGTAAGCTCCGTGGCTGGGATGTGCGGGATACCCTGGAATTAGATAACGACCCTTTGTTACTAGCGGGAAAATAGCATAACTATCGGCAGTGATGGCTGCCGACAAAACCTATTCTATTTTCGACAATACAGTAGGCTAACTCACCACGATGCCAAACCACTTTTTAATCGCCTGTTTGCCCGCAGAGGTGATGGTGACTTCACGATATCCGACTGTCCTGGTAAGCCACTGCTGCTGTTCACAATGGGCAAAAAACGCCGCTCCGACTTCACCTCCGAGATGAAAGCGTCGCTCACTCCAGTCGAGGCAGGCGCTACATTTTTTACGTCGCGAGTGTGGATTTAGCCTAATGCCTGCCAGCGCAAACTGCTGCTGGCCTTTAACCGTGATAGCACTGCCATCAGCAGCCAGCCATGCTTGAGCGAGCATGTAATCATAAATATTGACCGCCACCTCACCCGCCAAATGATCATAGCAAGTACGGGCCAGGCGTAGTGATGAGGGGGTGGAGATTTTTGCGCTCGAGGCAGACTGCCATGATATCCCCATCACCTTCTCGAGCAGTTCAGCCACCTCCCGGCTCGACAAGCGATAATAGCGATGGCGGCCCTGACTCAAGCAAGTCAGGAGATTGCCGCTGACCAGACGAGCAAGATGCGCGCTGGTCGTGGAAGCACTCACTTCAGCAACGGCGCTGAGTTCCGTTGCGGTCCACGCCCGCCCGTCCATTAATGCACAGAGTATTTTGACCCGCGAAACATCCGCCATGGCCGCGGCCACAGTCACCATGGCATGTTCCAGTGCCGGGCCTCCATCGGTTAACTCTGCCTGTTTTAACATATTACTCCGCTAATACTGCCCATCGCTGAGTTATCTTATCAGCGACAACATCATTGTCGGTGACGAGGATCAGTTGATTGGCATGATCGCTATACTGAGTCAGAATGTTGATACCATTAGCTGCCAGAATAGCGGCTATTTCACCTAACTCACCGGGACGCTCTTGTTTAAGTTTACGTATTAATGGTCGGCAAACCCGCTCCACATGAAAACCGGCACTTTCCAGTACAGCTCTGGCTTTCTCACCCTCCTCAACCAGAAAATGGGCATGAGCTTGATGCGCCACGGTGAAGACACCGCCACCTTCCAGACCGACACCATGACGACCCAGAATGCCACCCAGCGATGCCAGCCCGCCAGGCTCATTGTTTAATATCACATGAATATCATACATGGCGTGGTTCTCCGGCTGCTGAGGTGTAATCTCTAAGAGTATTGACTATGCGAATTCGATAAAACGAGAAGATAGTCGCCCTTCCTTCAGCCTGAGCGGCTTTATGGAGCAGATTCTTTTTCCATAATAAGACTGAATCCTCGTCCCGCCACCAGGACAAAGACAGCACTTTACCTTCGGTCGTCAAGCTCTGAAAACGCTCTATCGAGATAAAACCCTCGATATCGGCTAACAGGGGTTTGAGTTCCGCAGCCAGCTCCAGATAACGCGCTTGCTGAGTCGGAACAATGTCAGCCTCAAAAATAACGGCAATCATATTTTTATCCTCTGTGAATGGGCAGAAATAGAGTGCCTGTTTTCACCAGGGGATACTTCGGCGGACAGCGAAGTGTCGATGTATACCCGTCATACTCAAGTTACCTGGGTGTTGCCTGCGTTCAGGTCACTCGAATTATTTAGGGTATATTTGTTCGAAGGGCATTGAGTGATTATTTTTTAAGCTGTGAGAAGCCCGGGGATAACATAATACTCTGCGGGGCAGTATCACTATCGTTCATGCGCTGAATGATTCTGCTGGCAGCATTAATGCCGATTTCTCTGGCGGGTTGAGTAATAAAAGAAACCGGGATGTCATACAGCGCTTCGCTGCCAATATCATCAAAGCCTAACAGGGTAATTTCTTGGTTAAAATAGCTGTAGTTATCCGCTGAGCTCACCGTATTACCTATTTTTAATGCTCCCAGATAAGCACCCAGTGCCGTTGCGGTATTATGGCAAATGACGGCACTCACTTTAGGATATTGATGTAAAAAGTCGGTCATTTTCTCAATAATATGCTGTTGCTTATTATCAACATCAATAATCCATTCCGTTTTAAACGGCAGACCATATTGAATTAAGGTGGAACAGTAGCCACCAATCCTTTCTGCCCGGGTTAAAGAATGGCTTTCACCACCAAAATAGGCAATCTGATGATGCCCATTGTTAATTAAGTGCTCGGTGGCTATTTTTGCTGCCAGGGTATTATCAGGACGAACAACATCAATACCAGAACACTCGCTGGCGCGGGCTGCACAGACCACGGGGATTTTATGCTGGGCTAAACGTGACAGAACCTCATTATTGAGAAACTTTCCGCTGCCAACAATAATGCCATCCACGCCGTAACTGATTAAGCTGTTCAGACAGAGGTCAAAACTCTCATGACTCTTTCCACACTGGGTTAGAAAGACAATTTTGTGGTGTGTCTCAAGATACTGACTGATACCAGAGGCCACTTCAGAGTAAAACGGGTGGGTTAAATCGGGGACAATAAGGCCAATAACATTGGAAACGTTATCTCTTAAAAAAGCAGCCTGTTGATTGCGCACATAACCCAGGGACTCAATGGTGGCATTGACTTTATCTGCCGTTTTTTGCGAGATACGCCCTTTTCCACTCAGCACCAGCGATACAGTGGCGACAGACACTCCCGCCTCTTGTGCTACATCAGTGATAGTCACTTTCCTGACAGTCATAAGCACTCAGCATCCCTGAAAATAGAAGCACATTTTACATCATCAAAGATAAAACGTTTTATCTGTTTAGAGACATCGATCACAAAATAATAGATATTTTTGTGATCAAACAGACAACTTATATTGGTTAAACGTTTTACCCTATTTTATCACCAGCTTTCATCTGTCTGTAGGATGCCGTATGAGCAAACCCCAAAAGCAAAAAATCACACTCTGGGAGTTTTTCCAGAGTTTAGGTAAGACATTTATGTTACCTGTCGCCCTACTTTCATTCTGCGGAATCATGTTAGGGATCGGCAGTTCGCTGAGTAGTCGCGATGTCATCACACTGCTGCCGTTTCTTGAACACCAGGCATTCCAGTTAACCTTTATCTGGATGAGTAAAATTGGTTCGTTTGCTTTTAGCTTCTTACCGGTGATGTTTGCTATTGCTATTCCTCTCGGTTTAGCACGTGAGAATAAAGGTGTTGCGGCCTTTGCAGGTTTCGTTGGCTTCGCAGTATTTAACCTTGCCACTAACTTTTATCTGACTGTGCAAGGCATTTTACCGACGACCGATCCGGCTATCTTAAAAGCCCATAACATCCAGAATATCGTCGGGATCCAATCTATTGACTCGGGAATTTTGGGTGCGGTGATTGTCGGGATTATCGTTTACTTCCTGCATGAACGCTTCAACACTATCCGCTTACCGGATGCATTAGCCTTTTTCGGTGGCACGCGATTTGTTCCGATTATTACCACTCTGGTTCTGGGTTTAGTCGGACTCGCGGTTCCGCTGGTCTGGCCGTGGTTTGCTATGGGAATTTCCGGGTTAGGTAATCTCATCAGCAGTGCCGGCGCCTTCGGTCCGATGATTTTTGGTACCGGTGAACGACTGTTATTACCTTTCGGACTCCAGCACATCTTAGTTGCCCTGATCCGCTTTACTGAAGCAGGCGGTACCATGGAAGTCTGTGGGCATCAGGTCAGTGGGGCATTAACCATTTTCCAGGCGCAATTATCTTGTCCGACAACCCATGGCTTCTCCGGAAGCGCCACTCAGTTTCTGTCACAAGGTAAAATGCCGGCATTCTTAGGCGGATTACCGGGTGCGGCACTGGCTATTTATCACTGCGCACATCCTGCTAATCGTCATAAAATCAAAGGCCTGTTAATTTCCGGCGTTGTCGCCTGTGTTATTGGTGGAACCACGGAACCGATTGAATTCCTGTTCTTATTTGTCGCACCTTTCCTGTATCTGATCCACGCGATATTAACCGGTTTAGGCTTTACCGTTATGGCCGTCACTGGCGTCACCATCGGCAACACGGATGGAAATCTTATCGATTTCGTGGTCTTTGGTATTCTGCATGGCCTGACAACCAAATGGTATATGGTGCCTGTTGTCGCCTTTATCTGGTTTGTTTCTTACTATGCGATTTTCCGCTTCGCCATCACTCGGTTTAATATCAAAACACCAGGCCGCGATACCGATGAAAAAACAGCGAGTAGCGACAAATCCACCACACCTGTCACCACTAAATCAGGCTATGACTCTGCCGCTATGCTGCAAGCATTAGGCGGTAAAGAGAATATCATCACACTGGATAACTGTATTACTCGCCTGCGTATGTCGATTAAGGACATGAGTAAAGTTGATGATGCTGAATTAAAATCATTAAGAGCCATTGGGGTCATTCGTCTGAATGATAATAACCTGCAAGTGGTTATTGGCCCGCAGGTTCAGTCAGTCAAAGATGAATTAGAACGGCTGATACAGAGCACAGAAAATTAACCCGTTACGGCACTGGTGCTTATCAGTGCCGTATTGATCAGGATGATGGATAACGTCGATGAATAGAGATAACAACTTCTCGCAACCTGTTGATCGCCATAATACCTATTGTACTCAATGGGATTTTGTTCAGGACAGATTTGGCGAGGCTGATTTACTGCCGTTTACCATCTCTGATATGGATTTCGCCACCGCGCCGCAAATCATTGAAGCGATGATCAAACGTACTCAGCATGGGGTGTTTGGTTATAGTCGCTGGCAGCATCATGACTTTCTCTCGGCTATTCAGTGCTGGTTTAAAAAATCCTTTAACCACCGTATCGATACCGACCAGGTGGTCTATGGCCCGTCGGTTATCTATATGGTGAGTCAGCTCATTTGCCAGTGGAGTCATCCGGGTGAAGGAGTTGTTATTCATACCCCCGCTTATGATGCCTTTTTCAAGACCATCGAAGGGAATCACCGAACCGTTCGTCCTTGTCCATTAACCCGTCAGGATGACAAATGGGTATGTGATATGGTGCAACTGGAGAGACTATTAGCTGAACCCAGCACCCGGGTATTACTGCTTTGTAGCCCACATAATCCCACCGGTAAAGTGTGGTCAGAAGAAGAGCTTTCCATCATGGCGGAGTTATGCAAACGCCATAATGTTCGGGTGATTAGCGATGAAATTCATATGGATCTCTGCTGGGGTGAAGCAAAACATATTCCCTGGTCTGCAATCAGCACAGAGCCCTATGCGCTTTTTACCTCTGCCTCAAAATCCTTTAATGTTCCGGCATTAACCGGTGCTTACGGCATTATTAATGATACTGCCTCACGTGAGGCCTATTTTAATAAACTGAAAGTATGCGACGGATTATCCTCTCCGGCTATTTTTGCCGTGATTGCACATATTGTGGCTTATACCGAATGTGATGATTGGTTTAAGCAACTGCGCGCCTATCTTTTCGACAACTTAAATTATGTCAAAGATCGTTTAGCGGCTGAACTGCCAGAACTGAAATGGCAGATACCTGAATCAACCTATCTGGCGTGGATAGATATCTCGCCGCTTAATATTGATGCGAAAGAATTACAACAACGTTTAATTCATCAGGAAAAGGTTGCCATTATGCCGGGTGAGACCTATGGAGAAGAAGGTCGGGGCTATATCCGCTTTAATATTGGCTGTTCGCGGATAAAACTAGCCGATGGCCTGGAGCGATTTATTCGCGCGGTAAAGTCGTTTAACTAAGCTCATCAGACGAACAGCTCAGAGCGGTCTGCTGCCCTGAGCCTGTTTATCTTTTAGCGGATATTTTTTGGCAGACACCCATAATGGTTCTGGAAGCGGGCGGTAAAACGCGAACCAGAAAGATAACCGCATTTCAGTGCGACATCAGCCACTGGCAAGCGAGTCGATTGCAGCAACGATAAAGCACATGTCATCCGTACCTCTTCGACAATCTGCCGAAAATTCTGGCCTTCATTTTGCAGCCGACGCCGCAGGGTTGAAGCCCCCAAAGATAACTGACTGGCAACGTCATCAACGCTCCACGGCGTGGCGGGAGCCAGCAGAATAAGCTGTCTGACTTGCTCAGTCAGATTAAAGCGCGGTTCAATTAACAGCGGGCCTGCCAGCCCTTCCTGATGGAGCGCCAGTAATAACCCCATCACCAGATGTTCCTGCACGCCAGGCGACAGATTATTGCGTACCGCATTCAGCACCGCAGACCAGAGAAAAGAGAGATCGGTACTAAAAGGTGCACAAAGGGATGTCAGCTGACTGGGAGTTATACTGTGCAGATATTGCTGCTTAAAACGACTGAGTACTTCGGGTGACAAAAACAGTAAATCAGAATTAAAAAAACCGTTTTCGGGACGATTAATAATCTCCAGCTCAGTGTTAGCCGGAAGAATAATCAGCGAACGAGATGTCGCGACTAAGCGATTCTCATCCTGCACAATGACCTTGCTTCCCTGCGTGATATGGCAGAGTGCCGCAGAAAACAGTTTAACGCGATGCAAATGATGCAGACGACTGGAATGGACCTCCGTAGAGGTCAGTCGATTAAAGCGCACCTGCACCTTAGACACCGCGTTAGCTGGCAATTTATCGTCCAAATTTTACCGTCATTTCGGCTTTCGCCAGGGCTGTATTATTGAGCATATAGCCTACCATAGCACCGCTTGACTGATTATCCAGTGGCAATTTATCGGTATTTAACGCCCAGACAGTAAACTGATAACGATGCGGTTTAGCGCCCGGCGGTGGGCATGCGCCACCAAACCCGGCATAACCATAGTCATTACGTCCCTGCACTGCTCCAGACGGTAACTGTGGGTTCTGCTTGTCTCCAGCTCCAGTCGGTAAGCTGGTGGTGGTCGACGGAAGATTCACCAGGGTCCAGTGCCACCAGCCACTCCCCGTTGGCGCATCAGGATCATATACTGTGACGGCAAAACTCTTGGTTCCTTCAGGGGCATTTGCCCACGTCAGTTGCGGCGAAATATTCTGTCCTGAACAGCCAAAATCGTTAAACACTTGCTGCTGTGTTAGTGGTTTATCGCTGCTCATATCGGTACTGCTGACAGTAAAATGACTCGCCGCAAAGCTGCTAGCGCTGAGGCTCAACAGAGCAGCAGCAGAGATGACCATGATATTTTTCATCGTTGATTCCATGAGGTAAACAAGAGCTTTAGCCTACCGACGATGCTCGGCTGAGGTTGTGCAGAAAAGCTTTAATTTTGTGCCATAACGCTCGCTTAGCCCCATAAAGTCATTAATGACTCGGCTTGGGTCATCCTGTCTGAAATAGCACCCTATTTTGCCGTGCTGCGTTTTTCACCCAGTCCATAGCCGCTGGTTTTGATCTTCTGGATCACGCGCTGGATCTCTTCATCATCAAGGACAGGCGGTTCTCCCAGAGACAGTGCCTGGACATACATCCGCGAGATGGTTTCAACTTCAATCGCCAGCCACAATGCTTTCTCCTCGGAAATACCTATCGCTATCTGTCCATGCTGTCCTAACAGACAAGCATCACGCCCTTCTAAGGCTTTAACCGCAACGTCGGATAACGCCTGTGAACCAAAGGTTGCATAGGGTGAACAGCGAATCGTACTGCCACCGGCGACGGCAATCATATAGTGAAAGGCCGGGATCTCTTTATGATGAATCGCGAGCGTTGTGGCATACATCGAGTGGGTATGAAGCACCACATTACGTTCCGGACGAGCGGCCAGAATATCACGATGAAAACGCCATTCAGATGAAGGCATATGCCGCCCTTCCCAGCTACCATCAAACCCCATCTCGACAATATCTTCTGGCTGCATCTGGTCATAAGGTATTGAACTCGGCGTTATCAGAAAACCGCCCTCTATACGCACCGATAAATTGCCTGATGTTCCCTGATTAATACCGACTTCGTTCATTTTCAGGCAGGTACGAATCATCGATTCACGCACATCAAGATTTTTAATTGAGTCAGTCGTCATGCTGCTTTCCTGTGAAAAAAAGAGTTATCGCCCCGTTGGTCAGTGACATATGACGTTTCAGGAAAACTTTTGTCAAATACAGGGTGACATATGAGCAAAACATTGTGACATTTGTCACTCTCTGTACGCTTTAAGATGACGCGGATATCATGAAGCAGGCACAATTAAGCCAGTCTCTGGAAAATTAACGGATAAAAATAATGGAATACCTTGGTCATCAGCTGGTTCACGATAAAGTTGCAGATGTTCCCGTTGAATTTCATGGTAATCCATTAATTTGGGCCGCCTGGCTCTACTATGAAGAAGGCATGACTCAGCAAGCGATTGCCGACCTGCTGCATGTGTCACGGACTACCGTGGTGAAAATGCTCCAGGCCGCACGTGATGAGGGTATTGTCTCAATCAGTGTTGCCCCCCAACATCTTGGCGCAGTACGCGGGGCGCGTGAACTCAAGGCGCGCTATCAACTAGAAACCGTGGTTGTGGTGCCCGATGATGGCGGTATCAGTCCGGATTACGAACGTATCGGACGCGCAGCGGGTCGTTATCTCACCTCGGTTATCAAGCCTGAAGATATTCTCGGGGTCTGCTGGGGTAAGACGGTACTGGCGATGTCTGAAACGGTACCTGAAATGACACTGCCCGACCTGACTATTGTTCAGGCGGCGGGTAGCGCGATGGGCGCCTATGAATCCTCCACTGAACGCTGTACAGCAAATATCGCCGTCAGGCTGCATGCACGCTGTGTCAATCTTCATGCTCCCGGCATCGTCTCTAATTACGCGTTAAAAGAAGCGTTAATGGCAGAGAAAAGTATTAAAGAGAAGTTTTCCCTGCTCCACTCCTGCTCGAAAATTGTTTTCGGGATGGCTGACTTAGGGCCGCAGAACATGGCTTTTGTTAGCGGTTATTTAGAGCAAAATGATGCCCTGCCTTATCAGGATAACGGCGCTGTCGGTATTATGGCTGGGCGATTTTTTGATAACTCAGGTCACGCCGTTATGGGGGAACTGGATAATAGAATGATAGGCATTACGCTCGAAAAATTAAATCAGATCCCAGAGCGTATTTGTATCGCCGGTGGCAAAGATAAAGTCGCCGCCCTTCATGCCCTGTTATCAGGAGGAAATGCCACCGTATTAGTTACTGATGAAAGTACGGCTTTAATGTTGCTACAGCGGCCTTAGCGCAATATAAGTCGCTTCCAATATATCTCGCAATAATAAGATATTACTGGCGCCATTAGGATGTATAATTTAATCATTCGAGAATTTATTTTTATATCCTATCTTACTTTTGCAATACTCCTCATGGTAAAACTAACAGTAATCTGGTTTTAATTATTACCAGCGCTGAAAGAATTTTATTTCATTATAGAATACTGACTCAGAAAACATCCCAAGGAAAAGTTGAAGTACGCTATACCCTAAATAATTCGAGCTGCCCGTAAGCGCACGATGAACACAGGCAAACTATGTGGTTCGCCGTATGAGCGCATGTAACCCTGAGCAACTTAAAGTATGGTGGGTATATTCCCATATATACATGGAGGTATTATATGTCGACTCGAGTGATTAGACGTTGGGCTATACGAATAGTATTACTGGCAGTTGTCATGTTACTGACCCTGCTGGCAATAAGAATTTATGATACGCAGCGAGGGCCAAAACTCGAGCTCTGGCACACTTTTGTGCCACATGATCTGGACTCGGCTGAAATTGATAAAGCCGATTGGGGCGATTATGTAAAAGCTGAAAACCTGCTTTTCGATGAAGTTAAAACCCATGTCACCGAAAAATTAGAGCCTAGAACCCAGACCCCATCAAACCGCTATTATTCTGGTAGTCCAATTTATCCGCCTCATTTTTCTACTGACTGGAATCGCTCTTATATTTTACATCCCAAAGGTCAGACAAAAGGTGCAGTCGTTTTACTGCATGGCTTGACGGATACTCCTTATAGTTTGCGCCATATTGCCGAAAACTATAGCCAGCGTGGCTATATTGCTATTGGTATTCGTTTACCCGCACATGGTACCGTTCCTGGCGCATTGACGGATGTAAAATGGCAAGACTGGCTAGCCGCTACACGCCTTGCTGTTCGCCAGGCTAAGATCCTGAGTGGGCCTGATTTACCCCTGCATATCGTTGGCTTCTCTAACGGCGGAGCACTGGCGATGAAATATACCCTGGACTCGCTGGATAATCCCAGACTGGCAAAACCCGATCGCGTGATCCTTATCTCACCGATGATTGGTGTCACTAGTTTTGCCCGTTTTGCCGGTGTCGCAGGCTGGCCTGCTATCTTTCCTGCTTTCGCTAAATCAGCCTGGCTTGGGATCGTGCCAGAATTTAACCCCTTTAAATATAATTCCTTCCCGGTGAATGGCGGACGGCAGTCCTATTTACTGACAGCCGCGTTACAGCAACAAATTGCGCGCGATGCCAGAAATAACCGACTGAATCTGCTCCCCCCTGTTCTCACCTTCCAGTCATTAATGGACTCAACTGTCAGTACTCGGGCAGTGGTGACCGCGCTGTATAATCACTTACCCAAGAATGGCAGTGAGGTCGTATTATTCGATTTAAATCATGCTGCTAATCTCGGTCTGTTGCTGCGAACCTCTTCTTATACCGCCTTAGCCCGTTTATTACCGCCACCACCTCGGAATTACAGCGTGACGATTATCACCAACGTTTCATCAAAAAGTGATAAAACCATAGCGCTAACCACCCTGGCAGGTCAGGTGAATGAAATCGTTGCTCCGACCGGATTAGCGTATCCGCCAGATATTTTCTCGTTATCGCATGTGGCCTTACCTTTCCCAATGAGTGATTCACTCTATGGCCGTTATCCCACACAACCGGATCAATACGGTGCCAGCCTGGGAACCATTACCGCCCGTGGTGAACGTTCAGTCTTGAGTGTCGACATGGACTCCTTGATGCGTATTTCATCGAATCCCTTTTATAGCTATATGCTGCAACGTATTGATGACAAAATAGAAGTTCCAGGTGATCGATAAGCCTGCCCCCTGAATAATTCAAGTTGCCTGCTGATACTGAGCGAAGCATACGAATAGCATAGACAACTATGCTATTCGGTTAATGAAACTGAGCGCTCAGGCAACAGTCGTCCGTCACGCCTCAGCTAGCCTATGAGGTCAAACTGATAAACCGCATCAGAAAATAGCCCTCGCACCCTATCAATATAATATCCGGTATCAACTTAACTCATTAATAAAAAAACAAATCCCTACCGTTAACCATATAAACAAAGTGGTTTTTTAACAATCTGAATCATAAAATGCCATCAGAATAAATATGTGAGATACCTCTAAATTAGATAAAGACATACTTGTATGGTAGTTGTTCTAAAAATATATTCATCCCACAGCGAGGCAGTGAGTCTTACAGCGGAAGAAAATATGAAAATTGTTAAAGCAGAAGTATTCGTTACTTGTCCTGGGCGCAACTTTGTCACTTTAAAAATTACCACAGAAGACGGTATTACAGGTCTGGGTGATGCAACACTGAATGGTCGTGAACTCTCTGTTGCCTCCTATCTGAAGGATCATTTATGCCCACAACTCGTGGGACGCGACGCCCATCGTATCGAAGATATCTGGCAATTTTTCTACAAAGGAGCTTACTGGCGCCGGGGACCGGTCACGATGTCTGCCATTTCCGCTATCGATATGGCGCTCTGGGACATAAAAGCTAAAGCTGCCAATATGCCTCTTTATCAACTACTGGGGGGAGCATCCCGCGAAGGTGTGATGGTGTATTGCCATACTACCGGACAGAGTATTGATGAAGTACTGGATGATTACGCTCGCCATAAAGAAATGGGATTTAAAGCCATTCGTGTGCAATGCGGTGTCCCAGGCATGAAAACGACCTACGGCATGTCGAAAGGAAAAGGACTTGCTTATGAGCCCGCAACCAAAGGGTTATGGCCTGAGGAACAACTTTGGTCGACAGAGAAATACCTGGATTTCACCCCTAAATTGTTTGAAAGCGTCCGTGAACGATTTGGCTTCGAAGAACATCTGTTGCATGACATGCATCACCGTTTAACGCCAATTGAAGCTGCGCGTTTTGGTAAAAGCATTGAAGATTACCGTTTATTCTGGATGGAAGATCCTACTCCAGCAGAGAATCAGGAATGTTTCCGCTTAATTCGTCAACATACGGTAACACCGATTGCAGTCGGCGAAGTCTTCAACAGTATCTGGGACTGTAAGCAGCTGATTGAAGAGCAACTCATCGATTATATTCGTACCACGATTACCCATGCAGGTGGGATAACCGGCATGCGTCGTATTGCAGACTTCGCATCACTCTATCAAGTTCGTACCGGCTCACATGGCCCATCAGATCTCTCACCAGTTTGTATGGCTGCTGCGCTTCACTTTGATTTGTGGGTACCTAACTTTGGTGTCCAGGAATATATGGGATACTCCGAGCAAATGCTGGAAGTCTTCCCTCATAGCTGGACATTCAACGACGGCTATATGCACCCTGGAAATAAACCTGGGTTAGGTATCGAATTTGATGAAAAATTAGCCGCAAAATATCCCTATGAACCCGCTTATCTGCCTGTAGCGCGTCTCGAAGATGGCACTTTGTGGAACTGGTAAAGGAGGATTTGACAATGAAAAGCATCGTTATAGAAAAACCTGATACGTTAAAAATCACCGAGCGCCAGCTTCCTGAACCCGCTAACGGAGAAGTCCGGGTAAAAATCAAACTGGCGGGTATTTGTGGGTCTGATAGCCATATTTATCACGGCCATAACCCGTTTGCTAAATATCCACGCGTTATCGGCCATGAATTTTTTGGCCTGATTGACAGTGTGGGTGAAGGTGTCGATCCCGCCCGAGTAGGACAGCGTGTCTCCGTTGATCCCGTTATCAGCTGCGGTCACTGCTACCCTTGTTCTATTGGTAAACCGAATGTTTGCAGTGATCTTGTCGTTCTCGGTGTCCACCGTGATGGCGGATTCAGTGAATATGCTGTAGTACCAGAAAAAAATGCCTGGTTTATTCCTGACACTATTCCTGACCATTTTGCGGTGATGATTGAGCCTTTTACTATCGCAGCCAATGTCACGGGCCAGGTTTCCCCTACTGAGAATGATATCGCATTAATCTACGGTGCAGGCCCGATGGGGTTGACGACAGTTCAGGTGCTGAAGAATGTCTATAACGTCTCTCAGGTTATCGTCGTCGATCGTATACCTGAAAGATTAGCCATGGCACAAGCATCCGGCGCGGACTGGGTCATTGATAACGCTGAACAATCATTAGCATCAGTGCTTGCCGAGAAAAATATTAAACCGACATTAATAGTCGATGCGGCATGTCACCCAACAATATTACAAGAAGCTATCTTATTAGCATCACCTGCAGCGCGTATTGTTATTATGGGTTTTTCCAGCCATCCTTCTGAAGTTGTTCAACAGAATATCACTGGAAAAGAAATATCTATATTTTCATCAAGATTAAATGCCAAGAAATTCCCCATTGTTATTAACTGGCTAGAAAAAAACCTTATCGACCCTGATAAATTAATCACTCATAAATTTCATTACTCAGAAATCATTAAAGCCTTAGATATATTTGAGAAAGACCAACGACAGTGCTGCAAAGTACTCCTTAGTTTTGCTACTGATTAATTCATCCTGCTAACAAACATACTCAGATAAATAATATTTCTTACTCTACAATCATAAAGAGAATACTATGAGTGAAGTTAAAGTAGTGCGATCATCAAAAGATCTGACCCGCGCAGCCGTTTCAGGCTGGCTGGGTACAGCTCTTGAATTTATGGATTTTCAACTTTATTCCTTAGGTGCGGCATTAGTTTTCCATCAGATATTCTTTCCCGAACAGTCTGCAGCCATGGCACTTATTCTTGCCATGGGAACCTATGGTGCTGGATACGTAGCAAGGCTTGCTGGCGCATTCTTCTTTGGAAAAATGGGCGATAGCATTGGCAGAAAGAGAGTTTTATTCATTACTATCACCATGATGGGTATCTGTACCACATTAATTGGTGTACTACCTACCTATGCCCAGGTGGGGATCCTTGCTCCTTTACTGCTGGTTAGTTTGAGGATTGTGCAAGGGTTTGGTGCTGGCGCTGAAATTGCCGGAGCAGGAACCATGCTTGCAGAATATGCTCCTAAAGGTAAGCGCGGCATTATCTCCTCTCTGGTCGCGATGGGGACTAACTGTGGCACCTTGAGCGCAACCGCTATTTGGGCATTTATGTTTTTCTGGCTCGATCGCAGCGAACTGCTGGAGTGGGGCTGGCGTATCCCGTTCCTTGCCAGTGCCGTCGTTATGATCTTTGCTATCTGGCTACGTTTAAATCTTAAAGAAAGCCCGGTCTTTGAGAAAGTGAATGACAGCGATGCTGCCCCTGCTGCTAGCAAAGATGCTCAAACCTCTCTGGGTGCCATGTTAAAAAGTAAATCTTTCTGGCTGGCAACAGGTCTGCGCTTTGGTCAGGCAGGTAATTCAGGATTGATTCAGACATTCCTTGCTGGCTATATGGTGCAAACATTACTGTTTGATAAATATATACCTACCGATGCATTAATGATCAGTTCGATACTGGGCTTCATTACTATCCCACTACTGGGCTGGATTTCGGATAAAGTTGGCCGTCGTATTCCTTATATGATTATGAGCCTGTCCGGTTTGATGCTCGCCTGGCCGATGATTTCGATTATTGTCGATAAGAGTTATGAGCCAAGTGTGATTATGCTTTCTATGATTATCATCCATAACTTTGCTGTTCTTGGCTTGTTTGCCCTGGAAAACATCACCATGGCTGAACTCTTTGGTGCCCGTAACCGCTTCACTCGTCTGGCGATTGCAAAAGAAACGGGTGGATTAATCGCCGTGGGTCTTGGTCCTATCGTTGCCGGTATTCTGTGTAATATAACCGGTTCCTGGCACCCTATTGCCTACATGCTAATGGTTTATTCAACCATTGGCTTCCTTGCAGCCTATATCATGCCTGAAGTTAAAGATCGTGATTTAACGATTATGGACGACGCGGCAAAATAGCGTTATTCAGGCATTACTTGTCAGTACAGAGTTCGGATAGCCGATGAGCATAATAAACTATGTGATTCGGTTATCTGGGCAAAAACCACCACCAGCCCTGATAGCCATCAAATCATCGCCCTTCACTCCCTGATTCTTCCGCATCACAAGCTCTGAGCAACAAGCAAACTCCTTGAATTTATATAGTGCGTTCATTAAGATACAGCTCTGAATGTACAAAGGTACTGTAAATGGAACTGGATCCGATACTGCCGGTCAATAAGCAAATTTTCAATATTTTGCAACGTGATATTGTCCTTTGCAATATTCTTCCTGGTACCGTTCTGTCTGAAAAAGAAGTCTCTGTTCGATTTAACGTTTCCCGCCAACCTGTACGTGAAGCTTTTATAAAACTAGCAGAAAGTGGCCTCATTCAGGTTCGGCCGCAAAGAGGCAGTTTTGTTAATAAAATATCTATCAGTCACGTCAATAATGGCTGCTTTATTCGTAAAGCAATAGAATGTGCGGTTGTTCGTCGTGCAACTGAATTAGCTACCGACTCGCAAATTTTGCAATTAGAACAGAATATTCATCAACAAAAATTGACTGTTGAACAGAAACAACTGCATGATTTTCTAAAATTAGATGATGAATTTCATCAGCAGATATCCTTGATGGCCGACTGTCCGTTAGCCTGGAGTACCATAGAAAATATTAAGGCTAATATTGACCGGGTTCGCTTTATGAGTCTGGAGCAGACCTCTCCGCTCAATAGCCTATATCAACAGCATTTCGATATATTTTCAGCAATCCAGCAGCGAGAGTGTGACAAAGCCGAAGCATCAATGAGCTTTCATTTAGAAGAAATAAACTTTTCAGTATTAACCATCAGTAACAAAAACAAAGACTGGTTCTGCGATTAATTTATATTTAGTGGCCCAATATTTCATTGGTCAATCAGTAACGCCTTCCATATCATCCGCAGAATATATTTATCTGTCCCTTCACTCCGATGACTTAGCTCCATCATATTTCAGATATCCCCAAGTCACGTGAAGTATAACGGATATCAATATTATATATTGCACCTCCTTCTCAGTTACGCGATGCTGTCGTTAAGAAGAGTAATAGCGAACACGTAATCCAGAGGAAAAGAGCATGACGCCTTGGTTAATTTTTGGTGCCGGTGGTAAAGGTGTAGGTCTGTTAACCGCTTTACAGGCACTTAATGCATCGCAACCGGTTATCGCCGTTGTCAGAAAAGAAGAAGCCGCCCAGTACCTACGTGAACAAGGTGCGACGGTACTGGTGGGTGATGCTTGTGACGAAGGTCTGGTGGCACAAGCCTGTCAGCAGGCAGGCGCGGGAGCGACGATTATCTCAACAATGGGTGGGGCACAAGACTACCTGGCGCACCGCACCGTTATCAATGCAGCCGAACAAGCCGGAATTTCACGTATGGTGCTGGTCACTTCTCTTGGCTGTGGAGATAGCTGGGCTTATCTTGCTCCTCGCTATAAAGCCGGGTTTGGTCAGGCGGTACGGGAAAAATCGCTCGCCGAGAGCTGGTTACAAACCAGTACTCTGGATTTTGCTATTCTCCGTCCCGGTGGTCTGCTACATGGCGAAGCTACAGGTAAAGCCCAGCGTTCTCAGGCAAATGATGTGCATGGTCTGGTAATGCGTGCCGATGTCGCCGCTGAAGTGGTTAAACTGGCCAGCAGTCCGGCGTTGAATAATCAAATTTACAGTATTGTAGAACCTAACCTCAAACCCGCATAAGCAACGATAAAATTTAGCATTTCTGGCGATATGGTCGGTTTTCACTTCTCTGATAATCAATTTCAGAGTAATGATTAATAGTCCCCCTTAGCAAAGAAGGCGAATCACCTTATGTCTGAACATCACTATCACCCACCAAAAACCTGGGTCTGGAATACCACTCAAGCAGGGAAATTTTCTAGTATTAATCGTCCTGTTTCTGGCCCGACACATGAAAAAGTATTACCCATTGGTCAGCATCCGTTGCAGCTCTATTCGATGGGAACCCCCAACGGACAGAAGATAACTATCCTGCTCGAAGAGCTGCTGGCAGCAGGTGTGAGTGCCGCAGAATACGATGCCTGGCTCATCAGTATTGGTGCTGGCGATCAGTTCTCCAGTGGTTTTGTCGAGGTTAATCCCAACTCAAAAATACCCGCATTACTGGATAACTCGGTTAATCCACCGATTCGCGTATTTGAGTCTGGTGCGATTCTGCTCTATCTGGCAGAAAAATTTGGTCACTTCCTGCCAAAAGATATTCACGCCCGGACCGAAACACTGAACTGGTTATTCTGGCTACAGGGCTCTGCACCTTATCTGGGTGGGGGTTTCGGGCATTTTTATCACTATGCACCGGAAAAAATAGAGTACGCCATCAATCGCTTCACCATGGAAGCCAAGCGTCAGTTGGATGTCCTCGATAAGCAGTTAGCCAAAAATCGTTTTATTGCCGGAGAAGACTATACCATTGCCGATATCGCAATCTGGCCATGGTACGGTAATCTGGCTCGCGGTGAACTCTATGAGGCAGCTAATTTCCTGGATATCACCTCTTATCGCCATGTTCAGCGTTGGGCAGAAGAAATCGCCAGCCGCCCTGCGGTAAAACGAGGTCGTATTGTTAACCGGTCATGGGGTGATGTGCAGTTAGCTGAACGTCACTCTGCCTCTGATTTTGACGGGCTCGGTCTGTAAACTTTCTCAGGCAGATAGCCGCATTCTGTTATCTGCCACACTGCATTTCTGCGCGCCATCTCTCATCTTCTCTATTTCCCAAGTGATAATTATTTGCATTTAAAAATAGCACAAGCTATGTTTTATAGCAGATGCTATAAATGATGAATAAATCACCCCTCAGAGAGAATATGATGCTCACAAAAAACAGGATAAAACAGATAATCACTCTCGCCGGTATCGTTCTGGCTCTGCTGCAGTTCCCTGCTCATGCACAAGAAAAATTCAAAGCGGTGACCACTTTTACCATTATCGCTGATATGGCTAAAAACGTGGCAGGAGACGCTGCAGACGTTGAGTCGATAACCAAACCAGGGGCAGAAATTCATGAATATCAGCCAACCCCTGGCGATATTCGCCGAGCACAAGGTGCCAACCTGATCCTCGCTAACGGCATGAACCTTGAGATCTGGTTTGAGAAATTTTATCAGCACCTTAATGGGGTTCCGGAAGTCATTGTCACCACCGGTATTGAACCAACAGGAATTACCGAAGGGCCTTATAACGGTAAACCGAATCCTCACGCCTGGATGTCACCAAAAAATGCGCTGATTTATGTCGATAATATTCGCGATGCATTCGTAAAATACGATCCCGCTAATGCCGAGACTTATCAGAAAAATGCCGAAGCCTATAAGCTAAAAATTAGCCAGACTATCGAGCCCCTACGCCTTGAACTGGAAAAAATCCCTGCCGATAAACGCTGGTTAGTGAGTAGTGAAGGGGCATTTTCCTATCTGGCGCGCGATCTTGATATGAAAGAGCTGTATCTGTGGCCAATCAATGCTGACCAGCAGGGTACACCGCAACAGGTGCGTAAAGTCATAGATACCATTCGTCAGCACAATATCCCGACTATATTTAGTGAAAGTACTATTTCGGATAAACCTGCCCGTCAGGCAGCCCGTGAGTCGGGCGCACACTATGGTGGTGTACTGTATGTCGACTCCTTAAGTGCTGCTGATGGCCCGGTACCGACCTATCTTGATCTGTTACATATCACCACCAGCACTATCATCGACGGGATTAATAAAGGGATGAAAAAATGAGTCGCACGCCAGGCATTGTGGTGAAGAACGCAAGTGTCACTTATCGTAACGGCCATACCGCACTGAGGGATGCTAGCTTTGAGATCCCTACAGGCACCATTGCCGCACTGGTTGGCGTGAATGGTTCCGGTAAATCGACCCTGTTTAAAGCCATTATGGGTTTTGTTCGCCTGGCTCAGGGAAGTATTTCTATCCTCGGCCAGCCGACGCGCCAGGCTCTGCGCCGTAATCAGGTCTCTTATGTCCCTCAGTCTGAGGATGTCGACTGGACCTTCCCGGTACTGGTTGAAGATGTTGTGATGATGGGCCGATTCGGTCATATGGGTATGCTGCGTATCGCGAGCAAAGCGGATAAACAGGCGGTGGATTACGCTCTGGAGCGTGTTGGCATGCTTGAGTATCGTCATCGACAAATTGGTGAACTTTCCGGTGGACAAAAAAAACGCGTCTTCCTTGCTCGCTCCATCGCCCAGGATGGGCAAGTTATTTTGCTGGATGAGCCGTTTACCGGCGTAGATGTCAAAACTGAAGAGCAAATCATTCAGCTGCTACGCGAACTCCGCAATGAAGGCCGCACCATGCTGGTTTCCACCCATAATCTGGGTGCGGTCACCGACTATTGTGACTACACCGTGCTGGTAAAAGGCACCATCCTGGCTTATGGCCCGACTCAGGAAACCTTTACTCAGGAAAATCTTGAACTGGCATTTAGTGGTGTACTGCGTCATGTCAGGTTAACCGGTTCGGAAACCAGCGTACTGACCGATGACGAGCGTCCATTTATTCGCGTTCCATCGAAGGAGGAGTAAGTTGATATCCTTCCTGCTTGAGCCTTTCAGCTACAACTATATGTTTAACGCCATCTGGGTTTCTGCCCTGGTGGGCGGGGTCTGTGCCTTTCTCTCTTGTTACTTAATGCTAAAAGGCTGGTCCTTGATTGGCGACGCCCTCTCCCACTCTATCGTGCCTGGCGTCGCTGGTGCCTATATGCTGGGGCTGCCTTTTTCTATTGGCGCATTTTTTTCGGGAGGACTGGCTGCCGCAACCATGCTGTTTTTAAATCAGCGCACCAAGTTGCGAGAAGATACGATTATTGGTCTTATCTTTTCATCCTTCTTTGGGCTTGGTCTATTTATGGTCTCGCTCAACCCAACTTCCGTGAATATTCAAACGATTGTACTGGGTAATATTCTGGCAATAGATCATTCAGACATTATCCAGCTCGCCATTATTGGTTTCGTTTCACTGGCTATCTTGCTGCTGAAGTGGAAAGATTTGATGGTCACCTTTTTTGATGAAAACCATGCCCGCTCTATCGGACTCAATCCGGTCTGGCTAAAAGGGCTCTTTTTTACCCTGCTCTCGGTTACCACCGTTGCCGCCTTACAAACAGTGGGCGCTTTTCTGGTCATTTGTATGGTTGTGACCCCTGGAGCCACGGCTTACCTGCTTACTGACAGATTCCCAAAACTTCTGATGATATCGGTTACGCTCGGTACACTGACCAGCGCGGTGGGTACTTGGATTAGCTATTATCTTGACGGTGCAACCGGGGGAATTATTGTCATTCTGCAAACACTGATATTTCTTATCGCCTTCTTATTTGCACCCAAACATGGCTTGATAGCCAGCCGTCGTCGGGCACGTCTGAATATGGAGTCTGAATGATGAGCGTATTAGAGACGTTACTGTCACCCTTCCAGTTTGATTTTATGATTAACGCCCTAGTGATGACCACGCTGGTGGCTATCCCTTGCGCCTTGCTATCGTGCTTCCTGGTGCTAAAAGGCTGGGCACTGATGGGCGATGCCATGAGTCACGCGGTCTTTCCGGGAATTGTTCTCGCCTGGATGGTCGGTCTGCCACTCGGGGTCGGTGCCTTTGTGGCCGGACTTTTTTGTGCTCTGGCCACCGGTTATTTACAGGAAAACAGCCGTATTAAGCGTGATACCGTAATGGGTATTGTTTTTTCAGGGATGTTCGGCGCAGGCCTGGTACTGTACGTTTATCTCAAACCAGAGGTTCATCTGGACCATATTCTGTTTGGTGATATGCTTGGCGTCAGCTGGAACGATATCTGGCAAACAGCCGTTATCGTGGTGGTTACCGCCGTGATTGTGCTGGTAAAATGGCGAGACTTGTTACTGCATGCTTTCGATCCTGTTCAGGCCCAAGTTTCTGGTTTAAACGTGAAACTCCTGAACTATGGCCTGTTGTGTCTGGTATCCCTGACCATTGTTGCAGCCTTAAAAGCCGTCGGGATTATTCTTTCTATTTCACTGCTGATTGCTCCAGGAGCAATAGCATCGTTATTGACGCGAACCTTTTTCTCAATGATGGTCGTAGCACTGTTAATCGCCATTTCGTTTTCGTTTATTGGCGTTTACTTATCCTTTTTTATCGACAGTGCTCCCGCTCCAACTATCGTGGTCTGTCTGTCTGTGGTCTTTGTTTTTGCCTTTATCTGGTCTTCTGTCCAGCAGCGTCGGCTGGAAAATAACGCCCGTCCATTATGATGATAACCGGTAAGAGAAGCGATTCTCTTGCCGGTCATCAACACCACGCCATCAGCTACAAATTACCAACCCCTCCATCGACCAGTAAATCGGTTCCAACGATAAAAGCAGACTCATCAGAGGCAAGAAATACAGCGGCTTTTGCCAGCTCCAGAGCGGTGCCAAGACGACCTATCGGAACCAGCTCACGAATACTCTCACGCAATGCATCAACTGCCTGCCCGCCACCTAATTTACCTAACGCGGGTGTTTCAGTCGGCCCTGGACTCAGTCCATTAACCCGAATACCTCTGGGATGGAGCTCTCCTGAGAGTGTACGTGCCAGTGACAATATTCCCGCTTTACTGGCAGCATAGGCACTACTTTGTGGCAGGCCAATACGCGCACTCACAGAGCCACAAACAATGACTGACGCAGGATTAGCTAACTGCGGCAACAGGGCCTGAATCAGAAAAAAAGGACCTTTGAGATTAGTATTCATTAATCTGTCATAGGACGCTTCATCCCACTCTTCCAGCGAGCGGTGGGTGACATCTCCGGCATTAATATATAGCACATCCAGTCGCGGCCACAGTGCTGCAAGTTCTTGAGCAACAAGGTGTTGTTCGGCAATATTACCCGCATCACTTTTGATTATCTGTACATCACCGAGAATTTTTTTTGCTTCAAGTAATCCCTGCTCACTACGGCCGGTAATCGCTACGGTTGCGCCTTCAGCAATGAACTGCCGCGCGGTTTCCAACCCAATACCACTGGTTGCTCCAGTAATTAGCGCATACTTACCTGTTAATCTGCTCATCGACTCACCTCTCATTGACTGATAAGAGGTATTATTTCTATTATGATATCCTTTGGATAGTAGGCACCAATTGGATACTAAAGCACATAAAAGTCTGCTTTAAGGTTTTATGGGGGTTAACGTGGTAAAAAATTTTTCAGCGCTTCCCGACGCAGGCGAGCCTTGTCCGATGGTGAGTTTTGTCAATTTAATTGCCGGGAAATGGGCGATTCCAATTATTTATCGCCTGATAGTGATCGATGGGCCGGTACGTTTCAGTGTATTGCAGCGAGCCGTTCATCCCATCACCCAGAAAGAACTGACCCGTCAGTTACGCCAGTTTGAAATGCGAGGGCTGGTCACCAGGCAGGTATTTGCCGAGGTTCCTCCCAGAGTGGAATATCAGATAAGCGAACTGGGTAAATCATTGCGGCCGACTCTGGACTCTCTGGCGAGCTGGATGAATGCGCATATTGATGCGGTTTCTTCTGCGCCATCTTCGTCAGTCAAACCGGTGAACTAACAGTTCATCTACCAGAGCACCGCCAAGACGTATCGCAGAACAGATACGCGGCATACCCAACGAGATACTGCGCCAGGTCTGAGTGACTGAGTAGCTTACCGGTTGCAGCTCGATATGGCAGCTATCTCCCAGCCAGGCGAGGGCATCTTTATATTCCAGCACTCCTGCTGAGGTTGGCGTTGTCAGCCATTCATGATAATAGTGGCGCGTATGAGATGAGGCGCTGGCCTCACTGGCCAGCTTATCAATAACCCGTTCTCTGATCTCTTCAATTAAACGTGTTTTCTGTAAATCATCAGCGAGTAGCATCGCTTCGCCAAAGGCTCCCCAGCAAAGTTCCTGGAGCGCAACATAACAGCGCCCGGCAGGAGAAAACGGAAAGTAGTCTCCCTGCTCCCAGCGAGTGAGAACCTGTTCATAATGCTTTCGCCCATGCTCAAGCAGATTGATAGTTTGTAACTGGTTTTCCATCTGTTTCAGTTTGAAAGTCAGCTGTGTTTGTAACTCATCTCGCGGTGAATATTCGTCAATAACCTCTGGGCTGGTAAAAACAGCCTTTTGTTCAAGCTGGAGCAGCTTTTCGCTGATCTTTCTGGTTGCTAAATAACCCGGCTCCAGGCTGCTAATAAACTCCGTCAACCAGGATATTGCTGCCGTAGAGTGAGGAGTAAACACATTTTCCAGACCACGTTGTACATCCTGAAATTGTGTCACCAACTGATCGTAAAACGACTTAGTTTGCTGGGTATGTCGAGGCTGACGCACCATTTCAATGCCCAGCGCAAAATCCACAATAAATTTTTCATTAATGCAGGTTAATGTTCGACCGGAACCGGTCGGTACAAAATGCTTCATGGTGTCTCCACTGAAGAAAGCATCCGCAGATCCTCACGCAGTAAGCGGGTATCTTCATGAATATGATGTACTGTTCTGATGAACTGTTTAAGTTGATTTTTTAATGAGAGCTGTACGGTCTCATTCTGCTGCCGGGCAATCAGGCTTTGTGCCAGATTGCTACGAATAGCATCCAGTGAATGGGAAAAATCAGTAATCAATACCGACATACTCTCGGTGATAGAGCCATTAAGTTGTGAGCTAATAATATGACGAATATGGATTAGATAATCAGTAATATGTTGGTGTAATTTCTGGTTAAGTGATTTTAAATCAATACTATAAATAGTATGCGTGGACTGTTTGCTCTCAGTGTGCCACTCACTGTTGCTCAACCAACGCGCTAACATATCACGTATTCCGCTCTGAGGAGTTAACACCTGCTGGTATTCAATCACGTTGGTAAAAATATGGTGAGTACTGGAGTGCAACTGATTGGACTGAAGAGAGGGTAGCTTAATCTGCGTACCTACCCCAATGTCTGCCAGCTCATCACTGACACGTTTCTCAATCGGTTTTAATATCTCATGCAAACATGTTGTCAGTGTAACTTCCAGGGTACTTAATGAAGAATTTAGATCTGTAGTTATGGTTTCCAGAGCAGTGAACAATAGCATTTCTCCGGAGGCCCGAATCTTAAGCAGTAAAGTGCGTGCCAGTGCTTCATTATCGACGGTTATTATTTCACTCCCGGATGCAAAATCTCTCAATTGTGCTGGGGCAGTCGGTAATGAAATATCAAATCTATCACCGACTATCAATCCCTCGCGGAAATAGTCATTCATCGCTTCATGAAGCTGGGATTCTATATGATTAATACGATTATTAATTATCACTAATGTTTCAGTGGTTTTTTGCTGGATAGTTAAGTCCAGTTCCCGACGCGTATTTTGCAGTAACAAAATATCTTGCTCCAGGTGAGTCACTTTATGTTGCAGGCTATCATTGGTCACTTGCAAGCCTTGGGAGCGGGAATGTAAATAACGTTCTGCGTCCTCGGCATAATCAATCAATTTATGGCAGGCAGACAGCAAAGCACATTGCGCGGCATTCGCATGGGCAGCGTATAAAATATTTTCAATGGGCGGCCCAAGCATAGAGTCTTCCCACAATAGGCTGGCAGCATGGCGGATAATATCCGCATCGGCCAGATCCTCATTACGCCAGCGCCGTCCTAGCGCTTCTTCAGCAAAATCTTGTACCCAGCTATGTGTATTTACTGGCGGCAAACATCCTCGTTTATCCAGCTCATAACGAGCACGATTAGCAAGATATCCCCACATGCTGGACACGGGAAATACTCTGTCTGCATCAATAGTACCTTTCATCAGTGTTCCAGCCACCATCGCTTTAACCTGGGCGGCATCATCACTATTACGGTCTTTTTGATCGAATTTATTCACTAAAATAGTGAGCGGGGTAGACTTTGAAACACGCTGAATTGACAGCCTGACTTCTTCATCAGATACCGACTTTAGCTGGGTATAATCCATAATCGCCAGAATTGCCGAAGCCTGGGCAAGCTGCTCATTCAGCATTTCTTGTAAATGCGGTTGTCCGGCCTCATTAGGTCCTGGGGTATCGAGCAATGTTAACTGTCCCTGGCCACTATTGAGTCCGGCAAGATGGACAAACTCGACTTCGATAAAGGGAATATGTGCAATCACAGCATAAGACTTGAATGGGAATGGTACTTCCAGCGCAGCTGCCAGCCGTACTAAATCATTCAAACTTTTCAGACAATGGAAAATAGGTCCGGCACCCAGATACTGGTTCTCAAAGCGGGTACCGTCAATAATTCTATCGAGTAGCGCATCCATGTCCCGATCAACTTCTAGCTTTTGTGCCAGACTCTGTCTCTCTATTCCTGACAGTTTTTCCTGCAACTCGCCCATTAAGATTTCAATTGGCAACACATGAGGAAAATGAAGAATAGGTTCATGTTGTCCTGGAGTATGGCGAATCAACGTTGGCAGTGCAGTCATCGGGCGATTACGATTAGGCAGCACTTCGGTACCAATAATGGCATTGATAGTCGTGGATTTACCCGCCTTCATCGTACCGACAATTGCCAGCACCATTTCATGTTGAGTGACTTTACGCAGTTCATTTTTAAGCATCTCCATCTGCACATCTATGCCAGCAGCACTGAACTTTAATGGCTGGGCAGAACGACCATGAGATGTTAGTGAACTCTCCCTATCCTGCTGCAATACCAGTGGCGTAATTTTTAGTGTGCTCAGATTCTGCAACGTGAGTTGTAATAATCGCTCTGCTTCCTGACTTAATTCGAAAATCGTTTGCGTATGCATAAAATCTTCCCTTAACTCAAATCAATCGAGTTTTTTAATGCCGGGGCTTTTATTTTTATAATTAAAAACAGTTTGCTGTGATTCAATAACTTGTCGAATGCTTACCTGATGTTACATCACGCAGTAATCCTTTCCTTTAAGTTACTCGACCAAATTGATGGAGATATAATGATAAAGTAGGGATCCAATACTGCACGGGCAGAAAAACGGTTCAGGACAACTCAATATAACTGCTTAATCACAAATCATCATTATCAAATTCTTTAATTATTCATTGATATGGCAATATATCCAAAATAATTCGAGTTGCTTGTCGGCGCAAAGCTTCAGGCCGTCGATGAGCATAGATAAACTCTGTGATTCGCCGTATGAACGCCGGGAACACCTGAGCTCTTCATAAATAGGCACTTATTTTTTAATTGATGCCCGAGAAAATGCCGAGAGGCTAATCCGTCCGACTGCCTCCTATTTCAAATACACTGAAAGCTGTTTCCTTCCTTCACCCGTATTGCGTCGCCCAGCTTATCGCCCTGATAAGTGATAGAATGAGTCACCAGACTTTAAATAAATTGGGTATTTTGGCCGCTGTTCCAGGCAGAATCTGCCAAACTAACACCGGATCATGGATGTTGTGCACTATAATCCCTATAACTGTGGGGTTTTAGTGTATAATTCTGCATTATTTTTGCAGTCACTGGCTGCATTTTCATATCATTATCCTACATTGAGGACCTGATAATGCCATTACCTCATTGCCCAAAATGCAATTCTGAATACACCTATGAAGATAACGGGGTCTACATTTGCCCTGAGTGTGCCTACGAATGGAATGATGCTGCAGCGGGCGAGACCGATGATGCGTTAATCGTCAAAGATGCCAATGGTAATCTGCTGGCTGATGGCGATAACATCACCGTCATTAAAGACCTTAAGGTCAAGGGCAGTTCTTCTATGCTTAAAATAGGCACAAAAGTGAAAGGTATTCGTCTGGTTGAAGGCGATCACAATATTGACTGTAAGATTGATGGTTTTGGTCCGATGAAACTAAAATCTGAGTTTGTGAAGAAAAACTAACCTGTTATTGTACGGTGAGGATAATTCTTCACCGTACAATCACTGTGTCATTCGCCACGCTTAACGAAAGCAATATCCGAGCCACTTGAATAATAACGGGTATAAACCCAGCATACTGTTTTTATATTTTTCAAAAAACATAATTAAGATAGTTATTTAATTAAATAAATAAATAATAGAAAAACCTAATAACAAAAGCGAACCTAAAAAGAAATAGGTTATTACTTCATAAGCATCTAAGTATTATCTTAAAAAAATAAAAGGGACTCTGTCAGTAGAGTTTATTGATATTTTTTATTAGGTACCTTTCCTACCCTGCCTGAATTAATTTCAGAGCCAGGACATATAAAATTGCACAAAAGTATCCCCACTCCTCACGATGCAACCTTTCGGCAGTTTCTGAAGATCCCAGATATTGCCAGGGATTTTATGGAGATCCATCTCCCCGCTGAGCTACGCGCCATCTGTGACTTTAGTACGCTAAAACTGGAAAACGGTTCTTTCGTTGAGGAGAATTTACGGCAATATTTCAGCGATATACTCTACAGTTTGCAAACAGTAGGTGGAGATAAAGGATATGTGCAGGTTCTGATTGAGCATCAGTCCAGCCCTGATAAGCATATGGCATTTCGTATGATCCGTTATGCCGTAGCCGCCATGCAGAGTCATCTAGATGCAGGGCATAAGAAACTGCCGCTGGTGATACCTGTTCTGTTTTATACCGGAAAGCGGGTTCCTTATCCCTATTCTACTAACTGGCTAGAGGAATTTGCGGACCCGGAACTGGCCAAAAAACTTTATAGCAGTGACTTTCCGCTGGTAGATATCACTGTTATTCCTGATGACGAGATCATGGGGCACCGCTCCATGGCAGCCCTGACATTACTACAAAAACATATTCATCAGCGTAATTTGACAGTATTGATAGATAGACTCGTGGCAATATTACTTACTGACTATCTGGCCTCACCTCAGGTGAAGGCACTGATGAGCTACATTATTCAGGCAGGTGAAACAGCAGATGCTGAAATCTTTATCCGTGAACTGGCTTCACGGGTACCGCAACATGGAGATGAACTGATGACTATTGCCCAGCAACTGGAGCAAAAAGGGATACAAAAAGGGATTCAGCTTGGCAAAGAGGAAGGAATTCAACTTGGTAAAAAGGAAGGGATTCAGCTTGGTGAACAGCGTATTCGCACTGTTGCCTGTAAGATGTTACAGCGTGGTATTGATTACAATATGATAATGGAGTTAACGGGGCTAAGCGCAGAAGAACTGACACCGCTCGCGACTAAGTCGCTCTCCAGGTAACATAACAGATACTGAAGCCTCTATCCATAAACTGGCTTCGCGGGTACCGCAACATGGAGATGAACTGATGACTATTGCCCAGCAACTGGAGCAAAAAGGGATACAAAAAGGGATTCAACTTGGTGAACAGCGTATTCGCGCTATTGCCTGTAAGATGTTACAGCGTGGTATTGATTACAATATGATAATGGAATTAACGGGGCTAAGCGCAGAAGAACTGACACCGCTCAGCGACTGAGTTCTTTTCCAGGGTACATTCTTCTGTCCGTCTGACATATAACTGGCAGAAAAATGTATCATCTACGATGAGCATAGCTAAACTATGTGATCTAACTGAGTTTACGAAGGCAATATCGAATAAACGTTGAAGCATGGTGGCTATACATAATAGTTTTGCAATTTTTTATAACGCTTCTTATTTTAATTAAGTTAGATTGTAGACAATAAGACAAATAAAACATCCACAATATTATTCATCTATTATCGGCAGTATAAAATAGACTACCGATATAATATAGCGCTCTATTTTTTACGCAACGAAAAGATTATATCCTAGCTGTTTAGCCACCTCTGCCACCATTTTTTGACCACGTACGCTATTGCCTTCTTCATCCAGCGGCGGTGAAAACGCAGCAATTCCCATGACTCCGGGTACCACAGCAACAACTCCACCACCGACGCCACTTTTTGCTGGCAAGCCAACGCGATAGGCCCAGTCACCGGAAGCACCATACATTCCTTCCATCATCATTTCCGCCAAAATATAGCGTACATTACTGCGGTGAAGTACCTGCTGTTGAGTCACTGGGTTAAGACCGCCAGCTGCCAGCGTTGCGCCTAATGTTGCCAGTTCAACAGTATTAAATAGCACTGAACACTGGCGAGTATAGACATCGCAAGCTTCCATCGCATCGCTATATAACGTGCCAGCCGAATACAGTAACCATGCAATCGCCCGGTTATGGAAGTTCGTGGTTTGTTCTGAATGGTTAACCTCGTCTGACAAAGCTACTTCTGCCCCAGCTAACTGCTGTTGCATCTTAAGAATACGCTGCCAGCGCTGTTCTCCGTCTGTTGCGGTTATCAAGCTCACGGCAGACATCGCACCAGCATTGACCAGTGGTGAAAACGGCTTGTCATTATGCAGTTCCAGAGCCATCACTGAGTTGAACGGCAAACCTGTCGGATCCGCACCAATTTTTTCCTGCACAGCATCAGGCCCCACATCCTCAAGAGCCAATGCCAGGGTACTCACTTTAGAAATAGACTCGAGAGCAAAACGATACTGGCTATCCCCGACATGGTAAATATGTCCATCACGTGTCACGACCACCAAAGCCGCTAATTTCTCAGGTACCTGAGCTAAATAGGGAATATAGTCTGCATTTTTACCACCCGGTAGTGTCGAGTATGCGCTAAAGGCTGAATCAACAACCTCCTGAATACGCTGGGGGTCAATATCTGCCATTTAAGGACTCCTGTTAGTCGTAAATATCATATTGAATAAATATAGACGCTATTTATCATTCGTCACCGCGTTCGTCCTGATATCGATTAAACCCAAGGTCTGAGGTATGCTTTACCTGTGTTGCAGACTTTAAATCAGAGCGACATGGCGATGTCAGTTTGTGACCTCAAGAGCCCACTTTTATTTTTATTACAGGAATCAACGATGTCCGAGCGTATGACTTTTACTGATATCACCCCTGAGCAGAGCGACATTATCTATGCTCTGATTTGTGAATTACGTCAGGATCAGGCTCTCGACAGTCAGGTACTGAAAAACGGTCTGATAGCGAATATTAACGATCCGAATATTGACTATCAGCTGGCATGGTTGGGTTCTGAGGTAGTGGGATTTATTAGTCTGCAACTGCAATTTCATCTGCATCATGCACGCTGGATAGCTGAAATTCAGGAACTGGTGGTCATGCCGCAGGCTCGTAGTCTGGGAGTCGGTAAAGCACTGCTCGCCTGGGCTGAAGAGCAAGCTCGTCATCGTCACGCAGAGCTGCTGGAACTCTCAACCAGCACCAAAAGAGTTGATGCCCATCGCTTCTATATCCGGGAAGGTTATCAGGCTACACATCTGCGCTTTACTAAACCACTGGCCTACAAATAGTATTGTCAGAGAGTGAATAGCTAGAATAAGTAATCATTCATTATATTGATTTATATTGCTTTTCATAAATAATACCACCGCAATGTGAAGGCCTGGCGACTAGGTTACAATAAGCAGTTAAGCCTGAATAAAGATAGTTATCGTAACGATGCTCGGTGGTTTCAAGTTGTGGCTGGCAGTATGGGGAAAGTATGCCTAAAATTCATCGTCTTGTGTAAAAAACATACCGATTAATAGAAGATGGATCGCTTCCTGGCTACGAAATAAACTAAAAATATATAATTATCGCCTTGACATTTTTTTATATAATATTAATACTCGTATTACGCCATCATTTTAGCAAGCATGCCCAGTTTAATCATAGGTGGCGTGCAGAAATCAATATCTATCTATTTCGCGCACTGCACAGAATAAAAAATAAAATAGCTCCAACGCACAGCCGTAACAATATGAGTTGGCTATCAATAAAAATAGATAAACTCTATGATCAGTTACGCTTAATTAAGGCAATATCCAGGAAGCTCGAAGTATGATGGTTATATGATTTTCAATTAAATAATTGAATCAGATATTTTTACAATCCATCAAATGAATTAGTTAATAAATAAAAAGATCTCCACACCAAATAAATAGAGGTACTTGTGCATTGACTGTTAAATAACAAAAACAAATGTCTTAGTCGTTTATAATTGGGGATATAACATTCCCATTATAATGATGCTGGATGATGTCTATCCAGGAGTAATAGAAGTAAAATCTATATCTGTAATGTATTATTCAAAAATGAAAAATATATCTTCTGAGATATCTATACCCATGCCCTCTGAAGCAAATCGGGCTTGCAGGCACAGCCTGGCTGGCTACAGACAGCGCGTAGAAACCAGAACATATACATCACGGAGACTCCCCAAGGTTAAAGTAGACCTGAAGGGACAGTTACTAATTGAATCACAAATTATATAGGTAGGTATTATTATGACTAACTCAGTTGAACTAACTCATGAATTAAGTGGCGAATTAAAAAAGGTACATCAGTTACTAGTTTATAATCTTGACAATACCAAACCCATTATCACAGTAGTCGATATTCTTACTCCTACAGGGGAGGAAGTCCAAATGGTAACGGTATACTGTGAAACAACAGCAGGAAATGCATTTCCTCAGATCTATATTTCCATGCTATCTGATTATGCATCAGAAAATAATCATAATTACAAACTTATAATGAGTCTCGTTAAAAAAACCCCAGAAAGCCCTAGTTACTTTATTGATAACATTCTTCTGAAATATTAATATTTAAAGTCTGTCCCAGAAGGTACTGTCAGCTTGGCTAAAAACAGTAAGAAGAAAATAGAACATATCTGTATGTATGTAATAATATCGAGCACTGCCAAAAGCCAAAATGGTAAGCAAAACAAACCTAATGAAATAAACGATGAGTCACCCTGGTGGAAATGTTATTCTTGCCTCAGCCAGGGTGGCTAATAGCCAAAGAGTTGACTATCTGGAAGATACGATTTAATGGGTTATGGAAGAATAAGACCCCAAACTCATATAATGATGTAAAAAGCCCGCCAGCTGATGAAAAAACAATAACGGGTCGCTGGAATAAATTATCAATAGAGAGAACTAGGGCCCGGAAACTGAGAGCCGATGAGACATTCAGTTTCCAGACCATCAACATACTGCCGGATAATTCACAAAACCGCGTTTATTTAGCGATAATGAAACGTGAATCGTTTTCAATAAACGATTTATCCGCAACCTGAGTCCCTGCTGGGATAGAACCGAAGTTCAGCTGTGCACGCAGTTTCCAGCTAGCAGGCACATTCCACTCAGCCTGAACATCCGCATCAACCAGTGGGTTATAGTGCTGTAAGTTAACCCCGAGGCCTTTTTCAGCCAGAGCCAGCCATACTGCATACTGAGCGATACCGGTACTGTGCTCTGACCATACTGGGAAGTTGTCTGCATAAGAAGGGAATGACTCTTGCAGTCCTTTCACTACATCCTGATCTTCAAAAAACAGTACTGAACCCGCTGCTGCGGCAAAGCCATCGATTTTGTCTGATGTTGGCTGGAATTTATCCGCTGGTACCCGTTTTCTCAGCTGTTCACGCGTCAGCTCCCAGAATTTTTCGTGTTCTTTACCCAGTAGGATCAGAGCGCGTGAGCTTTGAGAGTTAAAGGCTGAAGGAGCCTGCCGAATGGCCTCGGTAATAATATCAATAACGGCATCGTCACTTACTGGAAGTGTTTTTCCAAGGGTATATGAAGTTCTGCGTTTTTCAGCAAGAGAGGCAAAATTTCCTGACATATCAGCTCCTGATTTTCGTAGATATACGGATTGTACCCGTCATACTTCAAGTTGCCTGGGTGTTGCTGGCGTTCAGGCAGCCGAATCACATAGTTTATCTATGCTCATCGACGACCTGAAGCTTTGCGCCGACAAGCAACTCGAATTATTTTGGGTATATATTAAGAAATAGGTATTTATTTATCTCGAGATCAAAACAATTATAGATTTTTCAGTCAATAAGACTTTACCGATAATGGCGTTACTGGTCATATTTCTAAAATAAATCGCTCAAACTTAACTCTCTAAACTACATATTACCCTACAGCAAAGTTTTCCCTCATGCTTATAGACTAGAATAGAACACTAAAGCCAACAACATCTGGTTCTCTATAGCGAAATTATTCGCATTCAAAGGAGTTTTATTGATGAAAAGAATACTCATCGCGCTAGCCCTTTCTTGCTCTGCCCTCTCGGCTCAAGCAGCTGAACCCCTCACCATCAGTAGTCTGGCGACAGATAAGGCGACTGCAGAAGCATTCAAAACGATGGTGGGTAGTCAAAAATTACCGCAATGGGTCACTCAGGGTGGCACTACCAGTCAAAATCAGAATGTCGTTGTTGGCGGGAAAGAATATATTGTACTGAACAGCTGCAAGCCTCATGACTGTGCAGCTGAGAACATAGCCGTCCTGTACTCCCCGGAAGCGAAAACTCTGGCGGGTGTATTTTCGACGTTAGACGAACAAGCAGTCCATCAAAAGCTGACCTGGTTAAATATCAGTGATGATTTATCGATTGACGGTAAAACAGTGCTGTTTGCAGCCCTGACCGGGAGTCTGGATAATCATCCCGATAGTTTTAACTTTAAATAATCAGTTAAGGTGGCAGAACCTGCCACCTTTCTTAAACGCACGAGTCCATCAGCCGTAATGAGATAAATTAATACAAATCTTGCTCATTGCTCCAGACGACCGCCTGGGCTGCAATCACTTCGTTTTTATCTGAATTATAGGTTACTGAAGGACTGCCATAGAGCTCATAGCCTAGTTCCAGAGCCTCAGACACTCGATGACAGAAAGTCACATCGTCCGGTCCGGTTATTAACCGATAAGTCGAGAAGTCTTGTGGTTTTGCTTTTTTCATTTTGCTTCCTTACTGGAAAGAAAATTAACATGAACATTCGCCATCAGCTCATCAACCTAATGATAGTACGCAAGCCTCCGGCTGGCTATTTAAGCTAACAAATAACTCACAGAGACCTGCTGGTTGTAGCTGCAAAGCCCCTCATCTTCTCTACTGATTTTAATCAAATAATAACAACAATACCCTAAATAATTCGAGTTGCCTGTAGGCGCCAAGTTCAGCCCGGCGATGAGCATAGACAGCTATGCGATTCGGCGGGCTGAACGCAGGCAACACCCAGGCAACTTGAAGTATGACGGGTATTCAAGACGTTTATCAACCCACCAGACTCTTACACCCCGATGCTATGCCCTTTGATCATTAAAAGGCAGCCATATTCACTTAGTTTTCTATATAAAACAGGATTTTCATCAAAAAATAAATCATAACCTATTGTTATGGAATGATTTTAACCATTATTTTTTAACATGATTTTCAGTGTTCTGCCGTTTTCCACGCGATTATTAATCAAGCATTTTTAGGCATGTTTTTAATGCGTGATCTCCCCCTCAAAAAATAAACAAAGCTGTCACCCCCTCTATTATTAACGTTTTTTTGACATAGTATTAACATACTAAAGGAGAGCCAAAAGCCATGAGCCAATTGAAAAAACATGCTATCCCTACTGCGATTGCCGAACGTTGCCTGGTAAACCCAGAACAGTATCAAGCCATGTATCAGCAGTCAGTCCAGGACCCGGACGCCTTCTGGGGTGAACAAGGAAAGATACTTGACTGGATAACGCCTTATCAGAAAGTAAAAAACACTTCTTTCGCGCCAGGAAATATCTCCATCAAATGGTATGAAGATGGCACGCTCAATCTCGCCGCTAACTGTCTTGATCGCCATTTAGAAACACAGGGCGATACCACAGCCATCATCTGGGAAGGTGATGATGCCACTCAAAGCAAACATATCTCTTATCGGGAATTACATCGCGATGTCTGTCGCTTTGCTAATGTGTTACTTGCTCAGGGCATCAAAAAAGGGGATGTCGTTGCCATCTATATGCCAATGGTGCCGGAAGCCGCTGTTGCGATGCTGGCCTGTGCCCGTATAGGTGCGATTCATTCCGTTATTTTTGGCGGTTTTTCACCCGAAGCAGTTGCCGGGCGTATTATTGACTCTCATACCCGCCTGGTCATTACTGCGGATGAAGGTGTTCGTGCCGGACGCGCTATTCCGCTCAAGAAAAATGTCGATGAAGCCCTGAAAAACCCACAGGTTACCAGTGTTGATAGCGTCATTGTGCTGAAGCGGACCGGTGGAAATATCGACTGGAATCCGCAGCGTGATATCTGGTGGCATGAGGCGATAGAGCAGGTCAGCGATCAGCATACGCCGGTTGCGATGAATGCTGAAGATCCGCTGTTTATTCTCTATACCTCGGGCTCAACGGGAAAACCAAAAGGCGTGCTGCATACCACAGGTGGATATCTGGTCTACGCTGCGACAAGCTTTAAATATGTCTTTGATTATCACCCGGGTGATATTTACTGGTGTACCGCTGATGTTGGCTGGGTCACCGGACATAGCTATCTGCTGTATGGTCCACTGGCATGTGGTGCCACGACGTTAATGTTTGAAGGGGTACCTAACTGGCCTAAGCCTAATCGTATGGCTCAGGTTGTGGATAAGCATCAGGTCAATATTCTGTACACTGCGCCAACCGCAATCCGAGCCTTAATGGCCGAAGGCGATAAGGCCACTGAAGGCACCAGCCGTACGTCATTACGCCTGTTAGGATCGGTCGGTGAACCTATTAACCCAGAAGCCTGGGAGTGGTACTCGAAGCACATCGGTAATGGAAACTGCCCTATTGTTGATACCTGGTGGCAGACCGAAACCGGCGGCTTTATGATTGCCCCCTTGCCTGGTGCAACCGAACTCAAACCAGGTTCAGCCACCAACCCATTCTTTGGCGTACAGCCTGCCATCGTGGATAACGAAGGTAATCCGCTACTCGGTGCCACTGAAGGTAATCTGGCGATTATCGATTCATGGCCAGGACAGGCACGTACGCTGTTTGGCGACCATGAACGCTTTGAGCAAACCTATTTCTCCACCTTTAAGAATATGTATTTCAGTGGTGACGGTGCACGCCGTGACGAAGATGGTTACTACTGGATAACCGGCCGTGTGGATGATGTTCTGAACGTTTCCGGCCACCGTCTGGGGACAGCTGAAATAGAGTCAGCTTTAGTTTCTCACCCGAAAATAGCTGAAGCAGCGGTAGTGGGTATTCCTCATAATATTAAAGGTCAGGCGATTTATGCCTATGTCACTTTGAATCATGGCGAAGAACCTTCACCTGAGCTCTATACCGAAGTCCGTAACTGGGTGCGTAAGGAAATAGGTCCGCTGGCAACACCGGATATTCTGCACTGGACCGATTCTCTGCCAAAAACCCGCTCCGGGAAAATAATGCGCCGTATTCTTCGCAAGATTGCCAGTGGAGATACCAGCAACCTCGGTGATACTTCGACACTAGCCGATCCGGGTGTTGTCGAGAAACTGCTGGAAGAAAAACAAACCTTAACCACCTCCTGACAACATCATACCCAAAATAATTCGAGCTGCCTGAACGCCAGCAATGCCCAGGCAGCTTGAAGTATGACGGATATATAACGCTATTACACCCGCTTCATCCTCTCCTTGTCGGGAGAGGGTATCATTCCCCAGATAAGAACCCTGGAGGTTCTGCGATGAATGACGATATTTATCAACGGATAGAAAGTAATGCGCATTTCAAAGAACTCGTCACCAAAAGACAACGTTTCGCGGTCATACTCTCATTACTGATGTTATTTGTTTATGTTGGCTTCATCCTGCTTATCGCCTTTGCCCCCGCCTGGCTTGGCACCCCATTACATCCAGGAACGACCGTCACGCGCGGTATCCCTATCGGGATCGGCATTATTGTTTTCTCTTTTATCCTCACCGGAATCTATGTCTGGCGAGCCAACGGTGAATTTGATCGTTTAAATCGTGAGATCCTGGATGAGGTAAAAGTTTCATGAAATATTTTTTGACGATATTCACCTCACTGCTTCTTAGTTTGCCTGTCAGTGCTTTCGCAGCCGATGCGCTTACTGGAGATGTCGAGCGCCAGCCCACGAACTGGCAAGCCATTGTCATGTTCCTGATCTTCGTCCTGCTGACACTCTATATTACCTATTGGGCGTCCCGGCGTACCCGTTCACGTAACGACTATTATACCGCTGGCGGTAATATCACCGGCTTTCAGAATGGCCTGGCGATTGCCGGTGACTTTATGTCAGCAGCCTCATTTCTGGGTATTTCAGCGCTGGTCTATACCTCAGGTTTTGATGGTTTAATCTATTCTCTCGGCTTTCTGGTGGGCTGGCCCATCATTCTCTTCTTGATTGCCGAACGTTTACGTAACCTCGGGCGTTATACCTTTGCAGATGTAGCATCTTATCGTCTGAAACAAAAACCGATTCGTATTTTGTCTGCCTGTGGTTCACTGGTGGTTGTGGCTTTGTATTTGATAGCCCAGATGGTCGGTGCCGGTAAACTTATCCAGCTGCTATTCGGCCTGAATTACCATATCGCGGTTGTTCTGGTTGGGGTGCTGATGGTGCTCTACGTTCTGTTTGGCGGCATGCTGGCAACGACATGGGTACAGATAATTAAAGCCATTCTGCTGTTATTTGGCGCAAGTTTTATGGCCTTTATGGTCATGAAGCATGTCGGTTTTAGCTTCAATAATCTGTTCAGTGAAGCTATTGCCGTGCATCCTAAAGGCATTGCTATCATGAGCCCTGGCGGGTTGGTCAAAGATCCTATCTCCGCCCTCTCTCTTGGTCTCGGGCTGATGTTTGGTACTGCCGGATTACCGCATATTTTGATGCGTTTCTTCACCGTCAAAGATGCGCGTGAAGCGCGTAAAAGTGTCTTTTATGCCACTGGATTCATGGGTTACTTCTATATTCTGACCTTTATTATCGGTTTTGGCGCCATTGTGCTGGTCAGCGCAAATCCAGCCTTTAAAGATGCCGCAGGCGGGCTGATTGGTGGCAATAATATGGCCGCAGTTCACCTGTCTGATGCGGTAGGGGGAAGTCTGTTCCTGGGCTTTATCTCTGCGGTTGCCTTCGCCACCATTCTTGCGGTGGTTGCCGGGTTGACACTGGCTGGAGCCTCGGCGGTTTCTCACGATCTGTACGCGAATGTGTTCCGCAAAGGAGCCAGTGAGCGTGATGAACTCAGAGTGTCGAAAATTACGGTACTAGTACTCGGTGTCGTAGCGATTCTGTTAGGTATTTTGTTTGAAAATCAGAATATCGCCTTTATGGTCGGCCTGGCCTTCTCCATCGCTGCCAGCTGTAACTTCCCAATAATCCTGCTTTCGATGTACTGGTCAAAACTGACCACCAGAGGGGCAATGATCGGTGGCTGGCTTGGGTTGATTACTGCGATGGGGCTGATGATCCTCGGCCCTACGGTTTGGGTACAAATTCTCGGCCACGAGAAAGCCATCTTCCCTTATGAGTACCCGGCGCTGTTCTCTATTCTGGTCGCCTTTGTCGGTATCTGGCTATTTTCAGCTACGGATAATACCGAGCAGGGCAAACTGGAGCGCGAGAAGTTCCGTGCTCAGTTTATTCGCTCACAAACCGGGATTGGTATTGAGGAAGGACGTTCTCACTAACTTTCAACAACACTGGGGGCAAAGCCCCCAGTGCATTCCAGTTAATTACTCTTGTTCTATTAACAACGTCTCAAGCAAATCGAGGTCATGAAGTAATTTCTTCAGCGTTTCATTACTGATTTGTTTGGTGGCACGCAAATGATAGAGCTCACCACGTTCAGAACGTAATGCTGCTAAGCGGAAACGACGTTCAAGGTTTTCTTCCAGTTCACTGTTATCCGCATTTTTACTGCCATCGATACGACGACGTAAATTACCGATAACCCGGGAACTGACTTCTTTCAGTAGCTGGTTATCGATATTTTCCTTGGTATCTGCCGACAAGCGCTCTTCCATTTTCTGAATGGTCACGATTGCCACTTCACCCGTCGCTGCCCGAGCCAGGCGCTCTTCTTTACGTATTAACAGCGGATCACCCATATCAACGTGTCTGAGCAGGATAGGCAGCATAATCACCCCGGCAAATAACGAGAACAGAATGACACCTGCAGCAATAAAGATAAGCTCATAACGTGCCGGGAACGGCGAGCCGTCTAACAGCAGTAATGGAATAGAGAGCACACCAGCCAGTGTTATCGCCCCACGCACACCCGCAAATGAAGCAATACACAACTCACGGGTAGTGAATGAACCAAACGCCAGAGGACGCTTTTTCATAAAGTGGAGGCTAATCTGTTTCATCGACCACAGCCACAGGAAGCGCAACATTATCAAGGCAAAATAGATAATCACCACATCCAGGAAGAGCATCCATAACTCAACATCCGGGTCGGCATTAGCCGCGCTAATCGACGTTTCAAGGATACCTGGAAGTTGCAAACCGAGTAGCAGGAATACCATGCCGTTAAACACAAACTCCAGCATCGCCCAAACACTGTTGGCACGTAAACGCATCGCCAGCGGAGCGTTACGCAGTACGCCCGCACGAGTGATAGTCATCCCTGCCGCAACGGCTGCCAGGATACCAGAGACACCCATATGTTCAGCTATCAGATAAGAAGCGAATGGCAGCAACAGCAGCAGCAGAGTTTGGATAGCGGGTTCATCACCACTGTAACGGCTCATCAGACGCATTGATTTACCGTATAACCAGCTGATAGCGATACCTGCCAGTAAGCCGCCGACAGCAACTTTAAAGAATTCCAGACTGGCACCACCGACGGTGAACGTCATGCTCCCTATTGCGACCGCAACTGCCAGTTTCAGGGAGACCAGACCAGAGGCGTCGTTCATTAACGCTTCGCCCTGCAGAATACCCATAATTCGCTTCGGTATCCGCCCTTCACCCACAATGCTAGATAAGGCCACCGCATCAGTCGGTGAAAGAACCGCAGCCAAGGCAAATGCCGGTATCAGTGGGATACCAGGCACCATAAAGTAAATAAGGAAACCTACCCCAACGACGGTGACAAGTACCAGAACTAAGGCCAGACCAATAATTTCCCGGCCCTGGCTCAGAAATTCATTTACCGGTGTTTTCCAGCCATCCGCAAACAGGAGCGGTGGGATAAACAGCAGTAAAAATAGTTCGGGGTCAAACTCAACATGCAAGCCAAACTGTGGCCAGGCAAGCAGCGCACCGATGCCTATCTGTATCAGGGGGAGAGGGATCTGAAAAGGTAATACCTTCGTTATCACGCCGGAGAGTGATACCACAAGGGTCATAATGAGAATAGTAAAGAAAATTTCCATGCTTTCCTTAGTTCCGATATCTGTAAAAAATTATCCTAACGCTGAGTTTAGAAGAGAGTGTATTACCTATTTGTAACAGAGGTAATGAGCAGAGTCAGGCTATATACGTTATCTATACCCGTCATACTTCAAGTTGCTTGGGCGTTGCTGGCGTTCAGGCAGCCGAATCACATAGTCTATCTATGCTCATCGACTGCCTTCTCTTTGCGCCTACAAGCAACTCGAATTATTTTGGGTATATTGCCCCTGTGTTTAAATCTTTTTTCAAAAGTGACCTTATCAGTGGTCACTGCATTCAATAATAAAACGACTATTCTTCATGCGCCAATCCTGTAGAAATACAATACAGAGGATGGTTTTGCGTATATGCCTCTGCTAACAGAATAGAAGCCTGCTTGCTAACTTCATAGTACATTCAAGATGCATTCTCATTTTCCTCTCAATTCCAAGATAATCTTCTAAAAATAAAATATTTATCGTGATAATGCGGAGAGAGTTCAATGAATAGAGTTAAGAAAGCCCTGCTTGCCGTCTCGCTGCTAGCCTGCACTGCCAGTGTTTTTGCTGCGCCGACTGATATGACCAGACCAGAACATCATAATAACGGGCGTGCCAATTTTATGGGGCCACCACCCGCTCCGTTATATTTGATAATGCAACAAACTGACTCACCCAATGAAACCCTAAATAATGCAGTAAAAAATGTCCCAACCCTGGAAAAAGGAAAACGCTACGAAGTCCGGTTAGAAGTCAAAGAATTGCCTCCTGCGCCACAAGAAATACCTGCACCTCAGTAATGAAACTTAAAGCCCTCGCCCCCCAAGAAGGGGGCTTTTTGCCTTCTTATTCCCCGCAATACCTCGGTAATCAGCGTGATATATCGTCACTATTCAAAGGTTGCTTTAATCATGGATTTTAAGAACAAGGTGCTGTAGTTAGCGAGTCAGCCAGGCATCAGCTTGAGAAAGGAGGATTAAAACCAGAGGAACGAGTTACCCGAAGGTAACCCGTCTGTAGAAAGATTAGATAGCCCAGCCACCAGCATAGAAAACAACCAGCGCAACAGCAATCACTACAGTACCCACATTTAATTTACGCCACTCACCCGCAACAACACGGCCGATAACCAGAGAAGCGAAACCAATCATAATCCCGGTGACAATATTACAGGTCAGTACAATAAAGACCGCCGTAATAAGTCCAGCCATCGCATCAACGAAGTCGGCAAAATCAAGTTTTGAGACATTGCTTAACATCAGCAAACCGACATACATCAGAGCAGGTGCCGTAGCGTAAGCTGGAACCAGGTAAGACAGCGGTGACAGGAAGAGGATACAAAGGAATAATACCCCGACGGTGAGCGCTGTCAGACCGGTTTTACCCCCCGCAGCCGTACCCGCCGCAGACTCAATATAGACAGCAGCAGGAGCCGCTCCCACCAGACCTGAAAACACGCTACTGACTGAGTCAGTGGTCAGCGCTTTACCACCATCGATAATCTGACCGTCTTTATCCAGCAGATTAGCCTGCCCTGCAACGGCACGGATCGTTCCGGTGGCATCAAATACCGCCGTCATGACCAGAGCGAAAACACTTGGCAGTACCATGGGATCCAGCGCACCGAGGATATCAAGACTACCTACTAATGAGTGTCCGGATTCATCTTGCAAAGAAGGCATTGCGAAGATACCGCTGAAATGCACTGATGGATCAAAAATCATTCCCAGGACAGATATCACGACAATAGTCAGCAAGATACCACCAGGTACACGCAACTTCTCCAGGCCAACAATAGCCGCCAGGCCAATCAAGGACATAATGACCGGGAAGCTGGAGAAATCACCCAGGGCAACGGGCAAGCCGTCCAGTGGGTTTTTGACCACCAGACCGACACCATTTGCGGCGATCAGCAATAAAAACAGGCCAATACCGATACCAGCACCATGCGCAACGCCCATCGGCAAGTTACGCAAAATCCAGCTACGGATCCCGGTGACTGAGATAATGGTAAACAGTACCCCCATCAGGAATACCGCACCCAGTGCAACAGGCACGCTGATACTTTGTCCCAGCACCAGGCTAAATGCCGTAAATGCGGTCAGGGAAATAGCACAACCAATGGCTAACGGCAGGTTGGCCCACAGCCCCATCAGGATGGAACCAAAACCGGCAACCAGACAGGTGGCAACAAAAACCGCTGTCGGTGGAAAACCGGCTTTGCCCAGCATACTCGGCACGACAATAACCGAATAGACCATGGCAAGAAATGTCGTCAGACCAGCAATGAGTTCCTGGCGAACGGTACTACCACGCGCAGAAATTTTAAACCAGGCGTCGAGAGAACCGCCGGCACGTGGAGAAGGAGTAGACATACGGAACATCCCCTGAGATTTTTAGGATTCGACTTATCTGTATGAGAGAAAACTCACGCTATTCGTTGTTCTGCTATCCGGACTGATCATCAGCCAAAGAAGCAAACGTTTACCTGCATACAAACAATCAGCATATAAAAGTGAAGGCAAACGATTATCTAGCCTTATTACAGGGATTTTCAACCTAAGTTTGTGGATTTTCGTCAATAAAACGATAGTCAGGTCATTTTATCGCCACCGTATGCGCAAACGTTATCGTTTATGCGTAACAGGATAACAAAAAGATCACATTTTCCGCTTATTACAGCCCTGGTTGCCGCAACAAATCGATGGCATCAGGAAGATGTTATTCGTCCAGCAGCAGTCGTGCCCCGGTTCCTTCATCACCCAGTTTATCGCCTGGATTTCGTAGCGGACAATCCACTCCCGACAGACATCCGCAGCCAATGCAGCCATCTAACTGGTCACGCAGAGCAATCAGCATACGAATACGGCTATCCAGCTCTTCACGCCATACCGAGGAAAGATTTTTCCAGTCATTTTTATTAATCACATGATCATCTGAAAATGCGCTAAAAGCATCACTGACAGTACTTAATGGCAGACCAATGCGTTGCGCCACTTTGATAATACCGACGGTTCGCAACACGTCACGCCGGTATCGCCGCTGATTACCTGCATTTCTCGTGCTGTTGATAAGCCCCTTACTTTCATAGAAATGTAAGGTTGAGACCGCAACACCACTGCGTTTCGCCACTTCACCCGGTGTGAGTAGCGCTTTAATTCTATTTTTTTTCTTTTCCAAAATACGCTTTACCTCAAGTTAACTTGAGGAATTATACTCCACAAAAAAGTCACCGGCTAACCTGTAATAGAGGATAATTTATGGCGCACCAGGATATTATTCATACTTTAACTGAGTGGATTGATTCCCATATTGACCAGCCACTTAATATCGATGTAGTAGCAAAAAAATCAGGCTATTCAAAATGGTATCTGCAACGTATGTTCCGTACCGTGATGCGCCAAACCTTAGGTGATTACATCCGTCAGCGCCGTCTGCAAATGGCAGCAGAGGAACTACGTGCCACAAAAAGACCTATTTTCGATATTGCGATGGACTACGGGTATGTATCCCAGCAAACGTTCTCTCGTGTCTTCCGCCGCACATTTGACCGCACTCCCAGCGACTATCGCCATCAGTGCTAGTTTTGTTGGGGCCGCCGATAGCTGTTAATGCTCGGCGGTCGGCTATGGGTGACGACCCAATAGCTTAACAACCAGGATCCTGCCCCTGACCATAAGTACCCTTCCCTTTAATCTTCGACTTTTCTACTGACAGCCCCGATTTAAGGTTCTCTTCAGAGCATTAAAATGTACAAAAATCGACCTTGTAACCGATTGTCACAATGAAAAAATGTGATAGACTTCACACATTGAAGTCAGGCAATCACTTTTATATTTTAATGCTTACTCATTAGCTGTCGGTCATCCTCCTGACCTGCACTGATGAGTCTGCTTTAGAGGAACGGTTTTATGGGTACCATCACCGCTGGCGTCGTCTTAATGCGCTGGCCGTTAATCAGTGCGATGCTGATGTTTATGGCAAGTACGCTTAATATAAAGCTACGCCGATCGCATTACCCTGCTCTCGCCATTATCAGCACGATGATGGGTGTCAGTGCTTCATGCTGGTTTGCTACCGGTCTGCTTGGCCTGACGGCCGCAGAGATGGCCACCAGCTGGCTGGCAATGAAAGATTTGCTGATTGAAGTGATAAGCCATGCTCCCCCTGCCTGGCCAATACCTTAATTATGCTCTGTTTACATCCTGTCAGCTGGCAGGATTTTTTCTTTACTGCCACCCTACTGATTTAATAACAATCCCTCTCTGATAGAACGTTAAGCTTTCCTATCCAGTTCCGGGATAAAGTAATAAATATTTAATATTTCATCTGTGTTACACAAAACAGACTCATATTTCCTGCCATATTCTCTGATTGACTGTCGTTCAATTCTCTTATTACACCCGCTTAGCAATATAACGAGATAGCTTATCTGGCATGTTTGTCATCTTCCCTTTCTGGTCAGGCCAGATATTAAAAATGATTATTATGAGATACCTGACACTCATTTTTAATCCTCCCCATCGATTATATACTTACTTTTGATAAGGTCTTTACAAAAAACTAACGTAACCATATGTTTTTAATAATGAAAATTAATGATTGAGCAACGGGGTAAAAAGCCATATATTGTCGTCGTTTTATTTACCGTAGTTACCTTTAAATTAATTCAACCGGTGAGCTTTAGCCTCCGGTTGTAGGAGAGATATGATGACGGATAAAGTCCGTATTGACACTTTAGATGCACAATCTGCAAAAACCACTAACGAAACTTATTTAGCGAGACAAGCTGAATTTGAATCTAATGTCAGAAGCTACCCACGCAAATTACCTTTCGCGATAGCTAAAGCTCAGGGCGCATGGATTACCGACGTTGAAAACAATCGTTATCTTGACTGTCTGGCAGGTGCTGGAACACTAGCGCTTGGCCATAATCACCCTGACATTCTGCAGAGTATCCAAAACGTCATTACCAGCGGCTTGCCGTTGCATACTCTCGATCTTACTACACCATTAAAAGATGAGTTCTCTGCTTATCTGCTCTCTTTACTGCCAGGTCAGGGTAAAGAGTATTGCCTCCAGTTCTGCGGCCCGTCAGGCGCTGATGCTGTAGAAGCTGCCATGAAACTGGCAAAAAAACATACCGGTCGCAGCGGCATTATTAGCTTCTCTGGCGGTTACCATGGCATGACTCACGGTGCACTGTCCGTTACTGGCAACCTGTCACCGAAAGAAGCGATTCATGGCCTGATGCCTGAAGTGCAGTTCCTGCCTTACCCTCACCAGTACCGTTGCCCATTAGGGATTGGTGGTGAAGCGGGTGTTGCTGCCCTGAGCTACTATTTTGAAAACTTGATCAATGACGTTGAAAGCGGTGTGCGTAAACCTGCTGCGGTCATTCTTGAAGCCGTTCAAGGCGAAGGTGGCGTTAACCCTGCTCCTGCTGCATGGCTGCAACGTATTCGCAGAGTGACCAAAGAACACGGCATTTTGTTGATAATCGATGAAGTTCAGGCCGGTTTCTCTCGTACCGGTAAACTGTTTGCCTTTGAGCACGCAGGTATTGAGCCAGATATCATTGTGATGTCAAAAGCTGTCGGCGGTGGCTTGCCATTAGCCGTGCTGGGCCTGAAGAAAGAGTTTGATGCCTGGGAACCTGGTCACCACACCGGTACCTTCCGTGGCAACCAGTTAGCTATGGCCACCGGTCTGACAACGCTCAAGTATCTGAAAGAGAAAAATGTTGCAGATAAAGTGGCTCAGCAAGGCGAGTGGCTGAAAGGCAAACTGGCCAAGTTGCAGAAACGCTACCCGGTTATCGGCCAGGTTCGCGGTCTGGGCTTAATGCTGGGTCTGGAAATCGTCAAGCCAGAAGAAACTCAGGATCATATGGGTTGCTACCCAGCAGATGGTGCTCTCTCTGCGTTGATTCAGAAGAAATGCTTTGAGAATGGTTTGATTCTGGAGCGTGGCGGTCGCAACGGTTGTGTTTTACGTCTGCTGCCATCTCTGCTGATAACCGATGATGAGCTGGAAATCTTCCTGAGCAAATTTGAACAGGCTCTGTTAGCTGCTGGTGTTAAACCAGTCTGAGTCGACTAGTCTGAGTGGAGTAGTACCGAATGTCACAAATGAATCCAATTCTGGCATCGTCTGAGCAAAGCATTGAAGCTTACCAGCAGGCGATCGCTCAAAGTACCCAGGCAGTGATGCAATGGTTACAGCAGCCAGAAATGTATCAGGGCAAAACTGTTGCCGAATTGCGTGAACGTATCGCGCTGGATTTTAATCCGCAGGGCCTGGGTAACCAGGCTGCAATTGAACGTGCGATTGAGTACTTTCTGAAAGACAGCTTGTCAGTGCACCATCCACAGTGTGTGGCGCATTTACACTGCCCAAGTCTGGTGATTAGCCAGGCTGCAGAGGTGCTGATTAATGCAACTAACCAGAGTATGGACTCCTGGGATCAAAGCCCGTCAGCTACCATCATCGAGATGAAGCTGATTGAGTGGCTGCGTGCCCAGGTCGGTTATACCGCTGGCGACGCAGGCGTTTTCACCAGCGGCGGTACTCAGAGTAACCTGATGGGTCTGATGCTGGCTCGTGATGCTTTCTTTGCACGTCAGGGTCATTCGGTACAGCTTGATGGTTTGACCGGTAATCTGAAGAAAATTAAAGTCTTCTGTTCTGAGAATGCGCACTTCTCTGTTCAAAAGAACATGGCTTTACTGGGCTTTGGTTATCAGTGTGTCACGCTTATCAAGACCGATAGCGTTGCCCGCATGGATCTCGGTGATTTAGCCGAGAAAATTGCCCAGGCTGAAGCTAACGGCGACCAGATCATGGCAATTGTCGCGACCGCAGGTACCACCGATGCCGGTGCTATCGATCCGCTCGCTGACATTGCGCGTCTGGGTGCGCAACACAATATCTGGGTGCATGTTGATGCCGCCTGGGGTGGAGCGCTGCTGTTATCTGAAAAGTATCGTCATTATCTTGATGGTCTTGAGCTGGTTGACTCTGTCACTCTGGACTTCCATAAGCAGTTCTTCCAGACCATCAGCTGTGGCGCATTCTTGCTGAAAGATGAGCGTCATTATGAGCTGATGCGTTACCAGGCGGCTTATCTGAACTCTGAATTCGATGAAGAGCAAGGTGTACCGAATCTGGTGTCCAAATCACTGCAAACGACGCGTCGTTTTGATGCCTTGAAACTGTGGATGGGACTGGAAGCTCTGGGACAGAAACAGTATGCCGCTATTATCGACAGTGGTGTGACTCTGGCTCAGGAAGTTGCAGAATATATCGAACAACAGCCGTCGCTGGAACTGGTTATGCAGCCACAGCTGGCAAGCGTGCTGTTCCGCTATCGTCCTGCTTCACTGGTATCAGCAGATGATGCCAGCATTGCGCTGCTGAATCAGAAAATTGGTGATGCACTGCTGGCCTCCGGTCGTGCAAACCTCGGCGTGACGGAACATAACGGTGTGACTTGTCTGAAAATGACCTTACTGAACCCAGTGGTGACACTGGAGGATATTAAGCGTCTGCTGGACTTAGTTGACGTTACGGCGGCACCGCTGGTCGCTAACTGATAAATTATCGCGATAAAAAGGCCGCTCATGGAAACCTGAGCGGCCTTTTTCTTTTCAGCGGACAGCTGCTATTGAATGCTCATTCAGGTACGAACGCGAAGTATCGCTTCAACCTTATCGGCGACTTTAGTCACCACGTAAGCAATAAACATATAGAACCCTACCGCAACCAGGAAGGCTTCAAGGTAGTAGAAGTTCAGCGCCGCGGCTAACTGAGCCTGAGCGAAAATCTCAACCACTCCGATAGCAAACGCCAGTGACAAGGCTTTCATGACCACCATAAAAGAGTTCGCCAAGTCAGGAATAGCAGTCACGATTATCTGTGGGAACATCACCCGACGAAATAGCTGGCTGCTACTGTAACCTAATGAAGCCGCGGCATCTGACTGCCCGGTATCAAAAGAGTTAACGGCACCTTTCCACACTTCAGCCTGAAATGCTGAGACACAGGCGGTCAGTGCGACAATAACGATCACCCAGTTAGGAAGTGAGTGGGCATTTACTTCTATAGCGAATCGGGTGGCAATAAAGTCCAGCGCGGAAGGAAGACCGTAGTAGGCAAGAAATATCACCACCACCATCGGCATCCCTTTAAACGCCACTTTGTAAGCGAATACTAACTGACGCAGCACCGGAATGCGGCGAAACTCAATAAATGCAAACAGCCCGCCAAGCAGTGTCGAAAACAGAAATATCGCCACAGCCATCAGTAGTGTGAAAGGAACCACACTAAGAATGCTCCAGAAGTCAAAAACCAAAACATCAAAATCAAACATCAGCAGTTTTCTCCTTCACTCAGATGCTGGGGTTAAGCTTGACGCGAGTAGCCGATTTCGAGCTGTATTTCGCGTGACGCCTTTCAAAGAAGCGAATAATCAGCCATGCCACCAGACACATGAGTGAGTAAATCACTGCCAGCACCATATAGGTCGCAAATTGATACTGGTTATAGTCATGCTCCATAATCACATGCGCTGTGGCCATCAAGTCAGCCGCTCCGATATACATCACCAGCGCCACGTTATGAATCAGATAAATAATCGAGTTGCCGTAACCTGGCAGAGCAAAGTGCACTGCTTGCGGTCCGACAATACGTTTCATTTTTTGGAAAAAGCTGTAACCCAGGCTATCAGCCGCATCATGCTGGCCTTTCTCTACCGCCAGAAATGCCGGACGCATGACTTCTGACAGGTAACCACCATGGTAGAGACTCAGACCAATCATTGCCGCGATATTGGACGAGAAAAAGTCTTCAACACCCACCAGGCCCGCCAGTAATGGCATACCATAAAAGGCGACAAAGAGTTGCAGTACTACCGGTACGCTACGTGCGTAAGAGACATAGATATCAGCCAGTTGACTAAAAACTGGAATACGACGTACCCGGAAAAAGGTCACGATCAGTGCCAGAAAAAATCCAGCAACTATCGCAACAAACAGTATACCTAGTGTTAGCGGCATCGCCGTTAACAGCTCAGGGAGCATGGTAGATAGATCCACGATGAAACACTCCTGCTAACAATGACTGCTAAAGCCCTGAGTTAACAGGGCTTCAGGTAAATCTACTACTTCATATATTGTGAAACGTCTTCACCAAACCATTTCTGAGAAAGCTTATCGAGCGTACCATCGGCTTTCAGCTCTTTCAGAGCGTTAGTGATGTCATCGTTCAATGCCTGGTTTTTACTTGAACGGTTAATCAGAATATAGGTCGGGTTGATAGCGACCGGCTCACTCGCTTTGATAGACAGTTTCTGGTTCTCAATAACCGTTTGCTGACCCAGGTTTGAAGGCAGGATCAGAGCATCATATTTGCCCTTCTCAACTTCTTTCAGGCGATCCGGGTAAGGAATACCGGCGCTGGAAGCATTGATAGTGATTTTTTCAGCTGGGTTGTCCTGCTGCCACTGAGTGACAAACTTATAAACGCCACCACCGGCGGTCACAGGGACAATTTTTTTCCCTACCAGGTCTTTCATTTCTTTGATATCACTGTCATTACGACTGTAGATCTTCATCAGACTGGCACCGATTGGCGCATCAGGGATCAAGAACTGTTTACTGCGACTTGCTGCTTTATAGTAACCGCCGGTCGCCATATCGTACTTACCCGTTACCAGGCCAGTTTCCTGAGCGATATCCGCCGCACCTTCCATCACAAATTTGTACTGTGGGAGTTTGGCATTGATGGCTTTCAGGACATCAGGCTCATATCCCTGTGGTTCATAACCGATAGCACCCCAGGACAGAGGTTTAGACTCTGCTGCGGTAGCAATTTTTACCGTACGCACTTCATCAGCGAAACTGTTGTTGCTGAAAAGTGCCAGAGCGATGATGCCAGGCATGGCGAGGCGGGATAACGTTTTTTTAATTGCAGGCATTTGTTTTACTCCCTTTAGAATAATTAGAATGAGTGTTCGGTATTAAGAAACTGCGCCAGACGAGGCGAAGTCGGATTGTCGAAAATTTCTGTCGGACTGCCTTCGGCTGCCACAATACCCTGGTCCATAAACACGATACGGTTCGAGACACTTTTGGCGAACTGCATTTCATGTGTCACTAACAGTGAAGTGATCCCGGACGAGGTCACGTCTTTAATCACCTTCAACACTTCACCCACCAGTTCCGGGTCAAGGGAGGATGTCGGTTCATCAAACAAAATCACATCGGGTCGCACAGCTAAAGCACGGGCGATACCGGTACGCTGAAGCTGACCACCCGAAAGCTGGGAGGGATAGTTATCAAACTTAGCCCCAAGGCCTACGCGTTCCAGTTCTTGTACTGCTATCTCACGCGCTTGCTGTTTACTTTTCCCCTGAATCACCATCAGCGGATCCATGACGTTTTCTAGCACCGTCATGTTTTTAAACACGTTGAATTGCTGGAATACCATCGCTGTACGCAAGCGGATCGCCTGAATCGTTGCTTTATTCGGTGACTGATAGTCCATCTGATGCTGGTCAAGCTGGATGGTGCCAGACGAGGGCTTCGCCAGATAATTAATACAACGCAGCAGTGTCGTTTTACCGGTACCACTCGGACCAATTATCGAAACCACATCCCCTTTATTAACCGACAAGTTAACACCGCGCAGGATCGGTGTGGCGCCGTAGGACAGGGTGATATTTTTCAGATCTAACATTCTGTTCTGCCTCTATTTATTCATATCAGCATGGCCAAGCACATGCATCAGACGATTGGCCCAGCCAAAAATAGCAATCGCATGGATAAGGTCGATAATTTCCCCATCATCCATCCCCACAGCACGCAGTGCCGTAATATCCTCCTGACTCGCTTCTGCTGGCGTCACTGACAGGCGTTGTGCAAAGCGATAGATAGCCAAATTTCGTTCATTTAGCAGGTCATCGCGATCAAAGTAGATAGCACTGACTACGGCGTCATTTTCTGATAGCTGGGCGTGGCGGCGAGCATGAACGACTGCACAATATTTACAGCCGTTAACAATAGAAGCGCCCAGAGCGCCAAGTTCTCTGTCGGCGCGGTTTAATCCACCTTCGACATACATAATGGCGTTAAATAATACGGTACGTGCGACATAGCTTTCTGGATCATGAACCAGAGTACGCACATACTCGGAAACCTTTTTATTGGATGGCGTTACCGCCATTGCTTCCAACTGTTCAGGTGATGCCTGAGCCACTTCTACCGGCGTAATATAGGGATGCCAGTGTAAAGGCTTAAGCGTGACAGATGGGATCATGATGACCTCAGCAAACGTAAACCCGCAACGACACGAGTCTGAAAATTAACAAAAGCAATCAACTCGGAGAGAGCAACAATCTGCCCGTTGCTGAAACCAGCCTGTTCCAGTAAGCGAATATTCGACTCCGTCGCTTGAGCGGGAGACTGCGTGACCCTATCAGAATGACGCGCCAGGGTAGCCAGCGGTTCTGCGAGGCTATGCTCACCCCGAGCCAGCGCTTGCAACGCATTTGATGGCTGATGCTGAGCCAACTGAGCCTGATAATCCTGCTGTAGCGCACTGTCGTTATTCAGGGTTGCAATACGCAGCGCCAAGGCTAAACGTAAATCAATCGCCAGTCCCTGGTCGTCCTGTGGTGCCAGCACGGATTGCAGACATTGCTCTGCACCGTTAACAAACTCAGGGCGCTGGCGGCGAGTAAGCGCTAACGTATCCTCTGGTAATAGCCCGACGGCTCTATCAATAGCGTCACTCACAACGCATTCTCCTGTTTAAGTAAGGGAGTTGAGTCCACCCATTCATCACCCTGCAGTTCAGGAATATCAAACGCCTGCAAGCTGGCATAATGTTGTTCAATATCTTCGGCAAATAACGAGGCGATAATGCCACGCGCCAGACGATCGGCTCCGGCACTGACTGCCGGAATGTCACCAGAGACTTTGCCATGGGTCAGCATCGCTGCATCATTGAAACAATAGATATGAGCAAGCAGTGGACACTCACCCGGCGTCCGCTCACGGAATTCAAATGAAGGGCCCAGATCAGGCGCTTCCAGCATGCTCTGACGCGCATTCCCCATTGATTTCTGATAACGACCATCAGCCCAGCTGCGGATATAAGGCGCAATAGCGGCGAATTCCGGACGACCAAGGAAGTTATTGGTAAAGCCCGTCGCGGCTATCAGATAGTCGTAATGCAACTCTCCCTGAGTCGTTTCTAATAACAAACCCTCATTCTGTTGTTTGACGCTATTCACGCCACAATCAAGGAAGAAGCGTGCATTTTCATGTCGGGAGACCCGCAAAGTAGAAGAACGCGGCGGAGGGGTCTGAGTCGACGACGTGTAGTCGACAAACTTCCATTTCCAGTCATCTGCCAGCACGTGCATACCATGAACGACACCCTGGCTACCGATACCGGTCATTTTATTAATGCGTGGCATGGCTTTACGGCGGATGATTAAGTCCACCGCCGCAGCGCCGTTTTCCAGCGCTGTCGCGGCGTTATCCATCGCTGAAGCGCCTGCACCTAATACCGCAATACGCTTACCTTTCAGGGCAGTGAAGTCGATATCATCAGCGGAGTGAGCCCAGAATTTGTGGTCAACGCCGCTGAGGAAATCCGGGACGGCAAAACCACCCAGCCCTGAACGTCCGGTGGCTAATACCAGACGGCGGGTATAGACCAGACCCGTTTCTGCGCCACTCAGTTCAAGAGCCAGCAAACCATCAACGGGTGTGATGCGGGTAATACGCACATTGTTATGGACTGGCAGGTTCAGCACATTACGGTACCAAATCAGATAGTCCATCCACTGGTCTTTGGCTATTTTATCCAGCGCTTGCCAGGCATCAAGGCCCCACTGCGCAGTAAACCACGCCCGAAAAGTGAGCTGGGCCAGACCCAAAGCCGGGCCATGCAGGCTTTTTGGCGAGCGCAAGGTTTCCATACGCGCAAACGTCACCCACGGACCTTCTAAACCAGCAGGTGCTGCGTCATAAGCCACAACATTGCTTACCCCAGACAACTGTAATTTTGCCACTGCTGCCAGGCCGCACATGCCCCCACCAATCACCACCACATCACGTACCGCTACGCCATTATGCTGATGTTCAGGCACCCAGGATTTAGCGGGTAGCTCAAGATATTCCAGATCTTGTCTTAGCTGGGCTTCCAGCGCGACCAGACCGTCGGCAGTATGTGTCATATCATTATTCCCTGGAGTAAACGGCAGCCTACTTGCTGGCGAAAACGGCTAAATCACAATAATTACTATGTATTTTCATTATATGTATAACGCATAGTTAGCCATTAATGATTTCAAAAACACATAATAAAACTTAATTTCGCATACTCCTCTTGACCCCAAATAGAGTCAAGAAGGAGGTTCACATTTTGACCAATCGATTTCTTATATCTTATGTACTAAAAGTTATAAGGTTCTGGAAGGATGGAAATGATAAGAGCATTAATCCTGATTGATTAATCGCATAATTCGTTGGTGTTCACCCGGCGGCAGACGCTCAAATTCGGGTAATAATTGCCCCGCTGCAACGGCCAGAGCTTCAATAAGTGCTTCTACTGGCGCTGAGATTTGCCGCCCTTGTGGCGTAGTGACACCAAAGAAATAAGGAATATCCTCAACTAAAGGACGGATGACCACTCCAGGCATGGGTACGCCCCAACCGGTTACCGGTTCAAGAATAGCGACGCCCAGCCCAGCCCGCACACAACCGAGAATATTGGCTGATGAGTTGGTTTCAATGGTTTCAGATAAAGGGGCTTTGACCTTTTTCAGTGCTTTTTCATAACGTCCGCGTAGTCGTTGTGGACTCCAGGGAACAATAAAACGTCGCCCCGCCAGCTGGCTCAGCTGCAGCTTTTCTTCTGTTACCAGCGGATCGCTTTCCGGTAAGGCAACCACACAGCTTGACTGCCCTATCCAGTGTAACTCCAGGGCATGGTGCTCTAAAGGCAAACTGCATAATCCCAGATCCGCACTTCCGGTGATTACCGCATGCGCGGTTTGTTCAGCGGAATCGCTGAGGATCTGTACTTTATTCTGTAAACTCAGCGCGGCTAAAGCCTGCGGCAGCAAACCTGCGGCCAGGGCGGGAGTGGCTGCAATATTTAACGGCGGATGCTGTTGGTGAGAAATCTCCGTCGCTCGCAGACGAACTTGCTGCAGTGACAGCAACGCTTTCTGGACATACTGATAAAGCTGGAGCGCTTTTTCTGATGGATGAATGCGTGGACCATTACGGATAAAGAGCGGATAGCCAAGTGACTGTTCCAGTTCCTGAATCTGTCGTGAAACCACCGGCTGTGAACGACTCAATGCTTTTGCAGCCGCAGTAACACTGCCGGCAGAAATGACCGCCGAAAAGGCCTCCAACTGCCGTAAATCCAGGTCATTTAAGATTACCATCGCACGCTTTTCCCTGACTGATTGACCTATTCCCGATAAGAATACGGGAAAAAATCCATCATAGAGAGAGTCAGGGGAATTAGCCACTGTGAGTTCAGCAGACTGATTATGTTCTATCAGGAGAGGTAAGCATGAGGTTTAGTTCACTGAAAATTCATTATCTAATTATTTATCAGACAATTAAAATGACAGAGGCATCTGATAAGAGATCTCTCATTGCGACAAATTGTCCAAGAGAAAAGAAAGAATACCAGTCAGGATTAACTGACTGGTATTAAGATATCGCATTAATGTCTTATATTCTTTTAAAAAGATTAAGGAGTTGACATCACTATGGTACCAGACGCGTTAAAAGGACCTTCAACGATATCGCCTGCCACTAAATTTGTTTTTTTCACCAAACTCAGCGTTATAGTATCGGTGCCAACACCATTCGTTATTTGTGAAAGCCAGTGGCCATTTAAAGGAGTAATAACATTTCCTCCTTGAGAGAGCTCAACACCTAAACCAGGCATTATGGCTCCTGCGCCATAACTGTCTCCTGTCCTGACTAGCATCGCATCGTTTGAAAACAATGAAGGACTAGAAGTGAAATACATTTTAATTGGCACAGTAATATTAGTATCATCACAAGTATAATTTAATTCTTTCTGGATTTGATAACGGCTATTTGCACCCGATGTAGAAATCCCTGAAATACCGACCTGTCCAAAATCCACTTCAATAATCTGATTATTATTTATATCACAAGTACCGGTACCAACAATAACATCATCAGCGGCATAAAAACGCCAAGTGAAATCAGCCGGGTCGATATATTCGTTCGGACTGCTGGTGAACGCAGCATACTTATGCAGTTCAAGCGTCATTAGTAAATCACCCTTCCTCACTAATATCGCTGACTCTGGAACAGAACTTACTTTTAAATATAATTTAATGGGTAGTCTTTCGGTTGCACTTCTTAACTCGAATACCGGATAATCGGCTCCAGAAAATGGTGTTTGAATATAATTACCATTCAGCACAACGCCCGTTTCTAATAATGCAACGTTGGCAAATCTTGGACCAGCCTGCGCACCAGTCAGTCTTAAAAAGTCGATATATGAACCTGGAGCTTCATTTCTGCAGGTCATAAAATCATCGATATCTGCGAACTCATTGATTCTATTTGGGTTTGCGTAAATATCGCTATCAATAGGAACATCATGAATATCTTGTGTTCCGCCCATCACCTCAGCGCCAGTATTAGTTGCACAGACAAAGGAATAAGAATTAAACGATACCGCGACTAAAAGGAAAAGTAATATCTTTTTCATAAATAATATACCGTTTTAATCATATAATAATGTAAATGTTGCTGTCGCTGTAAATGTTCCTAAGCCAATGCCTCTTGACTGGATGGCATCTGATTCAGCCTCAACGTATGATTTAAACTGTAATACATTACTACCATTAACGAGTTGATACATCGGTGTTGGTGTATTAATCTCAATAAGATTGGCATTACTATCTAATATAGCAATGCCAACATTAGTCGCCATACTCGTGCTATCCAAAGCTAATAGGCCAGGTAACTTACTATTAGTATTAGCGCTCGTAAAGGTGACGCTAACTGAATCAGATATACTGGTATCACAATCTTCCAAATGAATATCAAAAGATTCAAGATGGCTTTTTTTGTTGATATACAGATACTTATCAACAATCGTCCCAAAATCAACTTCGATCTCTTCATCACCAGGCCTAATCACACAAGGCTCAGCAACAAGTTCACCTTTAATTCTGAGCTCACCAATTTCTCCATTTTTAGCGTATAACGATGGTGAGTTGGTGAGCCCTATGAGAAGTAAACTGTAAATAAAAAAAATATTTCTTTTCATCTGAGTGATTTTCCTAATAAATAATATTTAGTCATACATCAACTCAAAAGAAACTAACGAACGATAAGCTCCTGGCTGAAGTTTGCTGGCTATTCTTACCGGTGTAAGATAATAGGTCAGACTATCTTGCCCTGGCGATAATAGTTTAGGGAAGCTGCTTTCCCCTATCGGAATGGCTCTTCCTTCATTATCACTAAGTTGTAAACCAAGTCCTTCAACCCCCGAGATATCAATCAGTTCTGGTGAACCCGGTACTGAAGCAGCTAAAAATCGTACTTTTACCGCTGGCTGTAATGAACTCCACGCTACACTGCCCGTTTTCAGATCCCGTAACGCGGTGGCGGTTTCAATACAATCCAGTAATTCTATATGAAACGGTACCGGTTTTCCTTTCTGGCCAACCTGTTGTAAATCAGCAGTTTCGATATTCCCCATATCGACAGATTGATAAGCCGATTCCATAGAAATACGGCAAGCACTTTCTGTTAATGATCCAAAAACATATAATTGGCCATTAGCCCCTTCGACATTCCAGTTACCATCGGGGCGGTATCTCGTCGTGTTATTGTCCGCTTGTCCAATACCACTGAAAAAGGTTAAAAATAGTAAACTGCTTACCCAGCTAAGGCGATAAGACCAATAACCATTTTTATTAATTCTCATCACACTTCCCCTTATGATTTTTTCTCAGGAACAACCGAGCACTGGTTGCTTTGGCATTTGAAGTGCAATTTTAATCGGCCACCATAATCGTTGATATACGTCAGCACTGGCGCGTTACCTAACTGTGCAGTATTCGCACCCAAACTGTGCTCACTCAATGGTGCTATCATCACAGCATTAAATTGCTTTGTTACCGGTGCATTTGCCGTTGCACTCGCGCCGATAATAGTCACGTAAAATGGCGTTGGATTTTTTGCAACGTACTCATTGCCTTTTTTTGTCAACGTTAGCTTTTCTTGCCAAGGTTGATTCATCATTTCTGTATCACTTAACTGAATCTCAGTAGGGCGATAAAATAATTTAATCTTACTCTGCAAGGCTAACTGTAATACATTTGGCTTATCACTTTTCGGTGGAATTTCACGCAAGTTAAAATAAAATAAACTTTCACGATCTTTTGGTAATTGTGAAATTGCTGGCAAAGCCTCTATGCGTAACTGGCTCGCTTTACCTGGCTCTAAACGCTGAACTGGCGGTAATATCACAAATGGTGAGGTGACTTTTTGGCTCTGGTCATTCTCAATCCAGCCTTGAGCCAGATAAGGTAGCTGTGGATTTTTATTCGTGATAGTTAATGAAACATTTTTTTGACCGCCATCAAAAATAATACGCGTACGATCTAACGCTACAGCAGCCCAGACCTGGGTAGAAAAAACAACCGGTATCAATGCAGTAACGGCAATCATACGTTTAAAATTATTTGTTTTTTTCATTATAGTGTCTCAATTAAATTAAACTAATGAAATCAATTCAATAAGTTGATTCAGAATAAAAGTATAGCTTAGGTAAGCGATGAACCCGGCTCGCATTGCAATAATAAAGTGTTGATAGACGCATCTAGCTGTGCAGGAAAATGTAGTTTACACTGTTGATCCCCGCCCCATTTGATTACCATCACTTCATTTGCTTTAATCCCGCTAAGATAAGCCTGACCGTCTTCACTCATAATCCCCGTATTCTGGCCTCTTTCATTACTAATCTGAGCACCAAATGGTGGATAACTACCATCAGCTAAACGAATTGCGACCATCATCTTACGTCCTGACAGTACTTCAAATTTTCTATAGCCAATTGCGCCTTCAGTTAAGGTTGCCTGTACCACAGAGTCAGTCACTTCAGCATCATCAGGTAGTTTATTCACATCAATTTTTACTTTATTACGATAATAGCTGCTCACATCAGAGATAACGACTTTACCAAAATTATTTGAAGCAACTGATCCGCTTCGTCCTTTGATTGGAATATCTTTAATACCATCAGTATCAATAAGCAGGCGCGAGTTTCCTAAACCAGAAACTTTATGCATATCGGCCCCGTTCGGCGTTATCGTAAATCCGCCCTGAGCGCCTAAACCAAACGCCGTATAATTATTATGGAAGTAACTTGCATTTCCTGTTATTCGAGCTTTCTCACCTTGGTGGGTGATATATGCGCTGCCCGTTCCGCCTTGACGCGCGCTGCCAGCACTTAACTGATAAGACGTCTTGTTATCAATACGGTCATAATAGGTTGCACGATTGACTGTTTCATTATTGTTATGCGACAGAGAGTAGCCAATATTTGCACCATTACCCCAAGGCATTGATACGGATAAATAAGTGCCATCATCACGCACATTGTTATAAATATTACGATATGCCGATAATGAGATATTGACATTTTTAACTGCATCGAAATCAACAGTTTTCGTCAGCATTAAATTATAACGGTCGCTCGGAGATCTATCCCAATAGGTTTGGTGGCTATAGTTTAAATACGCTGAAAGCTGAAGTTCGCGGAAATTTTTATTCAAAGAGACGGTATACATCTCTTTGCTATTGCCCTGAGGTTGACCAAACTCTTTCGCGCTAAGAAACTCTGACATACTCATATAGTCGCGTTCAGAGAAACGATAACCCGCAAACTGTATTTGGCTATCATAGTCATCGAAACGCTTAGAGTAGTTGACTCGGTATGAGTCACCCGTTAAACGCTCTCTGCCCGGCAATTTAGCAATAGATCGGCTGATATCAAAAGAAATAGCACCGAGAGCCAGTAAATCACGACCAATACCTATCGCAAAAGCATTATAAACTTGGCTATTTAAGCTACCAGCAAATAAAGACCAACCATTAGAGATACCCCATGAGAATTCTCCCGTTGCAAAGAGATCTCCCTGGCTATGACGATCAAAAGTAGTCGGTCTACCAACAGCCATTTTATATCGAACGGAGCCGGGGCGCGTTAAGTAAGGAATACTCGCCGTATCTACCTGGTACTCACTAACGGTCCCATTCTGTTCTTCTACACGCACATCGAGCTTACCATTGACACTATCATTCAAGTTCTGAATGCGGAATGGACCTGCGGCTACTTGGGTTTGATACAATACACGGCCTTGCTGACTCACAATAACCGTGGCATTGGTGGTTGCAACCCCCGTAATTTCAGGGGCATAGCCACGCAAATTAGGTGGTAACATATTAACATCAGAACGTAATCCACCGCCGGTAAAACGGAAGCTATCAAACAAGTCTGAGCTAAGGTAGTCTTCACCTAAAGTTAGCTTAGCGCGTAACTGTGAGATAGCGCGATAGGCATAAAATCGGCTCCATTGAAAATCGGTATTAACTGCTTGGTTTGAACCTGTCGCATGATTAAGCTGACTTTGCCAGTCTGCGCGTAAACGCCATGGGCCCGCATTTGCTCCCACCACACCATTACCGTTTAATGAGTACGAATTCTTTCTGTCACCGTGTGGGCGATTAGTTCTACCATTTACATTATAGTCGGCAAAAATACCTGGAATTCCTTCATCCCATAAAGACGGTGGATCCCATGTCTCAGTTCTATATTCCAGATATGCTTGTGGAACACTGACATTCAGAGTCGATGTTGAAAGGTCAGCACGAGTATCAACGCCAGGAACACTGTTTAAATCAACACAGGTGCCATCTTTCCACCAAGTCATGCCTTTGATTATTTCAGGCTTAAAACCTAACTGATCAATAATATCTGCAGTTAAACAGGCCTGGCTTTCGTTAGGATCGGTCTCAGAAGCATAAAATGTAACTTTCTGTTCTGGTAAGGTATATTGATTTAATTGAATTTTTAGCGGATAACTTCCAGGCATGACATAGCCAGCTCGTGAGAATTGGCCTAAATCAATATTTTTTCTGTCGTTTAAATCCAGTAACTCGGTATTAAATTGGACTACATCTGCTGCTAATAGAAAAGGTGAATTCACCATTAAGGCGGTTGTCACAGCAAGAGAGAGTACTCGTTTTGGATTATAAGCACGTGACATAAAAAATATCCCTAGAATCAATAACTAAACCACAAAAAAATAGTAGCAATTAATAATAATCAACTTTAAAACGTAACAATGTGTAGTATGTTCCAGCTCTAAGTGACTGATTATTCGTTACCAGTTGCAATTCATAGTTAAGTGTCATATCACCTGGAACAATATCTCTTTTGGGTAATTCCTTACCCGCAATAATTTGGGTTCCATACTCATCATGCATGGCTAGCTGAACGCCCCGCGCATCTCCATCTACGGTAAAAAAGTCACCATCAGCAGGACCATCAAACGTAACCGCAAAAGACTGCCACTCGCCTTTACTACTGGGATAACGTTCCCAGCGACAATCAATCAGTCGAATACTAAAGGGCTTAGAAGGTGCTTTTCCAAGCTGTCTTATTTCACTGGTCGGGATTACACCCATATCAATCGTTTGGTCACGAGATTCAGTATCAATAGCGCAAGCAGTATCGACAATCTCTCCATTCATTGTGACCTTTCCCCACCCTTGGGAATTTGCTGCCAAAGATGAAGTACATGCACCTAGTAACCCAGCGAATAAACAAAGAGGAAGATAATTTTTTTGCCATTCGTACACAGATAACCCCGGCTTATTCAAATATATATATGGGGGATAGTATAGCTATCCCCCACTTATAATATTAGTTGTACGCTAAGGTGAAGTTAGTTACACCTTCAAATTTACCTAATGGGATATTTGCAACATCAACATTCGCACCGACTAAATATGCGCTGTACTGCAGAGTGTTGCTGCCATCTTGTAATTGATGACCTTGAGTTGTAGTAATACCCATATCAATTGGTAAACCTTGAGTATCAGTAATCTGGATACCAACGTTACCGACTGCACCGGTCAAACCAGTTACACCCAGTAATTTAGAATCAAAACCAGCACTTGCGCCGCTGAAAGTAATTGCGACTTTATCATTAACGCCTGTTTCCAGTACGCAATCTTCCAATTCAATAGTAAATTGTTTTGGAGTAGAAGTACCACCATCAGCTAAAAGAGAGTTAGCAATTTGACCAAGTTCAACAGTCTGATCAATAGAGTCAGAGCTGATTGAACATGGCGCATCGATAATTTCGCCTTTAAACGTTACTTTACCGTGACCTTGGTCAGCTGCGAATACTGATGCGCTCATAGCTGCAGAAACGATAGTTGCTAAAATAATCTTTTTCATGAATTGCCTCGTAAATAGCTGTAGTTGATTCATTGATAATTTATCAATAATGATTTGATACTATTAAAAAACCGATAACTTCCCACGACAGCCTATTAATTTAAGCTGCCTATGCTAATAAAATTATTCTCAAAATTCGGTAACGCTCAAGATTACTATTAATTACTCTTGATTACGTTTCGTTACCTACTGCAATGAAATATTGTTCAATATCCGCTAACTGTCAAGGAAACCAGAACTTAAATTAAATTATTTTTTTCGCCCTCAAAATTGAGGTCAACAGGCCTTATGATTACACGAGTCATCTTCTATCTGGCCAGTATTCAATATAGACTTTTCGTCCCCTCAAACACTGGCTATCCTGTTGTTTAACAAAAACAATACTCCCCCGGAGTCATTGTTCTCCAAGTGCGTAGCATATTTTTCAGTATCTGTTTTCTTTATTTTAGAAAAAAATAATAGTCATTCTGATACTAAGGAAATTAAATGAATAAATAAAAGATCACCCTATGAAAATTAACACAAGGAAGATGTTGTTTTTATTCAAAATACAATTTCTCTTTATTATGCCTATAAAAACCCTTTTTATATTATATTGCTTAAAAATCAAATATCAACTGAAATTTAATTTTTTTCCTTCATATCCAAATTTATCATTTCTGTAATAAATCTGGCTTTCAGCTGAAATATAAAATTCTTGGTATTTTCTCTGATCATTTCATTAACAATCTCTATGATCAAAATATCGCAATCACCTAACATCAGCTTCTTCTAAACAACAGCATGACTATTTTTCTGCCGAACAACGATTATCGTCTGCTACCTACTTTCACCGTTTATTGCTACCAATCAGCATCACATTCACTGCTGTACAACGCCACTCTGTCTGCTTATCACCTCACCCACTATAGAGAGTAGTAACTCAACACATAAAAATAGTGATTTACTCCACAAAAATGACCGTTAATAGGAATTATTTACTTTATTAAGTTATAGTCATAGAAGTTAATTCCAGACAAGCATGAATATCCATTCCGTTTGAGCTGCGCATACTATTTTAATTTTGCGGTCTTTTTACTGGGTGAGATCAATAAATCACATGGTTTTTTATACCCCTTCCTGGAATTACGTAGAAACAGCCAGCATGATTTGGAAGCAGATGATTACGTATTTTGATTGGCTTATACAGTAACTTTCCATGGCGAACACATCGCAACAAATTGAAAAATAATAAATTTATTTATTCCCACTCTCCCTCCAGTAATATGTTTTTCCGCTTATTAAAGCCAGCCAAGATGTTTTTTTCAGCACTTTGCGGACACCAGTAAGAAATGTCTTATTTATAGTCCTATAGAACAAAAAATGAACAATATGATTGAAGGTTACAACCAAGAGTTGTCTGAATCACTTTATAAAATGCTGCAATCGCAGAAAAAAGACGGTGATGACAGATAAAAGCTATGCCCTCAAATAGTTGACACAACGCTATCCGTAGACAAGGAAGGGGTTGTCGTGAAGCGAAGAAAGCCCATTTACGATAGTCACTCATATTCTTGTCTATTTTTATGCCCCTCGAGCACTCTGTTATCTAAAAACAGCAGGCCTGTCAGGCCAAAACACGAAACATAGACAATGACGGTCTGCCACCAGCAGAGTGATTTAACTAACGTATTGCATTGCAACATATTGACTTGATCTGTGAATCTATCTTTTATCGAGTATTAAACCACTGCAAAAAAGCTCGTCGGGAAAAGGGAGAACAGAAACACTCAACGATTGACTTACTTTATCGGTGCCTTTGGTGCACTAAGTATCGTCAGAGAACTTTGCTGCAGTGAGCAGTATACGCGGGGGATGTCGCCCTCCTGGACTATCCTAAAAACCAGGACTGGAGAAAGTCTTTGGTAACCCAGCCAGTAATGCTAATTTCTGGAATGAAAAAGCCATCATCAATCATGCATATCAGTTTATTAATCTGCCTATCCCTGGTTTTATTGCATTCGGAGTCGATGACTTTTTTTTGGCGAAAAAAAACCGCCTGAGATCAGGCGGTTAGTATTAATAGTTTTACATCGATCAGAACGGGATATCGTCGTCAAAATCCATTGGTGGTTCATTTGACGGTGCAGGAGCTGCGTTCTGTTGTGGGCGAGACTGCGCGCCACCGCTGAACTGATTGCTACCCTGTGACTGTTGTGGTTGCTGTGGCTGACCCCAACCGCCTTGTTGCTGACCTGCGTTACCACCACCAGCAGGTGCACCACCGCCTTGACGGCCACCCAGCATTTGCATGGTGCCACCAACGTTAACCACGATTTCAGTGGTGTATTTTTCTACGCCGGCCTGGTCAGTCCATTTACGCGTTTGCAGAGCACCTTCTATATAGACTTGTGAACCTTTACGCAGGTATTCACCCGCGACTTCAGCAAGTTTGCCGAACAGCACTACACGGTGCCATTCCGTTTTTTCTTTGGTTTCGCCGGTTTGCTTGTCACGCCAGGACTCTGAAGTGGCCAGTGTGATGTTGGCAACAGCACCACCATTTGGCATATAGCGTACTTCTGGATCCTGACCAAGATTCCCGACGAGAATCACTTTGTTTACGCCTCTGCTGGCCATATTCGTATCTCCTGGAACATGTAATAAATA